>Ga0256406_1007076_pt1 | contig 10862 bp, 10 predicted proteins | sample RumenRJG_03DNA_FD_185986 | JGI IMG/M metagenome (GOLD analysis project Ga0256406, IMG submission 185986) | Bovine rumen microbial communities from Lethbridge, Alberta, Canada - RJG_03 | ecosystem: Host-associated > Mammals > Digestive system > Stomach > Rumen | place: Canada: Alberta | collected...
CACAGAAGAGGATTGAAAACCGTGAAAATGGAATTTCTTATGGTATGTCTGGGATATAATCTGCGTAAATACCATAGCTGGAGACTCCGACGAATGGCTGCAGTTCCTCACAATATGATGAGCTGATCAGAAAATAGAGCAAAAAATGATCTGAAAGATAAGAAAAGGCAAAGAACTGTTTTAATAATGCTTTGATATACACGATTCATGCATAGAAATGACGCTGCTGAATAAGTTTTGGTAAAGATAATACAAAAGAAAACAAAAAGGCCCATAACAGAGCTAATTCATTAGCAACTGTTACAGGCCCTCTTTCCACAATATATTAAATCTTTTCTTCCCAATAGCAAGCCCCTTCTCCCTGAATTTTCACAATTTTCATGTAAATTGTCGTTTATTTTTCAAAACAAAATTCTACAATTGAGGACATTACGTATTTTACCTGCATTTTTCTTTTATTCATCACCATCCTATGGTAAAAGAATAGATGAAGAACCGTGTATTCACGTTTCAGTCAATAGCAGCCATATGGCAGTGTGGGGGATCTGCTTTTGAACTTTGTCTGATACACGTGACTTGAAGCAATTCATTCAAAGGGAGGGAAGCTGAAATGATGAATGAAACAAAGAGAACATGGGTACGCCCTCAGGCAAATGTGCAGACATTCCAGATGAATGATTATGTATCTGCATGCTATGAGGTTTACTGCTGGACACCAGATAATAATAGCCGTGGTAATGTCTATGAAGATACAAACAACAATGGACATCTGGACAAAGGAGTAGATAGGCTGTTAGCCAGTGACGTAGTGGGCGATGGTGTTTCGGAATTCACGGGTACTTATCCGCAGAACAACGGCTTCTGGGTACGTACATGGTGGGGCGGAGAGACCAGTGAGGTAAAACCTATCTTTATCTACTACGGTAAAGCCGTCGCAGGTGGACTGTCAGTTCACGGATCTGATCTTTCAGACCCTAACAACAGCAACGCTGTTAGGGATATTTCCACACCAGAACATCCGAATCGTTCCTGATTGTCAGTAAGTGATAAGTGGATCCTGCCAGATCATATTGTGCTTTGACACTTTGGAATGAATTTATTACTTCGAGAAGATTATATCAACTTAGATTTCTTTCCATCCTGATTCCGACAGGATATAGAGGGATACAGACAAAGACTCTGTATGATCAGATGATTTCTGACCGCAGGGTCTTTTTGTATGGCCGGATGATTCCATCATTTTAAAAAAGTGATCTTCTTGCAGATCACTCACTCTGTATAGGTATCTCTTAACTGCTGCAGATCCTTCTCTGATAAGCCGTATTCTCTGGCAAAGAAGTCATTGAGATCCGGGTAGCGGCTGTGTATGCCGGCAATGACATCTCTGCCAATGGTTTCAGACACACCATCCTTCATCTGTAACAGTTCTTTCAGTTCCGGATTTCTGGCAATCCTCTCCCTGTGTCCTTTCATGCTGGCATCGATGAATGACTTCCGGCATTCATTGGAGAAGATGTAATCCTGGTACACTGTCTCATCATTACAGCCCAGGGCAAACAGCAATAACATTGCCGCAACACCGGTCCTGTCCTTGCCGGTTGCACAGTGAAACAGCAGGGGAACATTACCTTTTTGGATTTCATCAAACATGACCTGGAAGGCCTGGTTGCCAAAAGGCATCTCCTCATAGTAGGCTGTCAGTTTTTCCAGCTGTTCTTTTGCGTCTTTGCCGGTTTTCGTCATGCCTCTTGGTGAGAAGTCAATATCCTCACCGCCCTTTGAAACAACCCCGGAGTGCTGCAGGATCCGTATTCCTTTCAGCTGCGGATCCGGTTTTCTGCTGCTTTCTTCTTTTGTACGCAGATCAAGCACTGCTTTGATACCCATCTGTTCCAGCGCCTGCTTTTCCTGTGCATTGAGCAGATACAGACCGCTGCTGCGATAAAAACATCCATTTCTGACTTTCTTTCCGTCAGCGGCGGGCAGACCGCCAAGATCACGGAAGTTCAGTTCCTTACGAAATAACCACTTTTCATTCATACGATGTCAAGCATAACCGAAAACTGCCTGATCTGCCAGTTGATGCGCTATAATACAGGCCTGATGGAGATAAATTATGAAACGAATCCGCATTCTGGCAACATCTGATGTCCATGGCTATATCTTTCCGTACAGCTACGCTGACGGCATGAGTGAAAATACCGGCTTCGGCCGCATCAAAACCATGATTGATTCTCTCAAGGATGCAAACACCCTCATCCTTGATAACGGTGACGTCCTGGAAGGCTCACCCCTGATGTTCTATCACTTCACAGACCATCCTGATGATGTTTCCCCCGTCACGACCGTCATGAATGAAATCGGCTATGACTATGTCAATGTCGGCAACCATGACTTCAACTATGGGGAAGAAGCACTGATGATGCACCTGCAGAACCTCAAGGCACCATGCATCACCAACAACTGGCTGTTTCATGGCAGACCCTATGGACCAACCTATGTCATGCGTGAAATTGACGGGGTGCGGATTGCTCTGTTCGGCCTGACAACCCAGTACATCCCGCACTGGGAGAAGAAGGACCACATTGCCCACAGCCGCTTTGTGGATGCCGTGCAGGCAGCCCGCAGGACCGTCGAGTCCATCCGCCGTCTTGAGAATCCGGACTATGTTGTATGCATGTACCATGGCGGCTTTGAACGCGATCTCAGAACAGGTGAATCCACTGAGGATCTCACAGGTGAAAACGAAGCCTACCAGATGATCAAGGAAGTTGCCGGTATCGACATCCTGATTACCGGCCACCAGCACCGCAGCCTGCAAGGCAAGCTGTTCAATACGTACTATACCCAGACAAGTGCCAACGGTGCCCAGCTGGCCTGCATCGACATCTACCCCGACATCAATCATATCGAAGTCAACGTGCTCGACTGTGATGCCAAAGCAGATGAAGACATGCTCAGCCGTGTCCAGAAAGAAGAAGATGAATGCCAGAAATGGCTGGACACAACCCTTGGCACAACAACCATGGATCTGACCATCACCGATGAAAATGAAGCCCGTCTGCACAAGTCACAGGTTGTGACTTTCCTGAACAAGGTAACAATGAACTTCACTGGTGCAGATCTGGCTGCCAATGCCCTGTTCCTGCATGCCAAAGGTTTTAACAAGAACATCACGATGCGGGACCTTGTCAGCACGTATGTCTTTCCCAATACGATCGTTGTCAAGAAAGTCACCGGAAAGGTTTTGAAGGAATATCTGGAAAAAGATGCTGAGTTCTTCACATTGAAAGCAGGGGGATCCATTGGCGTCAATCCGCTGTATGACTATCCGAAGCCGCAGCATTACAACTATGACATGCTGGATGGCGTCTCTTATACCATCCATGTGGCCAATGACCCTGGTGAAAGAATCTCTGATCTGATGAGAAACGGAAAACCGGTGCAGGATGATGATGAATTCACGCTTGCCATCAATAACTACCGGGCTGCCGGCGGCGGCAACTATGACATGTTAAAGAGAGCGCCTGTTGTCAAAGAATACAGTGAGTCCATGGTCGAAATCCTGGCAAAGTACATCATGGAGCACAAAGTCATCTCCTTTGAACCAGTGCATAACATTACCGTCACGCTATGACCAGAACACAGCACAGATTCATCACAATCTGTGCTTTTTTCATGCAATTCTGCCTTATAATGAGGAAAAGGGGTGAAGAGAATGGTCTCATTTGAAGTCAGTGCCAAAGATTTTCTGTTTCTGAAACAGACTGTGGAAACCATGACAAAGTATATTGTCAGAACGGTATACAATGGGGAAGACGTTCTCTTTGATATTCCGGAGAAAAGCCTGAATGACTTTCTGCTGGATTACCGCTCTTTCTATGTCCGCAAGGGACTGCAGAATGAAGAAGAAATCAATGATACCGGTGTCAGGCTCAACCGCATCTATGAAGAACATATTGAACCCGTGCTGAAAGAAAACAATATGTAACATGAAAACAGCGTGCCTTGGCACGCTGTCTTTGTTCTTCGTATTACTTGCTTGTATCTTCAGGCAGATAGAAGATCTGTTCACCCTGTTTTGACAGATTGTAATTGGATCTGGCATAGCTTTCCACATAATCTGGATCCTGCAGTTTCTGCTTCTGATCGGTCAGCTTCTCATTCTCAGCCTTTACCTGGGCATATTTGCTCTCCGCATCAGACAACTGGCTGCGCAGCCTTACCGTCGTTACAACTTCCTTCGCCACGGAAAACATCAGCCATCCTGATACGCAGATCACTGCCACACAAAACAGCTTCATCAGCGGTGACAGCTTCTTTGCCTTATTCTTTTTTCTCTTTCTGATCTCAGCCATACACAAGTTTTATACCACGCACAGCAGAAACCTTCAATCCTTGGAAGCTTCTCCAGCCCGTGATTCCCCGATGATCTCATACATTGACGAGGCATCTTTTTTCTTCTTTGCCTCTTCCACCGACAGCACACGCACCTCCAGCCGTCTGGACCCAAAGGTCACAGCCACCACATCGCCAACCTTCACCTCATGCGAAGGCTTGACAGCCTTGCCATTGATTTCCACCCGCTGATTGGCCGCAAGCTCATTGGCAATCGTCCTTCTTTTCATGATTCTGGAAGCCTTTAAATATTTGTCAATTCTCATTTCTTCCTTGCCTCCCACGCTGACTCCATCACCTGAATCGACATGTCCAGCACATCCTTGGTCTTAGGCAGCGTTGCAATAATCGTATTGTTTGTATACCGGATGCGGATATCCTTGGAAATATTGGAGAAAATCTCAAACAGTTTCACACCATCCACCTGTGAGGAAAACAGGGTAGAGAACGTGATCTGCGGCTGTCCGTTCACTTCCCGGTAACTCTGTACATACGGTTCATTCAATAACAGATCCAGCTTCTTTTTCAGGAATAATGTCTGCACAGCCTTTGGCAGCTTTCCATACTGGTCTACAATCCCGGCCGCATACGCATCCAGTTCTTCTCTTGTCCTGATATTTTCAATCTGATGATACAGATCCAGCTTATCATAATCATTCGCCGAGAAGCTCTTTGGAATATACCCGGATACCGATACATTCGCATGCTTTTCTGTCGCAGGTTTCTTTTCTTCCTGTTCCGGATGCGTCTTCTTCTGAATCGCCTCTTCCAGCATTTCAATGTACATATCGATACCAACCGTATCAATAAAGCCAGACTGATGCGGACCCAGAAGATCACCTGCACCGCGTATTGTCAGATCCCGCATCGCAATCTTATAGCCGGATCCCATCGTCGCAAACTCACGCACCGCCTGCAGTCTTTTCGCAGCTACCTCAGACAGCTGCTTCCTTGGCGGCACCAGCAGATACGCATATGCCTCACGGTCAGAACGTCCCACTCTGCCCTTGATCTGATACATCTGTGCCAGGCCAAAATCCTGGGCATTATCGATGATGATCGTATTGGCATTGGGAATATCGATGCCATTTTCCACAATCGTCGTACATACCATCACATCCACTTCATGATTGGTAAACCGCATCATCGCATCCTCAATGTCCTCACGGTCCATCTGTCCATGCACAATGCCAATCCGTGCTTCCGGCAAAAGATGCCGCAGCGTTCTTGCCACATTGTAAATCTGCTGGATGTTGTTATAGAGATAGTACACCTGGCCATGTCTTGCCAGCTCCTTCTCAATGGCTTCCACAATCAATCCCTGATTCTTCTCTGCCACATATGTCTGCACACTGTAACGATTGCGGGGCGGTGTCTCCAACTGTGACAAAGAACGGATGCCGATCAAAGACATCTGCAGGGTTCTTGGAATCGGCGTGGCACTCAATGTCAGCACATCGATGCCATTCTTCATCTCTTTGATCTTCTCTTTATGCTCCACACCAAAGCGCTGTTCCTCATCCACCACCAGCAGGCCAAGCTGCTTGAAATGCACATCTTTGGACAGCAGACGATGCGTACCAATGACAATATCCACGGTACCCTTGCTCAATCCTTCCAGTGTATTCTTGACATCCTGAGCAGACTGGAAACGGTCCAGCACACGGATCGTTACCGGATAACCCTCATACCGCTTCTGGAAGGTATGCAGATGCTGCTCAGCCAGGATTGTTGTCGGACACAGCACGGCTGTCTGATAGCCATCCGACACCGCCTTGAAGGAAGCACGCACTGCTACTTCTGTCTTGCCAAAGCCAACATCCCCGCACACCAGACGGTCCATCGGCTTGTCGCTTTCCATATCCCGCTTGACATCCTCAACCGCTTTCTGCTGATCCGGTGTCAGCTCATACGGAAAGCTGTTTTCAAACCGTCTTGTCATTTCATTATCAGGTGAAAAGGCATGGCCGATATGCTGTTCACGGCTGGCATATAGTTCGATCAGCCGGTCGGCAATATGATTGACATTCTCCTGCAGCTTCGCCCGTGTCTTCTCCCATTCACCACTGCCCAGCTTGTTCAATCGCGGTACAACACCCTCACGTGAAACAAACTTGCGCACCAGCTTGAACTGTTCCAATGGCACAAGAAGCTCGGCATCGCCGCGATACACAATCTTCAGGAAATCCTTGCGCACACCCTGAATCGTACGATTCTCAATACCGACATACTGACCGACACCATACTGGGCATGCACTACATAATCACCTGGATTCAGCTCATCATAACCGGAAATCACCTGAGCAGAAGAGAACTTCTTCTCATAGCGGCTGTGATGATGGCGCACTTCAAACAGTTCATTGGAGGTGTACACTGCCACACCGGCATCTGCCAGCAGGAATCCTTCCGGATATTCACCCGTATAAAAGGAAATCCCATCCGGAATCTCACCATCATTTTTCAGATCATGATAACGGATCTTCAGCTGCTTCAATGTATCCTTGACAGTATCCTGTTCCCGTTTATTCAGGACAATGACATTCTTTCCCGGTACATCAATCAGCTTTAACTTGATATCCAGCGGTTCATTAGGCACATGCACTTCCTGAATGTTGGAGATATTCGATGTCAGGGGATCTTCCGGCAGTTTCGTACAGTCAGATGCCACATGATGAATATCATGGTACATCGTATAAAAAGGCAGTGCTTTGCCTTCCGATACCATCTCCTGCAGATAGACGGCTGTCTCTTCCATCAGATGCTTTGCCCCATCAAAGACAGCATCCTGGTCGGAATACAGAATCAGCGGATGTCCCATGTAATCCGCCAGGCATGCCGTTTTGTCCAGCAGTGCCGTATAGCGGTACATCCTTGGCTCCCGGATATGATGATCCAAAGCATCCAGATCACTTTCAATCTCACCAGACAGCAAGGCATCATTCTTTTCTGCTAATACCTTTTCCGCCTTTGTGCGGATGACAGAAAGCTGTTCTTCGTTAAACAGAACATCTGATGCCGGTACGATCCGTACCTGGTCAATCGTTTCCACTGTCTTCTGTGTAGAAGGATCAAAGAAGCGGATGGAGTCGATCTCATTGTCAAAGAATTCAATACGGACAGGCTGCGGATTATTGATCGAGAAGACATCCACGATGCCGCCGCGGCAGGCAAAGCTCAGCGGCTGATCAATATGCGCTGTCTCACTGTAACCGCCAGCACGCAGTTTCCGCTTGAGATCATCCATACTGATGACATCATTCACCTTCAGAACCATGCAGGCATCCGCAAAGTCAGCCGGGAAGGGCAGATTGCGCAGATAGCCGGAAGGACATGTGACAACAACCTGTGCAGGCTTCTCCAATAGTGAAGAAAGTGCATCTACCTTGCCGGCTGTAATCTCCAAAGAAGAGGCCAGCGCTTCCATGCGCAGCGATTCATCCGCGCCAAAAAGGGCGCATTCATCCTGACAGAGGAGTGATGAAACCCTCTCAAACAGACGCTGTGCCTGATACAGATTCTTTTTTACAACCAGAATAGGACGAGGTTTCTGCAGATACGATGCACTGATCACAAGTGCTTCCTGCATCAAAGATGATAAAGGCAATGGTCCCCGGTTTTCTTTAAGCATCCGGACGGCTTCATTGTCCTTCAGACAGCCGGCCAGCCATTCTGGCATACCTGTATATTTCTCGCTGATAAGCCTGCTCCTTTCATAAGCCAAGTTATTCTAGCATCACAAACACAGCCGTGCATCATACTTTGCACGGCTGCACAATTACTTTTTTGCTTTCATATTATAATCGTTCATCACCTGATCAAACGGACGGAATACCCAGTCATAAGCTGCTTTGGATGCATCCAGCAAAGCTGCATCATATACATCACGCTCTGCCTTTGGCACTGGTGACAGTACCCAGTCCGGTACAAGATCATGTTCACCGGCTGCACTGTGGCCGACTCCGATCCGCACACGGGCAATCTGATCCGTCTTTAACGCATCAATGATTGACTTCATGCCTTTCTGACCGCCGCCAGAACCAGAAGCACGGATCCGCACAGAACCCGTTGGCAGATCCATGTCATCATGCAGGATCAGGATATCAGATGGGTCGATATGATAGAAATTGACTGCCTGGGCAACCGCACTGCCGCTTTCATTCATATAGGTAAGCGGCTTCATTAACAGAACACTTTGTCCCTGGATCCGCACGGTCTGTACCAAAGCATTGAACTTTTTCACATCAATGCCGGTATCCAGACGGTCAGCCAGCAGATCAATGGCCATAAAGCCAGAATTATGCCTGGTCTTCTCGTACTCTTTGCCCGGATTGCCAAGCCCCGCAATCAGCTTCATTTCTTCTCCTCCGTAAAGGACATGCCAGAATCACTGTTAGCAGCCATCAGATCTTCCGCATCACGGGATGCGGACTCTGTCTGTTCCTTCGCATCTGTCTCTGTATTTGTTTCCGCATTGACAGATTCACTGCTTTCCTGCGGATCCTCATGCGAACCTGCATCCTTATTTTCTGTTTCAGCAGCTGTATCTTCTTCACGATCCGTTCCGGATTCAGCCTCATCCTTTTTTTCATCGGCCATATGCACACCGATATTCTTCAGCCATGCCTCACCAATTCTTGTCTGGTTGAACTCTTTGGCAACGGACATCATCTCATCCATCTTATCCTGTTCACCATTGTCTTCATACAGTTTGACAAGCATGGCAGATGTCAGCTGCTTATACAGACCGATCAACTGCTTGGAATATACCATATCCTGATAATCACCATCCATGACCTTTTCAAAGAAGGCTCGGCCAAGATCATCTTCCTTGTTATAGAACTTCAGGCAGGCAAGGGACAACTGATAATCCAGACGTGTCTGATACCAGGCAAGATCACCACCAAGATGGTCATACATTGCTTTAATCCTGTCTTCCTGTCCATCTTTCTGCAGAATATTCGGAATGGCAAGGAAGTAATAGAAGAAAGAATCATCCTCGGACATCTTCTTTTCCTGTTTCAGATTTTCCAGGTCAATAGCAGCCAGCTGGCCGTCAAAATCTTTCTCCTCATAGCGGTTGTGATACGCTGTACCCCAGAGCTTGAGAATCTGAAACTTTGTTTTCTGTTCCAGGGTTGTGGAAGCCTCAATCTCTGTATCTACTGCCTGAAAGAAGTCATTCTCCTTGTCCAGCAGCCTGACAACATTAATCACCTTATCCATTCTTTTATTGCTTTTCTGCATGATCATCATTCTGACAACCATATAAATCATCAGGGCATACAGAAGAAATGTCATTCCTTTGCTCATAGTTCTGATCGGCGCGGATCTGCCCACATCCAGCAGTTGGAAACGCCTTCCTCCTTTTCCTGTCATCCAGCGGCCATGCCGCCTTCCATTTTCTTGCAGAAACTTCCTGCAGTCTTTGACATTATAGCCAAAAGCAGACATTGTGAAAATGCCATCAGATTTGCAATTTTAACATATGTCTTTTACCATGTTAGCGGAACAGATGTTCCCGAGGTACCTTATGTCTGAGCAGAAAAAGAAAAAAGGATTCCGCTTTAATCCAAAACTGACCATTACAATCGTAATTGTGATACTTGTTGCTGCCCTTGGTATCGGCCTGATTCTGAATTATCGCCGCAACAATGATGAGCAGAAGATCACTGCCAAAAATGCCAAAACAACGGCTGCTGCTTCTACGGCATCAAGCACGCTGCCGGCAGCTGCCTCTGATATCAACAGCTACACGTATCTGTTAAACAAGGATACTGCATCACTGGATCCTTCCTATGTACCATCTGATCTTGCTGATCCGGAAAATGTACAAAGTACTTCCAGCGTCTTTGAAATCCGTGCAGAAGCTGCCACCCAGCTGGAAGCCATGGTCAAGGCCGCATCCGATGCTGGCATCACACTGTATGTATCTTCTGGATACCGCAGCTATGATGATCAGGACAAGCTGTATTCCAGCCAGGTGCAGCTGCTGACAGAAGCCAAGGCCATCACAGCATGTGAAAAGGCAGGATATTCCGAACATCAGCTCGGCCTTGCCGTGGATCTGACTGATGATGTCAATACAACAAGTCAGACCGAAGCCTTCGCAGATACAGATGCCGGCAAGTGGCTCTATGAACATGCGCATGAGTATGGCTTCATTCTGCGCTATCCAAAAGGCAAGGAATCCATCACCAAGTACAACTTCATGCCCTGGCATTACCGCTATGTCGGCACAGATACAGCCAATGCCATGTATGCCATCTCTCCGGATGAGACGATGGAGGAGTACTTCAGTTCCAGCAATTAACAAAACAGCCGCAGGACTGTTTTTCTTTAGCAGTTTCATCTTTCACTGTTAAGATTTTTTGATTTTGTCACCGTTTGTTAATTGTTACTGTTTTGTCACGAATACTACTTTCTATGATCTTCCAGAACACTGAGGATGCGCTGTACGTCCTTCT
>Ga0256406_1007077_pt1 | contig 10862 bp, 18 predicted proteins | sample RumenRJG_03DNA_FD_185986 | JGI IMG/M metagenome (GOLD analysis project Ga0256406, IMG submission 185986) | Bovine rumen microbial communities from Lethbridge, Alberta, Canada - RJG_03 | ecosystem: Host-associated > Mammals > Digestive system > Stomach > Rumen | place: Canada: Alberta | collected...
GGCGCCCAGGGCCCTCCGGAAGGCCGAATTGCACGCCTTGCCGCAACGCTTCCGCCGCATTCTGCAGGACTTGATGCAAACGTTGCGCTTCGGAATGCAGTGTTGCGCTTACAAATTCAATCCACCTTCAAAAGTGTGTAGCGAGTGCCGAAAGACTCAATGTCTTGTTTCAACCCTTTCCGGCACTCTTGGAGGGTATGATTGAACCGCCCGTAATCGTTGGTACCCATAGCGGCTTTCCTTTCTCTCTTGGAATGATGTACAAACCTGATGTACAGATTCCAACCGATATGAAAACCGCTGGTAGGCGTAGTAGAGTGTTTATCGAGTGGGAATAAAACTGAGGGCAAAACACTCTTTCACGGTTTACCCCAAAAAACAACGTTTCCGCAGGTAAATAGTGGTGTGTCGAGATTTTCGGCACACCACTCTTTCACGAAAAATAGCACTCCTAGCGGGATGATTTGTCCATGGAATCTCGCAGGGGTGTTCTTGTTTTAGAACAACATATGATGAAAGGAACTCACGATGAACGAAACCAAGATGGCCGAACTCACCTAAGCCGAGGACATGGCCTACTTCCGGGCGGACCTCTGCCTGTACTCGCCGGAGAGCTACAGCCTGGAAGAGAAGAAGGAGATTTGCAACGACATGATGAGCACAAGCAGGGCTGTGCTCGACGCGATGCGCGAGGACTTCCAGAGCTACCGCCCGAGTTCCGAGTCAAGCTACTGGACATGCTCTGCAACTCCGGCGTCGAGAGCCCCCAGTGGTGGTGGGATGTGCTCGTGGGCGACGGAGACCCGCTCTACCGCGAGCTGGAGCCGCTCAGCTAGTTCCGAGCCCACGTAGCAAGGAAGAAGGCCGTCTATCGCTCGATAGGCGGCCTTCCGCCATCTTCATCGCATCGAAGCGGCGAGCATCGCCACAGTCATCGGCCGCGAGTGCCCCGACAGCAGCATGGTGTCGGGAGGCAACGCGAGAATGCTTTTGCGTATGCTCTCGCGCAGCCTGGGTCCATCACCTGTCGGGAACACGGTCAGGCCCGGGCCGCCCTCGTAGACGGTGTCTCCGACGAGCGCGAAGCCTCCCTGCTCGCACCAGAACGCGCACGAGTCGTCTGTGTGGCCGGGGACGTGCAGCACCTCGAGCGCGCCTGCGATGCCGCCGACGGGGATGCGGTCGCCGCCCGAGAGCTTCGACGCTCCGGCCAGCGTGATTGGTGCCCCATGCCCTGCCGAGAGGTTCAGCCGCGGGTCGAGCAGGTACCGGTCCGCCAGCTCGTGCGCCCTCACCGGCGCGCTCCAAGCGTCGCGAAGTTCGCCGGCGGCGCCCATGTGGTCGAAGTGCCCGTGCGTGAGCAGGATCGCGTCGATCTTCCAGCCGCGTTCGCGCGCGACAGACAGGAAGAGACCTGGCTGGGTGCCCGGGTCGACGAGCACGCCGCGACCCGTCTCGCCGTCGATCACGAAGTAGCCGAAGGTGGCGAAGACGCCCCTCGCCAGCAGCGGGTAGACCTCGACTGCCATCAGAGCGAGCATCCTTCTGGGCCGCATGCCATGCCCTGCGCGGCGCCTTCCGCCAGCGACTCGCCGTGCGCCCTCTCGAGCACGCGCGCCATCTCCTCGGTCGGATAGCAGCCCGATATTGCGTACTTGCTGTCCACGACGAAGAACGGTACGGCGTGCACGCCCATCGCGTAGGCGTCGCGCTCGTCGGCGCGAACCTCGTCCTCGTACTCGTCCGACGCCAACACACGCTCCACGTCGGCCTCGGGAAGCCCCGCCTCGGCGGCCAGCTTGCGCAGCACCCCGTGGTCAGCCATGACCTCGTTCTTAACAAAGTACGCCTCGTAGCACAGCCCCTCGAAGCGCGTGTTGCCTAGGCTGTGCGCCAGCTTGGTCAGGCGGTGCGCGTCGAGCATGTTGGTGTTCAATGTGGTGGCGTAGTTGAACTCGATGCCCTCGCTGCGGCCCATCTGGCTGATGCCCTCGATGCGCGCCTGCGCCTCCTCCTTGGAAAGGCCGTACTTCGCGGCGAAGCGGTCGAGTGTGGGGCCGACCACCTCGTGGGGAGCATCCGGGTTCAGCTCGAACGCCCGCATCTCCACCTCCACCTCGCCTTCGAGCCCGAGGGAGGCGATGGCCTTCCCGAGCCGCGTCTCTCCGATGTAGCAGTACGGGCACGCGTAATCCGACCAGTAGGTGACCTTCATGTTTTCCTCCTCGCTCGCGGTTGGTTGCGCCATTTTGCTTTCGGGTATACTGTCTGCCTATCGGTTCGAATTGAGAAGTACTGACATTATTTGGAGTACTGCAACCTACATCAAGGAGCGCGCCATGGGCGAACGTCGAAATGTCAGCTGGTGCCCAGCCATCTCGTCTCTTCAGCGCGTGGTCGGCGGTAAGTGGAAGATAGAAATCCTGTTCTACGTTGCGCTCGAGGACGTGCGGCACTTCGGCGAGCTGCGCAGGTGCTTGCGGGGCGTGTCGGAGTCAACGCTGTCGCGCCAGCTCAAGGAGCTCGTGTCAGACGACTTTTTGGAGCGCGTGGACTACCAGGAGGTGCCCCCGCGCGTCGAGTACCGGCTGACGCGCCGGGGCGAGAGCTTCAGGCCGCTTCTGCAGGCCATGTGGGACTGGAGCGAGGCCGAGTTCGAGTTCAGCCAGGCGGAGGCGGAGCAGATGCGTGAGGCTCGCGAGCGGCTCGGCGTGGCCCAGGTCCGCTGACCGGCCTTCCGCGTTACCTATCCTCGTATGCCCTACGCACATCGTCGTAGAGCTCGAAGATCGGTATGAGCGGCAGCAAAACGACCGGCGGGAACAGACACCCCAGGATTCCGAGAAACCACTCGACCTGCTCGCCGAGCCACTGCAGCCTCGACCTCATGTCAGCATCTCGTTCACGCGCCGCTGCACGATGGAGTAGTACGAGCCCAGGCGCCGTTTCCGCTCCTCGCCGTTGCCGCCTAGGTATCCGAGTGCCAAGAGCCTAAAGGATACGAGACAGCCTCTCAGGGCTGACGTGCGCTCCCCAGCCGTCGTACTCGTTGAATGAAAGGTCCCTCACGAGCTTGAAGTCTGGCAGGGCGATGCCGTGCACGCGGAGCGCGTCGATTGCGTCATGCACGAGGTCGAGCGCATCCCTCGGCGGGTTGGCCACTGCCACGTAGGCGTAGCACATCGCGACGTCGTTGATGCGATGCATGAGGAGGTCAAGCGTTTGGTCGTCGGGGTCCAGCAGCCCCCTGAGCTCGTTGAACTCCTCCCTCGTGAGGTACTCGAGCTCGGCCTCGTCGTAGTCGTCGAACTTGAAGAGGTACTCGGGGATGGCCTCCATGAAGCGGTCGGCACTCTGGTCGATGTACCCCTCAGGCCCGATGATGTCCTATGCGAGGCGCAGGACGGAAGCGAAGTCGTGGTCGGCGTAGGCCTCCAAGACGTAGCTCTCGAGGCACAAGACACAGTATGAGACCATGCCGCGGATTGAGATGTTGAAGAAATCGCGCTTGTTCATTTCGGTGGCTAGCTATGAATACAGGACCGACAGGTATTGCGCGGGGATGTTCGCGGCAAGCCACACACGATCGTTGCCCTCGAAGAACTCGAGGCCATCGGAATGTGCCGCACTGGCGTCCACCTGCAGGATCACGGGATGTCCGTCCCTGCGCCTTCCGACCTGTTCGGCCATCTCGACGTCAGCGGAGAGGTGCACCATCTGACGCCCCATGGGCAGGAGGCCACCATCGAGGATGGATTCGAGCGCCTTGTGGCTGGTTCCGTGGTAGAGAGCCTCAGGCGGAGCCGAGGGGACGCGCTCGATTTTATCGCGTACTGAGTGTCCGTAGAGCGCGCGGATGCGGTCGCCTACTATCTCGTGGCGCTTCTTGTCCGAGATTGCAATGATCTCTTCCAGGTCCTCACGAACGACGGCGCGTCGCGCGGGGTGCCGTGCGTTGAGGGCGCCGAGGAGGGCCTCGACGGGGACGAAGCCCTTCCCGTCGAGCTTTAGGCCGTACTCCTGCGGTGCGTGCCTGAGGGCGTACGACACCTCCCTGCTTATCTGGGCGAGCCTAGAGTTCACCCTCGGCCTCCTCCTCGCGCTCGCGCGCGACCATATCGGAAACGGCGGCCTCGAACCATGACCAGAAGTCGTCGTACTCCTCGCGCTGTTCCCAGCCGGGGTCTGCGAAGTCGTGGATGATCTCGACCTTCCCGGGCTTGTCCATCTCGAAGCAGGCGACGTCGTCGCTGTCGGAGCGCTTGGCGAAGGGGATGAGCTTGCGCTCGGGGTAGCGCCTTGCCATGCCACGTGCGTAGTCGCCCGCGAAGGCGGCTTCGAGGATCCACCACCAGTCGAGGTCGACGAGCCCGAGCTCGACGACCTTGTGGATGCCCGCCGGGTACTCAAAGCCCTCGTAGAGCTCTGTCGCGTCGTATAGTTCCATGTTGTCCTCCTAACGGACCTTGTCAATAATATAGGAGCCCCTCGGATGATTCCTGCGGAAGCGGCCACTCTGCTTCCCGACGCGGAGCTCGACCGCCTCACCCCAAGTTCTCGGCACGCCCTTCTTGGTGGTAAAACGCTGGACTGTATCTGCGTCGGGGAGCGGTTCGTCGTAGCTGTGAACGATGGCTCGAACGTCGATGCCGGCGGCACGAGCGGCTACGACGCGGGTGTTGTCGAGCGTCGTCATGCCACCGTCGTCCATAGTCACGACGTCGATGGGATTGCCCTTCCAACCGTCCCTCTTCATGCTGTCGATGATCTCCTGGCTGCCGTTGACGGATGTCTGGCTGAATCGAATGTCGGTGGCCGGTAAACTCTGCGGCCGCCTCGTCGGCCGTTTCGGTGCTGTTGGGGTGGTCGGCTTCCTGCTGCCGTAAGTGCCGACGTAGTGGCCGGAAGAGGGCTTACTCATCGGCGACACCGATCTTGCTGAAGCGCCTGTTGGTCGCGCTGTCGAACTGGACGACGCGGACGCCCGCATCGTGGAGGAGGCGGAGGGGAGGGTAGTTGGCGGAGCCGTAAACGATGACGGTGTGGGGCTCCAGGACACGGATCATCTCCCTCAAGCCTGCTTCGAACAGAAGACGATTCCTGACGAGCCTGAGGCCGCTCGCCACGGTGCCGATGCAGACGACGGAGTGCTTCGGGATGCCCTCGAAGCAGTACGCATACGTCTCGGCAGTGCCCCACCTTACGTTGTTGATGACCTGATAACCGAGCCTGCCGAGCCAGTAGCCATATGCCCTCATGCGATAGGTGTTGAAGGTCTTCCAGGGCTTAGGGAAATCCTGACTGGTGGAGAAGTCGGGCGTGATGACCCCGGCGAAGTGGCGCAGGACCTGCTCAGTGCGCCTGTAATCGAACCAGATGCCGTCCCTGCCATCAAACTTCCAGTCATCGAGGAAGAAACAGACGAACGCATCGAAATGGAAGTCGACGTCCCCGGTCGCCATGCACTGGTCGTAGATTGCCTTCGCCTCCCCCCATGTGACCATGTCGCGTGGAAGCGTGGTGGCGGTAGTCGGGCAGAGGGGGATGTCCCCGTCGCAGAACATGGCGCCATCAACCATGAAGGCATTCCAGACGTCCCTGCAGCCCTTGCGTATGTTCTCTTTCACGGTAAGCCTCCAATCTTCGGATCGCGGGACCATTCCCGTTTGACTTGGAGGCTATTACTAGAAGATACTAGGAACTAGTTACCTGATATAGTTAGGAGCGTCGATGTGCGAAGAAGCTGAGCGTGACCCGCTTGACGAACCCATCAAGGCTGACGTCAAGTTCATGTTCTCGTCGATCCCGGTGACGACGGGCATTCGTGTTCCGACACCTCCGGTATGGACGGGAGGCAAGGGCACGATGGACTTCTTCGACGAGTTTGGTCCTAGGAAAAAGGTGATGCCGACGGAGGAGGACCTGAAGGCCTGCTACTTCTGCCTCAACCTAAACCTCATCGACGAGGAGCGAGGACACGAGACCATCGAGCTCCCAGAGGGTTTCTACTGCCACGAGTTCCTTAGGCTCAATCCTTCGAACATACAGGAGTTTCTCGCGTTCCAACGCAGGTATGGCATCGTGAAGGGGGCACGAGAGCAAAAGCCATCTGGGACGGGAATGCGAGAGTCACTCAGGCCCGAGCCTGACCACAACGTCTTCTCGGGAGCGAACGCAGGCTACTACCGTCACCAGCTGGAGGGCATCTTGGCGTCCGCAGAGCTGTACGACTCCGTCCCTGACCAGGAGTACGTCTACGACCGAGAGCTCATAAAGCTGGGTGCCGTATCTTTTCAGGAGGCGATATTCGCGGTACTTGATGCCCAGGCGGCCATCCGGAACACCACACGGGTTCTCCGTGACGACCTTCCCACCATGACCAAGCGAGAGGCGGCCCTGGCAAAGATCTCCTCGGAATACGTCGCCCACTTCCTTCCGAACCTCTTCCCGAGCATTGAGCTGGTAACAATCGACGACAAGGGAAAGGACTCCCACTCCAACGTGAGCGACCTCATAACCGCGGTGTTCGCCCAGCTTGCTCGAGGACTCCTCAATAACGAGGCATACAGGGTGTGTGCGAACCCGGAATGCAACCGGCTGTTCACCCCCAGGGAGATGGGGAGGCGCCTGGACACCAAGTACTGCTGCCCGGAGTGCCAGGAGAGGGCTAAGCGCCTCAGGTATGCCGCAAGACACGCATGAGGTCTTTCAGCCTCGCCACCAGTGGAAATTCAGTCGGGTGACGTCATGAGTACCACGGCGGCACCCGTGACGTCGCTTTGACGTCCGCATGGAGGATAGTCGAAACCATGGTGGAGACAGGGGATACGCCAGAGCATCCCGAACCGCCACCGGCCGCCACTGCCACGCCTCTCTGATCGAGTGGGAATAGCACGGCTACAGAATTGTGCGATTCTCCAGGCGCTCCGGACGTGGTCCCGGGGCGCCTTTTTGATGCGCTGAGGGGGCTCGTGTGCCTGTTAGCCAAACGCGAGATGGAGTTGCCAGCGCTTGGGTAAGGCAGGTACGCGTGGCCTCTGACCAGCCCATTCCTGCTCTCGAATGCTGACTGTTGCCAACAATCGAACAGTTTTGTGCGGACAGGTTGGACGAGCGAGAACGTGGCAACACTTGACGAACGTCAGCAAGGTTGGCGCGTGGTTGCATGAGGAAAAGCCGTTCGTGATGACGTCAAAACGACGTCATGGATGGTGAGCGACGTCACGACTCGGCGTGTCCGCAGGTGATGGTGCAAATCTGTACCATTCTCCGGGCTACTAACGGATGAATTTGTGTCCGACCTACCTAATACCATAGAAGTACGCTCCCCCAGCATGATTCGAGGTTGTCATGGCTAATCCGAGACTCGCCGCATCGTACGACAAGCGCTCTCCGGACTTCCCGCGCCGCGAGGAAGCCTGGAAGGAGAAGAATTCTTAAGTACATGACGTCCCTTGAGGTCTCCCGGCATGACGGCCATGTATATGGCCCCGTCCAAGCTGCTTATGTGAACGTGCGCATGAAGGCATACTGCGTCGAGAGGTGAGCGTGGGACTCGCAGGATGTCTACCTTTTTCGGCGCTACGGCCTGGCCCTCGCCCCTGACTACGTTGAGATGGTGATGTCTCGATGATTGCCGACATCCTCAGACTCGGTCGAAAAGCGCATGGAGAGAGTGTTCGCAATGGCAACGCAGAACGCGTGTAGTCAGGTGGGCTGCCTTATGTCTGGAAGGAACGAGTCAAGGTTCTTTGAGCTCAGGGCGACGGGGGTCATCGACGTTCGCGTGACATGCGACTTGGACGATTGGGTGCTCGCCGTCTGCTCTCCGCCATTCTCGTGTGCCGATGGGCGGTACAGATGGATGCGCTGCTCGCCAAGGGAGCTGCGTGCTAGCCTGACAGGTACAAGAATTCTGCCGCAGTCCCGAAGTGACATGACCAACAAGACCCTCAACGTAGACGAGCTGGATGTGCTCCGGACGGGCATAGGTGAGACCATCGACTCGTTTGAAGGCAATCCCCTCGGACCGGGCGACTACTACGGTGCGATCAGGATCAACTTCGCCAACGCCTCTGTGGACATTTCGGACTTCTTCGAATCAGCCGATGTCTCCTTCGAGGCGGGCATGGGTTTGGAGGAGGTTGGCACGATGCGGGTAAAGCGCGCCACAGGACCTCTTGACCTGGGCGACTTGGTTAGTGGTCCCGAGAACAAGTCAATCGTTGTGGATTCGACCGTCCTCTCCGTCGAGGTGGTGAACGATACCGTCGAAATGATGTGCGACGACGAGGTCACCAACACTTTCGCGTTCACGCAGGCCGTCATCTTCCATCTCGAGAAGGGTGACCTCGTCGTCGACCGCAACGTCTGGTTCGAGGTCTTCCTCAGTGCGTGCGTTACTAGCGATGCGCGCAAGTTCATCCGGGACACCGAAAAGGACTGGAACAGGGGAGCCGGCAAGTACCATGCTGTGGTCAAGAGGGAGTTTGTCCTGTTGGATTAGCTATCCTTACCAGCGCAAACGCAGTCGGATGACGTCATGACGTCGCCCGACTCGAAGTGAGGTGCGTCACGGGTGCGGAAAGGGTCCCGTGACGTCGCTTTGATGCCCACAGAGGGGATAGCCAGAACCATGGCGGACAGCGTGGATACGAGTGCGCACACACGACTACCCCGACCCGACATAGCCACGCTTTCCTGATTGAGTGGGAGTAGCCTATTTAGGTGTAATGTTTTCAATTCTTTGGTAATGAACCTTGATCGCACGCCATCCAACGACGTCACAGGCTCGGCCCGCCCGGAAGGGGCGGAGGGCGAAAAATGTGTTGACATATCGCGGTATTACGATATGATGTACCCATGGACATGACCGAGACATTCAAGGCGCTATCGAACCCCACGCGGCTCCGGATCCTCATGTGGCTGAAGGACCCCGAGGCCAACTTCCCCGAGCAGGGAGGGCACCCCGGCGTACCGGACGACCTGAAAGGCGGGGTGTGTGTGGGCTCCATCCGCGACAAGGCGGGCATCTCCCAGTCGACCGCCTCGCAGTACCTCGACGTGCTGCAGCGCTGCGGGCTGCTTCTCTCCGAGCGACACGGCAAGTGGACCTACTTCCGCCGCAACGAGGAGGCCATAGCCGAGCTGGCCCGGTTCGTGGAGGGCGAGCTCTGACACCGCACCTGGACGAACCGACTAAGCGCATTGGCATTCCATAACGCATCGACATATCACGATATATAGTCTTAATGAGGACGAAACTATGCACTACACGGGACCGGTGATCAGGCCTCCCTACGAGGCGGGGAGCGTCATGCTTGAGGTGACGGTGGGCTGCACGCACGACTCGTGCACCTTCTGCACCTACTATAAGGGGCACCCCTTCCATCCCGCGCCGCTCGAGCAGGTGCGCGCCGACCTCGCCGAGATCGCGCGCTTCCGCCCCGGCACCGACCACATATGGGCGGCGGGAGGCGACCCGTTCTCCATGAGCACGCGCAGGCTGCTCGAGCTGGCCTCGCTCGTCCACGAGTACCTGCCGGGCGCAACCATCTCCACCTACGCGCGCGTCGACAGCATGCGCAACAAGTCGGTCGACGACCTGCGGGCGCTGCACGACGCGGGCTACACCGACATCATGATCGGCATCGAGTCGGGCGACGACGAGGTGCTCGCGCACGTGAACAAGGGCTACGCCGCCGCCGACGTCGTGGAGCAGTGCGGGAAGCTCGACGAGGCCGGCCTGCCCTACAACTGCATCTACCTGGGCGGCATCGCCGGCGCGGGGCGCGCCGAGGAGACCGCCGCGCGCTCGGCGGAGGTGTTCAACCAGATCCGCCCGCGGTTCATGTACCTCACGACCGTCACTATCTTCCCCGACTCCGAGCTCGGCGCCGAGGTGGCCCGGGGCGACTTCGCTCCCATGAGCGAGCTCGAGCGGTTCCGCGAGTTCCGCGCGCTCGTGGCCGCGCTGGAGAACCCCATCGTCGTCGACACGCGCCTGGTCACCAACTCCATCGGCTTCGTCGCCGAGCTGCCGGCCGACCGCGAGGAGTGCCTGGCCGCGCTTGACAAGGCCATCGCCGGCTTCTCGGAGGACGACGAGCGGAGGCTCTCGCGCAGGAGGGCGATGATGCGCACGATCTGACGCCGGAAATCGTGACTGAACGGCTCCGTTTTAACGTGCGCTGTCTGTTGCACCACCCTGGTGTTGTCGGGGACGCGTACGCCGTCCTGTTACCGGCCCGCGTTGCGCCACTTCTCCAATGAGAGACGACCGATCGGAGGGAAATGGGCGCATACAGGATCGGCGTCGACAATTGGTTTCGGAGGTGCTTTCATAATTGCAGGCTGCAAGATTGTCGGGATGGTAGCCAGTTCGGTGAAAAGCAGCCCGTCAGAATCATCGTTTCCTCAGGCAGATGGGATACTCCCCATATTCGAGGGGAAACGCCCTCGGAAGGCCGTTTTCGGGGTGGTAGCCACTTGCTCGAAATCGCGGACTGGCTACTATCCGTTTCCGCAGGTCAGAGCATTTACTCCCCATACATAAGGCATTTGCTCCCCATTGCTGGCTACCACCCAGAACCGGGATTCCACGGGGTTTCCCGGACGTGGCAGCATGGTTTAATACGAGTTGGACGTGGAAACACGATTCGGAAAAGTTGGAACTATTGAGTGTGAGTAAGTCCAGCTGGTGCATCCTATTAGCATCTAGCGGAAACTAGTGGCTTCCGGTCTCATTTTTTTGGAAAACGGCTCTCCGCTCACGAGGCGGGGAGTTTTCTCTATATGCTGCAGCCTCTCGATATTATCACGGTATCGTGATATATTGGCAGAAACGAAAGGAGCTTAGATGC
>Ga0256406_1007078_pt1 | contig 10861 bp, 12 predicted proteins | sample RumenRJG_03DNA_FD_185986 | JGI IMG/M metagenome (GOLD analysis project Ga0256406, IMG submission 185986) | Bovine rumen microbial communities from Lethbridge, Alberta, Canada - RJG_03 | ecosystem: Host-associated > Mammals > Digestive system > Stomach > Rumen | place: Canada: Alberta | collected...
GCTTTTAATAATTGTCCATACAAACTCAACAATAGATTTCTACGTTTCTCCTTGTTTCCCCTATAAAAATGTACACCATCCGACGGGTGCCTCCAAAAATAGTATATACAAAGGACAACTGCATACATATTTATCAGTAATATTACTGAACGCGCCATTAAGCGAGAAAGCCATTGATATTTCATCATTTCTTAAGTTTTTGCCGCAAAGTTACAAAGAGATAGTTACATTTCTGGTTACAGCTAAGAATTATTTTTATGGTACATAAACATTTTCGGCATTTTAATGGGCTTGTTTAAAGCTATCAAGAGTCGTATCCGCTGACTGAGATAATCTCTTGTGCCTATTCCATATTTCACTGATGCAGATTTGGCAAGATTGCCAACAATAAAGTTCATAATCGTGTCAAGTTCTTCTATACCTATAGCATCTTCCGAAGAAGTCTGTACAAGGATAAGGGCATTGCTGAACGAATGCATCGATTCCTGAAATTGAACCATTTTATTAAAATCAACATATTCCATAGTAGAACCTTAATATGCAGTAAACATCATTTTAAAAAAGTTGAACATATATATAATCGACAGCAAAATTAACCGCCGACTGTAACAAATCTCTACTCACAACAAAATAATTTCCTTTTTTGAAAAATTATTTTTACTGTAACCCGTTTTGTAATAATATACTTGTATCTTTGCAGCAAACTTTTAGAGGTCTTTAAAACAAAGGCACGATATAACTGGGGGATGCGTTCTTCGAACGCATTTGAAAAAGCGCTCAAACATTACGATTTTCACTAAAAAGTGATTAGCTTTGTTGCGCCAGACAAGCTAAAGCCAGTTTCTTAGTAGGGCTCAGACCCTAATTTGCAGCGTGGCTCCGTCTCCTAGTAGACAAACGATTGTGCCGTAGGAGGCCTTATAGAAGAATACTTCTGTCCAGAGGAGTCGGGTCTGGCAATGTTTTACAACAAAAGCCAATCACGATGACAAAGGTAAGAAGAAAAAATGGAATCGGCAAGGATCGCGAGTTCAAAGTTGGCGCACTGGATATTTCCCGTGGAATCATAGTGAGTGGAAATATAAATCTTTATACTGTCATTATCGCTTTGGCATTTTCAAACGGAAAAGGGAAAAGAAAATCATGGTCAGGCTTATGCTCCCCTTGGAGCAATGGGTCTAAAGCTATGGGGTAGTCTTGCGAGCAAGCTCGCCGCCTACTCCATAGTTTTAGACCCACACCTTTGGTGTCAAGCCAGCCCATGACGAAAATCGCTAACGCGTAAAATTGCCCCTTGGGCATAAAATCATGCGGCCGAAAAGATAGCCCTTAGCGTCTTTAAAGTCTGCTATGCTCCTCGTTGTCTGTTGGGCGGCACAATATTTATGCACCTTGGCGCAATTTATTTTATGCGCGTAAGCGCAATTTTATGCCGATGCAATTTTGGTCATAGGCAGGCTTTAACCCCTACGTGGGATTGGCGTGGCACCTTGCCGCCATTTCTTTGCTGCCACGTAAAGCCCCGACGGGGCTTAATTCTCAATAACCCCAGACTAAGGGAGCGCAGCGACCGCAGTCTGGGGTATCGCGACCGCAAGAAATTCACGACCAGCCTCGAAGAGGTTGAATAGCGGAACGTGCATAATCATTACTGTCTGAGTTTTTTGCGCACTTCGTGCTATTGTGCGTCTTCGAGGCACTGAATGTATAGCTGTCTGCATCCTTCTTCCCCGGACTGCACTCGCTTTCACTCGCTTAGTCCGGGGTTATTGACGATTCAGCCCCGTCGGGGCTGGCATTGGCAGAGAGTAAAATTCCCTCGCCAAGTCGCAAAGGGCGCAAAGGATACGCCAAGGAACATAAAAAATTCTTCGCGGAATCTTTGCGGCCCTGGGCGGCTTGGCGAGAGAGATTTCAAACTGCACCTAACCGCTTGATGGGGCGGTAGGTAGGGATAGGTGCGGCCGCCGATAACAGATAAGTATAATGTCGTCGTAGGTAAAATTGCAGATATTCGGTCTGACGACCGAATACAATACACATATTCATTTGCCTCTTCGAGGCAATCGGACGGCCACGAGGACCGCCCCTGCAAGAGGATTACGTTAACAACATGTTGGTTATCAATGTGTTGCACGCATCCACCGTAGGGGCTGGGTTCATCCCAGCCATAGCAGCGACGGACGAGAATTAAGGTAGCTACCCCGTAGCAGGTAGGATGGGGATAAACCCCACCCCTACGGTGGCAGAGTGCTGCAAGTGTCTTAGTATCAGCTGTTTGTATAGGATATTAGGCGGGGATAGAGACCGCCAAAAAAATGCAGAGATTCGGTCTATCGACCGACCGGACGACCACAAGGGCCGCCCCTGCAAGTGGATAGGTGCAGCACATGTAATATATTCCCTCATCGCCCAGCGTTTTGCCTCCGTGATCCATTTGCAGGGGCGGCCTTTATGGCCGTTCTGTCGGTAGTCAGACCGAATCCCAGTCGCTTTAGTCTGTTTTGAAGGTTTTCCTTTGTGTCAGCGACAAGATCCGACGGAGGAGGATCTGCCATTTGGGCTTTGAGGGCAGTGAGAGGCCCAGCCTCTCACAAGCACTCAAAGCCCAAATGGCAAAGGACGAAAGCCCTTGGTGCTGACACAAAGGGTTTTTATGGTTTTGGTTTTAATTTATGATTGTTTATTCAACCGTTCTTCGTTCAAGGGGCTTAGACTGCAAATGCGTAGATGCGCACTACGTGCTATTGTGCGTCTTCGAGGCACTGACTGAATCTTTGTCGGCATCTATGATCCCCGGACTGCACTCGTTATCACTCGCTTAGTCCGGGGTTATTGACGATTCAGCCCCGTCGGGGCTGTCAGTGGCAGGGAGGAGAACCCCCTCGCTAAGCCGCAAGCCCGCAATGGATACGCCAAGGAACATAGAAAATCCTTCGCGGAATCTTTGCGGTCCTTGGCGGCTTGGCGAGAGAGAGCACAACGGCACCTAACCACTTGCAGGGGTGGCCTATATGGTCGTCCGCAATCTTCGGACATGAACGATGGTCGTTTGCAGGGGCGACCTTTATGGCCGTCCGGTCGGTCGTAAGACCGAATACAATACACATATTTATTTGCCTCTTCGAGGCAATCGGACGGTCACCAGGACCGCCTCTGCACCCGCCCTGTGCTGCTTGTCCGTTGAACTGCATATCATGGGTGTTAATGGTTCCTTGCGGCCTTTATGGCCGTTCTGTCGGTAGTCAGACCGAATCCCTGTCGCTTTAGTCTGTTTTGAAGGTTTTCCTTTGTGTCAGCGACAAGATCCGACGGAGGAGGATCTGCCATTTGGGCTTTGAGGGCGGTGAGAGGCCCGGCCTATCACAAGCACTTGAAGCGCAAATGGCAAAGGTCGAAAGCCCTTGGCGCTGACAACAGGGTTTTTATTGGTTTTGGTCTTAATTAATGTTCGTTTTTTTCAATATGCTCGTGTATTTGGCGTACATTATTCTGACTGGTCAGTGCCCGCTATCTCCCTATATATATAATGTATTCATCCTGTGAATCTTCACTCAAGGGTAGGGGCGATAGGATTAGCCGTCGGCGGTCTACCCACCTTTCTACCCCTCTTTCTACCCTGCTGAAATTTGGACTCGGGAAAATTATTTTGTATCTTTGCACCCGAAATAACAATCGACTTAAACAGAGACTCATTTGGACAACGTACATGTGTAAATATGCGTTTGCAGGGCGCGGACAGGAAAGGCTCGGAGCGACAGCAACCGACGTACGAGCGACAACGACCATCCGCAACCCATGAAAAAAATACCCTGTGCGTCACTTTTTTCTGCCTTTGTCATTTTTTGGCACATCCTCGCTATACCTTTGCCGGCATAAAACGAATAAATAATGTATAATCTATAAAACGAGGAGATTATGAGAACAAGTCTAATGACATTCGTCTGCGTGTTCATTGCCGTCCTGTGCTCGTCGTGTGGCAACAGTGGCGACAAGCAGACAGCCAAGGGCGAAGCAAAGCCGAAGGCGGTAGTACAAGCGAGTCAGACAGCGGAAGCTGACGAAACCATTCCCGTCTACCTCTGGGAGTGCCATTATTGTGGGATGCAGGTGGAGGGTATCGACAAGCCCACAACGCTGTACTGCCCTGAGAACACCTATCACCTATGGACGAAGATGTCGTAGTGCGGTACAACGACGAAGTCGGCAACGCCCGTCTACACATGGTATTGCAAATACTGCGGTGAGACTGTCGACGGGACCTCAAAGCCAAGTTCGTTAGATTGTCCTGCCGGTTCTTACCATGCGTGGGTAGATATATCGCGCATCCAGTAGACGAGAAGAAAAAAACAGAGGAATCCACAGAAATAGTGCTTGCCGAAAGCCCTTGGTCTGCCTTTAGGACTGAGACGATGCCTATTTTCTAAAAAAAAGTTCGTGATTTTTTGGCAGTTTGGAAAACTATTCATAAATTTGCCATTGGATTGTGAGGGGCTGTGCGACGGGTGCAGAGAAGCTCGCTTCAATGCCAGGTGCAGCCAGTCTTGCGGACGAAAGTCTGTCGGGCCGGACGAACAACAGCCAATATCACTTTCCGCAGGTCACTAATGAACTTGTGTCCTCGTGCAGACAATACTGTTCTTGTAGTCGAAGTCTGGTAAATGGAAGCTATAAAGAAGAACGGAAATAGTCTGAGCGGGTTCACGCCGCGTATACGGTGTGGATTCCTCTTTCATATTTTCTTTCTTTATGGGTTTTACCAGAGCCTGACTACTTGGAGAGTGTGAACAGCAGGAGTTCACACCGGTTTTCTCGGTGATACATAACTATATAACCACAACAAGACCAAGACCTATGCCTCAAATGATCAAAACCGGCGGAGGCCTCTTCTCCAAGGGAGAACTGCTCCGCATCAACCCAAGCACTAACACCATAGAGGTGTCGACAAACGAGGGACGCTCGTGGTCGCAGCGCTGCGTCAACAGTTCCTACGGCACCTTCCGCGACCTGCTCGTCTTCGGCCGTGAGATTCTCGCCGCCACCACCCGTGGACTCTATGTCTCCACCAACGCAGCCCGCTCGTTCTCGCCCCGCTGCGTCAGTAACTCCTCCTATGGCGACTTTCTCAACCTTCAGGCTGACGGCAACACCCTCCTCGCCAACACTACCCGTGGACTATACTACTCGACGAATGGAGGAAGAGGGTGGATGAGGAGATAAGAAACTCTTTACTACGTAAATCATAACCAAATAATATATACTCAATATGGGATGGGGAAAACTTTTAGGCGACTTCGCTAAAGGATACATTGGCGAGCGCGGTATAGAAGGAACTATGGACGATCTCAACTCCATAAAGAATGGTGTCTCGAAGCTGTTTGGCTCAAACGACGACGGTTACAATCAGGAGGCTGCCCAACAGACCTACATCCAAGACTGGAACCAGACTACAGATGCAATCTATTCTTTTGAGAATGAGGAAGAATTTAATAAGGCCAAAGATGTTTTGGATGCCTTCTACGCAAAATACGATGAGGGCCATGACTTCTGGTACGATTATTTTCAAGCCCATATCATTTATCGCATGTGGGGAGCTGCCTACGCTCCTTTGCTTGAGGATGGTAATACAAGTTCGTGGATGCCCCATGACGTTGAGGAGTTGCTTGAGGAATTGCTCCTTTCGCTGATGAAACTGCAGAGGGAGGCAACCGAAGAAAAAGAGATCAATGCCGCAAAGGAACTTGCTGCAAACGTCAATGATGAGAAAGAATTTATTAGTTTCACACTCAACGAAAATCGGATGTGGTCTGAAGTCAAGGAGTTAGTCAACCCCGATAAGATAGTAAGTCGCTCGAAAATTCGCGATTTCAATCAGGCCTTGAGCAAAATTAAGGAGTTTTACCATGAGGGATATTGGCGTAATGAAGGCTTGGTACGTGTGTACATATCTATGCTTCGTGCCGCCCGCGATAAAGAGAAATTCTTGAAGGAACTTGCTCCCAAGTTCGATGAGATAAAGAAAAATACAGAACGTGCGGTTAATAATCTACGCAGTTCCGCTGACAATGACCAGCGTCAACATGCGAACGACTTGGCAGGTACGGCTATGGATTTGCTCCATACTGTCGACGAGAGACTCAAAAACGCTTCTGCTACACAAAAGTCGCAGCCGGTAGCACAGAAAGAACAATCGGCTCCGCAAAAGCCACAACCGGCAGCAAAGCCCGCCAGTAATGCTGCTAACGAGACAGAATACCTCGAGGAGATAAAGGCTTGCCTTGCCGACGACGGAACGATATCGGACCGTGAACGGAGAATCCTCAATCGTCTGCGCGACTCCCTCGGTATTTCCGAACAGCGTGCGAAGGAGTTGGAGGATTCGCTCAACAAGGGCTTGACGGACGACGAGAAAGAATTTCTCGACGCTCTGAAAGACAGTCTCGTGGACGGTGTGATAAGCAACCGTGAGCGTAGACTCTTAGACAAGCTCCGCGCCTCGTTGGGTGTTTCTGAGGCGAGAGCCAAGGAGTTGGAACAATCTCTTTCTTAATATTAATGTGCAATTTACATTTCTAACATTTAAATATATATAATTATGGATTGGTCTAAGGTATTGAAGACAACTGGTGAAATTGCCAAGATAGTAGGTGATTTACTTGATGACGGTAAAGTCAATGGAAGTAATAATAACAACAAAAAGAATTAATTATGGGAAAAAAGTTGGACGATGCTAATAAGGCCGTCGGAATCTTAAGTTCGGTGGCAGCCATCGGCGGTGTTGTGTTGAAGATCATCTCCGCCACACAGAAGAAAAAGTAGGGATTCCTACTTTGCTTCAAGTATTTGAAGAGAACTTTTGTGCATAGGATTACTCCAGTCATAGCATTCCATATATTTCTATAGGAGAGAGGGCTGTTGTAGACTTATGCTATATCGCTATTTGTTTCATGGCCTTTTCTACCTAATTTGGTTTAAGTAAAGGTCATGAATTTGAAAGACTGGTTGTAAGTTGAAGAAGAAGATTAACAATTTTCATTAACACAAAGACTTATGAGTAAAATGAAACTGAACACAGATAACCTTTCCAAAGATGAGGGCAATTCGCTTAAGTCACTTTTCGGTTTGGCAATTGATATTATTGTCAAGTTGACAGGTGGAAAGTCTTCCTTTGGTGGTAAAAAGTAAGTAGTAACAGAATCAAGCAGACTCACTCAACGAAATGGAGAGTAAATATCTCGAAGAGGTAAAGTTCTGTCTGGAGGATGGTGAGGGAATAGACGGCACGGCACGGAAGTTCCTCGACCGCTTATGCAGGCGTTACAATATCTCTCCCGAGCGTGCGGCCGTGATAGAGAAAATGGCGGCACCAAAGCTTACCGACGATGAGAAGGAGTATCTGGACTCTGTGAAGGAAGTCTTGGCCGACGGCGAGATGTCACCCCGCGACAGAAAGCTCCTCAACCGCCTCCGCGACTCTTTGGGTATCTCTGAAGAAAGAACGGCAGAATTAGAGAAGTCGTTATAACAAAGCAGTCTGCATGATAATGACGTGTATGTCCTTATCATGCAGGCATACATATAATAATACAAATTTGGTAAAATCAATGTAAATGGGAAAGACTATTGCTATCATTATTTTGAGCATCATTGCTCTTGCGTGTATAATTCCGGTCCTAAAATTTATAATAGATTTCATTATAGGATTCGTAAAAGGGTGTCACGAAGAAAAAAGGCTGTGTTTCTTGTTCAGTCGCTTTTCTCATATTAGTTGCATTATCAGCAATATTTATTTACGGTATAACTTATCTTGTTAAATTGGCATTTTCGTAATGTCAGATTAAAGCAAGGACTGCCCCCTCCCACAATAACTCCGTTGTCGGAGGCTTCATGTCTTTTTTATTTCACCAACAGCTTTTGTCAAGTAGGTCTGCTGCTAAGGTACTATAGCATTATATAAAGGCTATTATCGCATTCTTGATAGTGTATTTGGATATTTTCTCACGAAAACACCAATTAAATTTGCTGAATAAGGAATTTTGTTTTATCTTTGTAGCATCAAATAACGAGTTTACTATGATAGCAGAGTTTACGGTCAGCAACTTCTTCTCCATACGCTCAGAACAGCGGCTGAGCTTCATTGCTTCGCGCGATAGCTTTATGGAGGAGGAATATATCCATCCGGCAAGCGACAGCGTGCGATTGCTGAAGATTGGTATGATTTACGGTTCCAACGCATCGGGAAAAAGCAACGTGCTGAAGGCATTAGCGTATTTCCGACGCTTGATGGTCTATTCGCCTTCTGACAAGAATGAAAAGATGGAGTGGGTACCATTCCTTTTGGATGATGACTCGCGCAGCGGACATTGCAGGATGTACATGACTTTCTACCTTGGTGGAAAGAGATATATCCTCTCCGTGGAGTTTGATAATGCCAGAATATATGAGGAGCAGTTGGATGTTTATCTGACCAACCGCCCCACTTCTCTTTACCGGCGAACCTACAACCGTGACACCGACTCTTCGGTAGTGATTTTCAGTGCAAAGACAAAGCTTTCGCAGAAAAGCCAAACTATCATTGAGGGGAATACCATCAACAATTGCACTGTGATGGCCGCTTTTGGCAAGTCGAACGTAGAGTTGAGCTTACTGAACAGCGTCTATAACTTCTTCTCTCTTGGCTTTGCCGACGAGCTGACACCGGAAAAGTCGTTGTCGGACTATACCAAGGAGCTCCTCGCAAAAGACAGAGACGGGAAGTTGAAGCGGTTTCTACTTTATATGCTCCGTGCTTCTGATTTCAACATTGACAATCTGAAATTGGGCAGGGCAAGCGATGAGCGAGAACTGTATTTCGAGCATTCTGCCAATGGTGAGAATTTTGAACTGCCCGAAAGCTATGAGTCGCGGGGTACCATCCGGTTCCTTGGTATGGCAGCTATATTGCAAAAGCTGTTGTTCACCTCACAGTTTGTCATGATTGACGAGTTGGAGTCCAGTATGCACTATGAACTGCTGTCGTACTTCATACGAGTGTTTCTTGCCAACAGTGAGAACACCTCGCAGCTGCTCTTCACTACCCATGACATCAATCTGCTCAACGAGGACTTCATCCGCCGTGATGCCGTTTGGTTTACTGACAAGGGCAGCGACGCGGAGACCCATCTTGAGCGACTCTCGGAAATGGGTCTCCATAAGACCATGTCCCCGTACAATGCTTACAGGCAGGGGAAGCTCGTCAGCCTTCCCTTTCTTGGCAGCCAGTATCTTGACTTAAACGAGCTCGCAAAATGAAAAAGAGTATAGCGATAATAGGAGAGGGTGAGACGGAGTGGTTCTATTTTGATTCTTGAATATCTGAAAGACGTAAATATCAGATAGATAAGAAAACGGCCTCGTGTGACTTAAATGGACATCCTTTGTCATCATTTGACACATCTATATATTATCTTTGCACATGTAAATTACAGATAGTTATGACAGCATTAGTAGGAATCTTGAACAAGCGGGCGGCGGTGTTGGCGGCTGACAGCGCATTGACCGTGGTGAAGGGCGACAGGATGAAGATCTACAATACGACGACGAAGATATTCCAGTTGTCGCAGGACAACCATGTCGCCGTGATGTTCTTTCAGAATGTCGACTTCATGGACGTGCCATGGGAGGTGATATTCAAACTGTATTATGACAAGCGAGGCGACAGAGAGTTTGATAGCATCATGGAGTATGCCGAGGACTTCTACCAGTTTCTTCGCGATGAGAAGTTCTTTTGCAGCAGTGATCAGCAAAAGGATTATCTCGATGGTGAATTAGCCACCTATTATAATAATGTGAAAGCGGCGGCGAAAGACAATATGGAGAAAGAGATCGACGCCATGGATGATTATGACTCTTTTAACGAAGAGGATCTGTTGCGCCAACATCTAAAAGACTGCATCGCAGGTGTTGATGCCTTGGCCAAAGACGCTGGCATCAATCCCGGACTGGAGAAAATCAGCGAGAAGGAGATACGCACATATGGCAAGGAGTCGCTGAAGACGCTGAAGGAGCAGATAAAAGAGGACGACCTGCCCAAGGATATGTTTGACGACTGGGTGAGTGGCTTCACCAACTACATTCGCTCACGGTTCTACTATAATGGTACTGGCATTGTCTTTGTCGGTTATGGCAAGAATGATATCTTCCCAACGCTGCTTCCAACCTACGTTTCTGGTGCTTTCAACAACCGGCTGCGGTATTACCTTGACACTAACGGGATGTATGCGATAGGCGAAGACTGTTCGGCTAGCATCACGCCCTTTGCACAAAGCGACGTGATGTTTACGCTGATGAAAGGTATCGCGCCTAATTTCTACGAGAAGGTGACGGACCTTAATGTTCGCTCACTATCGGAAGAACGGAAGAAGATTGCCGCCTTATTGAAAGACGAAAGCGTGGATGAAAACGTTATCAAGAAAGTGATGGACATTGACACCACGGACATAGAGAAGAAGCATTCTGAATCTATGGATGAGTATATGCAGGAGGAGTATATCGACGGCATCGTCAATGCGGTGGAGTCGTTCAACGTGGAGGACATGGCGAACATGGCAGAGAACTTAGTGTCCATCACAAGCCTGCAACGTCACTTCTCCTCGTCAGACGAGACCGTCGGCGGTCCTATCGATGTGGCTGTCATCACGCGTTCAGAAGGCTTCGTATGGGTCAGACACAAGGATTTCATAAAGAACTTATAGCCTTAGCTGTTAGAATTCAAGAAAAACTTATGATCATCACATCTTATATTATCGCACCGCTGGTGGGTGGCATCATCGGTTACGTCACCAACGACATTGCCATCCGCATGCTGTTCCGCCCGCATACA
>Ga0256406_1007079_pt1 | contig 10861 bp, 6 predicted proteins | sample RumenRJG_03DNA_FD_185986 | JGI IMG/M metagenome (GOLD analysis project Ga0256406, IMG submission 185986) | Bovine rumen microbial communities from Lethbridge, Alberta, Canada - RJG_03 | ecosystem: Host-associated > Mammals > Digestive system > Stomach > Rumen | place: Canada: Alberta | collected...
AGGAACATCGGGATCGTTGAGAGTGCCACCGGGATGGTGATGGCGCATCCCCCCTCATAGCGGCGGTAGTGGTCGTTGACGTCGTACCAGAAGGTACCTGCGGGCAGGTAGAGACTCCGTTCCTTCGCCCCCTGCTCAAGGACGTTGGCCACCAGCAGCGAGGGGCCGAAAAGGAAGGTGAGCGACTCGTCCTCCAGGCAGGCAGGGTCGTCGGGGAACTCCATGAAGAGCGTCCTCCAGGCCGGGATGCCATCCGTGTGGGACTGCGCCATCAGCGAATACAAGTAGGGGAAAAGCCGGTATCGCAGACGGAAGGCTTCGCGGATCAGGGACAGGTGTTCCGGGTAGGACCAAGGCTGGGTGACGGTGTTGTCGCTGTTGGCCGAGTTCAGGCAGAAGCGGGGTTGGAAGATCCCGTTCTGGAACCAGCGCAAGAGTAGCTCCCCGCTGGGCGCAGGGCCGGCGAAACCTCCGATATCGCAGCCGGTGTTGGAGACTCCGGAGAGCCCCATGCCGAGAATCAGGGCGACGTTGTACTTCAGAGTCCGCCAGTCGGTGACGTTGTCGCCGCCCCAGACCTGCGCGTAGCGCTGGATGCCTGCGTATCCTGCGCGGTTGGTCACATAGGGTCGCTCGCCGGGATAGAAGTCCCTGAGAGCGTCGCAGGCCATGAGTGCCATCATGTTGGACTGGATGATCTTCAGTTCCGCCATCGTTCCGCCCATGCCCTCCTTGTCGCAACGGGCATTCCGGTCCTCGACGCCATCGTACTCGCAATTGTCATTCCAGATGGTGTGGATTCCCTTGGAGAGCAGGGCTTCTTTCTGAAGCTTTGCCCAAGTCTCCCGTCCGCGGCTGGAGGTGAAATCGACAAAGCGTCCGGCTCCTCCCCACCAGCGGCCTACGTAAGCTTCTTTGCCCTCCGGGTCCTTGACGAAGGCGTCTGCCTTCTCGAACCGGTCACGGTAGGGGTGGCGGGGAAGGATGCCCGGTTTGGTGTTGGGAATCACCTGCACACCCTTGCTCTCGACGGAGTGGATGAAGTCTTCCGGGTCTGGGAAACGGCGCAGGTTCCAGTGGAACGTGTAGCGCAGCCCGTCATCCTCTCCCGCGGTGTAGCCGCTGGCCAGCCAGAAGCCGTCCAAGGGGATATCCTCTTCAGAGAACTTGTCGATGACACCAAGGATTTCCTTGTCGCAGTCCCGGGGCAACTCCGCATAGTACATGGTGGAGTCGATGAAACCCAACGACTGCTTGGTCGGCATGATGGTGCGGCCGGTCAGCCAGGTGTAGCGGCTGACCACCTGTTTGACGGATGGGCCGTTGATCAGGAAGAGGTCGATGTCTCCACCGTCAGCCTGCCAGTAGCAGTAGCGGTCCCAGTAGCCGCTGCGCTCGTTTCCCATGTCGAAGACGCAGTCATAGGAGTTGTTGTAGAAGAGCCCCAGCGCATGCCTGTCCTGGTCGTTGGTACGGATGTAGAAGGGGATGTGCTTGTACATCGGGTCGCCCGATTCCGGGTCGGTGGCAATCGCGTCGCGCGGACTCTGGCGCATGCGGAATCCCTTCTTGTCCAGCTTGCCGTTTTTCTCGCCAAAGCCATAGAAATGGTCGTGCCGCTCGTCGATCTTGCTGTAGTGGGCGACTCTTCCGAGCTGGTCAATCTCGTAGGCGCGGAAGGACAGGTCCTCATAGAATTCCTTGCCTGCCGCATCAAGCAGTGCAAGGGAGAAGGGATTTTTGCGCACCACGAGCGTCAGGTGCTTGGTGGAGAAGCGGATCTCATCTTCGTTTTCCGCCATCTCGGGCGATAATGCCTTGATCCGGGTGCGTTCCTTGGAAAAGAGCGGGTCGAGCCTGTCCTCCCATGCAGTGGTGACCAAGGCATAGGAGGCCTCTTCAAATATTCCGTCAAACGAAAGCCGGAACCGGATGACATCGTCGCTGAGGAACCAAAGGCGGGCTGAACCATGGTCCGCCACCAATGTGGTGAAATCCTCCCCCCTGACAGTCTTGATCCATTTGCGTGCCAGCATACATGCCTCCTCGGTGTTTGGGTACGAGTATACCTCATAATTCGCAAAAAGCTAGCAAAAAAGTAATTTGAAAATGTCATATTTCATATTTGTGACATAAGAACCTATTTGCATGTACGTTTTTATGTAATACTTGCATATAATTGCAATTAAATGGAGAAATGAAAAATTTGTTGACAGATCTGGTAAAGGGGAAGACAATATGCAAAACGTTTTGATAAATTATGCAAAACAATAAGGAGGTTTATGCATGAGACGTGTACTTGCAGTCCTGGTGTCGGCCTTGGTGATGGCGGCTTCACTGTTCGCGAATGGAGGTTCCGAGGCTCCCAAGGCGTCCGGTTCCGGTACCCAGAAGGATGTCACCCTGTCGGTACTGTGGTTCAACGACGGGGATGAGAGCGAGGTGTTCAAGGCGACGATGCAGGATTACCTTGCGCAGCATCCCAACATCAAGCTCGATATGCAGATTGTCGCCTACTCCGATTACCAGCAGAAGCTGAAGATGTTGATTTCCGGCGGCAACCCGCCTGACGTCGCTCGTATGAGTACCGGTGACTTGGTTGCCCTGATCGACACCGCACTGCCACTTGACGGGTATACCGATGTGGGCAAAGTGAAGGAGGAGTTCATGCCGAGCATGCTCGCCTACGCCTACAACCGGGAGGGCAAGGTGGTCGCCCTGCCTACCGAGGCAACCGCCAATGGCATGCTGGTCAACAAGACTGCATTCAAGAACGCCGGCATTGATATCGATGCGGTCAGCAAGAGCTGGACCTGGGCTGATTGGGAGAAGGTCGTCAAGCAGGTGATTGCCGCCAACCCGGAGATGAAGTACGGTCTTGCCGTCGATTTCACCCCGCATCGGTTCTCCACGATCCTGTATCAGAATGGAGGCCACTGGCTGAATGCCGACCAGACCGGTATGGAGTTTGACAATCCTGGCTCGGTCAAGATGCTGCAGTGGTTCAAGCGGATGCATGACGAGAACCTGATTCCGAAGAGCGTCTGGCTTGGCAGCGAGAATCCCGCCGAACTCTTCCAAGCCGGACTGGTCGCCTGCCACATCGGAGGAAGCTGGAATGTCAACACCTACTCGAAGAACATCGCCAACTTCGACTGGGGTTGCGTCCGGATGCCGAAGGCAGATATCCGTTCTTCCGTCCCCGGAGGGAAACTGCTTGCCTCCTTCAAAGGGTGCGCCCATCCGCAGGAAGCGGTCGATTTCATGCTGGCTGCCGCGGACAAGCAGCACTCCGAGGCCTACGACAAGGCGACCAAGAACCTGGGTGCCCGCAACGATTCCTCGATTGCCTATGACTCCAACACCGAAGATTTCGCCGTCTTCACCGACGAGCTGAAGGTCACTCCGGCGGTTACTGCCAACGAATGGAAGAATCCGAACTTCGCCAAGGTGGCCACCTACGCGAAGGAGCAGATCGTCCAGTACCTGTTGGGGAACATCGATGTCCAGACCTGTGTCGCCAACGTCGACAAGCGTGGCGCCCAGTACTTCAAATAAGTCTCTATCCAGAGGTGGCGGCTGGCCGCCACCTCGGTTCCTTTCTTCGCTTCAAAGGAGGATGCTCCCATGACCCAGTTCAAGAAAGGCTCCAAGGAATTCTGGATTCCCTATCTTTTCCTGCTTCCCAACCTGCTGATTTTCGCCTTCTTCGTCATCGTTCCGGCCGTTCAGGGGCTGGCGATGGCCTGTACCGACTGGAGCGTGTTCTCCGCACCCCGCTTTGTCGGTCTTTCCAATTTCGTGGAGCTGTCCCGCGACGAGGTGTTCTGGACCACATTCCGCAACACCATTGTCTATTCCGTGCTTACTGTCGTCTGCCTGATTGCCGTCTCGTTGTTGCTTGCGCTCCTGCTTTCCAAGGGCTCGGTGAAGGGAGAGCATGGCTTTCGGGCGGTCTTTTATATTCCCTCGTTGCTCTCGATGATCACCGTCGGCATCGCTTGGCGTTTCATCCTTGGCGACGAGATGGGCGTAGTCAACTATGTGCTGCGCCAATGGGGAGGCGAGGGGGTCCATTGGCTCACGACCGGGAATTTGGCGATGTCGAGCATCATCGTCGTCTCCATCTGGACCTATGCCGGCTATTACATGCTGATCTTCATCAGCGGCCTGCAGGCGATTCCGGGCGAGTTGTACGAAGCCGCCCGTGTGGATGGCGCCGGTCCCTGGTACACGTTTCGGAAGATTACCCTGCCAATGCTTTCCCCTACCACGCTGGTGGTATCCATCCTGGCGACCATCAGCGCCTTCAAGGCTTATGAGCTGATTCTTACCATGACCAAGGGTGGTCCTGGTTACGCCACCAAGCTGATTGTCCAGCAGGTCTACGAGTCGGCGTTCCTGGAGGACCGGATGGGCTACGCCTCGGCGATGGCCATCGTGCTGATGCTGATGATCGGGGCTTTCACCCTGGTCCAGTTCAAGATTTCCAAGGGAGATGGCGAACAATGAGTAATAAGAACGCTTTGGCATCCAAGAGTTGCATCTCGACCACCATCATCGCCCTCTTGGCGGTCATCACCCTGTTCCCGATTGTCTGGGTGGCGCTCTCCTCCTTCAAGCCGCAGAGCGAGCTCTTCCAGGTACCGATGCGTTTCCTGCCAGCGCATTGGACGCTGGAGAACTACATCGAGTCGTTGGGGCGGGGTGATTTTCCCCGTTATTTCGCCAACACCGCCATCGTTTCGGTCACCTCGACCGTGATTGCCGTCGTGATCAACATCATGGCGGGCTACGCACTTGCCAAATACGAGTTCCCCGGCCGCAGGTTCTGCTTTACGGTGATGTTGGCGACGCTGATGATTCCGTTGCAGGTCATCATGATTCCCATCTTCCTGCAGTTGAAGCGGCTGGGAATGCTGAACTCGCTGTGGGGCATCATCATTCCACCGGCAGCGACGCCGACGGGAGTGTTCCTTGCCCGCCAGTACATGACCACCATTCCCGACTCGCTGGTCGAGGCTTCGAGAATCGATGGCGGGGGAGAGTTCTTCATATGGTAATTTTGGATAGTGTTCATCTTCTATATCGTAACGAGAACAGAAAAGTTGAACACGATACCCGAATATAGAGGACTGTTAATTACATCGGAAGTTGAACACTTCCTATTTTTTTTAACATCAATCGTGTTGGCGAATGATTGAATATGCGTTATAATGATGATGCGCATTCATGGTGTATAGAACGGAGGTTTCATGGAGAAACAGATCAAATCGAAAAGCCGTGTCTCCGACTTCGGGGAGGTATATACAGCAAGAAAACAGGTCACCGATATGGTCGATCTGGTCAACGAGTCCGCATCGGACGTCAATTCAACCGTTCTGGAGCCGGCATGCGGGAACGGAAACTTCCTTGCGGAAACCCTTCGGCGCAAGCTCGATGTCGTGAAGCAGAAGTATAAAAAGATAACAAACCATAGGTACACTTCACGGAAATCAGCTTTAGTTATTTTATGGAGATAAAATATGGCAGTATTTAACGAAGACACAAGAGTAAAGATACCAGCAGCAATACAGTTCCTGCGTCTTGGATATGAATATCAAAGCCTTAAGGATATGGATATTGACCCAGAGACGAAAATTGCTGTAAACAGATTTAAACCTGCACTTGAAAAGCTGAATGGAAGAGCCTACACACTAGAAGAAACAGTGCAGGTCCTTTCTGAGATCAATTCAGTCATCAAAAATAACGATCTGGGAAAGGAATTCTATCACTGGCTGATTCATCACGGTCATAGACCAAAGCTAATTGATTTTGAGCATCCAGAGAATAATGATTTTGCCATTGTATGTGAACTCTGGTTTGGTGAGGAACGGACTGGTTCTTTCCGCCCGGATATCAACATCCTTATTAACGGTATTCCGATTGCCTTTCTTGAGGTTAAGAAGCCAAATAATGAGGGCGGTATCCAGCGTGAATTTAGACGAATGCTGAATGATCGGTTACAGGTCCCGGAATTTCGGAAATATTTTAACATGTTCCAGTTAGTAGCGTTCTCCAACAACATGCCGTATGAGAACGATGATGATGCTGTATCCGCAGATGAGATAAGAGCCGGATCATTTTACTCGACTCCAAACGGAAATAATACGACATTCCAGTTCTTCCGTGATGAGACCCCGAAAACATCCGGCTTTTCAGACATTTCGCTTGATACAGTAAAGTACGTTTTAAAGGACAACCACTATAATGCATCAGAATCAGATACGCCAGAGTTTCAGGTGAATAATGACCCGTTCACACCTTGCAATGCTTTCGTGACATCTCTCTTTGATAAAGGCAGACTTCTTTACTATTTACACTATGGGATCACCTTCGTAGATGGCAAGGTGCCTGAAAAGCATATTATGCGTTATCCTCAGTATTTTGCTGCTATTGCGATCGAAGAGCGTCTTCAGAACGGCGGTAAATCGGGCATTATTTTCCATACACAGGGTTCTGGAAAGACAGAACTTGCGGCATCTTCTGTAAGGATTTTACGGGATTACTATGCAAAGAAGAATATTACGGCACGCTTTTACTATGTTGTTGACCGTATCGACCTTCTTACACAGGTAAGCAACGATATGTCTTCCCGTGGTCTTTCGGTAACGAATGTAGACAGTAAGAAAGACTTTGAAGATGAACTTAATAAACCTCTAGCAATGGTTACGGCGGATTCTGATGGAGAACTTACGGTAGTTAACATTCAGAAATTCGATTCAGACATGCCTATCTCAAAGAATGCCTATGATATAAATATTCAGCGGGTATTCTTTATCGATGAAGCGCACAGAAGCTATCGTCTTACTGGCGAATACTTTAAGAATCTGATGCTTTGTGATCGTGACGGTGTATATATCGCTATGACCGGAACTCCGCTCCTTTCAAAGAAAGAGCGGTCCAACCTTAAATTTGGCGATTATATACATAAATACTTTTATGATAAGTCGATTGCCGATGGATACACTCTTCGCATTAAGAAAGAACGGATCCAGACAACGGCAAGGGATGATATTCGGAAGAATCTGGAACTCGAAAACCCGGATATCGATGCTTCTGTCATTAAGGAGTCACCTGCATATATCAACTCACTTGGACGGTTTATCGATCAGGATTTTAACTACTTCCGCCTTACCAACAATGACCCGAGTATTGGCGGTATGATCGTTTGCTGTTCAAATAGTCAGGCAAAAAGGCTGAAAGAATGGTTTGATCAGAACTCACAGCTTGAAACAGGACTTGTGATTACTGATGCAGAGATCCCTACGGCACGAAACAAAGCTACACAGCTTGCTTTTAAGAACACATTGAAACCGGATATTCTTATCGTTAATCAGATGCTTACAACGGGCTATGATGTAAGACGGCTTAAGAAAATGTATCTTATGCGGAATGCAAAGGAGCACTCCCTTTTACAGACCATAAGCCGTGTGAACCGTCCATATAAGAATCCGCAGGGAATGACCTACAAGTTTGGTTACATCGTTGATTTCGTAGATATCCAGCAGGAATATGACCGCACGATCGAAGCATACCTTAAAGAAATGCAGGATGATTTCGGGGATGCAGATAACGGAGGAATGAACAGTCTTGCCGGACTTGTCGTAGGACCGGAAGACATCAATAAAAAGTACCTTGATTATAAAAAGACGCTTGATGGCATGGTCGATACGAACAATCTGGCCCTTTTCAGTCGGTTTTTATCGCATTTCAACAAGGACACACTTTATACCATTCGCCGTCTTCTAAACGGTATCAAGAGCTGCCATACGGAACTCATGCTGTCTCACGCAGATGAACTTGCAAAACAAATCGATACGGAAAAGATCGGACAGCTGATCAGAGAAGTACAGAACAGGATCGACTTCCTTAATCTGTCCTCAACGCCTACGGATCTTATGTCCATTATCTCCAATGAGGAAGTTGTCAATATTATTTACGAATTCCTGAAATCAACTGGCGTATTAATGGATGACAAGCTCTTTGAAGGTACGAAGGACTTTGACGCAAAGGCTGATGCGAAAAAGAGAAAATATAATCACATGACGGATATCGTAAAAGATATTCAGAAAGAAATTAAGAGGAACAAGAACCATAATCAGGCTGAAATGGTGAAGCTTGATGAACTGTTAAAGAAGATATTCCAGAATCTTGACATCAATGATCTTGACAACATCAACGAGCAGTTATCGGAAATTCTTGAAAAGATGCGAAAGATCAATGAGGAGAATGAGTATCTTGCAAAACGGTATAATGGTGACTACGCCTTTGTGAAGACTTATATCGATGCCTGTGAAACACATGACGGGTACAGGAAAGAGGATATCGCAAAGGTCCTGGATGTTGTCTACGCTGCCGTGAAGGATATTCGCGACATGAACATCCTTGTATTACAGGGAAGGGATGTCTTTGCGAATTCCGTAAAGAAACAGACAACCGCATCCCTTTTAAAGTCAGGGCTTTACAAGCGACTTCAAATGAAAGACTGGTACACCGACCTTCTCCATGAGGTCTATACCAACATTAAAATGTTCTAAGGAGAAAAATAAATATGCCTTTAATCGATTCAATGGAAACAAAAATCAATGAAATGGTCGATGAGCTTCAGGGACTCTGCGCTTCCTATGGACTTGCAAATCAGGCTTCTGAGGAAAAGATCATCACGAACGTATTTCTTTATAAGTTTCTGAACGATAAGTTTATGTATAACTTAAAGAAATTCGGTGATGCAATCGGAGAAACTGCAAAAGAGATCCTTGTAAATGAGAATGATGAGCTGGATGCATTTTATGATGCATATTCCTCGGAAGTAGCTTTTGAATATAAAGATACGATTGAATACCTTATCCAGAAAAACCAGCAGCCGGACTTTGCAGATCAGGTTCAGAAGGCTTTAAATCACATTTCTGACAACAGCCATAATGAACTCTTTAAAATTGAGTCCGCTGGTGGTAAGAAGAATAACCTCTTTGATTCGATCACAGAAGGTGTGGACGAGGCACAGCGGAATAACTTTGTGAAGAATATCTTTTCTATTATTTCTTCTGATAAGTTCAGTTTTGAAGAAATTGCAGCGAGCGGTCATGCATTTGATTTCTATTCAAGCATTTTTGAGCATCTGATCAGTAAGTATAATGTTGCGGCTGGCACCTATGCCGAGTACTTTACTCCTCAGTCGGTGTCCCGTATAATTGCGAAAATTCTAGTGGGAATGAGTGATAAGATCGAAGCAGCGGAAATCTACGATGCTGCAGCCGGCTCCGGCTCTCTCATTCTTCATCTTGCGCATGAGCTTGGTTCAGAAGGCGGAATGAACAGAGCTATTGTTTACACACAGGATATTTCAGGCAAATCCACCCGTTTCCTGCGTCTTAATATGATGCTTAACGGTATGACGGAATCCCTCGGAAATATCGTGCAGGGAGACACGCTTCTTAATCCGGCACACTTTATGGTCGAGCATGATCCATCGTCCGGCCTCAAGAAGTTTTCATACATCACAATCAATCCACCTTTTAAAATGGATTTCTCATCTATAAGAGACCAGATCGAGCAGAAATGGCAGGATACAGGCCGCTTCTTTGCGGGAGTTCCAAAGGTGCCGAACAAAAAGAAGGAATCCATGGCCATCTACCTTCTCTTTATCCAGCATGTCATGTACAGCTTAAAACCAAACGGAAAGGCTGCGATTGTCGTTCCTACTGGTTTTCTTACGGTGCAGGGCAGTATTGAAAAGGCAATCCGTGAGAAAATGATTGATGAAAAAATGTTAAAGGGTGTTATCTCAATGCCTAGTAATATCTTTGCGAACACAGGAACGAATGTATCTATTCTTTTTCTCGATAAAGGAAATACAGACGGCGATGTTATCCTGATGGATGCGTCAAAACTCGGCACAAAGGTTAAGGAAGGCAAGAACCAGAAAACCGTTCTTTCCGATGATGAAGTAACTCGTATTATCGATACTTTCATTGAACATAAGGCGGTTGAAGATTTCTCTGTAGTCGTGACCTATGATCAGATCAAGGAAAAGAACTTTTCCTTCTCTGCTGGACAGTATTTTGATGTAAAGAGCGAATACGTTGAAATGACTGCGGATGAATTTGATCAGAAGATGGCAGACTTTGAAAATACGCTCAACAGCCTTTTTACAAAGGGAAATGAGCTTGAAGGCAAAATTAAGGATAGTCTGAAGGAGCTAAGATATGAGTAAATACGCTCTTGGCAATTTATTAGAATTAAAAAGAGGGCAAGATTTAACAAAAAATGACATGTGTAAGGGGACTTATCCGGTTGTTGGGTCAAATGGAATAATCGGAATGCATAATGTCTTTAACGTGAAAGCCCCATGCATCACTGTTGGCAGAAGTGGGACTGTTGGAGCAGTCCATTATTATAACGAAAATTGCTGGGCACATAATACTTGTTTGTATGTTAGTGATTTTAAGAATAATAATCCACTATATCTATACTATTTATTAAAAAATATCGATTTAACAAAAGTTGCAACCAGTACAGGAGTCCCAACTCTTAACAGAAATTTTGTTTATCCAATTACAACAACTGCTACGGCTAATCTGGATGAGCAAAATAATATTGCAAATATTTTAGGTGCTATAGACGAGAAAATTGAAAACAACGACGCCATTTCCGCGCAACTCGAAGCACTTGCAAAGACCATCTACGACTACTGGTTCTTACAGTTCGAGTTCCCGAATGAAGATGGAAAACCGTACAAATCATCCGGTGGAAAGATGGTATGGAATGAAGAGCTAAAAAGAGAAATACCGGAAGGATGGGAAGTCAACGAATTATGTAA
>Ga0256406_1007080_pt1 | contig 10859 bp, 10 predicted proteins | sample RumenRJG_03DNA_FD_185986 | JGI IMG/M metagenome (GOLD analysis project Ga0256406, IMG submission 185986) | Bovine rumen microbial communities from Lethbridge, Alberta, Canada - RJG_03 | ecosystem: Host-associated > Mammals > Digestive system > Stomach > Rumen | place: Canada: Alberta | collected...
CGAAGCTGCCAGCATGGAGCGGCTGCTTCCCTGGTCGGAAGAATTACCAGAGATCTGTCGGAAAAAGAGTCGCTGAGAAGCGATCCTTTTTTCGGGCAGAAAAGCACTGATTATTTACCGTTTACAACCCATCCACGGCCCTAGGCGAGGATATTCCAGATAAGCTATAGACCTCTAGGTCATTTCAGCAGTAGAATTGACCTGGATGTGGTAAGAACAATGATTGGAGCCCGAATAAGGGAGTTGTGATTATTCCGACCCCTTCGGAGCCATCTGTCCGGACTTAGAGAGCCACCATTCCGGAGTTTTGGAGCCACTCTGACGGCTCTTGTATCATACGTTCCTTTATACTGTTTGTGCACGCTTCAGCGTGACTACAGATAAAGGAGGGTCACCAATATGACCAAGTATCGCGAGATCCTTCGGCTCAAGAGCCTGGGATTTAGCGGCAGAAACATTGCACGCAGCTGCAGTGTTTCACGTAACACAGTCAGACGCGTGGCCGATAAGGCAACTGAGATGGATATCTCATGGCCCCTCCATTTCGGCATGACTGACGGTGCGCTCGAGGAGCTTTTGTTCCCGAGCGACAAGTCGGCGACAGACAGACGGCTTCCCGACTATAACTACATCCGCAAAGAACTCTTGCGGAACGGTGTCACAAAAAAGCTTCTGTGGATCGAATACTGCGAGGAATGCCGGCAGGCCGGCGAAGAACCTCTCATGTATTCCCAGTTCTGCGAATACATCTGCAGGGATGAACAGAAGCGCCGTGCAACCATGCACATCCCCAGAAAACCGGGTGAGCAGATCGAGGGGCATCTGGAGCTAATTTTTATCTGTAATATTCAGCATACCACTCAGCAAAGGCTCTTAAGCCCTCACGGATACCGATCTTCGGGGTAAAGCCGTAATCCCGCTCCAGTGCCTCGGAATCTGCATAGGTGACGGGCACATCGCCAGCCTGCATGCCGACCAGCTCACGGTGGCCTTCGAAATCATAATCCTTCGGCAGCACCTTTGCTCTGACCAGCTCCTCTTGGAGTGTGCTGATATAGTCGAGCAGATTCTCCGGCTGACCGCCACCGATGTTATACACAGCATAGGGAGGGATCGGCAGGCCGTCTTCACCATTCTTTTTTTCCGGCGCTCCCTGCATAACTCTCACGATTCCCTCAACGATATCGTCGATGTAGGTGAAATCGCGACGCATGTTGCCGTAGTTGAAAATCTGGATTGTCTTTCCTGCCGCCAGCTTCTGTGTGGCAGAATAGTAGAACATATCGGGGCGTCCCGCCGGGCCGTACACCGTGAAGAAGCGCAGACCGGTGGACGGGATGTTATAAAGCTTGGAATATGCATGGGCCAGCAGCTCATCGCTCTTCTTGGTCGCCGCGTACAGGCTCACCGGGTTATCCACCTTGTCATCGGTGCTGAAGGGCACCTTTTTGTTCCCGCCGTACACGGAGGACGAGGAAGCGTATACCAAATGCGCCACGGGATTGTGGCGGCAGGCTTCCAAAATGTTGTAGAAACCGATCAGGTTGCTTTCAATGTAGACGTCGGGATGATCGATGGAATAGCGCACGCCAGCCTGCGCCGCAAGGTTTACCACAATGTCAAAATGGTAATCATTAAAAAGCTGGTCAATGATGCTTTTATCCCCAATGGAGCCCTTGACGAACACATGCTTGACGGGAGAAGCTTCCGCTGCCTTTTCGAGCAAACTCAGCCTATACTCCTTCAGCGCTGGATCATAGTAATCGTTCATGTTGTCCAGACTGACCACGGTGCCGCCAGACATTTCCTTCAGCAGCCGGATTACCAGGTTTGCGCCGATGAAGCCTGGACTTCCTGTAACCAGGATGGTCTTTCCGTTCAAATCTATCTTCTGCATCTTTAATCCCTCCGGAACAGGTCACGGGTATAGACCTTTTCTTCTACATCGTCCAAAATCGTATCATAGCGGTTAGCGATAATGCATCCGCACATCTTCTTGAACTTCTTTATGTCGTTTACGACTTGGGAACCGAAGAATGTGGACCCGTTTTGAAGCGTAGGTTCGTAAATCACGACGGTAGCTCCCTTCGCTTTGATCCGCTTCATGACACCCTGGATGGAGGATTGACGGAAGTTATCGCTATTGCTCTTCATGGTCAGACGATAGACACCGACCACAATTCCTTTCTGCTGTGTCTCCTTTGCGGTAGAGAAGGATTCGCTGTTGCCATAAGTCCCGGCAATCTCCAATACTCGGTCTGCGATGAAATCCTTCCTGGTCCGGTTGCTTTCCACGATGGCCTGAATCAGGTTTTCCGGCACATCCTGGTAATTTGCCAGGAGCTGTTTGGTATCCTTGGGCAGGCAATATCCGCCATAACCGAAGGACGGGTTGTTGTAGTAATCGCCAACGCGAGGATCCAGGCATACACCTTTAATGATTGGAGCAGTCTTGAGCCCTTTTACTTCGGCATAGGTATCCAGCTCGTTGAAATACGAAACACGGAGGGCCAGATAGGTGTTTACGAACAGCTTTGTGGCTTCAGCCTCGGTATATCCCATGAACAGGGTTTCGATCGGATTCTTGATCGCTCCTTGCTGAAGTAGGCCTGCGAAGGTGCGAGCTGCACCTTCTGTTTGATCATCACAGCCTACTATGATCCGGCTGGGATACAGGTTGTCATAGAGCGCCTTGGACTCCCGAAGGAACTCCGGACTGAAGAGAATATTGTCCATGCCCATTTTTTCTCGGATATGTACGGTGTATCCGACAGGGATTGTGGACTTGATGATGACTGTTGGCTTCGTTTCCCGATCAGCTGTACTTTCCTTGATGAGAGCTAGTACGCTTTCCACAGCGGAGCAGTCAAAGAAGTTCTGCTTAGGATCGTAATTAGTAGGAGCAGCAATAATGATGAAGTCCGCATCCGCATAGGCAGCCGCACCGTCTGTGGTGGCAGTCAGATCAAGGTTCCGCTTACCTTTTTTGGCCTCATCCAGATACTTCTCGATGTATTCGTCCTGGATCGGGGAGATGAAGCTGTTGAGTTTCTCGACCTTCTCAGGTACGATATCAACGGCGGTTACCTTGTTGTGCTGCGCCAGAAGAACTGCGAGGGAGAGACCAACATAGCCCGTTCCGGCAACAGCAATCTTGTAGGGTCGTTCTACAATAATAGGAGTGGAAGTGGCTGCATCCACAAACATATCCGTGGGCTCGAAGTTTAAGGCCTCCCCCAATGCCTGGAGCTGCTCAATGGCTGGGACATAGTCCAGTGACTCGAGCCGGGATAAGAGCCCGCGATTTATTCCTGTAGTCTTGGACAGCTGCGCCTGAGTGATCTTCATAGCCTTACGGCGGGATACCACGGTATCAGCAAGCAGCTGCATCGATAATTTCTTCATGATTTCCTCCTTTGTCGCTTAAAACGACAATAAGTGCAAGCGGAGTAGTGCCGCAAAACATAAGTATGATAGCAAAGAAAGGACCGCAAATCAAGATGAATGTTATGAAAATGTGTAAATTATTTTTGAAATAAGCGTTTGCTAGCCAAAATCAATTAAAAATGTCGCTTAAAACGACAGAATAAATTAATCTCGTAATGTTATTCAAAGCAACATAAAGGAGCGAAGACTATGCCAGCACATAAACGGAAACCAAACTATAACGGTGCCACCACTATGGAGGAACTCCTGACTGCTGTGTGTGATTACTATGGTGATCCTGTTGACGATCGGAAGTCGGAAGATCTGGATCATGTGAGCCTTCATGATGTCGCCGATCGCTTCAACATCACTGTCATGAAAGCACGAAAGCTTCTGATCACGGGAGGACTCTATTCAACCTCACTGAGCCGCAAGGTTCAAGAACTTCATACCCAAGGTTTGACTGTGGCTCAGATCACCGAGGAGACCGGCCTGAAACGCGCAAGTATCAATTCCTACCTTCCATACGCACACATCATCTACAACCTCCCAGATATCAGTATCAAGGCAGAGAGACAGAAACAGTATAGGGTCAGGAAGAGGAACAGCGTCCGCACTGATGTTGAAAGGGAAGAGAAGCTCTGGCAGGAGTTAATCTACCTGCAGGGATGCCTTTTTACCACCAGCAAAGGTCTGGACTTTACGTATAGGATTCATGGCGGAGAGATGTTCGTGGACCGGAAAGAGAAGAGCATCACGAGAGCGACCGTGATGAAGGCGTATGGGAAGGTTGTCGAGTTGGAAGGTGAGGTTAAGGGACTGAAAGTTCTCGGAACGTTCGGAGCAAGCTATCTGTACCCGATTTTCGTAAAAATGGGGCTCATTAAAACAGCCGGAGCGTGATCGCTTCAGAGTGCGATTGCTCCGACATTTCTTCGACTATGCTGTTTGGATTGTTACGCAATAATCTTCTCGAATACCATATCCGTCATAGCTTCCTTAATGATCTCGTCTGGCTTGCTGTCCGGCTTGATCCATTTCTCGACGGCCTCCCTAGGCAAAATGACCGGCATTCGGTCGTGAATAAAGCGGATCTCTTCGCTCGGTTCTCTTGTAAGGATCGTGAATACTGGGACCTGAATGCCGGATATATCCTCGATCCGGTAAAGTCCTGCAATCCAGGTGACAGCGGATCCTTTTGGCTGGATCATGTATTTATCGCCGGTCTTGGATTTCCCGGTGGCTGCATTGATCAAATGCTCCCATTCAAAATAGTACGATGCCGGGACGATGCAACGTCGTCGTTCCCAGCTTTCTTTGAAGGTGGGCTTTGTGCTGGCCGTTTCCATCCTGGCGTTGACCATGGGAGAAGAGGAGCGGGGCAAGGTGAAGCCCCACACCATAGGGAATACAGTTCTTGCGCCAGCCCGATTCGGTGCTATGACCGGCACAATGTTGGTCGGACGGACTTCTCCTTCTGTGATTAGAGGCCTCCCAAGCTTGTCAACGATCCGATCCTTTAAGGCGGATCGGTTTGCTTCCTCAATAATCGGTCGCAACTCCGGCGACATCTCCATGTAGTATCTGCAACACATGTTTTGTATTCTCCAATGAAAAGCATTTTTGTAGTGTTATCAGGATCTATCAATCGATTGACCTTTTTACATCTTCAGGATTGGATTGAAAAAGACTAATCCAGTTAAGTAGAGTTTCCTCCTTTAACTGAATGACTGCTTTCAGATAACCATCATAATTTGCAAAGAAATACATGTTAGTTCCGCGACGCTTTTTCATAAGAAAGCTGCCATGCGCAAGAGCATTTCGAATCGCCGAATATAGCGACTCCATAACACGGCTGGAGTCATGCTTTAAGAATACACAGTATTCATCAGTAGAGTTCAAACTTTCTACCACTTCATATTTCTCTTCAAGCTCTGCTTTGGTGCATGGATAATAATTGCTTTTTAAGGAAGAAGAAGCTCGGGCCAGCATTTCTCGCTTCAAAGTAGAAAAAAGGGTCCCTTTCCATCCTTGCTGCTCAAAAGTGGTTGCTCGGACACTTGTCCCGTCTACGGGGCAATGGAAGAGATAGAAATTAAGAATTCGATGAAACTTCCTTGAGGTTAATGGTATGCCTTCCTTAAACATGTCTTCTGAGTACATATGTCATTTCTCCTCGTTTCTTATAGTACTATGGCGCTTCCATTTCCCAGTCAGTATGAACCACATCGGATTCCGAGGTGATCTCCAGGATATCATCAAATCCGATCACTTTTTTTGTCGTCTCTGTTTGGATTGTTATCTCTTTCCCAACTTCTGTATCTACTCTTAGAACCATCCCAGTAACAGTTTCATACAGTCCTGCATTGGCAAAAGCGAAAGTGTTCACGTCCTGGCAGGGGACAAAGTATTTCACGGAGACGATCACGTGGTTCACCCTGGCCATCCGTCCATTCCATGTCAGGTTGCGTAGGATCTCCAGTTTTCGGGAAAGATCTGCTTCCGCATCAGCATCCAGCTCTACACGGGAGATGTACTGTACTTCCTTGGAACTGACGGCTTCGCTGAAGCCCTTCAAGGCATCGAAAGGGCTGAAGATCTTGGCCCAGCGTGATGCGGGCATGGGCGGGTGCTTGATAGAGAAGGCATCCCAGCCTTTGTGCTGCGGGCGGCCTCGAAGTGCCACCTCTCTATATCTGAAATTTGCGGGCATGGGCATATATCCCAGAACCATTCTGATCACCTCCGACTGTGTAGTTCACAGCTAGAGGTGAGAGCAGGCTATTTCCTGTGCCCGCCTATCTGGCCATTACGCTCCAGCTGTGTTGCGCCTTCGAGCATGTTTTTTCCCGTAAATAGGATATTTGCTCCATATTTAGAGCGCACTTCATTAAGGGCTCCCTGCAAACGTTTTTCACGCTCAAGGGCCTCATAGTCAATAAAGAAATTCAGTTGGAAGAATCCGCTGTCCTCGTGGACGCCATCGGCGCAGATACCGAGTCTGCGGTAGAGCAGCCGGTGATCCGTCTTCTTGTCGAAGGCTTCCAGGATGCGCGGAGCGACAGTTGATACGCTGTTCGTATCCATGGGCATCTTTACTGTTCCGTTACTGTGCTTGGGATGCAGTCGCCCGTAAAAGTCGATGGCGACAGGACCATCATAGTTTGGGCAAGCTTCCATGCTTTTATAGTCATAGCTGACCCACCAGGTAAACTTCGGCGCGATCAGCGTCTTGGCAAACATATCGGCACACAATCCGTCGATCATCTCGGATAGCACAATCCGGGCCTCTTGGTATTTATAAGGCCGGGGAAGGACCTGACCGTTAGACAGACTGTGTCCCTCGGACTTGTAGTTCTTGATGTCGGCTATCGTGACCGGATCATAGCCCCAGGCGTGAGCGATCAGGATCTCGCCATCAATCCCGAAGGTCTTATAGAACCATTCCTCATCCCACTGGGATTTCTGGGCGATATCGCCCATGGTGAAAAGATATGCTTTCTCCAGCCGATGCGCTTTGCCGGGTCCGACCATCCAGAATGATGTCAGCGGTTTGTGCTCCCAAAGCAGATATTTGTAGCTGTCCTCGTTCAGCTCGGCGATACGGACGCCATCCTTATCCGGAGCGGCTTTCTTTGCAACGATATCCATGGCGACCTTAGCAAGGTAAAGGTTGGTGCCGATGCCGACCGTAGCTGTGATTCCGGTTGTCTTCAGGACGTCCCGGATGATCGTCATGGCCATTATATGCGCCGGATGAACTCCGGCAGCCTTGGCTTCTGTTTCATAGAAGTGGAGATAGGGTGTAGCATCAATGAAAGATTCGTCGATGCTGTACACATGAACATCCATAGGCGCAGCATACCGGAGGATGATGGAGTAGATCAGGGAGCTGATCCGCTCATATTCCGCCATGCGTGGAATAGCTGTGATGTAATGCACCTTTGTTCGATGTTCCCTCTCATACTTTTGGATCGCTTGTTTTGCTTCGAACAGACGGGGCCGAGAAGGAACGCCTATGGCTTTGAGGGAAGGAGAGACGGCTAGACAGATCGTCTGATCCGAGCGGCTTTCATCTGCGACCAGGAGGTTCGTGGTCAGCGGATCGTACCCTCGGGCGACGCATTCCACGGAGGCATAGAACGATTTCATGTCAATCGCTATATAACAATGCTCGGATTCCATGAGCGCCTTCCTCCCGCTCTCAAAGAGAAATTATAAGTTCAATGTCTCCAAAGCCTCCAAGTACAGAGACTGTTCTTCCATGCTGGGAATCATTTCCTTATCAATCCTCCCAAGAACACGGCCGACTATCTGTGCACCATCCTCGTAGGGAAAGATATCATCGTAGTCCGGATTGATAGAGTGCAGCCGGTCGTAAGCCTTCTGCTTGATGACACCGCCCATGCCGGGAACATAGAAGATACCAATGTCACCATTTCGAAGATCAACGCAGTGCTCCACAAGCACACGGTCTCCATCATGGAATTGCGGCTCCATACTCTTACCGGTAACGGTGATGATCTCATCAGCACGGGAGACCATAGGACTGTCAAACAGGATGACTTCTTCCTTTTCCGGATACTCCGGCCAGTCGGTACCATCACCGGCAGCAGCATAGCGGCCCCAGTCTTCGACACCATTCATGCGGTCGTAGGCGGTCATGAGCTTACGCTTGTGGGATTTCTTGTTCATGGCTTCGGCAAAGGTCAGCAGGTCCTCTTTTCCTGACTTGTCTAAAGACCGGTAATAGTCAACAAGATCACGTTCTTCTGTGGTAAGGAGCGTGCCGATCCCTTTAAAGCCGAAGAACTCATTGGGCTCGACATCCAGAATAGTGAACATCCGATAGAGAAACTCTGGATCAGGACGGGTAAGGCCGCATTCCCAGTTCCGGACAGAGCTCTTGGAGATCTGAAGAGCATCGGCCAGCTGCTCGGCGGTCATGCCTGCACGGTTGCGGAAGTTCTTGATCTTAGAACCATAGGTTTCAAGGTTTCGCTGTTTTATTTCTTCGGGAGAGAGCTTTTCTAACCCTGCGATTGTACTGTAGCCTTTTGCTTTCATTGCGGTTCCTCCTTGCATCAAGAGCGGGGTTCAGGACAGCCAGATGCTCTGGCTCTGGCATGAAGCCCGTTCATAGGTGCTTCAAGTGCCATTTTTGATGGTGTCACCATTCTAAACCACGTAAGATGGTTTTGTCAATAGACCTGAAAGAAAATTCACAAATGCCATCAAGAATTGTAGCAGGCAATGTGAGCCATTAAAAGCGGCAGAATGTTTACATTCTCGTTATTGACGTGCCAGTTAAGATGGTGTATTATGGTGGCACGCTATTTCCACGGCGGAGGAAGTTGACCACGATTGGTGGCCCGGGTTGAGGAATTACCGAGCCAGCGATCAGGACATGATGGAATGCCGAGTGTCATGCCGGTGGGAAAACATACCTTGTACGAAGAAGGATGAAACGCATATGCCCGAACGATATGAGGAGAATGATAGATGGATGAAACCTACAACGACTTGTATCCCCTCCAGCTGAAGGACCTGGAGATCCCGGATCAGGAGGATTGCTCAAGCGATACAGTACCTGCCGGTACGACGAACATGGAGGGCAAGAAGAAGGTTCTTGTTCCGGAGCTGATCACCATGACAAAGGTGCTTTTCGACCGGCACAGGCTTACCATGTATTCCTATCTCAACAGATGCCTGCGTAATGGCGATCTTGCAAGCATGGTCGGCTGTAAGATCAATACGAGGGTAATCAATCATGAGATTTGCTCATTCCCCGGTGTGACTTACTGGCGGATCGACCGGAAGAACTTTTATGCTGACGTTACAGTAGAACTCAAGCTCTCGACCGTCTTCGGCACCGTCGATTGGAAGGGATATCTGGTTTTCTGGTGCGGTTTTGATGAGAACGGTCTCTATTGCAGTATAGAGGATCTGACAGACACGCTCGACCGAAGTGACGACGGCTTCGACATGTTGAGCCCTTACCTTGTCCCGTACGCAACGAATAAAAGGGTAGATGAGATTTCAGAAGCGCTCTGGAAAAAATATTTGCCAGAAGCCCTGGACGACCCCAAGCAACGTATTGCTGCAGAGCTGGTAAAACGGATGGGACTCACGATTGAATTCCACCCTGTGTATGAACATAGGAACGTGGAGAGCATTATCTTCTTCAAGAAAGATGAGCTGGCCATTGGAGAAGACAGGAAGGAGAAAGACGCAAACGGAAAAGAGCGGCACATCAAGGCAAGGTTCGGAAAGCCCGTGGTGATTCCGGCGAACACGATCGTTATCAACACGAATAAGATCAACCGGGACTATTCTGCGTTTAACATCTACCACGAGTGCTACCATTACGAGGAGCATTATTTGTTCTTCTGCCTGCAGGAGATGGGAAGCAATGATGTCCGGCAGGTGAAGACGCGGGAAGTCATTGTAGATAAGGCAGAAGAGGTCAAGGACCCGATCTACTTTATTGAAAAGCAGGCCAATCGCGGCGGTTACGGCCTGATGATGCCCGCGACGGATACCAGAAAACAGATTGCAGAGCTTTGCCGGAAGGTGCATGGTTATCGTCACGCTGGTGAAAAGTTCGAGATGGTAGGCAAGGAGCTGGCGAGGGACCTGCATATGCCCCATTTCCGTATCCGGGCGAGGATGATCCAGCTTGGTAACATAGAAGCAAAAGGCGCTCTTAATTATGTAGCGCGGGAGCTGATCGAGCCCTTTGCCTTTAACACGGACTCCTGGCGGGAAGAGCAGCACACCTTCGTGGTAGACGAGACCACGGTAAAGAACTTGCAGAAGAAAAGCCCGGACCTTCGGACGATCATGGAAAGCGGCAAATATGTCTACGCTGATGGACATGTTGTCAGAAACGAGCCGGAATATGTCGAGAAGCGTCTTGTGTGCAATGAGGATGATCCGGAAGAAAAGGAAAAGCTCGTTCTGACCGGCTGGGCCAATGCGCATGTAGACGACTGCTGCCTGCGGTTTGTGCGGCTGTATGTTCAGCAGAATGTGGGTCGTTATGTTTACGGCAGACTTTATTACGATGCTGCGCTGGTCAAACAGGAGGAATTCTATCTCAGCGATTTGATCAACGAGAGGCAGCTGAGTGTTCCGGACGCAAAATATGAGTACAAACGGAACTTTCCCGAATCCTTCCGTGAAGCGTTCGAGCTCCTGTTGCATAAGAATGAGGAGACACAGGAGACCCTGGCGGAGAAATTGAACACAACGGATCGCACGATCAGGGAATGGATCAGAGATCCGGAGAAGAAGATCTCCATCGACCTGAATTATTCATGACGTTAGATTCCAACTGGAAATCTCGTCAGATAATTGTTTGATGATGGCATCTCATTCGCAAAAGCAGAGAGTTATCCACAAAAAGGGCAAATTATCCCCTTGTTTATGAG
>Ga0256406_1007081_pt1 | contig 10858 bp, 1 predicted proteins | sample RumenRJG_03DNA_FD_185986 | JGI IMG/M metagenome (GOLD analysis project Ga0256406, IMG submission 185986) | Bovine rumen microbial communities from Lethbridge, Alberta, Canada - RJG_03 | ecosystem: Host-associated > Mammals > Digestive system > Stomach > Rumen | place: Canada: Alberta | collected...
ATTTTGCATTCATAACAGTTCCTCTTTAATTTATTGATAATCATTGTTTTTGGACACTACAAAGTTACCAATAATTATTGAGAAACTGTTATTTTAAGCCTACTGTTTGAGGGTGGGAAACTTTAGTCAACAAGCGCATACTGTGCCGTCAGTCCTGCATTATTAGCCGTCGGCAATGTCGTCGTACCACCGAGCAAAGCCTTGCTGCGTTCATGCAACTGATAATAATAAGGTGCATGGTTGGTGAGATACTCCGGCAGCGTGTAGATATTCGACGTGTTGCGGTATGGCGCGAAGGGGTTACCCTCCGAAGCGTAGTTATTGGTCGAAGTGCCCGTTCCCGTGATACTTGCGGCTTTCGAGGCCGTGTTGTAGAGGATGCAGTTGGTCACCTGTCCGCTGTTGCTGACAGCGACATTGTCTTTGGCATCGGCCACTACCGTACAGTTGAGCATAGCCGCATTACGGCCCACGCTGACAATCGCCTGTCCGTTTGCTGTCGTATTGCCATAGGCGAGCGCATTGTAGAGCAGACCGTGCTGGAGGTTGACCACGGGATAAGTCTTGCCATCAGCATCAGCCGACACCGTATTGCCGTCGATGATGATGTTGCGCAACATCAATGAGTCCACCTGGTCGCTGATGTTCACCGCCGGGGCTGTGAGCGTCTTGGCGGCCTTTATCTCGAAGCCGTCAACGAGCGTACCCAGGGCGTAATCGGTTGACATCGAGCTGATACCTGCAATACGCGTGCGCTTCGTCGTCTTTGCTGCCAAGCCCGGACGGTCGGCTTTCACCTGCTTGATATAGTCAGCGATAGGCTGGTTCTCGAACGTCCGCGCGCCATTGTTGTATATCACTCCATTCGCGTCTTTCACAGCCTCGGGTTCCGTGAGGTAGGTCTGCGCGATACTGCCATAGACACTCACGCCATTGCGCAGGGTGATGGTTTCCGGCGTCACATTGTCGTCGCCGCCTTTGATGAAGACATACGACTTGGCCTGGTCTTTCTTGTCAGCGTTCTTATTGAAATAGGTATAGACAGCCGCGGCATCGATGGCACGCTGCACCATGCCGTTGCCATAGGCATTCTCCCACGACAGTCCCGACATCGTGCCTGTCACCTTGTTCGGGTTGACAAAGAGCACGCGCTGCATGGCCGACGAGCACTCATAGGCGCCGCGCTCCATGCTGCCGTCGTAGAGGCGCACCTTGTAGGCGAGGTCCTTGGTGTAGGCAGTATTGGCCAACATTGTCAGGATATTCTTCTCATCAAGCGTAACGGAAGTACCGTCTTTATCCTTGATGGTCATGCCCGGCACCCATCCGAGCACCTTTCGGGCATATAGCAGATAATCGGCGCGGGTCAGCGTGCGCACACCCGGATTGATGTGGTAGTCACGCAGGCTGATGTCCTTGCCGTCGCCGTTGACGAAGTTCGGACCCTCCATGGCGTTGTAGTTGCGGCTGTCAAGGCCCACATTGTGGTAGTTGGCCGTCTCGTCGGTGTTGGTGATGCCCGTGACGGCGTTGTACTGCATGGAGTCGCCAACGGCAATGCCCTCATACTGCGTCTTCATACCGCTGTTCTGGTCGTCTTTCCAGATGATGGAGTTATAGAGCGAGGACGTGCTGGTGGCAGCGTCGCTGAGTTTGATGTGTCCGCCGTTCATGGCGAAGGTGCAGTTGACGATGCTCACGGTGTCGGTACACTCCAACGGATTGCCCGAGCCGGAGTGGAACACGCTGTTGTAGATGAGCGTGCGGCCGCCGCCTTTCTCGATGCGCACGGCAGGCACCGACGCGTCGGCACCATTCTGCTGGAAGATGCAGTTCTTGATGGTGAGCTTCGGCGCACCAGTACCGACGAGGTGCTCTGTCGTTGACTTCGTGCCCGATTCACCGCCCTCGGTTTTGAACTGCTCCTTATAGTAGATGGCCGCGCCACCGGTACCGGTGAAGTTGGCCTCCGTCTCCTTATGATTACTGTTGGCGTAGCTGTTGACAAAGGTCAGGCCGTCGAAGGTGACGGGCATAGCCTGTCCCTTGGTCTGGCTTGACTTCGTCACCTTATCGACCGTCGTCTCCGTTCCCTCACTGCCCGTGGTTCCTTGCAAGTTGCCCTGCGTGCCCCACTGCTCAGCATCGGTGATAAGGAAGAGGTGGGCCGTGTTGTTGTCGGTGTAGTAACTCTTCTTGTCCATGACAAGCTTCACGGGATACTGCTCGATGTCGCGGTGGCCGAGAATGTCCGGTGCATAGCCACCCTCGATGGTCAGACTCTTGGCCTCATAGGCGTGACCGGAGATGATTGTCTGCTTCAAAGCTGCAATAGAGTTGTTGGCACCCGTGTGAATCTGGAAGCCGACGTTGTCCTCATCGAGCTGATAGGTTGGCATGAAGGTGCCGCCCGTACCATTATTAGCCCCGATGATCTTCACCACCTTCGGGTGGTCGTTGCGGCTGAGCAACAACGTCTCGATGGCGCGCTGCAGGTCGCTCGTCGGCGTGAACTGCGTAGTACCGTCGCTACCGTTGGCCGTATTCTCGTTCTCCGCCACCCAGATGACGTCAATCTCACTGCCGTTCTCCACGTGCAATTGCGTGTGCTGATACTCATACACACCAATGTCGATATAGTCTTCGGTGACCGTACCGAGCGGGTCGGGCGAGATGCGGTACATCTGTCGTGTGCCCTCCTTACCGTTCTCGGCATACCTCATGTACTTTTCGTCACCGAAAGGCAGCAGCGTCAGACCATAGCCATAATTATAGAATGCAGCCAGATCATAATAGATACCATGTGCTGTGGCTTTCTTGTTCGCATCTTGATATTTGCCGTCAGCATCTTTGATAAACGTGCCGTCCGTCTTTTGATCGATCTCGCCCCATCCTGCATCGGTGAGGTTGTTGACGCGGTAGGTCAGCCAGTCGGCACTCTGTGTGTAACCGTCGTAGCCAGCTTCCTGCGAAGGCGAGATGAAGTTAGGCCCGTCAACGGCGTCGTTGTCGCCATTGATGATGACGTTGTTGTTCTTTTTGTTAAAAGCTGTATAGAGCGTGTTGAAATCAGCAAGAGTAGAGATATCCTTCTTTCTGTCATCGGCAGCACCAATGGAGGCAGGAAGTCCATGCCCATCCTCGTAGGCCGAGAAGAAGAGCGACTCAACAGGAGAATCTGAATTACCATAGTTCATCAGATACACGCTGCCTTTGCTGTCGGCCTCGTTGCCCCAGAAGATAGAGTTCAGTCCGAAGTAACGCTGATTGCCCTCCGTATTGATACTGGTGTTGAAGACCGAAGGATAGGAGTAGGCTTTGTTCTTCACGGAGTTGCAGTTCATCAGCGTCACAGAGGACTCATCACCGGCCCAGAGTACCCCGCCAAAGCCTTTAAGGAAGTTCCCCGTCTTACCAGCAAACTCATTGTCAGCTTGACCGGTAGCGACGGTGTTGACAGGTTTGCCTTTGCTGGTAGAACCTTCTTGTGCCTTCAGTTCGTCCGGCGTGAGGATGTCACCCGATCCTCGCTTGGCTTCATTGTTGGCAAAGATGGTGTTCACCACGGTGATAGTATTGGTCGTAGCGATGGCGCCGCCACCGGAATAAGTAGTAAACATGCAATCGTTGGCATCGTCTTTATCCGGACTGATGGCCTCGTTCTGCACAAACGAGCAGCCCACGATGTCGGCCGTACCGTCGGTATAGATGGCACCACCCAAGCGGGCATTGTTGTTGACGAAGAGACAGTTGGAAACCACCAAGGGAATGTTGCGTTTTCCCTTGTCATTGTCGCTGTAACTATCGAAGCTTGTCGGCTCCACAGCGTCGTCACCGCTGACGAAGATACCACCGCCTTTGAAGTACCAGCTGCGATTTTTTACCGAAGCCACCTCATAGTCCTTGGCTGAGCCCTGCGTAATGGTCACACCATCGATGATGATGGCACGGTGAAGCTTCGAGGCATTATCCTCCTGATAGCTGTCGTCGACCACCGTAGTGGTGCCACTCGGTGAGCCGTCGGCGGTGTTGAGAGTACCACCCGTGGTGCAGTCGGGCAACGCGCCCACCGAGTTCGGGTCGGCGTTGCAGGTGATGACGTGATAGACGTTCTTCGCCTCGGAGTCCTCGCCCACGGCATAGCCTGAGAGAATGCTCTGGTGCTCCATCTCCCACGGTTCAATAAGCGAGTTCTTATTCATATCGTAATGGGTGCGGTCCAGTCGGATGGCATTGGTCGTAGCCCCCTTGAGTGTGACAGTCTGCTTAGTGCCGTCCACCGTGGCGGTAATCGTCACGTCGTCAGAGGTCGACTGACAATAATAGTGGGCGGTCGTAGAGACATCGAGTCCGCCAATAATGGTCACGCCCTCAGGTACGGCAAAGGTGTTGGAGCGCACGTGGCCCTGCGTGCCGTAGAGGTCGGTATAAGGATAATAGGTGCCACCCGCCAGGAAGATTTCGAAGCGGTGGTTGCGGGCATCCTCGCTGTTGTTGCGGGCCTTGATGATATACTGCAAAGCATCGTCGATACGCAGGAAGGGATTGGCAACGGAAGAGCCCATCTGTTTATAGACTTCATCGGTGCTGGCCTGCAGCACTTTTGCCGCCGTGGTGTTCACGGAGTTGGTGTGGACCACGAAGAGGCGGTAAAAGAGGTGCTCGGTATCCTGCGTGACATCGAAGTTGGCGTTGATGGCGCGGGCACCGATATCGACGTTGAAGTTATTCTTGTTCACAAGCGCTGTTCCGTCATAGGCGGTCTGCACAGTGCTCTTGTCGGTTTTCTCGGCGCGCGGCACACCGGCGATGTCGAGGGTGTTGGTCTCAGGCAGCAGTCGGATGAAATAGCGGTAGGTGTCGTAGGGAACGCCGGCACGGGCGAGCACCGACGACTTGCCGATGCCATAGAACTGATAGTCGGTGCCAGTGTGGCCAGCGTCGGGTTCCCAGCGAACAGCGTCGGTGGAGACAGAACTCACGCTGACATTGTTCACACCGGCCACACGCGTGTTGGTCACGGCGGAGTAGTTGACGGGATAGTTGTTGATGTTCTGCTCGGCATCGTAGTTGTTGGTCACACCGGAGACATCACCCTGATCACTGCTCTGGTTGTTCCAATAGACATTGCACACCGAGCGGAGGTTTGTCTGGAAGTAGAGACCGCCGCCGCGCGTTGTACCCGTATTGCCCGTGACGGTGCAGAAGGCAATATAAGGATAGGTGGTAGTCGAGACCTTCGCTGGCTCATCAACGGCGATACCACCGCCGAACTGATTGCTCGTATTCTTCTGAATGATGCTACCGCCCACCATGGCCCCGCTCTCCAGGTAGAGGCCACCGCCGTAAGAGGCGGCAGTGTTGTTTTGGATGATGCAGTTGCTGATATAGCCATAATACGGCACCACGGCGGCACCGCCCCGCTGGTTCTCGGGGAGCGTGCCCGTGGCCTGACCGTTTTCGATGTAAAGGCCGTCGAGCATGGTGTAAGTAAACGGTGTAATCGTCTGTGCTTTCGTGTTTTCGCTCCACGAGGGATGCGCCTGCGGCAGCACGTCGCTGAGAAGCTTGGCCGTCGTGGTACCGTCAGAGGCCGTCTTCGTCATCGGCTTACCATCCTCATCGAAGACACGGTCGGTGAATGTCACCACATGGTAGGCGTTGACAGTCTGTTCGCCACTGGTGAAGACTCCCGTGAGCAGCGTCTTGTTGGTGATGGGGTTGCGGGTCTTGAAGTCCTCGTCCCAGCCGCCCTGCACCTCCACGCCGTGTGGCACCTGAAGGCTATACTCGCGCGGGTTGTCGTCCTCGTTGCCTTCATAGATGGTGGTGCGCGAAGGGGCGTAGCCGCCACCAGTCTCAGTACCATCATACTTAGCCAACTTCACGATGACCCTATAGTCGGGGTGCTCATATTTGTAGCGTCCGGCAGCGTCCAAGACCTGCTGCAGCTTCGTACCGCAGGCGGCATTGGTGGGGCTGTCTGCACTGGCGTTACCGCTCTGATTACCATTCTGCGTAACGTAGTAGGTAGCGACCGGCCAATCATCTTTCGTTGTCTGTGTCGTTGCGTCGGAAGTGGCATAATAGCTGAATTTCTGTGTCGTCTCCGCAGGCTTGATCTCGCTGGCACCATTGAACTCATAAGCGCCCTTGTCGATGGAGCAGTCCTGGATGCGGGCGGCACCGGCGATGTCCTCAGTCACCTTCAGTGTCTGCGTGAGCTCCGCGCCATATACCTCCGAGCCCATGTTGATGCAGAACTTGGCAAGGTCGGAAGCCGGGTTGATGCTGTAGGGGTTGTCGGTGAAGAAATATCCAGATTTCTTATATTCAGAAGGCTTCTCACCACTATCTTTTACCGTATAGATACTTTCATTAAATAGATTCTGTGCCGCACACGTCTTGATATAATTTGTAGGATATGGATCTTTCCAAAATGCATTATTTCCTCCAGGTACACCTGCATTAACTCCTAAAGTAAATGTGTTCGTCACAAAAACCTTATCCTGATAGTTGGCATCCAATACTGCGTATCTGCTGTTTCCTGAGTAAGTGACCGTAACACCTTCATTGATAAAACGCTCTGCTGGAGCTGAATGATAACAGCTGAACAGAATATTATCACGACCTACATTATTAGCCCAACTGGAGCGACAAACAATATTATAGTTCTCACCTGTCAGACCATAACCCGTGTTCCCCCAAAGAATACAGTTGTATAACTTAATCTGTCCTGTAGTTCCATAGCCGTTTGCGTCAAAGATAGCGGCAGAGATAGCATTATCGGCCTTACCAATATTATAAGCAATCGTACTATTGTACAACTTATTGGCAGTAGATGAAGACGCGACATACAATGCCAATCCCAAAATTTGATATCCAGGGGCTGTCCAGTCTGAGGAGTTCTCTACAATCATAGAATTGATGACTGTACCACCCTTCATATAAACACCAGAACCAACACTTTTTGCGTAACCAGCTCCAGACTTCTTGCCGCTCTTAATGATATTGTTGCGGACGATACAATCCTTCAAGGTACAATTCCCTGACATATAAACTCCAGCACCACCCTGAGAATAGTCATTAGCTATTTTATCATTCCAAGCATCATAGGCGATAAGGTAATTGTTTTTCACCAGACAATTCTTCAATGTAATGCCAGAGCCATCCATATAAATGCCACCACCTTTGCCACCATCGACATATCCGTTCTGAATAGTGAGCCCTTCCCACAACGTAGACGTAGTGATGCCAGAGCCATTAACGACTTGGCTCTTACTGTCTCCATCCAATATTGTCTGGTACTCGCTCTTGAGGTTGGAGATGTCGCGCTCTCCCTCACGCTTTCCCGGGTTGCCATAAGCCTTGAAGCCGCCGTAGACGTTGACGCCAGCCTTCATCATGACAGTGCCACTCTCCTTGTATGTACCGGCTGCTATCCAGATGTCTTGTCCGGCTGAGGCCGTATTGCGTGCCTTGGTCAACGTTTGAAACGCCGTTGCCCAAGTCGTACCGTCATTGGAGTCACTTCCATCGGTCCGCACATAATACGTTGTTCCCGCCACGGGCAGCTTACTGTCCTCAACGGCACCCACATCGGGCGCACCGCCAAAGGTACGCATGTTGATGCCCGTAAGGTCATAGTTGTAGCTCACCACAGCCGTGCCAGCCGCGTTGACCATCGGGTTCATATCCATTGGCTCGTAATCGGGCACGCCGCCATAGAGGGCCACGTCGTCCTCGTTGCGACGGTCACCGATGGTACGCGTGGGGTTGACAAAACGGGGATAAGTCTTGTCATTGGTACGGTCGTAGCCAAAGGTGGGCGTGAAACCGGAGGTGGGATAAGAGGACGTGCCCTTATCCTGATATAATAGGTCGATGAGGTTGTCGCTGCCGCTGATGTTGGAGCCCGAATACAAAGCCGCAAGATTCGTTGTCGTCAGCTTGCTGCGGTCGTTGAGCAGCTCGGTGGCGTTGGCATAGATGGCGGAGTTATAGATCTTGATGGTTCCCGTTCCATCAGAGTTGGTCACGGTCTCCAAAGGGATACCGACATTGTTTGTGATGGTACAGTGGTCCATCGTCAGCGTAGATTTGCCGATGACGGTGATGATGCCACGGAGCTGCGGTGTCGTCGCCGTGGAGTCAATCGACGTGTTGTTACGCACCACGCAGTTCACCATCTGGACGACTGCCGACACCGGTCCGCTTGTATTGGGATAGGCACAGATGGCGACGGCGCCACCACCGTCGCCGGAGAAGCCGTTGGCCAAGACGCAGTTGCGGATAACGATATCCTTGAGGTCTTTACGGTCGGCAGCTTTCTCTGTCTTGTTGCCAATGACGATGGCGGCACCACGCTGCTGACCTAAGTCGAGTGTGGCGGAGGTCGGTGCTATCGGCGGACGCGCATTGCCATAATAGAGATGGAATCCATCGATGACGACATTGCTCTTATTGGAAATGGCGAAGCAGTGGATGGAGTTAATTTTCCACTGCCCGATGATATTGCCCGTGATGCGCGAGACATACTCGTGGGGATTGCGCTGGTAGGTGATGTTGTTGACTGTCTGCGTGAGATTCGTACCCGTGAGTTGTTTGGGATACCCGCCATAGATCCGCATATTGTCGAGCGGACGGATAGCGGCCGACTGCAAGTCAGCATCCTCCGTACCTTCTTTATAGAGATAGGAGCTCGGTCCGGCTGTCGTCAGCTCACCCTGCTTCACCAGAATCTGTGTATTACCCCCATTGTACTTGTTGCTCGTGATATACTGCTGCATGGTGAAGATGGCGTCGCTGATGTTCTGCATCGGATAGTCCCAAGAGTCACCCATCTTCTTGGAAGGGTCTGTGAGCGTACGATTCGGGTCAACAAAGATGGTGGGAATCGTTGTTGTCGAAGTAGGATCGTCAACAGGAGCGAGCCTTGCCACCTGACCCACCTCGATGTCGGCACGGAGGGCACCGATGGTAGAGACGGGGAAGAAACGAAGGTAGAAGAAGTCCTGGTTGGTATGGGCACTTTTGTTAAAGCCCTTCACCTCAGAAAGCGAACTCACCTGCACACCGAGGGCAGCAATGTAAGACTTGGCATCGGGCTTCCAGCCAGTGGCACTCCACGAGCTGTGGCCCGCGCCGGTGAGGGGATTGTTACTGCTGTCGATGAGCGGCTTGGTGAAGAGGACATAGTTGGCCGCAGCCGATTTCGGGTCGTTGTTCACCTTCTGGATGTCATAGACTTCCTGCTTCTGTGTACCGCTCCAGTCGGTGATGTCGCGGTTGGTGAGCGCCGTGTAGAACAGCTGTGGTTTCTGCACAGGGGCATTGGCCGACACCTTGGAAGAATAGGAAGCATACTGCATGTCGTTGTCGGCGGCGCAGGTGTTGCCCCAGAGCACGGAGTTGAAGCACTGGCCGGCACCGTTGATAAAAAGACCGCCAGACCGACCGTAGCGCACGTTGCTGATGATGATGTCGGCACCCGGACAGTCGTTGTTGACGATGGTGCAGTGGTTGATGGTGCCACCTTTATATAATAGGGCGCCGCCGGCCTCCGTCGTTGCCGTGTTGTTGGACATGATGGACGCGGTGATGTACGGGTCGAAGTTGTTCAACTTGAACTTCGTTCCACCGCGCGGATGGTCGTCAGGCTGATAGACGATGGCCGCGCCACCGCCGATGCGTCCCACATTGTTGTTCATCAGCACGCGCTTCACGGCACCGTCGTTGTCCATGCATAGGCCGCCTCCGTATCCGTCGATGATGCCGAGGCCAAGGGTCTGACAGTTATAGATGAGGCAGTCCTTCATGGTGCCGCCGTCATCCATATACACGCCACCGCCGCGCCGCGAGGCCGAGCAGTTGCGGATGACGCAGTTGCGCAGGGTGGAATGCTTCACCATATAAGCGCCACCGCCCATCGTGGTATGGTCGCGCGTGGCAATGGTCTTGCCCGAAGCATTGCCACCCTCAATGACGAAACCGTCGAGGCTGGCGCCATAGACAAGGGAGTCGGCATAGCCAGTCTTGGAAGCATCGCTGATGAAGCCGTTGGTAGCGAACCACACCACATGGTAGGAGTTGCCGGGGAAGAGCGTCTTGTATTCCTTCTTCGTGTCGTCCCAGGTAAACCGGGTCTGTATGCTGCTGTTGTGGTTGCCGGAGAGGATCGTGGCGTACTTGAAGTCGTAGCGCGTGAGGGTGTCCTGTTGCGTGGAACCATAGGTCGTCGTTCTCTCGTCAGCCGTTGATTGCTTGTTGCCGCGCCAGCCAGGATGGGTGGAGAGCACGCGTTTGTCGGGTGAGGCCTCGGCTTGCGCCGGATCAGGATTGAAGCCGCCATAGAGGTGGATGCCGTCATAGATCTTGAACGAGGTAGAAAGGATGCCCTTGGCGCCGTCACCGGTACTCTCCGACGGGGTGTAGGTGCCTGCTGCCACATACACGCTGCCGGAATGCAGGTTGTTGCGCTGCATGTAGTCATAGAGATCGTTGATAGCGTCCTGCACATTGTCCTTGGCCGTGGCCCACGACTTACCGTCGTTGGCATACTTGCCGGTCTTGGCATTAACATAGCGGATGGTGTCGGTCTGGGCAGAAGCGTCTAAGACTGACAGCAATATAAGTAGGAAGATATATAATAGTCGTTTGTGCATAGTCGAATTGATTTGTCGAATGGTCCCACCGGGTATTATTTGGTCCCACCGTAGGGGCGGGGTTTATCCGAGGCTGCTGAAAAGGTATCATGTTTTTGCAACAGCGCATATACATACGCATATTTATAAGTATTAAATTTTGCCCGAAAGCGCCGTCATTCATATTATTTTGACTATTCGCCCCATAAAAATAG
>Ga0256406_1007082_pt1 | contig 10857 bp, 15 predicted proteins | sample RumenRJG_03DNA_FD_185986 | JGI IMG/M metagenome (GOLD analysis project Ga0256406, IMG submission 185986) | Bovine rumen microbial communities from Lethbridge, Alberta, Canada - RJG_03 | ecosystem: Host-associated > Mammals > Digestive system > Stomach > Rumen | place: Canada: Alberta | collected...
GAATGTTACTCTCTGGGGTCTTTTCTTTTTTGAAAAATGAAGTTCAGGTTTCTATGGACATTGTATCGGGCAGTTCCTGGACATGCAAGCAAATCAGATCATGGACGTTTTAATAGAGGCGAAACAATAATAGCAAGTCATATTTTCTACATTTTCAAAGTTTTTTACAGGGTGAAATGGATGCCGAGGATCTCCTCGTCTCTGTATTCTCCAAAGCGGCGCTCGCGCCTTGTGATCGTTGTCAGACCTGTCATGGTGCAGCCTGCTTTGGCAAAGCCGTGGAGGTTTTCCATCACTGCTGTGCTCTGGTTGGTGTAGATGAAACTGTCGAATCCGGCCTTCCGGAGGGCTTCCACAAAATCATCGACTTCGCGATCCCAGAGGAAGTCGTTCATTTCGATCTCATCCTCGCCATTTTCCAGCGTGCCCAGAAATGCGCGGTAGGCTTTGCAGGCTCCCTGCGGAATCGGGTAGGTGGCTGCCTGATCCTCTTCGTACCAAGCCTTGAGCTCCTCCGAGTCCCATCCGTAGGTCTCGAGGATCTGGGCTTTGCGCTCTTTGCGTTCAGCCTTTTCCTGCTCCCATTTTTCTGCGATCTTTCTCAGGTTTTCAAAGTATGCGTTGTTTGTCTTCATCATGATTCTTGCCTCCTTACTGCTGCATCGCCCATGCCATCGCGTGCCCGTCATCTTCGAATTCAACCTCGCTGACTGCTCTCAAGCCGATGGTGCCTTCGCAGGTGGTGTCGTCTGTGAGGTATTCGTAGGTTGCTCCGAAGTAGGAAGGCTGGCCTTTGCCGTTGTAGTAGTATCCGGCGATGATCACCTTGTCTCCGAAGTTCAGGAGCTTGCTCCAGCGGCATTCGAGGTCTTCCGGGGTGGTCGGGTTTGGCAGTCTGTATTTTCTGGTTCCTTCGTTGATTGTCATTTTCGTTTTCCTCCTTGTCTTTTGGTATGTGTATATTCGCTCTACTCGGAGGATATAGCAAGTCATTTCTGCTATATTTTCACATCTTTTTTAACGACCAAAAGAGCCTGCTGGCTCCCTTGGAGGAGGGCTTATTCCTCGCCCGTCATGATGAAATTTACATACTCTTTCCGGTGGCCTGTGAGCCAGTCAACCAGCTCGTAGTAACCGAGGTCAAAGGCGATCCTCTGGACTGTCGGGATATCAAACATGTTGGTAAGGCCGGTGTCCCGGACGGCGAGGATCTGCTCGCGGATCATGTTAGTCATTCGCGTCCACCACCTTTCTGACCACATCGACTCCGTAGATCACATTCAGGCCGGAGCCGTTATCCCAGCGTACCATCAGGCTTCCGGTATCATCGATTCCGGTTACCGTGCCACAGGTACCGGCAGGTGGTGCCTGAACATCATCCATCTGGATGAGCTCGACGCGTGTACCGGCAGGGTAGGTCTCACGTAGGTGCCTTAGTTGTTCTGGTCTGATCATCCTCATGCCTGCACCTCCTTTGTCGGTGTGCCGCTTTTCCATGCGGAGCTTCCGGAGAAGTTCTGCAGCAGGATCTTTCGACTCTGCTTATAATCGTCGCCAATGAATCCGAGACGGAGGAGGAAGCAGCGGAATGCGTACTTCTCATTCTCGACCGGCTTGTCTTTCCCAGTGACGCGCTTGGCTTCCTTTGCCATGCGGCAGAGGGATGTCACGAAATCCATGTAGGCCTTGATCTCTTCCGGGGTTGTGTCTGCCTTGAACCAAGGGAAGTCGAGCTTGCCGTCTTTCTCGCCAACTACGAGGCTGTCTGTTCCGATGGCCTTTTTGATCAGGCTTTCTTTGGATTCGATTAGGGCTTCCAGTCTGGAAATCTCATCGCCGGTCATCATCGGCATCTGGATCGCAAGCCCGGTGCCTTCGTATTCCTCGCCCTCATCCGGGGTGAAGCCTGCGTCGGCGATGGCGTTGAAAACTCTCTCGACCTCGTCGCTGTAGTTCTCATCGTCGAAGACCAGAGCGCCTTCGCGGTCGACTGTGAAGTAGTCCATCTGGTAGGAGAAGGTCGGTGCACCCTGATAAATGGCATCGACTCCGATTTCCTTGGCGATGACCTCGGCCAGCCTTTTTCTTTCTTTTCCGCTTACTCTGTAATGTACGATCATTTTTGAAGCCTCCTTTGCTTTTCTGTGCTTTTTCGGTAGTACATATATCACTCTAAAAGCCAGTAATAGCAAGTCTTTTATCGATATATCTGTGCTATTTTTCAGGAGAATTTTCACCTGTATCGATCTCATCAAAACGGTAGGTGAGACCGTCCCTCAAGACGGTAACTCCATCTGCCGATCCGACCTGATCGATGTAGCGTTTTACGATCACATCACAGAACTTTTCGTCAAGTTCAACGGTATAACAGATGCGCCCGGTCTGCTCGCAGGCAATGAGTGTGCTGCCGGAGCCTCCGAACGGATCAAGCACAAGGCAGCCAGTCATGGTTGAGTTCATGATCGGATAAGCAACAAGTGCAACCGGCTTCATGGTCGGGTGATCCGCATTCTTTTTCGGCTTATCAAACTCCCAAATCGTGGATTCCTTTCTTCCGGTATACCACTGATGTTTGCCTTTCTTCTTCCAGCCAAAAAGCACCGGTTCGTGCTGCCATTGGTACGGGCTTCTTCCGAGCACCAGCGACTGCTTCTTCCAGATGCAGCAGCCGGAAAGATAAAAGCCTGCCTCCTCAAAGGCCTTACGGAAGGCAAGACCGTGGGAGTCGGAGTGGAAGACGTAGATGCTGGCGTCGTCTGTCATGCTCTCATACATTTGGCTGTAGGCAGCGAGCAGGAACTGCTCAAACTGATCCTCGGCCATCTTGTCGTTTTTGATCTTTCCGGCAGTGCCTTTGTAGTCTACGTTGTAGGGAGGATCAGTTACGACCAGCTGTGCCTTCTTTCCGTTCATCAAAAGCTCATAGGTTTCCGGCTTAGTGGAGTCGCCGCAAAGCAGGCGGTGCTCGCCGAGCATCCACAGGTCGCCAGCTTTGGAGAAGACCGGCTTCCCCAGCTCAGCCTCGACATCAAAGTCGTCCTCCTTGACTCCATCTTTTACATCGTCACGGAATAAGTCGTCCAGCTCCTCCGGATCAAAGCCGGTGAGGGAGACATCAAAGTCAGCACCCTGCAGATCTGCGATCACAAGAGCCAGCTTGTCCGTATCCCATTCGCCGCTGATCTTGTTCAGGGCGATGTTGAGCGCTTTTTCTTTTTCCGTGTTCATATCGACGACAACAACATCGACCTCGGTAATGCCGGAATCGATGAGCACCTTCAGGCGCTGGTGGCCGCCGACCACACGTCCGGTCTGCTTATTCCAGATGACCGGTTCCACATAGCCAAACTGCTCGATGGAGCGTTTTAGTTTTTCATATTCTGGGTCTCCGGGCTGCAGATCCTTACGGGGATTGTAGTCAGCCGGGAGTAAGTCTTTCACATTTTTCTTTTCTATATTCATACGAGACCCCACTCAGCGAACTTCTCGAATCCGCCAATATCGCGGATGTAATTTCTCGCTGTTTCTACAATGTTGATATACGGAATACCATCAACGGACTCATCCCCGATGGCACAGCAAAGGGTGACCGGCTGTCCGGCTTCCTGCGCTTTGAGCCATGCGTAGATGTTTACACTGACATCTGCTTTGGACAGATCCTTTCCGTGCAGGCCGCCGCCAGTCACGGAGTCGGCCATATCTGATCCGAGTTTTCTGTTAGTAGCGCCGGAGTCCACGTCCGTGCCGCCAGTCCAGTCCCCGAGAGGATTGATCTCGGCAGTGGGGTAGGAAGCTGCAATATCATCTGAGGCTGCGTTGCTCTGGCAGATGATCAGCCGGGCTTCATCAATAATGTATTTGCCGTCACAGCCGTACTTCTCATACAGATCCCTTGCGATCCGGGAGAGGACTTTCTGCTCATCGGTTACCGGGACGCCTTTGAAGATCCCGTTGTCACCACAGCGGATACCGTTCTTCTGGTTATCCGACAGGTGCTGATCCTGCGGCACCTCACAGTAATCGACAGCAAGCCTACCTGTGATGCGGCTTACGATTACAGCTGCCTCATCAGGGGAGATGCTAACTGATGTCTCAGCAATGATGTGGCAGGTTCCGTGACCGATCAGGACTTCGACAGCGATCCTCGGATCAGCTTCTTTTTCATAGGCCAGATCCACGAGGGCACCGGCGATGCGGTCAGCCACTTTGTCCGGGTGAGCCGGATTCACTTTTTCAAACATAATCATTCCTCCGATTCTTACATTTCTCCGCGCCTCGCCCTGAGCAGCCGTTCCATCACATCATCCTGCGGACTCATGCCGGTGTACTCCGAGGCGCAATTTTCTTTCACGATCTGGTAGATTTCCATCCAGAGCCGGTTAGTCTGGCTCATGTAGTTCTGTCCCATTGCAACATATGGACTCTGGATCGCGTTTCCCGTGGTGGGGTGCTTGGCAAGGAAGCCAAACTCCGTCACGGCCTCCTCGCATTGAATCCACCTTGCACAGCTCATGGCGTAGCGCTCAAGTAGCTGTGGGGAAACTAAAGAGGAGCAGCCGCGTTCATGCAGCCACTCCCATGTAATTTTGTAGATTGCTGCCGCCTGCAGCTTTTTCCCATCTTTTTGTTTCGCAGACAGGAGCTTTGACGGCTTGGGCATCGGTTGACCTTCCAAATCGGCTGCGTGCGAATCGAAGTCGATGACAGTCAGCGTTCTCTTGCCCGGATTGCCTTCATTGATCTTGTCGACCAAGGGCTTCTTTTTGGCTCCGGCACCCATCCGGGCACCGCCACGGTTGGTACCGTCCTTAGCCATGATAATCACCTCACATTTCTGGGGTATATTCCCCGTTTGAAACCGCGCACGCGCACACGTGACCCCACGCCCGTTCCACGGGGCATAGGCTGTAGAGATTCAGACCGCCCCTACCCATCGGAGTGGGTGTGCCAGCGGTCGCCTCTCTCGGCATGGATCTTTGCATGGCATGCCGTACATAAACTCATCAGGTTCTCATCATTATGGCTGCCTCCTTCGGACAGCGGTTTGATGTGGTGCACCTGCTCAGCCTTTACGTACCGTCCTTCCGCAAGGCATCGCTCGCAGAGAGGGTGGGCATGAATATAACGGTCGCGGATTCGTTTCCAAGCACGACCGTACCTTCGCTTGGAAGTCTTGTCGCGGTCGTACTTCTCGTAGCGTCGTTGCTCCTGCCGTTCGTGCTCCGGACAGAAGCGTCCGTCTGTCAGGTTGGGACAGCCGGGGAAGGAGCAGGGACGCTTTGGTTTCCTTGGCACCTTGCGTCACCTCCGTTCATAAGAAAAGCCCTGCAGGGTTTACGTCCTGCAAGGCTCGTCCGTTGTTTCATCTTGTCCATCATAACAATATCATAAAAGGAAACTCTCATTCACTCTCATTTACTCTCATGATGGCAGAAACTTTAGAAAGTGCCTGATCGTGCATCCGGAAGATGTGCTGGATGCTGTAATGCATATCGACCGCAATCTTCTCCCACGAGAGAAAGCAAAGGTACCGCTTCTCCAGCAGGGTTTGCAGTTCGACGTCGGACACGGAATGGATCGTGTGCATTATCTCCTTCTTCAGTTCCACCAGATCCTCCACGTCACGCTTTAAGCTGTCCTCGACCTCGATGATCTTAAGCACCGCACGTTCTACCTTTGAGCCGCCGCGATTCGGGTTTCTCGGCATGTCGCTGTAGACAGTGGTGCAGGAGGTAGCCAGATCGTTCAGTGATTCAATCTGCTGGAGCTTGGACTTGATACGCATGTCCAGTGTCCGTGCCTGTGATAAATATTCTTTTGCTGTCATTTATCTTTCTCCTTCCGCAGCCTTCTGATGAGATACTCCGGATCAACGTCCGTCAGAACACCAAACCAGTCGGAGCGGAAGAAGCGCTCGATCTCGGCGAGCTCTGCCTCGTCGTCAGTCAGCCGGTAATCCTTCACGGCCTGCAGCACGATGGCATTCGCCAGATTCTCGTATGGGTTCAAAGTCTCACCTCCGATTTGTAACGTCCTCGGGTTGACTCTGATTGACTCGTGTTTACAGTGATTGTCACTTGGACAGCTCCGCCTTGACCGCAGCGATCAGGCTGTCCTGTATTTTCTCTTTTGACTGCAGGGCTTTCAGCACCCGGCCATCGACCGTATCATCCGTAATGATGTGGTGGATCACGACGGTGTCCTGCTGTCCCTGTCTCCACAGACGGGCATTGGTCTGCTGATACAGTTCCAGCGACCACGTGAGGCCGAACCAGATAAGGGTGGAGCCTCCGGTCTGCAGGTTGAGTCCGTGCCCAGCTGAGGCAGGGTGGATCACAGCAACCGGGATCTTTCCTGCATTCCATTCGCGGATGTCGGAAGATGATTTTATCTCCCTGACCTTGAACCGGGACTTGATGCGCTCAAGATCGTGCTTGAACCAGTAGGCCACCAGCACCGGTTTGCCGTTGGCACCTTCGATCAAATCTTCCAGTGCATCCAGCTTCCGGTCATGGATATGGATGTGGTCGCCGTCATCGTCATAGATCGCACCGTTGGCCATCTGCAGGAGCTTCCCGGTGAGGGCTGCGGCGTTGGCCACTGTGATTTCCTTCTCCGGAAGCTGCAGCACCAGTGTCTGCTTCAGCTCGTCGTAGTGCTCACGCTCATCATCGGAAAGCTCCACGGTGTGCGTGTTCATCACAAGCTCCGGCATCTTCAGATGATCGGTTGCCTTCATGGAAATGGTGATGTCAGAGATCTGTTTATAGATCGCCTTATCCGCACCGGGCAGGAGTTTGTATGAGTAGATGATCTGGCCGTTGCGCTTGTCCGGTCTGAAATAGTTGTTACGGTACATTCCGATAAAGCGCCCGAGCCGCTGCCCCATATCCAGCACCTTAAACTCTGCCCAGAGATCCATCAGACCGTTCGCGGAAGGGGTGCCGGTCAAACCGACGATCCGCTTGATCCGTGGCCGCACCTTCATCAGAGCCTTAAAGCGTTTTGATTGGTGGTTCTTAAAGGAGGAGAGCTCATCCACAATGACCGTATCGAAGGTGAACGGGATGCCGCTTTGCTCGACCAGCCACTGGACATTCTCGCGGTTGATGATATAGATATCCGCATCTCGCATCAGGGCAGCCTTCCGGTCTTTCTCGGAACCGACAGCGACGGAATAGGTCAGCATGCTCAGGTGATCCCATTTTTCGATCTCCGCAGGCCATGTGTCCCGTGCTACCCTAAGAGGTGCGATCACCAGTATGCGGTGAGCTTCGAAGCTGTCAAACAGCAGGTCAAGAAGTGCGGTCAGGCTGATAGCCGTCTTGCCTAAGCCCATATCCAGCAGCACGGCAGCAACCGGGTGGGATTTGATATATTCGGTTGCATACTGCTGATAATCATGTGGTACATATTTCATCAAGGATTCCTCCGATCTGGTCTTTGTCATCAAGGGTGTAAACGGAAAAGCCAAGCTCGCGTAGTTTTTTGTGTCTGGCTTCCTGCAGCGGTCTTGGTTTCTTTCCCGGAGCCTTGACCTCCACAAAGGCCAGCCGTCCGCCCGGCATCAGTACGATACGATCAGGCATGCCGTCCAAGCCCGGGCTTACAAACTTGGGAGCCAGACCGCCGCGTTTCTTTACTGCATCAGCCAGTTTCTTTTCGATTGATTTTTCAAGCATTGTGCCTTCCTTTCATCAGTGAATTAAACGGTGGTGCAGGTCGATTAAGGTCATATCGCTAACTTTTCTTATAGGCTGTTTTTTTAGGCTCTAAGAGTAGTTATAGAAAAGAGCTTCATCGACCTACACCATTAGTCCTAAGCCTTCATAAAATCAGACTTTAAGCGGACTCCGAAGACCATGACTCCGGTCTTGGTACGCTTTTTCTCAAAGCCAGCCTGATCCAGTGCCGTATAGAAATCCGTCGTGCTGCGGATATACTCACCGACCTGCATGCAGTAGCTGCGGTATTCGTTATAAAATTCGCCGGACTTGGTCGTATAGCTCTGATCCAGCTCGCAGCGCTCATCCAGAAACTGTGAGAGCCAGTCGTTGTTTTCCTTGTAACGATTGATGGCGTCGACCACAACCTTCGGCTTCTCGATTTTGTAGTCCTTGGCGATCACGCGCTTGGCACCTTCAATGATCCAAGAGAGGATCGAGCCGCCGCATTTCTTATACAGGTAGTCGGCGTAATTCTTGATGTCACTGTTTCCTTCAATGACGGCATTGAACGGGATCACGATCAGCCTTCTCCACGTACCGGCATCAAGCGCTCCCACCTTCGGCAGGTGATTGGTATAGAGCACCAGCGTGTGCGTCGGGACATAGGAGAAGGGGTCTTTGTATTTTTTCTCCGCATAGATCTCGTCGGTGGAGCAGAGCTGCTTCACGTTGGAAGTGGAAAGGCGCATGCCTTCCTCAAGCTCGGATGCGATCAGAAGGCGCTTGCCCTTGGCCTCAGCCAGTTCCGGTTTGACATTCCGCTTGCAGCCCACGGTCAGGGTGTCGGCGGACATGTTCCCGGAGTAGCTTCCGAGCACCCGGGAGATGGCATTCCAGAAGGTCGACTTACCGTTGCGGCCTTCGCCATACGCGATGATCAGAGCCTCAAGGCAGACCTTGCCGATAGCGGACAGCCCGGCGATCTCCTGCACATAGTTCATGAGCTCCGTGTCGCCTACGAAGAAGGTGTCCAGCGCAGCCTGCCAGATGTCCATATTCAGGTCATCCGGATCGACCGAGGTCTGTTTTGTTATGAAGTCTCCCGGCGTGTGGTCGTGAAGCGCGGTCAGGCCTTTGCTCAGGTCGTAGGTGGCTGACGGCGTGTTCAGCAGGAATTCATCCGCGTCCAGATCCCTCTGGTCGATCTCCAGCATCGGCCTTGCTTCCTTCAGGGCAGAGGAGATGTATTTGGAATCCCGACGCTTGATCGCGTAGTTCCTGTAGCTGATGGCATTCTCATACTTATGGAAGACGCGTGCCTGCTCCCGGTTCATGGCAGCGGCGGCCTTCTTATTACCCATCGTGGCTACAAGCTCCCATGCGCCGCATTTCATCATTTCATCGAGCGTCTTCTTGATCTCGTTCTCTGCTTCTTCCAGTTGACGGGCAGTGAGTTCCTGCGCTACGGCCTGTGACTTTGGTTTCGATTCCTCCCAGAAGCTGCCGTTGTACACGAGGTAGTCTGTCGATGGGGAGTAGCGGAGCCGGTCGATGTATTCCCGGGACAGGATCAAGGCCTGCCCGACATCTGAGTAATCGCCGGGCTGCAGGAGGAGCTCCTGATTATATTTTTCCGGAGGGATGTAATCGTCCTGAGACGACACCTTCCCGTAAAAGCGGAGTGCGCTGCGCCAGATGGTATCCAGCTCGTGGGCATCCAGAGGCGGATCGCAGTTTTTCGAGAATTCGATAAAGCGATCGTGGGCTTCATCGGTGTTGCCGTAGCGTTTCAGGATTCTTCCGGCGTAGTGGGACATGGTGGCGTTCCGGGAGCCTTCCGGTATGGTGATGCTGCCGTAGGTGCCGCCGTCCATGTTCTCATCAAACTCATCGTCCAGAAATGAGGTCAGGTTCATGGGTGCATCAAAGACCTCGACCTGCGGATCAGCTGTCCCATAAAAGAACCGGGCAGCATCCAGCGCCTGCGTATCGAAGTACGGAAAGATGGCACTCACCAGCCTTTTCAGGTTGCTGTATTCCGTTGCGTCGGTGATCCTTTCGATCGGGAAGAACACATGGAACTTCGGCCTCGGTGCTTTACCATTCTTGGTCTTCTCATGATGCCTTGAGTAGTGGACAGCAAAGGCGACGCCCGGAAAAGCGGCAGCCACGTCAGCCGGGCTTACCCATTCATCCGGGTTTTCACTGTGGTCGTTGTCGCAGTCGACCGGCAGGCAGTCGCTTCCGATGAAGTTATCATTATTGCGATAGCTGTTCTGGTATTCTGCACATACGTAATCGTGGCAGACGGCCTCCCTGAGAGAGGCCTGATCTGTCACGTCGTGCTTGTGAGGGTAGGAGCAGTTACTTGGACTGCCTATGATATCTGCGCTGTAGAGGGTAAACATCAGTCGTACACCTCCTTGGATTCTTCCTCCAACACCTTTGTGATGAACTTCAGTGCCCGGATGATGGTTTCGAGCTCGCAGTCACCGCCGAGGAATACTTCGAAGCCTTCATCGGCGTAGCGCCCGAGAGGATGAATCTGGATATCTGTTCCACCGGTGTCTTCAATGCGGAAGTAAGTGCGTCCGCCGTGTCCGGTATCACCGCCCATGTATCCCGTGGTACCGGCTTCGACCTCGAGGATATTGCAGCTGACCACGTCCCGGCTGTAGGTAGTGATCTGGGTGCCGTCAGGCAGGATACGTCTGTTTTCTTTAATTTCGAACATAGATCTTCCTCCTGTTCTATTGAGATAGTGAAGGCGGTAAAAGCAAAGGCTGCCACCGCCGGTTTACACTTTCCACTGGAGGTGACAGCCCTGATTTGACGAAAGAAGATCAGTCTTTCTTATAAAATGTTGTTTCGTATCCGTCTGCGTTCAGCTGCAGGCCTACTGCCCACGGTGGTGTTCTTCCCATCTGTTCACAGACTGCCTTTAGCGACATCCGGGGATCGGCTTCGATGACAAGCTCATCATGGATGTGCATCGTGATACTGCAGCAGCGGAGTGTCCGCATGGCGTAGCACAGGATATCCCGGGAGGTTGCCTGCACGATGTTCTCGACAAACCGGGCTCCGTAGGATTCGAGCCGCTCCCATTTCTTTGTGCCGCCGACGCCTTCATAGGTGATACACTCGCCGCCGAACTTATTTGTACCGACTTTGGGTTTCACGTAGCCGAGGT
>Ga0256406_1007084_pt1 | contig 10856 bp, 13 predicted proteins | sample RumenRJG_03DNA_FD_185986 | JGI IMG/M metagenome (GOLD analysis project Ga0256406, IMG submission 185986) | Bovine rumen microbial communities from Lethbridge, Alberta, Canada - RJG_03 | ecosystem: Host-associated > Mammals > Digestive system > Stomach > Rumen | place: Canada: Alberta | collected...
GCCGCGAAGCGGTGCTCCGCACCCTTGACAGTTAAGCCAGGCTGAGATACACAGCAGCCAGAGGTCGAAGGAATACACTGAACAAGAAATCTGTTCCGTGGTTTACACAAAACTATTGACACAATCTCTGAATCATATCAGAGGTAATATCGCCAAGAGAGAAGGTGCCGTCTGAGGAAGTGCTTGCAGTGTCGACAGAAGCGCTCGCAGAAACAACGGAGTCACTGGAAACATCTTCATAGCTGCTGGAATCTGCATAGCTGCTTGCGTCCTCTGTATAGCTGCTGGAGCTGGCAGATGCGCTGGAAGCATTGCTGCCGGATCCACATCCGGCGAGTACGGAACAGGAAAGTACACCAGTTACAAGAATAGCGACAAATTTGTTTTTCATAATCTTTTCCTCCTGATATTGCGGGATTATTCCCTGATTTATTAGTGTTGTTGTTGGACAAGGGGCTTTAGAATCTGTCTCATTTCACCGTTTAAAAGCCTCATCATCTTCGTTTGTAAGAAGGATGATGTACTGTCTGCAACATCTTTAAGCATATTATGCAGGAGTAGAGGAATGGAAAAAAGTACAGCTTATCGACCTTTTGTTTCAAAATTGGTACTTGACAAAATAAAAAAGATGCGCTTTAAAGCGGAGCTGCGTGTTATGGTTTATATATTGTAAACACGCATATAATACTTTGTGTCAAGAACTGTTTAGAAGAACAATAATTCTGAATACATAACCGCAAAGAAGATAACGCAAAAATTATTATTTTACCATGTATTATGATAATGATCAAGAGCCAATTATTCCGTCTGCCTCCGATTTTCTGTACTACCGAGAGCTGGTTAACTTTGACATAATAAAATCGAACCAAAAAGACAGGGGCGCAGCAAAGGAATATGGAAATTCCTTTAAACGAATCAAAGCGTTTCCAATAATAATTGTTATGAGGAGGTTACAAAGATGTTCGGAGTAAAAGTCAAGACAGTGAAGACGAAGAATGAGTACACCATTGAGGAGTTCTATGATGCGATTAAGGATAAGAGCTTTTCCGCGGGAACACCGGCATTGACAAAGCATGGGTTCAGCACCATCGTCACATTCCCGCCACTGGATCGCAGAAATCAGATCTGGATCGTTCCGGTATTAGGCGTCGGCAAAAAGAAAGCGAGCAAATTCCAGCTCTCTAAACAGGAGATCGCAGGAGCGGGCAACGCTGCCGTTAATATGGCATTAAATGATCTTACCGGGGGACTTCTGGGACTTCGAGGCGTTGCCAGCAAGAATACAAAGGCGGCAGAGAAGCTGATCGACATCACAGTTGAAGAACTGAATGCATTAGGACTTTGATCATCAGGCAATTCATATTAAGCTAAAATATAAGGAGAAATAATCATGAACAAGAATGCACCCGCTCACGGAAAGGCCATTGCGAGTTTAGTTTGCAGCATTGCAGGATTTATTTTCTGCTTCTTTGGTTACTCTGCCATTGTTTCCGTTATTCTCGGAATCGTTGGAATCGTACTTTCCGGTAAAGCTAAGAAGGAAGGTAACGATGAGGCGATTCGCAAGGTTGGCTTTATTATTTCTATTATCACCGTGATTGCGGGTATTATCGGCATTATTGTTGCGGCGTTTGTTGTAGGTGCTGTGGTAAGCGGACTTGGCGCTATTGGAAGCAGCGTGTAATATTAGAGGTAGCAGGCTTGGCTGTCTGCGTGCATAACAGTTTTGGAAAGGAACGGTTGACACATGGAGCAGCTTCGGGTGGGTATATGTGAAGATGATAAGGAATCACGTATCCGGCTTCTGGGTATGGTGACGGATTCTGCGGAAAAAGTGACAGCGGAGGCGTTTGAAAGCGCTGAAGATTTGCTGGATCATTTTTTTCCCGGAAAATTCGACCTTCTGATCCTTGACATCTATCTGGGAAAGATGACTGGAATTGACGCTCTGGAGCAGATCCGCAGGAAGGATACACGCGTGATGGCAGCGATTGCCACAACCAGTCAGGATTTTGCGCTGGAATCCTATCGTCTTCGTGCCGCCCGTTATCTGGAGAAGCCTGTAAAAGAAGATGATATCCGGGATCTGATCCAGGATGTTATTCATAAGAAAGAATCTGAGCCCCATTTTGAAGGTGAATCAGGAGGCAAGAGGATACGGGTGCCTTTTGACTGTATTCTCTTCGCAGAACAGAGAGGAAAAAACGTCTGTCTGCATATGGATGACGGAGACGAACTGGTCTTCCGCGGAAAACTGGATGACGAGATGGGCAAATTTCCGGAGAAATATTTTTTCCGCTGTCATAAGAGTTTTCTGGTTAATCTCTCGAAGATACACGGGATAGACCGGGAGCTGCTGACCTTTGTCATGCAGGACGGCGAACAGGTTCATATTCACCGACAGGGATTTTTCGCCGCAAAAAGGGCCTATGAACATTACCTTTTTTCCATTGTGGAAGGGTGGAAAGGGGAAGAACAGGGGGCGAACGAGTAGACGGATGCCGGGAGGTAATCATGAAAAAGGTTCTGAAAAAGCTTTGGCAGACAGCTTGTATTCTGTGGGAAGACGTCATGATCGGTTTGAAAATGCTTTTCTACGTCCTGGTTATCCTGCTTTTTCTGCTCGGTGTGATTGCATTGTTTTCAGGAGGCTCTGAACTGGGCGTCGTTCTGATTATTGTTAATTTTTTACTTTTTCTGCTTCTTCGCAAACTGGACCATGTCGCAGACCGGAAATTTGAGGAAGAGTTCAAGGAATTCACACGTAGAAATCGTGAAGAGTCCGGTGTGCAGGAACAGCAGTGTAAGGAGAGAAAAGACCATGAAGGATGAAATGCTTAGCGATGGATCCTTCCTATATATGTATGAGACTACAGATATTTTAGAATAACAATAAACAAAAACAGAAAAGCTTATTAACAAGGAGGTAACAAAATGAATCTGGAATTAGTTGGTGATGCGGGATCGCAGCTGGCAAAAATTCACCTTGGAAATGGTGAGGTTGCTAAAATTGAAAACGGTGCAATGGTTTATATGCAGGATGTAAAGCTTGAGGGAAAGCTGAACAGCAGCAAGAAGGGACTTGGCGGTCTTCTCGGTGCAATCGGAAGAAGTCTTGTCAGCAATGAAAGTATGTTTATTACTCAGGTTGTTGGTACGGCTCCGGATGGCGTTGTTGCAATTGCGCCCTCTGTACCCGGAAAGATTGCAAAGCTTGAGGTTGGAGCAAAGCAGTATCGCCTGAATGATGGTGCATTCTTTGCCTGTGATGATTCCGTAAACTACAAGATGCAGAAGCAGAATATCAGTCAGGCTATATTCGGAGGCTCCGGCGGGCTGTTTGTTATGGAGACAGAAGGACAGGGAGATCTGCTGATTAGCGCATTCGGCGATCTTATCGAGCTGGAGTGCACACCTGCGAAGCCGATTACCATTGACAATGAGCATGTTGTAGCGTGGGATGCAAGTCTGAATTACAGCATTGAGGTAGCGTCCGGGACCTTCGGCTTCACAACGGGTGAGGGTCTGGTTAATAAGTTTACCGGAAGTGGAAAGATCCTGATTCAGACCAGAAATATTCATTCTCTTGCAGATGCTGTCAAGCCATTCCTGCCGGATAAGTCTGATGGAGATTGAGTGGCAGATCTAGATGAATATGCTGTTCCAATACGCAGCTTCTACAGCTTGTACACAAGGTATCTGAGGGATCTATCGCAGGGGAGTTTATTTGATAAAGCCGACCTGCCGGCTGATCAGCTCGACCTGTTCGTCTTTCTTTCGGTTGTATTCAACCTTTTTCTCTTCGAAGTAATTTCGTCCGTAGGAATCGATCGAGACGATGAGCGGGCCGAATTCTCTGACATGGCAATGCCACAGGGTCTCCGGCATACCGAGATCTTTCCATGCGCATTGAAGTTGTGGGACCTACAGAAACCATTTCATACTTCCCGTTTTCGAGCGGTCGGATAATCGGACCTGCGTGCAGAATTGCCGCATTTCTTACATCGACGGGAATCTCCCGACCTTCTTCTACCACACGGCGATGCGCCACGTCGCGGCAGGTTGTGAGATCTCCCGAAAGATATACAATATCTCCAATGTGAATATCCTTCAGATCTTCTGCCGTTACCGGAGTTACCAGTATTTTCTTTCCATCTTTAATTTCTACTGACATACGAAATTGCTCCCTTCTGTTATTATCGGATTATGGAATCCGTCTGTTTTTCAACCATCTGTGCTGCCTTCCTTCTGGATGCAGCAGTCTTTCTGATTTCCGTTATTTCTCATTTACCCTGCTTCGGAACATACTCAAAACCGGTATGTGTATCAACTTTGAAATTCAAATCTCTGTCAAATACAATATGACCTCTTCTGTGGCTCCAGCAGCCGACATTTACCGCCACACCAATCGCGGAAGGATGCCGTGCGGTGTTCTCAATGTTCACACCCATGACCGAATAATTGCCTCCCATGCCTTGCGGCCCGAGACCGATCGCATTGATGCCGTCCTCGAGAAGTTTTTCCATCTTTGCCGCGTTTGCATTGTCGTTATGAGAACCGATAGGCCGCATCAGTGCTTTTTTGGAGTTGAGTGCCGCTGTTTCAACTGAGGTTGCCACTCCGACGCCTACGAGAAGAGGCGGGCAGGCATTGAGTCCATATGTCGTCATTCGGTCAAGAACAAATTTTGTCACGCCTTCGTACCCTTCTCCGGGCATCAGGACCGTTGCGTTTCCCGGAAGCGTGCATCCGCCGCCTGCCATGTACGTGTAAATCTCACAGGAATCCGAATTCGGAACAATATCCCACCAGACGGTAGGAGTTCCTTTTCCGACATTTTTTCCGGTGTTATATTCATCAAAGGTCTCTACGGAATTGTGCCGGAGAGGCGTATCGATCGTCGCCTGTATGACTGCCTGCTTCAGAAGGGCTTCCAGGTCATCAATCAGCGGAAATTTTGTTCCGCATTTTACCCAGAACTGCAGAACACCGATGTCCTGACAAGACGGACGGTTCAGCTTTACCGCCAGTTCCTGGTTGCGGAACATCGTATCATAGATTACCCTCGCCATAGGGCTGTTTTCCTTATCGCGCAGTTCCTGAAGCTTTGCGATTACATCATCCGGAAGTTTCTTTGCAGTAAAACCGACAAACTGTGCCATAATATCCGTTAACTTCTGTACCTGTGCTTCTTTAGACATTTTCATTACCTCCAAATTGGTTTCCATATAAAATGTGTTATATTTCCAAAAACTTTGTTTCCGTTCCATGAGAAGATTACGGGATTGTGGGAGTGCGCGGCACGGAGCAATCCGTAACTTCTACAGTTTATGATGCATTATTTTGTATGAGCAGTCGCTGTAAAATCCTCATGAAAAGAACGGAAAAGCAATCGGCAGAATTATCATACTTACAACGGTAGCGATGACGATCAGGGGCAGACCTGCTTTTACGTAGTCCATGAACTTGTAATTGCCTGCACCGAGAACCATTGTATTGGCAGGCATTCCGATCGGCGTTGCATAGGCGCAGGACCCGCCGATCACGCAGGCCATCAGCACTGCTCTGGGATCGGCGCCCATTCCCTGGGCAATGGACAGACAGATCGGTGCCATCAATGCCGTCGTCGCGGTGTTCGACATAAAGTTTGTCAGCACACAGCAGATGATAAATACAATAAAGGTCAGAAGAATCGGCGACGGATGTTCGCCAAGTGCCCCGATGCATCCGGTCACGCTCAGACTGATACCGATCTGATCCTCAAAGATCATCCCCAGGAGTGTGCCCACCAGTACAACCAGAGACATGATTTTTTTCCATTTCGGAACATTGGAAAAATCCTTCTGTTCATCAAAAACCGAGTCGTCATCCTTGCGGATCGGGTTATCCGGCAGAAGTTTATACCCGATGGTCGCGTAAAAGATGATGCCCGCAAGTAGAATCGGACCGCCGACGATCGCGTACTCAAAAAATCCGAAGCTCTCCCCGATTTCTTCCAGGGAAGACTGCGCAATCATGTTGCCTGGCGCACCAATAAGTGAAAGGTTACCTCCCATCGCTGCCGCGAATACCAGCGGCATCAAAAGTCTCGAACGACTGAAACCTGATTTTGCGGCGATACCGATGACCACCGGAATCAGGATTGCCGCCGTGCCCGTATTTGATAAAACACCGCTCATAAGACCGACAATCACCATAATTGCGATGATCAGACCACGTTCTGTTTTTGCGCACTTCGTAACGAGACCGCCGATTGCGTTTGCCATTCCCGTTTCGAAAAGGGCGCCGCCGACAATAAACATCGCTACAAATAAAATTACATTTGAATTGATAAAACCCGAAAACGCATCGCCCACATCGAGCACGCCTGTCACAACAAGTCCGACGCATACGATCATTGACGTCAGCCCGAGCGGAATACACTCCGTAACAAACATTACAATGGCAAATGCCAGAAAAAGTAATGTTATCATCGCAGGACTCATATTATATACCTCCCAGTATCGTCCATCCCTGGCTCCGCACGGTACGATTTTCTGCGGAAAGCCGTTGTTTTCTTCTACATATCTCATGCCGGCCGGACATTGTTTATGCTGCTTACTGTCTGTATTATAGGACTGAGTTTGCGTTACGATATCACTCCGTATCTCCCGCAACGCCCCTGATACAAGTAAATGACTTTTACACCAGCTTTAATGATTTGGCGGATTGAAGGTTACTGTTCATCACTAACTATGTACGGCAAGGATTTTACAGTCCTGTTGTCATTCGCAAAAGTACTGTAAAATCTTAGCCGTTTTCGTAGTGCATGAACGGTAACGATTGAAGTTCATGCAGATATTGCAGTTGAAATTTGCGTGTAATTCCCTTTATACTAAGAATACAGAGACCTGTCATGACAAGATGGCAGGGAACTTCAGAGCAGGTGGAAAAATTATTTAGTAAATGCGGGAGGAAATTACATGATTATTACTGGAATGATTGTCGGAATTGTTGTCGTTGTGATCGTGCTGATCATCGTAATCTTTTTGATCAGTACCTATAACGCGCTGGTGAAGGGCAGAAACCAGGTGGAGGAAGCTTTTTCCACAATGGACGTATATCTGAAGAAGAGATACGATCTGATCCCGAATCTTGTAGAGACGGTCAAGGGTTATGCGGCGCATGAGAAGGCAACGCTGGAAAAGGTGATTCAGGCAAGAAATACCGCCGCGCGGGCGAAGGATGCGGCGGATGTCATCCGGAGCAATGAAGCGCTGGGCCAGAGTCTGCGGGGGATTTTTGCCATTGCCGAGAATTATCCGGATCTCAAGGCAAACGCCAATTTTATGGAGCTTCAGCAGCAGCTCCGGCAGGTGGAGGAGGATATCGCCAACGCCCGCAAATATTATAACGGCTGTGTAAAGGTTTACAATGACAAGACGATGATGTTCCCGTCCAACCTTGTGGCAGGAATGTTCGGATTCCGGAAGGCATCTATGTATGAGGTAGGAGATACGGCGGAGCGCGAGAATGTCAAGGTTTCTTTCTGAGATATGACAGGAGGATCAAATTTATGGGTATTCTGTCAATAATCAGAAAATGGGATAGCATCAGAAAATGGACGCGCATCGCTGCCATGGAGCTGATGATTCTTGCCGCGGTGCTTTTTGCGGCCATCCCGGTTCATGCAGCGGACGGAACGTCGGTCGATGTTTCCGGGTCGTCAGAAGCCGCCTCGGGAATGGCAGATACGTCCGACGAGATAGCAGGGACGTCAGATGATGCCAACGCGGTAACGGATAATATCATAGCGGAGGAGACGGATTATTATATTAAGTCCTTATTTGTGGATATCACGGTGCACGAGGATAATGTGTATGATGTTGTAGAATCCTATGTCTATGATTTTATACAGCCGCATCACGGACCGGTGAGAAAGATTCCCGAAAACCATTATCGTTATTATGAGGACGGAACAAACAGTTATGTGATTGCACACGTGTCGGATTTTCAGGTGACAAGCCCGGACGCGAACACCGACGTCAGCGAAGAGGACGGTTCGTATTACATCGGCTCATCGGATGAGAACTACACGGGAGAGCACACCTATGTCATGAGCTACACCTACAGCATTACGAGTCCGGATCCTTTGAAGGGCACCGATGAGCTGTACTATAATATCGTCGGCACCGGATGGGCGTGCCCGATCGGATCGGTTTCCTGGCAGATTACAATGCCGTCTTCCTTTGACGCCGGAAAGATCGGCTATTCCGTCGGGGCTTCCGGAAATGCAGGCTATGATCTGAACCTGCTGAACTCTTCCGTCAACGGGCTTGTGATCACGGGCTCCTATCATGCGCCGCTGCATCCGTATGAAGGAATTACGATCCGATGCGAGCTTCCGGATGGGTATTTTGTGTTCCATTCCCACAGTACGGCGGCCTGGATTGTGATCGCCGTATTGCTTCTGATTCCGCTCATCGCGATTCTTCGAAACTGGAAGCGGAGCGGACGGCGCGCCGTGCCTGTTGTAAATTTTTATCCGCCGAAGGGTATGAATCCGTTAGATGTGGAAGAAATTTGGAACGGCACAACAGAACACAAGATGGCTCTGATTCCTTACCTGGCGGACAAGGGATATTTCCGGATCGAAGAGCCGAAAAAGGGCAAGGTTCGTTTCAGACTTGAGAAAAATGATTTCACTGTATTGAAAAACGACGAGAGGGCGTTTCTAGAGGGAATGTTCCCGGGCAAAAGAGAAATCGGCACGGTTTCTTCCGTCAGCGAGCTGGAATACAATTTTCGCAATACGCTGGACACGGTCGGCGCGATGCACAGAGAAAGCGCATCAAGACAGATCCGCGGCAAGGGAATGCAGGTGCTGATGTATATTCTTGCTTTTTTGGAGATGACGATTTGCCCTGCGGTTTATACAGCATATGTAGCCTATACGGATGACATGAGCAGTGCCCTGGGATTTGGCATGATCGCTGCGGCGGTTATGGTGTCTGGAATGATCTTTGTGTACCAGAAGGGTAAGCTTCAGGAGTATCGGAAGAAGAGCGTGGTGGCCATGGTTATCTGTGCCGCGTTTCTAGCCGGTCTGTTTCTCTTTACCTGGTGGCTGTATTCAGCAGCTGCCGCACTTCTTATGCTGTGTGCAGGTTTTCTGAACTTTCTTGCGGCGGGCCGCGTTGTGTACCGGACGGAAGAAAATCTGAAATATTATGGCGATGTGCTGGGCTATCGGAATTTCATTGAAAAGGCGGAGCTGTCACAGCTGAGGATGCTGAGTCAGGAGAATCCGTCATATTTTTACTTCACACTGGCCTTTGCGTATGTGTTCGGCCTGGAGAGCAAGTGGATCTCGCAGTTTGAGAAATACAATATCCCGGTTCCGGAGCCGACGTGGTATTACGGATATCGGCCCTTTGTCTTTACGACGTTCCAGGAGGATTTCGGCCATGTGATGAAGGCGTCATCGACGGCGTTGAATGCGGTTCCGCCTTCCGAGAGCGGCGAAGACATCGGCGGCTTTTCCGGCGGCGGTTTCTCCGGCGGCGGCTTTTCCGGAGGAGGCTCCGGTGGCGGCGGCGGCGGAGCGTGGTGAACCGTCAGAATAAAGCTGTTTTTATCGTTAAATATTGCATAAAAGAACTTCCTGAACCGTAAAGGCGCAGGAAGTTCATTTTTTTACGCGAACAGTGAGCCACAGCCGAATGCGAAGTATTCGTGTGCGGCGAGCGTCGCGATAGCGAGATAAAACTCGCGCAGCGTGTTTTATCTCGTTGTCGGAATCCGGCGGTCTTGCATAACGCAGAATCGGCTGGAACCTGCATGAAGCACGATTTTTACCTGAATCTTTGAAAAATGATGGGATAAGTGTTGACAGGATTGATGTAATAATATATATTACAAATATGGAGCGAAAATGAATGCCGAAGGGAGTGTATGGGATGCTGAAGAAGGTAGAGAATGCAAAGAGTCTGATACTTATACGCAGCACAGCACCGGCGTAAAGGACGGCAAGGAAGGGTTCCGGGAGTTCTTTGAAGACTTTTTCAAGAGAAACCCGAAGCGGGATATCCGGATCGTGCGCTGCCTTTCAGATTGTCCCTATGTATTCCTGCACGTGTATCAGAACCTGAATAACGGCGCTGCGCAGTGGGTGACCACGGATCTTTTCCGTTCCGATGAAAATGGACGGATTGTCGAGCACTGGGATGTGATTGATGCGTATCAGAAAAATGAAAACGGAAAAGCTATATCATGGATCATGATGTTACCTATAACTTTGTGTTTAAGACAATCGGACAGGGTAACTTCGTCGTCACCTATTCGAATGTTCTGATGGATGGCACTGCCTATGCACAGTTTGATCTTTTCCGCCTGAAGGATGGAAAGCTCGCGGAACACTGGAGCAACAAGGAACCGGTACCTGCACGCCCGGAGCTGGTAAATTCCGGGAAGTTTTAACAAACTTTTTTACACAGAGCAGATGAGGAGGGAAAACACATGGACGCACAGAACTGTCTGGATATCCTGCGGGAGATTAAGGATGTAGCTTTTGCAACAGTGAATGACGAGGGAAAGCCGGAGGTCCGGATCATCGACGTGATGATCGTGGAGAAGGATAAGCTGTATTTCTGCACCGGGCGTGGAAAAGATTTTTACCGTCAGCTAATGGAACATCCGGATGTTGCTGTCACAGGACTGAATAAAGAGTTCCAGATGGTCAGGCTTTCCGGAAAGGCAGAGAAACTCGCAGATCAGAAACACTGGATTGACCGGATCTTTGAGGCAAATCCGGTAATGAACGGCGTGTATCCGGGCGATAGCCGCTATATTCTGGAACCGTTCTGCATCAGCAGCGG
>Ga0256406_1007085_pt1 | contig 10855 bp, 8 predicted proteins | sample RumenRJG_03DNA_FD_185986 | JGI IMG/M metagenome (GOLD analysis project Ga0256406, IMG submission 185986) | Bovine rumen microbial communities from Lethbridge, Alberta, Canada - RJG_03 | ecosystem: Host-associated > Mammals > Digestive system > Stomach > Rumen | place: Canada: Alberta | collected...
ATCATAAACATAGATGTCGCAATCGCCATTGGCAGAAAAGGTGTATTCTACATTGCCCTCACTGACAACACCTTTATCATAGACCTTCTGCCAAGTCCCGACAAGGTTGTTGGCATCGAAATCTTCATCGTCGCTGCTGCAAGAGGCAAGGGAGAAAGCAGCAAGCATCGCAAAGGCAAGTCTCCAAATCTTCATTGTTTTCATTTCTATATTTGTTGTTAATGTTCCTGTTTATATAAACGCGAATTGTCGGAAAATCTTGCATCGTCGGGCGATAAATATTCTTAATCGAACCTGTTTTGTTTGAAGCAGGCAGCGTCGGCACTTAGACCGACGGCAACCCGCCTGTCGAGAGAGATTCTATAGTCGATTCTTTATGCTATTGTCGTTCTGAATTCTGTTCTTGTTCGTCTTGGTCTTCGTGGAGAAGTTATAGGTCAGGCGACACCAAACCTGTCGGGTCTGGTTTTTCAGATAGACGCTGTAGTTGAGCGTAGGCACTTTGTTCGTCACGCGAACTTTCGAGCCATTGAGCAAATCGTCCACCCCCACTTGCAGGTTAAGGGCATTGTTGCAGAAAGAGCGTTCGACAGAAAGGTCAAGAGAGGCATAGCCTTTTTGATAGGAGTTGCCATTGATGGTTGGCGATGTATAGAAGAATCCCATTGAGAGGCTACCGACTTCCTGCCATGTCATTCGATTGTTCCAACTGACGAGTAATCCAAACAATTCTTTCTTGTTATAGCTTTTGGGGATTCGGGTATAAGAGCCAGCGAGATAGAAGTTGGTCTGCCACCACGCAAAAAGATTGCCGCTGTACGAGTAGTTGAGCGTGGCCGACGATATGGTACCATAATTCACATTGGTATGGTATGTGATACCGTCCACAACTTCAAAAAGCTCGGTGATGGCCTTGGGCTTGTAGCGGTATTTGAGCGATGCCGAGTGCCGATCATGTGATACTGTGAAATCAAGCACATCGGTCAGTTCGGCTTGCAAGTCTGGATTGCCCTTGTCGTAGAGTACATCGGAAATGCGGTTCACATAGCCATTCATCAGAGAAAACATCGGGCGATAGATAGTGCGAGTATATGACAGGGAATAGTTGTATTTCCCGTTTGTGCTATATGAGGCGTAAAGATAAGGGAACCAGTCTGTGTAGTTCTTGGTGGTCTTGCTTCCGCCGTTTGCCTCTCCCTTTATGTCCGTGTTCTCTATGCGGAGACTGCCATACAGATACCATCTGCCGAGTTCCTTCGAGGAACCGAGATAGCCACCATAGATATTCTCCTGATAGTTCCAGACGGTTGTGGACGATGTGCCATGCAGGTTGTCGTTGCCTGTGAAAAGGCTGTTCCTGTCACTGGCAAGCAGTTTGCCGCCCGCCCTGATGCTCCACCCATCGGCGAAGTTCTTCCTAAAATCAAGTGTGGATGAGATGTTGTTACCGTCGGAAAGTGTGATGTCCGATTCTCTGATGTTGTAGTCGGACGTATTAGCATAGGTCGTTTCCAGTCCATTGTCAGATTTGGAGTTCTTGTTATTGTAGTTGATGAGGAACCGGAGGAAACTCTTTCGACTGTCCATGTCCCAACGATAGGAGCCGACTATGTTGTAGAAATCTGAATATGACTTGTATGTCTGCCAGGATATGCCATAATAGGTCTGGCCTCCAACGCTATAAGCCGTTGTGTTTTCGCTATTGTCCGTGACTGGTGCTGTGCTGATACCGTTCATCTCAAGCCCCAGAGAGTGGCGTGGTGTGAGATTATACACGGCTCCCAAACGATAGGTGTGTTCCTTTGTATGGCCGAAGAAATCACCCTCGCTGTAGTGTCTCGTGCCATTATAAAGATAATCATTTGTAGTCTCGTTATATTGCTTGCTTCTACCCTGTGTATAGGTATAGGTTCCGTAAACATTCCATTTGTCAGTACCGAAGAAAATGTTTGCGGTGGGGGTAAGTTCGTAATACCCGCTTCTTGGAGTGGCTGCATAGAGATCGGCACTGCCGATGAACCCCATCATAGTCCGTTTTGTTACAATATTGACCACTCCGCCTTGAATACTGGCATCGTATGCGCCAGCGTGATTCTGCATCACCTCTATCCGCTCAATGTCGGATGCTTTCAGACTGTTCAGATAGGTCGTCAGTTCGTCGCCCGATAAACGCCTGTCATTGACAAATACCGCAGCGTCCTTCCCTGCCACATAGATACCACCATTGGCCGTTACGACAACGCCTGGGGCGAACTTCATCACGTCCATAACCTTTAATGCCTCCACATTTGGCATGTGTTTGACGTTAAAGATAGTCTTTTCGTGTTCTTGTTTGATGATGGGACGATAGCCTTTCACTTGTACTCCGTTGAGCGTATAAACCTCAGGTTGTAGGCGTATCGTGCCAATATTCTCCGTAGCGCATTGTTTATACACAGTCTTGTAACCGACGTAGGAGATGCGGGCAAGGACTTTGTCTTGCTCGTATGGAATGGCGAAGTAGCCGCTCTCGTTCGACACACCACCTCCGAGTAGCGTGGAGTCTGCAGGATTGAGAATAGCTACATTGGCATAGCCCACGGGCTGATCCTGTTCGTCAACGATGGTGCCCGTCAGGTGGCGGTTGGTCTTGTGGGTACACTCCACAATGATTTCATGGTTTTCAACGGTCATGCGGATGGGATAGAAACCTATCATCTGGCGAATGGCATCGGGAATACTCTTCCGATGTACGGAGGCGGTGATGCGAAAGTCCTCCAGTTCGTTGTAGAGAAAACTGATGGTGTAGTCCTCAGTCTGCTCGTTCAGCTGGCGCAGAGCCTCGCTGAGCGACACGTTGTTATATTCGTGCGTAAAACGATTGCTCCTCACCATCGTCTTCTGGGCCTGTACTCCGGCAAAGACAAGACAGCAGACAAGCATTGATATGATTCTCTTCATGGCTTATTCTACTACTATCTTGTCCGACTTCAGTTCTACGGTGATGCTCTCGAAGAGGTTGAGACGATGCAGCACGACGTCGAGCGTCTCGTCCTGTTTCCATACGAAATAGAAACGGAGTTGGCGGGCTTCTTCATTCTGGAACTCCACTTCCTTGTTATAATATGATGCAATCTGTGGCAGCATCTTATCCAATGCGACATTGTCGAAAACAATGGGCTTCGCGTTGGCTGTCGTGTCCGTCTTGACGGTATCTGTCGGCAATGCCGGGGACGGTTGGGACGAATTTGAAATTCGCACCTCCTGGGTCGGGGACTTTACATCTTCTCCAACGAAATGACGCACGATGTGGATGGCGGCGAAGGCCACTCCTGCCGTAAAGAGGATGCCGATGATGCTCGCTGCAACCTTGTAAGGGAGTATGCCCATCAGTCTCGTAATGGTGGCAGTGCGTGGCTCGTCTTTTTCAAGGGCTTCTAATTCTTCAGCGTGTTCCGCTGCGAACTTCTCCCATTCCTCGTCCACGGGGACGGATTCCTTTTCGACTTCGCGCTTCACAAAGGCTTGCTTCGTCAGCGCGAGCAGTTCCTGGTTCTCTGCTACCAACTGATCAATTCTGTCTTGCTTTTCCATAACGTTTATCGTTTTGCTGTTTCTTTCTGAAAATTCTGAAAATACTCTTTGATTCGCTGTACCGACTGTGACAGGTGGTTGTAGACCGTGACTTTGCTCACGCCCGCAGTCTGTGCCACTTCCTCATAACTCATCTCGCTGAGAAACCGCAGTCGGAAAATCTGCTGGCTGAGCGGTGGCAGTTCCGCTTCAATGAATTGAATCAGTAGTTCCAGACGGTCGTCATCATTCATCGAAACGATATGGCTCTGCATCGACTCCTGCAAGAAGAGCCTTTCTACTCGTTCCCGCATCGACCTGTGGCTGAGCACATCGCGACAGCGGTTGCGCACGGCAGTCATCAGGTAGCCTTCCATCCTGTCCTTCTGTGGCCTGTCACTATCCCGTAACAGTCGGGCGAAGATGTCGCTCACCACGTCCTTGCTCTCTTGCGGATCGTAGAGCAACCGCCTTGCCAGACGGTACATCGGTGGATAATGCCGACGGTATATCAGTTCAAATTCTTCCTTGGTCATATTCAGACTTTTTAATCAGTCATCTACATACAAGGACGATTCAGCGAACCGAAAAACTAAGCAAAACGATAACTTTTTTCATTTTTCCTTCATTATATTTCTGTTTTGTGGACTAAAACACGTATTTGGCACCCGCGATGATATATCCAGGCAACCTGTTTTCAGCTATAATCTCCTGATAATCGTTCTTCGACTCTATGCGAAGTCGGCGGTAATGACGGGTGTGGAGCATGTTGCGCCCTTCGACAGAGAACGACCAACGCCCCAGAGAGGCAGAAGCCGATATGCCTAAGTCAAAATTGTGGAAGTTATCCTCGCCAGAATGGTCGAGGACAAGCGACAGAGGCAAATTCAGTTCAAACCGTTCCTTTCTGAGCAACATGGGTCTCAGATAGATCTCATGTTCGGCATAGTTAATGACACCGCCGCTGATTTCCATCTTGCTCTGTTGCAATGTCAGTTTATAACCTACCTCCACGTTGAACAATGATTTGAATTTGCTGGCCAAAGCCAATGTCCCGTCCATCTGTGAAAGACGGTTGTTGCTGAGAATATTCTGATAGGCAGACTGGTACAGGGTGTTTGTCAGCGTTGATTTGAATGTCAGCACCAACGGCACCCGGAAACCTTTCTTGATGTTGAAGTAAGCGTATTGGGAACGGCTGGCGCGGTCTGCTCTTAGCAGTTCAACCCTCACGCCATTCCCTGCGTTCTGATAGTTTGAGATGTAAGGGCTTTCCGTGAACGTACATCCAACATGCATGATATACGTAAAGTCATTGAGAATATCGAAATAGTTAAGCCCCAACTGTAATCTGTCTTTTCTATGCAGAATGTCCTGCTGTCCGCTGTAAACCGTATATTGCCGATAATCGTCAATCATAGTTCCCCGTAGAAACACCTCATCGTCCTTCTCGTATGCACTTTTATAGGACAGCGACAAGGAGTTAGTAGAACTGAACACCAATTCCAACCCAACATCGGGTAGAAACAAAACTTTATTGCCGTCATAGCGATTACTGACACTTGCCAACGTCAGCCCTCCGTTCATGCGAAACAGCCCTTTCTTCTTCGACAACGAGACGGAGTAGTCATAGACATTTGTCGTGAGTGTCTGCTTTGGCACGTTAAAATAATCGAGGAAAGCATCTGCCAATACATCGTTGCGAATCAGATTCCATCCTCCCGACATGCCCATTTGCCATGCTTTGGAAAGCCTGTGAGACCACGAGACAGAGCAAAACGCATCCAACAGCCCCTGCTTCTGCGTCTGTTCGATGGCGTACGTTTCTGCAGGAATATCGTACAACGACATCGTATCTGACAAGACTTGCAGTTGGCGGCGGCTGTGATGATAACCCAATTCTCCGCTCAGTGTCAGCAGGTTCTTGTTGTTCCAATTCCTCACAAACGACATCCGCTGACTAAAATCCCATTCCTGCACTCGCGTCTTGGAATCGTAGTTGCCTATATGCCTACAGATGGTTTGCGGCATTGCGGTGATGGTTGTTCGGCTGTCTAAAGCGGCATTGTCGTCCACCCTATATTTCATGTTCAGACCGAAGTGATGGAAGTGCCGCCTTGTGTCCGATTTCTCGGACAGCGACTCTGCTCTGTCACGCTCCAGATAAGTCCTCTCAATGTCATATTCGCCCTTGTTAGCCTCAAAGTTGAACATGTAGTAGGCATTGAGTTTCAGTTTCTCGTTGGGATTCCAAGCTGTATTGGAGGAAACGAGGGCATTCCGTCGGCTATAGGAATTGATGTTGCTCGTCAGAAACGATGGCAGACTGACGCCACTCTCTATCACCCTGTCTTGTCCGCCAAACGAGCGGGCATAGTCATTCACGCTGCCCAGCAGTTTGATATAGTCCATGAGTGTCATGATTTCCTCGCCCGTATTGAAGTACTTAGCGTTAAATCCGAACATGGCCTTGCTGCCAAACGAGTAGGCATTAACAGTTGTCCGATAGTTGTTGGGCCACCCGCCAAACAGTTCTGCATTACCAGTCATGCGGCCTCGGTGCAGAGAGTCAATCTTGACGTTCAGGGCGTTGGCCCTGTGGGTGTCGAATCCTTTGAGAAGCGAGAACTCGCTGTAATTCTTCTGCAACTGAATCTTATCTACGACTTTGGCAGGGAGATTATTCGTTATTTGTTCGTTCTGATTGCCAAAGAAGTCCTGCCCGTCAATGAGAATCTTCTTCACTGACTCCCCGTTGACCGTCACCTGTCCTTTCTCGTCCACGTCCATCCCCGGCAACTTGGCGAGAATGTCCTTCAGCACCTTTTCATTGCCAGTTGTATATTTGCCGATGTTGTAGTCGATGGTGTCGCCGCTGACATTGATTCCCGGCGCACGCCCTTTGACAACGACTGTTTCCAGCATTTTGCTGTCTGGCTCCAGCCTAATTAGCAGACTATCGGCTCCTGTCGTTGTTGTAATGGTCTGGCCTTTGAAGCCCAGACAAGAAACCTTAATGAACAAATCTTTAACGGACGGCGATACAGCAACAGAGAAAGTCCCATCGTCGGAAGAAATGGCATATCCTAAGAGGGTGCTATCGGGGAGGCAATAGACCATGATGTTGGTAAAAGACACGGCGGAACCGTCATCAGCATTGACAACAGCCCCCTTCAGTTTAATGTCCTGCGCCGAAGAACGAACAAGGCAGAGCAGCAAAGAAACAATTATGACGGCTACCTTCCTCATGCACAATTACTGTGACGAACGTTGCTTCAGACTCTCAATTGTGCGCCGTCTCAGGCTCACAAATTCTTCTTCCGTCATTTTCTTGGCTCTCTTGGGCTTTCCCACTTCGCGTGTCGAATTGGTATTGATAGCCGTGCATGAATAGACAGTCTGCGCGTCCTCCAAGTCGAGGATAAGCCCTGGCAGTCCGCAGTATAAGCCTGGCCCGTCCTGTACGGGGATAGTCGGACAGAACCACGCTGTAATCGAATCACCAATGGTGGCCTTATACGCTTGAAGTCCCATAATCTCCTTTGACTCAGTGCCGACATTCCACTTGTAGCGTGGCAACGGATGCGTGATGGAATAGGTTCTTGCCAACAAATCCTTCAATTCCGTCACACGCATATCTTCAAGATTCTTATACACGGAGACGCTTTCTTCGCTATAAGAAGGATTCACAAGGATAATCTTCGGGCCGTGGTCGCCTGTCAGTTCTTCTTCTGGCTCTATCTGCTCAAACGATGACATCCTGCCGCTGACAACCAGGCAGAATGAATCCTTTTTCTCTGCCGATAAGCCCGACAGCAACCCTTGATACCCTTGATTCTCTTTCGCACCTTTTATCTTGTTAATAGCCTCTGCCCGTTTCTTGGAGTACACGGAATACTTCACTTCTATGCTCTGTGCGAAAGCGAGCATAGGCAATACCATCAACAGATGTGAAAATAACCTTCTCATAATCATACATAAATTTGAAATTGGGTGCAAAGATAGGGCTATTATACCCCGTAAAAGAAAATAATTATTACTGAATTATTACTGTTTGGTATTTTTAGGATTCTTTCTGGCGCGGGTTCATAATAAATATGTACTTTTGCAGCATGGAAAGAAGATTCAAGTTCATATATGGTCTGACCATCTGTGCCATCATAGTCTACAGCATCGTGCAGGGCTACTGGCTTTACAGCCGTTACCGAATGTCGCTTGAAGAATACAAAAGTGAACTGTACAGTATGATTATTGCCTGTGCTGAAGAAGAATTAGCAATCAGGAAATCATTGCCACATTCTCCAAGGTTCTACGGTAACCGTTTTAGGAAAACATACGAAATAAAGGGGGACGATGCTGTTGAGACATGGAGGTATGAAGTCTTTGCACTTGATACGCAACATTTTATTCCCAAAGGATCAGATGCCAATACATATCTATTGGATTATATAGCCAACCTCCATGATAGCGTTCCTACGGAACTGCCCAAAGGCTTGGAATACTTTGTTTTTACTTGTGACAGCAAGGACAACAAAGAAATGGGAACAAGCCAATTGGTTGAAGCACTCAACCGATTCACCGTTGACCATCAGCATCCATTCCAAAAGGAAAGGCTGGACAGCATCCTGCAGTCACGAGATATAGCTGCTCAAAGCATTATAACCACGAAAGCCGACACGATGATCTGGCAACCGTCCATGCAAACAAAGGGTTCCATTTGGCAACCCGTAATGCAAGTGTCTTATCCTTACGACATCTTCGAGGGACAAGAGGTGGTGGTGACAACAGCCATCTGTATTTCACCCGTCATCCGCAAGATGGCTTATACGTTGCTGATAACCATATTGCTCTCGTTCTTCCTTATCTTCTGTCTGGTTTATCAGATACTGACCATCCGCAAGCAACGGCACATCGAGACCATTAGGCAGGAATTCCTACACACGATGATTCATGAGCTGAAACGGCCTATTTCGACACTGAAGATGTGTGTGTCGTTCATGGGCAATGAAAGGATGATGCAGGACGCAGAGAGCAAGCAACGCATACTATCCAGTTCGCATCATGAACTGGATAACCTGACTTCGTATTTCTCGAAACTGAGGGATATCACACTGAGCGACGCTACTGAAATACCATTAGTGAAGTCCGACTTCTCTCTGCGTGAGCTGATAGAGGAATGTCGGGACAAGCAGAACATTCCTGCGGGCAAGGATGTGAAGATGGAAATCGTAGGTGATAGTAATTTGAAGATAAGAGCTGACCGTATGCATCTGGCTAATATCGTCTGCAACCTGCTGGAGAATGCCGTCAAATACTCCGTAGAAGCGGTGACCATCAGGATTGACTATAGGATGTGTGAGGACGGGATGTTACAGATCACGGTGGCAGACAATGGCTTCGGTATCGTAAAAGCAGATCAGCGATATGTGTTCGACAAGTTCTACCGCAGCGAAACGGTAAAGGACAAGTCCATTCCTGGCATCGGACTTGGACTGAGTTATGTGAAGTTGCTGGTAGAAGCACATGGAGGTACGATTACGTTTGAGAGCACTGAGGGCCAGGGTACAACATTCACCATTATAATACCACAGACGGATGGAAAAGATTAGGATTCTGCTCGTTGACGATGACCGCCAGAACTCCGAGTTCCTGCGGAAGTTCTTAGAGGTGGAGGGCTACGAAGTAAGTTACGCCGAGAATGGGGGCAAAGGTTGGGAGACGTTTTCTGCCATCCGACCCGATTTGGTGTTACTCGACGTTAATATGCCAGTGATGAATGGCTTTGAGTTGGCACAGCTTATTCGCGAGCGAGACCGTGACGTGATTATCTTCTTTCTGACAGACCGTACAGAAAAGGCAGACCGCCTGAAAGGGTTCAACCTGAAAGGTAACGACTACATACCCAAGCCGTTCTATTCCGAAGAACTGATTGCCAAGATTAAAGAGCGTTTCGAGCATCACAAGTCCGCACCTTCCACTCGCATGGCTATCGGCCAGACTATCTTTGACCGCAATCTCTCAACCATAGAGATCGACGGAGTGGTACAGCACCTCTCAGCCCGCCAGTCGGAAATCCTCACCATCCTTGCACAGAACATCGGCCTGACCGTAGAGAGGGACATCATTCTACAATCCGTATGGGGTAACGACAGCTACGCCAATTCCCTCGCCCTCAACGTACAGATCACGTATCTCCGTAAGATGCTCGAAGCTGACACTTCCATCTCTATCATCTCACTAAAGAAACGAGGGTATATCTTGGAGGTGAATAATGGGTGAGGTCGGCACCGCATCATGGGCATCCCCCAAGAGGCCATCCGCATTCCCGAACTGCGTTCGCCTACCCGTAGCCTTTCCACAAGGTACAGGATTATGCAGAATGGGAGGAAGTAGTCCAGTGGGTCGTTCTTCGCATAATTAAGGTATAAACGACAAATTTATATAATGTATTAAAAAAGAAAAGCAGACCATAGTTTTTATGGTCTGCTGGTAATATATTGTGTTTGAATTTTCAGGGGAGGGGATTCGAACCCCCGAAGCCTTGTTTAAGGGCTTACCGATTTTTCAGGTCGGCGTCTTCGACCGCTAGAACTACCCCTCCGTCGCAAAGATACAAAAATTATTTTGAATAACCAAATTTTTATTCGATTTTTAAAAAAAATGACATAAATGGCTCATTGTCTAATGAAATAAACGCCTCACTTAATGTCTCCTGTATTAACATCCATTTTATCTTCTACTGTTTCAATAATATCACCATAGAGTAACTGAATGAAATCATTGCCTTGTGCACCTATTTTATGATAATCCATCATAAATGTATAGAATGATAGTAGTATTGGTTCACCAGTTTTACCAAGCCCATTATATTCATTAATTAAATCAAAAATATCGAGACTTCCTCTATTTAGTATCAAAGAATACATGATAAGAGTATCAAGGTCAATTATTACTGGACGTTGAACATTAAATTGGCTGATTTTTAGTGCTTTGCCAAATTTGTTTTTATAATACTTGGATAATCGGGGCTTGATAGTTGATACCTTTTTGTTAACATATTCATTAACTCCTATAGAAGAGTAAGCTTTATCGGATGTTATAAGTACAGGATAGATTTTGTCAACTTTACAAAATTCTGGGTCAAAAGTTTCATATAGGTTTGGCTTATATGCCATGTATACATTCAAGATAGAAGTGCAATTTCTTGGATTAGAAAATAGACATCCCTCTCTGTAGGACGCAGACGTTCTCGGAGAGTAGCGACGAGGTTGTCTGCGTCCTACAGAGAGGAAAAATCAACCAT
>Ga0256406_1007086_pt1 | contig 10855 bp, 11 predicted proteins | sample RumenRJG_03DNA_FD_185986 | JGI IMG/M metagenome (GOLD analysis project Ga0256406, IMG submission 185986) | Bovine rumen microbial communities from Lethbridge, Alberta, Canada - RJG_03 | ecosystem: Host-associated > Mammals > Digestive system > Stomach > Rumen | place: Canada: Alberta | collected...
CGCGGCGTCCTGTGGCGGAGCTCCCATCTCTATCATCAGACAATACATTGAAAACCAGAATACCCCCGATTAGGCGCCTTATATCCCCGGGATGAAGCCCGGGGTTTTACGGCGCTTTTTTGATAAAGGCTATCAGGTGACGGCTTTTCCCCGCTGAGAGCCTTTAGCGCATTTTGGGGTCCATGATGCTGGAAACGGAAGACAAAGCAGGAAATGCAGTTTTGCAAAGGAGGCCCTATGAAGGGAAGCGCAGGAAAGGTTTTCATTCTCGCATCCGAGGCGTCCGCCGGGTGCACCCAGTCGCAGGCGCTGTCAGAGGACGGCGAGGCCGGGCTGGTGCTTTTTGATCTGGCAGCGGGCACCGGGATCAGCAAGGAGTCGCACCCCAGCGTCAAGATCTGGCTTGTCACCGCAGGAGAAGGGATCGCCAAGGCCGACGGCTTTGACGATGTCCACCTTGAGGCCGGGATGGCCTACGCCGCCCCCAAGGGCGTGCCAAGCGGCATCGAAACCGACCAGGGGATCTCCTACATCGAGATAGTCCCAGGCGAAGGCACGGAGCTTGCGGCTGCGCTCAAGGAAGGCGCTGCCGTGAAGCTCTCCTCGATCCTCCCTACCCATGAGGGGAAGATCCTCAACATGGATCTTGCAAGAAGCCACAAAGCCAAGCTCGCGCTCATGAGCTTTGGCGCGGGTACCGGCCTTCCCGAGCACTCGGCCCCGGGGGACGCGCTGGTCATGGCCCTTGAGGGCGATGGGATCATAGGCTATGAAGGGAAGGACCACCCGATCGTCCAGGGCGAGGGCTTCATGTTCAAAAAAGGCGGGGCGCACTTCGTGAAGGCGGAAAAGCCCTTCAAGATGGCCCTGCTCGTGAACCTTCCTCGCTGAGAAAGCCCAGTGAGCAAGCGGGGCGCCCCATGGGGCGCCCCGCTCTTTTTCCATGCCCGCGTCAGGCGTTTTCCTTCTCAAAGTCGGCCAGGGCCTCATCCAAGATCGCCAGGCCTTCCTCGAGGTGGCTCCTCTTGATGTTGAGGGGAGGCGCGATGCGCAGCACGTCGGGCCCTGCCACCAGCACCAGGAGCTTGTGCTTAAAGCAGATCTTCTGGAGCGCGCCGGACTTGCCCTTGTACTTGCCCGAGAGCACGCAGCCAATCAGCAGCCCCTCGCCCCTCACGGACTCGAACACGCCGTGCTTGCGCCCAAGCGCCAGCAGGGCCTCTGAGAAGTCATGCCCCTTGGCGCGGACCTTCTCTAAGAAGGAGGGCTTTGAGACTATGTCGAGCACGTGGCAGCCGACCGCGCAGGCAAGCGCGTTGCCGCCGAAGGTCGAGCCGTGGGTGCCCGGGCGGAAGTGGAGCGCCGGCTCCTCCTTTGCAAGCACCGCGCCGATGGGCAGGCCCGAGGCCAGGCCCTTGGCGGTGGTGAGGATGTCAGGGACCACGCCGCAGTGCTGGTAGCAGAAGAGCGAGCCGGTCCTGCCGATGCCGGTCTGGACCTCGTCGAAGATGAGGTAGGCGTGGTGCTTGTCGCAAAGCTCGCGCACCTCCTTCAAAAACGCGCGGTCGACCGGGATGATCCCGCCCTCGCCCTGCACCGGCTCTAAGATCACCGCGCAGGTCTTGTCGCTGATGGTCTTCCTGAAGGTCTCGATGTCGTTGAAGGGGATGTGGGTGATGGCGCCGGGCTTGGGCCCGAAGCCGTCGGAGTACTTGTCCTGGCCTGCGACGCACACCGAGAAGAAGGTCCTGCCGTGGAAGCTGTGGGAGAAGGCGATGATCTCGTCCTTGGTCTCGTCGAAGTCCTCAAGGGCAGCGCGGCGGGCGAGCTTGAGCGCGGCCTCGTTGGCCTCGGTGCCCGAGTTCACGAAGAACACGCGGTCGAAGTCGGTGAGCGAGACGAGCTTCTGCGCCAGCTGCACGGTCCTAACGTTCGCAAAGATGTTGCTGACGTGGATGAGCTCGCGGCTCTGCTTCCTGATCACCTTCAGGACGCCCTTGGGGGTGTGCCCCAGGCAGTTGACGGCGATGCCCGAGGTGAGGTCGAGGTAGCGTTTGCCCTCGGTGTCCCACATGTAGCAGCCATGGGCCCTCTGCACGAGCATGTCCATCGGCACGTAGCAGGGGATCATCACCTTGTCATAAGCGGCTCTTGTAAGTTTCATTTGGATTTTGTCCTTCATTTCAATTCCGTTTCACTCAGACCATGCGGCTTGGGATGTCGTGGATGTAGGCGATCTCGTCGCAGCAATCGCGCTTGGGGCAGTTTTCGCAATCCTTGAGGATCTTCTCAGGAAGCTTCTCCCTCAAGGTGCGGGTGAAGCCCACCCGCGAGAAGAACTGCGGGGAGCGCGTGAGCACGAACACCCGCTTGATGGCCATGCGCTCGGCGCGCTTTAGGAGGAAGTCGACGATGGCCCTGCCCTGGCCCTGGCGCTGGATGACCGGCGAGACGCCCAGCGAGCGGATCTCGGCAAGGCCTGAGTCGTAGACGTAGAGGCAGGCGCAGCCGACGACCTTGTCGTCGAGCACGCTCACCGCGAAGGTCTGGATCCCGCGGATGATCTCATTGCGCTTGCGCGGCAGGTTCTGGCCGTGCTGGGCCCAGAAGCTGACCATGTCCATGACGGCGTCGACGTCCTCGAGCGTGGCCTGGCGCACGAAGGCGTGGTGCTGCTCCTGCTTTGAGAAGACCTTGTTGAGCGTTACCACCGCGTTGCCGAAGGCCTGCATGTCGTCATCGGAGATGCGTCCCTCGTTGTAGAGCGCGGAGGCCTTCTCGTAGACCTCGTCCAAGGTGAGGCCCTTGAGCTCGTTTAGGATGACGTAGGAGCTGTCGGGGGTGGTGCTGTTTTCAGAAGATGCCATGGCAGTAATGCTCCGCATTGTGAACCCCAGCATTCTGGGGATATGGCATTGAAGTTATGGGTTGCCGGGCTTGGGGGCGGCGCTCCCGGTGCGCCTTACACGGATACAGCGGTTCCAAGCCGCCGCCGCGCCGCGATGGCGGTGGAGAGCGCGGGATCGGAAACCGAGCCGATGCAGACGGCCTGCCCAGAGCGGGCGGATGCGTTGAGGGCGGACCTTACCTTGACGGCCATGCCCCCGTTGATGGTGCCGTCGGCGACGAGCGCGACGGCCTTTTGGGAATCGATCTCCTCGATGAGCGACCTGTCCTTGGCGAGGACGCCCGGGACGTCGGAGATGTAGTAGATGGGCGCCTTGAGCATGCAGGCAAGCTCGGAGGCAGCGTCGTCGGCGTTGATGTTGTACATCTGCCCGGCCTTGTCGAAGGCCAGCGAGCAGATGACCGGGGTGATCCCCATGGAGAGGATCTTGAGGAGGAACTCCGGATCGCCCTCGTGCGGGACGCCGACGAAGCCGAGATCCCCCGGGGCCTTGGTGACGCCGAGCGTCCCGCCGTCGGAGCACAAGAGCCCGATGGCGTTGAGGCCTGCGGCGATGGCCAGCGACTGGACCTTCTTGTTGCACTGCCCGCAGAGGGCGGCTGAGATCAATGGCATCTGCGATGCCGGCGAGACTCTCAGCCCGTCCTTCTTCTCGACCTTGACGCCCAGCGCCTTGAAGAGCGCGTCGACCTCCACGCCGCCGCCGTGGACTATCACGGCCGGGGCGTCCTTGAGCGAGGCAAAGAGGCTCTTGAGCGCCTGCGGATCCGCAAGCGCCTTGCCGCTTAGCTTCACAACCGGGTAAGAGGAGGCGTTCATATGGCTAAATCCTACAGCAGGCCGGTGGCCTCGTCAAAGCCGCAGTAGATGTTCATGACCTGCACCGCCTGCGCCGCGGCGCCCTTGAGCAGGTTGTCGATGGCCGAGCACACGACGATGTACCCATCAGCAGAGCACTTGAACCCGATATCGCAGAAAGGCAGTCCCTGCACGTCCTGGAGCCTCGGCATGCCATCGACCAGGCGCACGAGGCGGCGGCCCTCATAGGCCTTCTCGTAGAGCGCCCTCACCTGCTCCTGACCGAAGCCCTCATTGAGCCTTGCGGTGATGGTTGCGAGGATCCCGCGCTTGAATGGCCCCAGGTGCGGGGTGAAGACCACCTTGGTGCCAAGGTGCTCCTCGATCTCAGGCTGGTGGCGGTGCGTGAACACGCCGTAGGCGTTGAGGCTCACCTCGCAGAAGGAGTTCGTGAGCTTGGCCTTGCGCCCGGAGCCGGTGACGCCAGAGACAGCGTTGATCGAAGGCCTGTAGGCGAGATCGAGAGCCCCGCCCTCGATGAGCGGGCGCAGCGCAAGCTGCGAGGCGGTCGGATAGCAGCCGGGCAGCGAAATTATCCTGGTGGCGCGGAGCTTTTCGGGGTCCGTGTACTCGGCAAGCGCGTAGACGGCCTGCCTGAGGAGATCGGCGTGCTCGTGCGGGAAGCCGTAGGCCTTCTCGAACACCGCGGTGTCGGAGATGCGGAAGGCCCCGGAGAGGTCGAACACCGCAACTCCATGATCCACCAAGGGCTGCGCTAGATCATGGGAGACCTTGTGGTCGGTGGCGAGGAAGGCGATATCGGCCTTCCCGGCTATCTTTGAGGGTTCAGGGGTGGGCTCTAGGATCATGTCACAGATCCCCCTTAGGCTCCCGTAGAGGTCGGAGAGCCTCCTGCCCTTGTCGGCGCTGTTCTCCGACACATAGAGGCCTTCGAGGGAAACCCCGCCGTGGCGGGAGAGGATCCTGCAGATTTCCGCGCCGGCATAGCCGCTGGCGCCGATCACCACCGCTTTCTTCACTTTGATGCTCCATCAAATCCGATGACGGGCATGGTAGCACGGCGTGCGCTTGCGCCGCGCGTTTTCCGTGCGGCGGCACGTTCGCCGCCGCAAGATTCCCCACGGTGGTGCATTGAGGCTTCAGGGAAGCCTTGTCACATCCCCTTGAGCACGGCCGCGCACTGCGAAGGCAGCACCTTGCGGGGCTTGGGCCTGGGCTTCTCCCCGGGCTTCGCGGGCTTGGGCGGCAGGAACCAGCTGTCAAGCTCGGCCCCGCAGCCGTCGCCCTCGGGGGCCTCGGCCTGGGGCTTGCAGTAAGGGCTGTCCTTTGGGCAGTAGAGCCTCACGTGCATGTGCCCGCGGTGCCCGAACCAGGGGCGCACCTTGTGAAGCCAGGATGTCGAGTAGCCGTCGCGCTCGTACATGCGGCACAGCGCGCGCTTGATCCCAGGGGCCACGAAGATCCTCTGCACCCGGCTGTCGGCGGCAGCCAGGTAGATGAGGGCGGCGCGGCGCGAGTCGAAGTTCGCAGTCGGGTTGCCCTTCTGATCCACGAGGTAGATGTCCTTGGGGTTTGCAAGCTCCTTGTCGCTCTTGTGCGGGGAGGAGAAGTCAAAGGAGATGTCCGCGTCAAGCCCGATGTTGTGGCTGCCGTGGGCCGATCCGCCGCCGAAGGGGCCGCCGTAGGGCTTTGAGAGATCGCCTATGAGCAGCGGCGGCAGCTTGTGCTCGGCGGCCCGCCTTGCCAGATCGTTTATGTAGGAGATGAGGATCGGATGCCCGAAGTCGCGCTGCGGCCCCCAGTGCTGGACTTGGAAGAGCGGGCCAGGGACGAGCTCGGAGGCGCCGCGGATGCAGCCGTTTGAATATCCCCCGAAGATCTCGGCGCCGTAAGATGGCGACGAAATGGCGATCATGGCGCAGGCCGCCAGGGCCGGCAGGATCGCCGATAGCTTGAATCTTGACATTTGATGCCTTAAGGCGCCGCCTCAGGCGGCGCATGGACTGCCGGCGCCAGGCGTCAGCTGAAGTTGAACAGGCGCTTTAAAAGCGGGGTCTGGGAGCGGTTGACCACCACTATCTCGACCGAGACGCCCATGAAGGCGAAGCGGTCGGTGAACTCGGCGCCCGGGTGGCTGTTGATGCGCGCGATGTCGGAAGCCAGCTTTTCGCGCAGGCTCTTGACGTACCCGAGGCTCTCCTCTGAGATCACCTGCGAGACGAGCGAGCGCACCTTGATCACCGCAGGGTTCTCGTTGATGCGCGGCTGCCTTGAGATGGCATCCCACGACACCCCGGTGATGCAGCGGATCCACCGGTGGGTCGCGGGGATGGTCCAGAAGTGCGAGAAGGGGTTCTTGATCTCCTCCATGAACATCCTGAACATCTCGTTGACCCACATCACCGCGGTGTCGCGCTCCTCGCCGTGGCCTGAGATCTCGTAGCAGCGGTAGCGCACCACCTTGTCGCTCGTGGCGATCTCGCGGAAGCACTTGACCCTGACGCCGTCGGGGCCTTCGCGCAGGAAGTAGCGGCGGTCTGACGGGTTGCGCTGCTGCTGCCGGCTCAGCTCCGCGAAGTCATAGGCCTCGAAGGGCTGGCGCGACTTCCAAAGCAGGTAGTGGCTGATGATCTCGGAGAGCAACTGCCGCTTCTGGAGCGGGTCGAGGAAGTCCTGCAGGTGCGAGGCCATGAACGCCGAGAAGTCCGAGCGCGCGGCCGACTGCAGCGCCGCCAGCCTCCCGTCCTGCAGCGCTATCTGCCTGGCGTAATCCCGCTTGCCCTCGAACACCGAGTAGAACACCAGCACCCACAGCTGCATGCGCAGGTCGAGGACGCTGCAGAAGATCTGCTCGATGAGCCGGTCGCGGTCCTCTGGATCGCGCAGCGACGACATGTTCTCGCGGGATCTGCGGAATACCCAGTCGTTGACATAGATACAGGTGCGGCGCCAGTCGATGTAGTCCTGCATCTCGCGGGCAAAGAAGGCATCGACCTCGCGGGCGGGGATGCTCTCGAGCGTCGTGCAGTTCTCATCGAACCACTCGGAAGGCGGCTCCTTCACAGGCCAGACCTGGGAGAGCGGCAGCGAGCCGCGCACGGTCTTCACCTTGCGGGCGTGGAGCCTCAACTCCTCGAGCACCGACCAGACCGCGGCCATCGCGAAGAGCTCGAGCAGCAGCGCCGTGTAGTGCCCGGTGTGCTGGAGCTGCGACTGCACCGAGGGGAAGCCCAGGTACTCGAGCATCTGCGGCAGGCGCGTGATCTCGCGCGCCTGCTCGTCGCCCTCGCTGAACACGCGGGCCCACATCTGGGACACACACTCGACCGAGGAGGCCCGGGCGACCATGCTGTGCAGCGGCTCCTTGGAGTCGTCGAACACCACGACGTCGCGGCCGCGGAGGTAGTCCTCGGAGAGCAGATCCTCGATGAGCGGGAAGGATCCGGCGTGCTTGCGCAATTTCCTGCCGTTAATCCCGTTCTCGTCTGCGTTGCCCCAGCGCACCCTGGCCGGGTAGCGGGGGCAGACGAACGAGTGCATGTAGATCCTAGGCAGCGTCTTGAGCGAGACCGGGGCGCTGTCGGCATCGCCGACCTGCCATTCCAGCACCGCCACCTCGAGCGTCTGCTCAGGCTCCCCCTCATTGGGGAGGAAGGCCCCGGCGAAGTAGATCTTGCGTTTGGCTTCCATCTTCAACAGCGCTTGCTACCAGTTGGCCGGGGTTGCCGGGGCCAGGAGGGAGCCGTCGTCGGAACCGACGATCGTCGCCCCGCCGTTGTCGGCGCTCGACTGGGACTCGGCGGCCATCGAGGAGGAGCTGTTGGTGGAGCCGTCTGCAGGGGCGCTTGAGGCGTCGACCACCGAGGCCTGCGAGTTGTCGTTGACCGAAGGGGCCGGGTTGCTTGAGTTGTCCATGTAGTCGAAGATCGTCACGATGCGCTTGATCCCGCCGACCTTGCGGGCCTGGTTGACGGCGCGCCTGGCCTCGTCGCGGGTCACGTAGCCCATCAGGTAGACGACCTTGTCCTCGGTGAAGACCTTGAAGCGCCCGGAGGCGATGCCCTTGCCGGCAAGCAGCATGGTCTTGACCTGTCCGGTGGTGACGGCGTCGGCGGCGATGGCCGAATTGGAGATCGGGGCGCGCTGCTCGACGTAGTTGTAGACCTTGCGCACGTACTGGACCTTCTTTATGGCTGCAAGGCACCTGTTGTAGTAGTCCCAGCTGGTGGTCTGGCCTGCGAGGAGCACGTTGCCGTTGACGGACACCACGGCGACGTTGAACACCTTGGAGTCGGAGTCGGACTTGTGGTCGCCGAGGATCGCCCTGGCGTCGTTCTCGATCTGCTGGTCGTACATCTGGACGTCGACGGTGCGGCTGTCCGATCCGACTATGGCGCCGCCGGCGGCCGCGCCGCCTGCGACCATCGCGGTGATGCAGCCGTTGAGCATGAATGCCGGCGCGGCAAGCACCGCTGCCAGCGCGAGTTTGCAGATGATCCTGTTCTTGTCCATTGGAATGCTCCTGCCTGGCCTGCCATGGTTGAAAAATATGGCAGGTCATTGATTCAAAAAAGCCGTTGCCGCCGCGTCCCATGCGCATCTGGCCTAGGCGGATGCGGGGCGGCGTGGCGCAAGTCCAATTCTACCCAAATTCCACTTGCTTGTTCATGGCTTGGGTGCGCCTGGGAAGGCAGGATGTGACGGTGGGATGCCTGAAAAGAAAAATCCCCGCGCGGTTGCCCGGGCGGGGAAGAACAATCAAACAAACATAAGGAGTGTCTTTAATATAGCACTTTTTTGATTTTGTGATCACTCTCCAAAAAATATTTTTATGGGTGACCTCCCGGTTTTTTCCCAGATCGCGATCACAAAGTGCAATCTTCCGTTTTAACATATTTATATTTAAAGCTTTTTTAAAAACATTTTGTGACAAAGTCTGCAAAAACGTCCCGAAAGGGCCGCCTAAAAACTTTTTTCCATGTTTTGTGACATTTCAGAGCAAGGTCGATCAGAAAGGTGCAAACTGTCCAAAACGGCTAATTTTATATACTGTGTTGACCGTCTTTTTATAAATCATTCCGACACTCGGACGAACAGGTCGGTTATTTGATTTGGATCACATACAAAAAGGGGCTTGCGTGCATGGACATGGCGATTGCCTATGCCAGCTTTCAAGGCTGTGCCAGAGTGAAGCGTGAAGGTTCCGCCTGGTGCCCGAACTCGTGGCTATAGGCGCAAAGCGGCCCGCCGATGCCTGCGCTGTAGTCGCAGCAGATGACGTTTTCAGACAAGGGCCTGGGGGGTCGAGGTAGGCTTGAGCCAATAGTGGCCTATGAACACCAGTCCCTCTATATCCGGGGCCTTGCGGGTGTAAGGGGTGCTGAAGGCCTTGAGATGCTCCTTCTCCTTGTCCGAGCAGTTGAGCGAGATCCCGTCGTCGTAGAGGTCGGGGGCCGAGTCCTGCCACCAGCGCACGCGCATCTTGCGGCGGACCAGGCCGTTCTTGTCGGTAAAGGTCAGGCGGTAGGGAAGCCTCGTCTCCGGCCCCTTGAGCAGGACGTCAGCCGCCCTGCCCTGGCGCGAGAGCTTGCTTGCCATGCGCGGGAGGCTCCTGCAGCCTTCAAGGCACAGCGTGCCGTCGGTGGCAGCGCGGCTTATGGTCATGGACACCGGATCGTAGCAGGCGTGGACTGCCATGAAGTCGTAGCGGCGGATCCACATCGGCAGCGTCTTGAACCACCCCACCCATTCGCGGTGCAGCGGCGCGTCGACACCGCCGAACTGCCTTAGGAACATCGCATGCTGGCGCTCGTTGCCTTCGGTGTGCTTCCTCAGGTACCTGCCTGGACTCGATGGATCCTCGGTGGCGTACATGACGGCGTTGAACTCGTGGTTGCCGAGCACGCATAAGGCCGATCCCTCGTCGCTCATGGACCTCACGATCCTCACGGTCTCAAGCTGCTCCTCGCCGCGGTCTATGAGATCGCCCAGGAACACGGCAATGCGGTCGCGGGCGACATAGGCGCCGGACGACATGGCCTTGCGGTAGCCTAATGTGCAAAGCAGCTTTTCAAGCAGCGATGCCTTGCCATGAACGTCGCCTACAACGTCGTAAATCATCTGGGGCCTTGGCTTTTCCGGCGGGATGCCGGGGGAGAATGAAAAGGGAAGAGTGCCTGGTCGGTGATACAAGATTCGAACTTGCGACCCTCTGTACCCAAAACAGATGCGCTACCAGGCTGCGCTAATCACCGACTGGACGGAGCAGGATTCTAGCAAAAGCGCGGCGCAAATGCACGCCGTGATCGACCGATCCGAAGGCAAGGATCCTGGCGCGGGGCCATGGGCCTTGCATAGCCCGCATCAGATCACAATTGCAAAGCATGTTCCGCCGCCTTGAGCCTCGAGGCAGGAGATCGTTCCGCCATGGGCGAGCACGTACTGCCTTGCCAGCGCAAGGCCGATCCCGCTGCCCCGCGGGCTGGCGCGGCCGGTGCGGAAGTACTCGAAGACGGACTTGCGCTCCTCATCGACGATCCACCTGCCGTCATCGCTGATGCGCACCTCGATCCTCCCGTCCTCAAGCCTTTCAATTTCAACTGAGATCACGCTGCCGCCGCTGCACCTTATGGAATTTGAAAAGATGTTGGCAAAGACCTGGCGCATGCGGTCGGGGTCGACCGGGCGTTCTACGGGAAAGCAGCCCAGGTCCAGGGCAAAGCGCATGCCCTGCTCTGATGCCATGGGCTCCATGAGCTCGGCTGCCTGCCTGAGCATGGCTACCATGTCGGTCTTCCGGATTTCAAGCCTCAGCCTGCCGGCCTCGGCAAGCGAGAGATCGCGCAGATCCCCCACGAGCCTGATCGCTCGCGCTATCTCGTCCTGCATCATCAGGAGGCGATCCTTGGACGGCTCCATCACGTCGTCGACCACCGCCTCCAGGTTGCCGTCCACCACCGCATGCGTGGTGCGCAGCTCGTGGGCGATCCCGGCAAACAGCTTGCGGCGGTTGTCCTCGTTGCGCCCCAGCGTCGATGACATGGTGTTGAAGGCGCGCGAGAGCGATGCGATGTCGGAAAAGCCGCTCTCCTCGGGCACCGTGGCGCCAAAACGCCCGGAGGCAGTCTC
>Ga0256406_1007087_pt1 | contig 10854 bp, 5 predicted proteins | sample RumenRJG_03DNA_FD_185986 | JGI IMG/M metagenome (GOLD analysis project Ga0256406, IMG submission 185986) | Bovine rumen microbial communities from Lethbridge, Alberta, Canada - RJG_03 | ecosystem: Host-associated > Mammals > Digestive system > Stomach > Rumen | place: Canada: Alberta | collected...
TCTTATTGGAAGAAGGTTTAACTGACTATTCAAAACGAATTGTAGCCGATCTATTGGCAAGGATGGGTTGTGATACAGAGACCAAGACTGAAGCCTATAACAAGAAGGTACATGACGAGCTGTCTGGTATCTTCAGCAGAGTTCTTGATACCTATATCTCTGATTACCCTACAGGAAATATCTGCGATAAATACGTTGTCAGCCATGTCGTTAAGGCCATTGTCAATTCAGGCCTCGAGGATTTGTCTGAGCAACTGAAGACCGTGTATTCCAAAGACATGGTCGATAGGAAGATATGTGGTGAGTTGGACACAAATCTCTCTGTGATGAAAGATTTAGGATGTGCAGATTTGAATTACATCGAAACAAGCATTTACCCATTAATGTTCTTACCCACTTACCTCATATGGGATAATGCCGACAACCCCGATTTTGGCGAGCAGTAATTATGGGTCTGCGAGAAAAGATGGAATGTTCATAAAAAGGTTTGGGCTTCTCGATAGAGATAACACTCACGCCATGAGTTGATGGCTCTTCTCAGCAAAACAAAGGTTGACACTACATTTGGGCAGGCCTTTTCTCTGTAAACCAATACTTTTCATTGAGATACCAATAACTCCAAGCCGAGTAAGCAATTGTTTCCATTGAAAAAACTAAGAGTTTTGAAATGTGAAACGATCAGCATTAAATTAGCAGTCTTTTATTAATTGCCTTTATAGATATTTATTAATGTCACTATCTTCATCAGATAACAAGCGTATAGCAAAGAACACTGTGATGTTATACATCCGCATGTTCTTTACCATGGCAGTGTCACTATTCACCTCTCGTGTTATATTACAGACACTGGGTGTTACTGATTATGGTATCAATAATGTAGTTGGTGGCGTTGTTTCAATGTTTAGCTTCTTGAATGGAGCTATGGCCAGTGCTACACAACGGTATCTTAATGTTGATATAGCAACAGGTAATGAAGAGCATCTGAAGACGACCTTCCGCACAGCTATGCAGATACATATGATGATAGCCTTGGCTATCTTCATCCTTGCAGAGACCGTTGGATTATGGTTCGTAATCGAGAAGTTGGTTATCCCAGAGGAAAGAATGACGGCTGCTATGTGGGTATATCAGTTCTCCATCATAGCAAGCATGGTCGGTATCATTAGCCTTCCTTATAATGCGGACATCATTGCGCATGAGCGAATGGGAGCGTTTGCCTATATATCAATAATGGATGTCATCCTAAAATTGATTATAGTCTATATGCTCGTTATCTCTCCCTTTGACAAGTTGATAACCTACTCTGCCCTATTCTTGTGCGTAAACTTGTTAGACAGATTCATCTATAACATATATTGTAAAAGACATTTCTCAGAGGTGAACTTCTCCTTTAAGATAGACAAAACCCTATTTAAAGAAATGTCGAGTTTTGCAGGATGGAGCCTTTGGGGAAATATTGCAGCTGTGCTTTTTACCCAAGGTCTGAACATGTTGTTAAACATGTTCTTCGGTCCTGCTGTAAATGCGGCCCGTGGCATCGCCGTGCAAGTACAAGGCGTAATCCAAGGCTTTGTGGCAAATGTACAGACTGCCGTAAATCCTCAGATTACAAAGTCGTATGCTCAGCAGAACCTCCACAGAATGCATAAGCTGATGTTCACGAGTTCGAAGTTCTGTTTCTATCTACTTTTCCTGATAGTCCTCCCTGTATCATTGGAAGCACATCAAATCCTTCATGCCTGGTTGGGCATAGTACCGGAGCATACAGTATGGTTCTTTCGGTTAATTGCTTTCATCATGCTTACAGAGACGCTCGCCAATCCTTACATCGTCGCTAACCAGGCAACCGGTAAGGTCAAAGTCTATCAGGCGGTTTGTGGAGGATTGCTCTTGTGCATCGTCCCTATAGCATACGTTGTCTTGAAACTCGGTGGCAACCCGGAGAGCGTCTATATCGTACATGGATGCATTGCCATAATAACCCAGATAACACGAGTTTATATGATGCGTAATCTCATAGACCTTCCCATGATGACATACGCACGAAGAGTTGTGCTTCCTATTCTGGCTGTAGCCATAGTAGCCTCCATAGTACCATTACTTGCTTACAATGAAATGACTGTCAATCTGTTTAGTTTCCTTATCGTGTGTACGCTATGCGTAATCAGCACTATAGCATCTGCCTATTTCTTGGGAACGAGCAAAGATGAGAAAGTAATCATTAAGGAGAGAGTTGTAGCCGTATACCATAAATTCCATAAAGCATAGATGAAAGGCAAGTGGCAATATTTAGTCACAACTCCAGCTCAACTGAACATCAAATAAGTCATGACCGTTCAAGATCTCATAAAGAATAAAGGTAATCAGGTTTGCTGCGGGTGCACAGCCTGTAAGACTGTCTGCCCGAAACAATGCATTACGATGGTAGAGGATAACGAAGGCTTTCTTTACCCTAAGGTAGATACAAATCTATGCATTGATTGCCAGGCGTGTGTCAAGGTCTGCCCTTTCCACAACCCTGCTGAGGAGGCCAAGCCAAAGAACGTATATGCTGCCCTTAACAAGAATGAAGAGATAAGGAGAGACAGCTCGTCAGGAGGTGTCTTTACTATTCTGGCCGAAAAGGTTATCAACGAGGGCGGCGTTGTATTCGGTGCGAAGTTCACTGACGATTGGCAGGTAGAGATAGTTCCGACTGAGACGACAGATGGATTGGCAGCATTCCGCGGCAGCAAATATCTACAGGCAAAAATGGGCAATTCCCTAAGCCTTGCAAAGAAATATCTAAAAGAAGGTCGCAAGGTCCTGTTCAGCGGTACGCCTTGTCAGATAGCTGGGCTAAAGCACTATTTGAGAAAGGATTATGAAAATCTTCTCGCTGTTGATTTCGTATGCCACGGAGTACCAAGTCCGAAGGTCTGGAGTATTTATCTTGATGAAGTAACACAAGCAGGCAAACGAGCAATCTCCGATGTTAAGTTTAGGGATAAGCCAAACGGTTGGAAGCGGTTCAATTTTACACTGAGCTACGATGAGAAAGATAAGAGCTATACTATGAGCTCATATAATGGCGACAACCATTTTATGCGAGCTTTCCTTTCAGATATGATACTTCGTACTTCCTGCTATAATTGTCAGGCCAAGTGCGGAAGAAGCAAGAGTGATATAACGATAGCTGATTACTGGGGCATTGACCAGGTTCATCCCCAAATGGATGATGACAAGGGCACCAGTCTTCTGATTGTCCGTACAGATAAAGGGCAGCAAGCATTAGACTTTATACAAATGGCTTATACTGCATCTACCTATGACGATGCCTTTAGGTTCAATCCAGCCATTGAAAAAAGCGCAGTGCCACATCATATGAGAGCAGATTTCTTTAAAAGGCTTGATACCACAAAAGACTTGATTAAGCTAATAGACAAAGAGCTTGGGCCAAGTTTGAAGCAAAGAATCAAAGACCTCTATCACCGATGTCGTCACAAGGCAAAAGTTTTAGCTCTGCACCTCTTAGGGGGGGGTAATCAAGAAAGAGGAAACACCACAACAGTCAGAAACACCGGGGTAGTGCCGGTCTGTAACAAGGAGTTTGGTGTAAAAGCCATATCTTTCAGGAACAAAGGACAAGGCTGGAAAAGGTATACAATGGATGTCACATTGAGATCTGAAGATAAGCGATCAATAAAACATCCTTAGGAAGCTGCATCAACAAAATAGTCAACCCCAGCATCAAGGAACTCGCCTGCCGCGCTCCGTGGTTAGGTAACGACGAGACGCACTACATAAGAAAGTGGGAAGCCAAAAACAGCCACGACCTCAAGAACCTTATCGACCTCACCTGTCAATACATCATAATGGAGTCCAAGTCGAAGACGTATCTTGAGGAGATGCCGGAGAAGAAGTAATACAATAGTTTAAAGTTTGCTTAAAATTCATAAACAGGGATTAAGAATTTTATCTTTTAGCGTACCTTTGCATCAAATACTGTAAATGATTAAGATTGACCAAATAGTAGCACTGATTCAAAGTCATGTAAATCATGATGAAGAGCAATTCAGAACTATTGCCTTGCAGATGTCTGCTGACGAGGCAAGGAGTGGTCATTCTGTTGCAGCAACCAAGATACACAATGCTGTTTCGTCAGTATCGAAGTCAAGCACCTTTAACCTTAGAGTCTTAAATGGCGATATAGCAGACCTTTTTATTGTTGGTGAGAAGAGATACTCCCTTTATGATATGTTTTTGTCAGATGAAACGAAGGCTAAGGTAAAGCGTATTATCTCAGAGTATTTGTCCCAAGACAAGCTCCATCAGTATAATCTCGATAATCGTCGTAAAGTGCTACTCTATGGTAAGCCTGGCACAGGGAAGACAATGACAGCCGAGGTATTAGCCAAAGAGCTGAATCTTCCTTTCATTATTGTAAGAACAGAAAAGGTTATTTCTAAATTCTTGGGTGAGACAGGCCTGAAACTTAGCAAAGTGTTCGACACTATTTCAAAAGTACAGGCAGTTTATCTTTTCGATGAGTTTGATGCAATCGGCTCACAGAGGGGAATAGAGAACGAGGTGGGTGAGCAGCGTAGAATACTGAACACGTTCTTGCAGCTTCTTGACAGAGACACATCACACAGTCTAATTGTAGCCGCAACCAATAACGTGGAAGTACTTGACAAGGCTTTGTTCCGTAGATTTGATGACGTTATCGAATATACCCTTCCTTCGAAAGAGCAAATAGTTCTAATACTGAAAGAATTGTTCTGTAATGAGAAACAAATAGATGTATACTCTCTGTCCACGAAGTTTGAGGGGAAGAGCCAGGCTGACATAAAGAGGATATGCCAGGACGCATTGAAAGCCGCAATTCTTGGCAACACCACTTTGACAAATGAGATGGTAGTAACAGCAATAAACGACAATTCTTTCTCAAATAAGAGATTCGCCTAAGACATGGCAAAACGAACACACATCTTTTTGGGTAGCGAGTTGGCGGAAGCCATTGACTTTTCGCTGAATCAAACGGGTTATAGTAAACCTGTTCGCGAATGTAACGTTTCAGAACAAGCGGCTAAAATGCGCACAGCTTACAATTCTGCAATAGAACAAGCAAAGTCTGAAATATCAAGACGGATCGGAAAAGGTTTGCCTGTTGCCAAGGGTTATTATCTTGACGTTAACATAGATAAGGATTCTCCAATGCCTTATGCTCAACTTGACGCATCCAACAAAGGCCCCAGGCTGATGCAGGTTAAGCTTGACAAGGACGATAATGGCAAAATAAAAGCGCAAAGTGCTACTGTCTACCTTCCAAATAATCATGAAGACTGGTTGATAGGAAAGATAGACAAATATGAAACTCAAAAGACAATAAGTAACCAACCCAAAAACAAACCGTTGATTAACGCCATGGATGGTATAGAGATTGCTGCCGTCAGACAGCTCTTCTCACATCCAGCCGAGTACGACGAGTTGTTGCCTAATGTAGATTATGAATTTGAGATATGGATTGACAATACAAGTGATGAAGCTTTAAGGGATCTTTTCAATGATATAGATAGAATGGGGCTCACTTTTGAACGAGACAACATTTTGAAGTTTGACCTTGTAACTATAATCCTTGTTATAGGCACAAAGGAGACATTGGATGATATTCCATTTGCCCTGAATGATATAGAGGCCGTCAGAAGATACTATAATCCCGCAGATATGGTATCCTCTAACGAAGAGAATAGAGAATGGGCCAAACTCGTGGATGGAAATATCGTTGCCAATCTTGATGAAAACTCACCAAGAATAAGCATCATCGACCGTGGAATAAACAGAGAACATCCACTTCTTAAGAAGTATCTTCCAAAAAATAGATGCAAGTCAGTTATTGACAATCAGCCTCTTTTTTTTGAAGGTACGCATGGAACAGGCATGGCCGGTCTTTCTTTGTTTGGAGATTTAGCTGAACAACTTCGCAATACAGGAAAATTGGAAGTTAATCATGACCTGTCTTCTGTCAAATTACAAAATCCTAAGAATCCAAATCCCCCAAAGCTTTGGGGCAAACTTACAATAGATGCCATCAATGAGTCTGATGCTATGGGTGCTAAAATCAATTGTATGGCAATGACAGAGGATAAGGAATACGCCAATGGAACTCCAACCTCCTGGTCTGCCGCCATAGACGAAGCATTATATAATGGGGGCGAATGTGACCGATTGATGGTACTCTCCACGGGTAATACGAAACCAGAGGATATACGACATGGCCATTATATTGATGACATCAACGGTAAGGCAATACAAACTCCATGTGAAGCTCTGAATGCGATAGTTGTAGGCGCTTATACTCAAAAAGTCCAATGTCAACGAAAAGGCTATATGCCAGAAGCACCAATAAACGGTATATCTCCATTTTCCAGGACTTCTATGTTGTGGAGAGGTAACAACGCAAAACCAGATATCGTCATGGAAGGTGGAAATTTGGGGTACCATGCGATTCTTGAAGATTCAGTCATGCCTGAACTGAGTCTTATTACTACATCCTCTGACATCCCCCAAGAACCTCTTCAGTACTTCAACGCAACAAGTGCTTCATCTGCATTAGCTGCAAGACTGGCTGCAAGGATTAAGTATGCAAATCCACAATTGTCTATGCTCTCTGTCCGTGCTCTGATGATTCATAGCGCTGAGTGGACAGATGAAATGCGCAATATAGACCATAGAAACAGCGTTATTATGGCATATTGTGGTTATGGTGTTCCGAATGAGCGTGCAGCTATTGCAAGTGATGATACATCTGCTACATTTATATTTGAAAATGAACTAATTCCATATCAAGTAGGTAAGGACTCAAATGTTTATAATGAGATGCATTTCTATGACCTGCCATGGCCAAAAGATTTGCTGATAGGAATGAGTGCGGAAGACGTAAGGCTTAAGGTCACACTATCCTATTACATACAACCCTCTCCTACTCAGAAAGGCAACTATAACAAATACAGGTATCAGTCAGCTGGATTAGCATTCGACGTAAAGACGGTAAACGAATCTCGCGAACAATTCATAGCAAGACACAATAGCAATCATCCCGTTGAGGACAAAAGCACTAACGATACAGACCGTTGGATGATAGGTCAGCAACTTCGTTCAGTTGGTACTGTACAGTCTGATTGGTTTGAATGCTCTGCAGCCGACCTTGCCACGTGTAATGAAATTGCTGTCTACCCTACAAGCGGCTGGTGGAAGTACCGCAAGCTTGATAATGTGGACAACAGGATAAAGTATTCGCTTGTTGTCTCCATTACTTCCTCCGAAACGCCTGTTTATGATGCGGTCGCCAATGCCATTAGGCAGCAAGTACAAGTGAAGGTTTAGATAACCTTTCAATCATCTCATTGTCATTCTTCATTCCTCTCAACATCGACCATACCTGCACCTACATCGTCATGGAAATGAAGTCCCGGGAATATCTCACAGAGATGGCGGAGGGGAAAAGCAGTCGGTGAAACTAACACAGTATCAAATAATATGTCATTCCCATTTTCCGTAGAAAACATCCGTCAGGTGTTGAAGGAACTAAATGTGACTGGAAAGATGAAGCGTGAATGGCTTCGCCTTTCCAAAGATGGCTATGACATAGATCTGTATGAAGTAAGAAGTGAGTATAACGAAAAAAGGAAAGAATACCATAAAACGGAGAAGGAACAACCAGAAGAACTACCTGTCCTAAAAGAACTATTGAGACAAAAGAAAAAAGAAATAGATGGCATAACAGACGAAATCACAGAGGACATTTTCACTGCAGTCAATAGCAGGGAAGCACGAATAAGATACAGGAAATCTTTAGATGATCCAGCAAAACCAATGTTCGAGGTTGAGGATAGGAATTCTTATTTTATGTGCAAGCTCATCATGAAGGAGTTGAATAGGGTGTACAAGATAAAGAACTTCTCACGAGACAACATAATATCAGACGTGTCAATGGTCCTAAATGATCCATGCGATAAAATCGTTATTAGGACGGACGTGAAGAGTTTTTTCGAATCAATACCGAGAGAAGTCTTGTTAGACAAAATAACGCAGGATGGTATCATCAGCAGCAAGACCATAAAGCTCCTTAAAAAACTGGATTACGATTTAAACCATGATGAAATACCTTATAAAGGCATACCAAGAGGACTTAGTTTTGCGTCTGTGTTGTCAGAAATCTACTTGCGTGATTTTGACAGGCGTATCAATAAAATAAAAGGTCTATACTTCTATCGTCGTTTTGTGGATGATATAGTTATTGTGGCATATAACAATGATGTCGAAGGCTACGTAACAAAGCTATTCCAACAAATAAATACTTTTTTTGAAAACAAGAGACTTGGCCTGCATAAGGAATCGGATCATGATGGAAAATACTATGTCGCTACTGTAAACTATGGAAAAGATGGTAACGCTGATTTTGACTATCTGGGTTATCACATTAGTTTAGAGAACGATGGCAAGGTTTCATTTTCCCTTTCCAGAGAAAAGTACCAGCGATATATTGACAGCATTAATCGAGTCTTTTCTTTCTATGCTGACCATGCCTTTGTTAAGCCAAAAGCAAGACAAAAGGGTGAGAAATGCTCAAAATGCAAACATAGCCAGCCACTATATAAATTGTATTTGTGCTTGAACTTCTTGACCCGGAACTATAAATTGTCTGGAAAGAAGACTGATGTAAAAAGCGGAATATTCTTTAAGCACAGGCAGCTGACGAATGTCAACCAATTGCAGGAACTTGACAAGCACCTGAATGAAGCGGTTGATCATTATATTACATCAGGTCGCATAAAGTGGAAAAAAGAACCGCCCGTTGGATTTTATGAAAAGATTTCGAAGAAGATAAAGGATAACTATTCATTCGAGAAGGGCTTTGTTGAGAGACGTATGTGTAAGCTGTCATCAGCTGATATAAAATCAGCAAAATGGATATTAAAATATGACAAATAGCAACCATCATATTGACCGCTCTGTTTACAGGGTACTACTATCTGAAGTATTGCCTTATGAACTTCCTTTCTTCTTCTCATTTAAGGGTTTCTATTATTTTGCTGACAGAGCCAGGCTCACAATTGATGCTGATGGTAACATAAAATGCAAAGCGCACCAATTACAGCATGAAGAATGGTTCAAAACACTAATCAGTATGCTGAATGCTAGCAAGGAACACCATAGAACTTTTATGTATGGTATAAACAAAGATGGCAAGAAAGGCGGAAGGACACTGGTACTGGTACATCCTTATGTAGCCTTAGAGATAGTGCGGTTCTATAGAGATTATGCTGGATTTATGGTTAATAGCTGCAGCAGGAGCCGCTATTCTTTAAGGTATCCAACGAGAATAGCGCATAAAAGGAAAAATCTCCAAGGTGCCAGCTCGTTAAAGGAGATAACCGACGAGGATGTCATTGAACTTCCAAGAAATTATTTCTTCTACGAGCCTATCAAGAACATAAACAGGTTCTACGAGGGTGGTTTACTTGAGAGACTGGAAGGCAGGTTTGAACGCATGTATGTATCAGACATGAAGCATTGTTTTGACAACATTCCCGCTCAGCGGCTTGCGGAGGCGGTTTATGTTACAGACAGGGCTATTTTAACTCCATCCACCTTCCCAACCAAGGCTGTCAATATAATGAAGGAAATGACCAATGGTAACGAAGGTGTTGCCATCGGTCCAGAGTTCTCTAGGGTATTTGCGGAGATAGTACTTCAAAGAATAGACTCAGAGATAGAGAAGAAGATGGAGGACAAAGGGCTAATACAACAGAAAGACTATGTATGCCTTAGATATGTTGATGACTGCTTCTTTCTCTACAATGACGCCAAAGTAAAAAACGAGTTTATAAGAATTCAAAATACGGTTTTGAAGTCATGGTCTCTTTCCTTGAACAATGACAAGAAAGAAGATGTTACATTGCCTTATATAACCCCTATTACCAGGGCGAAAGACCAAGTAACAGCCATGATTGTCGAAATGTTCGAATTTCGCCTTGACACAGCAAAAGGGTTAGTTCATATTAGTGAGGGAATTTACGACACGCCTTTAAAAATGAGCAGCCACAACTGTATAAAGGTTATCAAGTCGATTATGGCTGGAAAAAGAGTGGAAATAAGCAAGATAACATCATTTCTTCTTTCCCAGTTACAAAAGAAACTCCTCAAAAGTTTGGATAGTTTGGATTCGCTACTGTCAGAGTATCAAGAAGCAAATAAAGAGCATTTGTTAGACAAAGAAGGCACCTCTATCCTTAGAAGATATGAGAGTGGCACCGTACGCTTCTTATGCGAGCTAACTGAATTTCTGTTCTTTGTTTTTAGGGTGGATACAAGGATGAGTACCAGCATTCGAATTGTTTCTATCCTTGACATAATAATACGATACACGGAAAACAAGCTGTTTAAAGACAGCGACGCTGCATTTTTCAATTCCAACCGCAGCGAACTTTACAAGACTGTTCACGACGAGCTTATTCTCATTCTGAGGAACAATAAATTGGGAGCGTATAATGGATTGGAAATTTGCAATCTTCTGAGCATAATGACTGATTTGCCGGACAATTTCGCCATAAGCAACAACATAATGCTTGACTTCATAGGCGAAGCATTTGACGCTCCAGATTCTGACGTGAACTTTCTAATGGCTTTTGCAATATTAAAGTCTTTGAAAGACTCAAGTATAGCTGACGTTAACGGCGCTATTTTGAACAAAATAACCGATTGGCTTTTATCAAGATTAGAAAAGAAGAATTGGGATATAGGAGACGCTGAATGCTTCTATATAATATCGGGCATTATGCCATTGAAGTCCATAAAAGGAAATAAGAAAAC
>Ga0256406_1007089_pt1 | contig 10854 bp, 7 predicted proteins | sample RumenRJG_03DNA_FD_185986 | JGI IMG/M metagenome (GOLD analysis project Ga0256406, IMG submission 185986) | Bovine rumen microbial communities from Lethbridge, Alberta, Canada - RJG_03 | ecosystem: Host-associated > Mammals > Digestive system > Stomach > Rumen | place: Canada: Alberta | collected...
AGGACTTGCCCGGCTCGCCTCCCAAGTGAATCACATTGGTGGTCAGCAAGAGGAACCCGCCGAAGATCTCCCAAGAGATCGGTAGGAATCCCCTCTCTTTAGAGAGGGGAGGATGTCAATTCGCCTTCGCCGCACCGGCTTGAGGCCTCCCACGCAGGGCCGCACCGGCCCTGCGCAGCGCTCCGACCCGCGCTTAAAACCGCCGCCTGTCCCTTGCCCCTGCAAGATCCTGGCGCATGTTCCGTTTAGCGCAACCTGCAGATGAATTAAGATAGGCAGACTGGCTGGCTGGGCAGCCAAGGCCCTGCCCAGGTTGGCAGGGCGCGACGTGTTTTCTTGCGGACGCAGCTTGAGGCTGGCGCCGCGGATTTTTGGAGGCAGCATGAAGAGAAGCACTGGCGATGCGACCGCCGCCGCGCCGGGGGTGAGGATCAAGGAGTGCCTCGAATCGTTCAGGATGACCCAGAAGGAGCTTGCGGCGAGGACGGGCGCGAGCGAGAAGAACATCTGCATGCTCGTGCAGGGCAAGGTGCCGCTCACCCCGCAGTCTGCAAAGAAGCTCGAAATGGTCTTCGGCGTGGGCGCCGAGTCGTGGCTCATGATGGAGAGCCTCTACCGTTCCTCCTTGCTCAAGCAGGAGTATGAGAGCGGGATCGAGGAGGACGGCCCGATCGCGTGCAAGCTCGACTATCCGCTGCTCTCAAGGCTCGGCTGGGTCCCCAGGACCGACGATCGCACGGAGCGGATCATGAACCTGCGCCGCTTCTTCGAGGTGTCAAGCCTGATGGTCATCAACACCCTCAAGTTCACGAACGTCTCCTGCCTAAGCCGCGACAAGGCGCAGGGCAAGGTGGGGATGATGCGCCTGGCCTGGTGCCAGCAGGCGAGGATCGAGGCGCGCAAGCAGAAGCTTGCAAGGTACAACCCGGGCAAGTTCCGCCAGAGCTTAAGCTCCCTGCGCAAGATCGCCTGCACCGCAAGGCCGGACCTGGGCCGCCTCTCCGAGGCGCTCAACTCCCTGGGCGCAGCGCTCATCGTCATGCCCTGCCTCCCTGAGGCAGGGATCGCCGCAGCCTCCTTCCCGGCGGGGAACACCGTGGTGATCGCGATGTCAGGCAGCTTCGGGACGGCCTACGATTTCAGCCTGAGGTTCTTCTTCGAGGCAGGGCGCATCTCATCAGGCGACTTCGACGCCGACGGCACGGCCTACGGCAACCCGTGCCCGGCCCTCGAGTTCGCGCACGGCCAGCTTGTACCGCCTGCTGACTTCATGGCCTTTGCAAGAAAGGGCGATTTCTCAGAGGAGGCGGTTGAAGCCTTTGCCAGGGAGCAGGGCGTGGATCCCGGGATCATCGCAGGCCGCCTGAGATCGGAAGGCCGCGTCCAGGGCAAGGCGCTCTTGCGCTTCGTCCGTCCCTTCGCGGTCTGAAAAAAGCCTTGGGCGCGGCACCGCGCCAAGGACATGGGGTTCCCGCCTTAAGCGGGATCCCTTCAAATTCCACCTCCCGCATCCGCTTCTTCCTGCCTGCCATCCTTCTTTTCCTGTTCCGTACTGCGCGGCACCTTCTGCAGCATGGGCTTGTCCCAGTTTGTTTTCAATCAACTCCTGGCAGGCCTTGCCGCGGCGTCCTGCCTGAGGTGCAAAAGCAGGGCAGGGAATAAGGGATTTCCCCGCGGGCCCTTTTGCGCCTAAGATCCACTCCATGCCGTCTTTTCAGCAAATGGAGTTTTCTAAATGATCCCCCGCATCAGCAGCCTTGAACCGTGCAGCGCACTGTGCTCGAAATACCTTGAGGCCTTAAGGCAGGAGGGCTTCAAGGGCGATCTTGACGCGACCCGCCCGGGAAGGCTGTTGTGCGCGACTGACAACTCGGTCTACCAGTGCATGCCCCAGGCGGTGGTCTTCCCCAAGGACGAAGACGATCTCAAGGCCGCGCTGCGCGTGCGCGAGCGCGACGAGTTCAAGAGCCTCGTCATCTCGGTGCGCGGCGGCGGCACCGGCACGAACGGCCAGTCGTTAAGCTCAGGCGTGATCATCGACTGCTCGCGCCACATGAAGGGCACGCGGGGCTTTGACCCCAGGAGGCGCGAGATCTGGGTGCAGCCCGGCGTCATCAAGGACGAGCTCAACGAGATGGTGAAGAAGCAGGGGCTGTTCTTCTCGCCTGAGCTCTCCACCTCCTCCCGCGCCACCGTGGGCGGCATGGTGAGCGACGACGCGGCAGGGCAGGGCTCGCTCAAGTACGGCCGCACCTCGACCCACGTCAAGGCGGTGAGGGCGGTGCTCCTGGACGGCAGCAGCGCGCTCTTTGAGCCGGTGTCAGGCAAGGATCTTGAGGAGCGCATGGCTAGGGAAGGCCTTGAGGGCGAGATCTACCGCAGGATGGTGCCGCTTTTAAAGCGCGTCCACGATAAGGCCGATGAGATCTTCCCCAAGCTCAACCGCTTCATGACCGGCTACGACTTCATCCACGCCTATGATCCCAAGAGCGGCACCGTGAACCTCGCGCGCATCGTCTGCGGGGCCGAGGGTACGCTGTGCGCCATCTCCGAGGTGCTCCTGGACCTCACCAAGCTTCCCACCTTCCGCGAGCTCATCGTCGTCAAGTACGAGAACTTCGTCGCCGCGCTGCGCAACGCGCGCGATCTCATCGCCGCAGGCGCGCTCTCGGTGGAGACCGTGGACTCCAAGGTGCTGGACCTGGCCAAGCAGGACTCGGTGTGGCTGAGCGTCAAGGACTACATCAAGGAGGTTCCGGGCGAGGAGATCTCGGGCATCAACATCGTCGAGTTCTCAGGCTATGACAAGGCCGCCGAGCAGGAGAAGGCCGCCGCGCTCTTCAAGGGGCTTGAGGAGCGCGCCAGGACCCGCGACGGCGGGATCCTGGGCGCGCAGCTCGTTCAGACGGCGCAGGGCATCGCCGCGGTCTACGGCATGCGCAAGAAGTCCGTGGGGCTCCTGGCCAACGCCGCAGGCAGGCGCAAGCTCGTGGCCTTCACCGAGGACACGGTCGTCCCGCCTGAGAACCTTGCGGACTACATCGTGGAGTTCCGCGCACTGCTCGACTCCAAGGGCGTGCCCTACGGGATGTTCGGGCACGTCGACACCGGCCTCATGCACGTGCGCCCGGCGCTCGATCTCACCACGGACGAGGATCGCCGCAAGCTCGTGGAGATCTCGGAGGCGGTCTCCGATCTCGTGGGGAAATACGGCGGGCAGATGTGGGGCGAGCACGGGCGCGGCTACCGCAGCGTCTTCGGGCCCAAGTACTTCGGGGAGCTCTACCCGGCGGCGCGCGAGGTCAAGGAGATCTTCGACCCTGCCAATGTCTTGAACCCCGGCAAGATCTGCGTGCCGCTGCATAACGAGAAGGACCATCTTGTGGCCATCGATTCGCTCATGCGCGGCGATCTCGATCGCAAGGTCCCGCTCTTTGTGCGAGACGGCTTCCGCGGCGCCTTCGCCTGCAACGGCAACGGCCAGTGCTTCAGCTACTCGACCGCCGCGCTGATGTGCCCAAGCTACCGCTGCACCAAGGATCGCGCCCGCTCGCCCAAGGGCTACAGCGAGCTCATGCGCGACTGGATCGGGATCCTCAACGAGAGGGGCTTCTCGCCGATGGCCGAGGAGGCCTCGGCGCTGGCAGGCTCCTCACTACTGAGCTTCCCCGCAAGGCTCTTCAACACGCTGTTCAGGCAAAAGGGCGACTACAGCGCGGAGATCCTGGAGAAGATCCGCACCTGCCTTGCCTGCAAGTCCTGCAAGGGGATCTGCCCGACCCATGTGAACGCTGCCGATCTCAACTCGCGCTTCATCTCCATGTACTACTCCCGCTATCTGCGCCCGAGCATGGATCTTTTGACGCTCAACGCCGAATGGCTCATCCCCCTTGGCGCCAAGCTCCCCAGGCTCTCGAACCTCGCGCTCAAGTCAAGAGCAGGCAAGTTCCTCATGCGCGCGCTGTTTTCGCTTGAGGATCTGCCGCCTTTTGAGGAGCGGAGCCTGAAGTCCCTGTGCGACGAGAACGCCATCCCGCTGCTCTCGGCGCGCGCGGCGCTGCGCGCAAGGCCCGACGTCGTCGTGGTCGCCGATCCCTTCACCGCAGCCTACGAGGCGCACGGCCTCATCGCCCTGGCGCGCCTTGCAAGGAGCCTTGGCTTCTCGGCGGGGATCCTCAAGCCCTATGTGAACGGCAAGCTCATGTCGGTGCGCGGGGCCAGGCGCATGTTCGTGCGCTACGCCTCAAGGCAGGCAGGGCGCCTCCAGGCGCTCTCCAACGCCGGCATGGCGCTCATGGGCTACGATCCGGCGCTCACCATCTGCTACCGCGACGAGTACCAGGACCTCCTAGGCCCCTCGCGTGGCGACTTCAACGTGCTCCTGCCAGAGGAGTGGCTGGCAACCGCCCTCGCGACCGAGCGCGCCAGGAAGGCGCTCTCCGCCCTCTCAGGAGCGCTTGAGAAGGCCTCGGGCAAGGAGGAGTTCTCAGGTGCCTGGTACCTCTTCTGCCACTGCACCGAGGCGGCGCTGCTGCCCAAGTCCGTGCAGGACTGGCAGTCCGTCATGGCCGCCTTCGGCCTCACCCTCATCCCCGTTCCGGTCGCCTGCTGCGGCATGGCGGGATTGCACGGGCACATGAGCGGGAACCTCGAGGAGAGCCGCCGCGTCTACGAGCAGAACTGGAAGTGGCGCTTGCACGAGCGCCCGATGGAGCGCTGCCTGGCCACCGGCTACTCCTGCCGCTCGCAGGTCGAGCGCATGGAGGGCCGGCCGCTCATGCACCCGGTGATGGTGCTTGAGCGCCTTATGGAGGAGGCCTCAGGTGGCAAGGCTTCCTAGAAATGAGATCCTCGCGCTGATCCTGGGCTACGGGCTCTTCTTCATCGCAGGGCCTGCGGCCATGTTGCTCATAGCCTGTCTTTTCCCTGGGGGCTTCCTCCCCTCGGACAGGCTAGGCCTTGGCATAGGCGCGATGTCATCGGGCTTCGGGGCCTTCCTCGTTGTCTGGGCAAACCATGAGCTCATAACGCGCGGCCACGGCGGGGCCGCCGACATGGGGCCTGTCAAACTCTCAAGGCGCACCGACACGCTCGTGACCACCGGCCCCTACGCGCTTTGCCGCAACCCCATGCATTTGGGATTGTTCCTGTTCTATTTGGGCCTTGCCTGTGCTATAAATTCCCTTAGCAGCCTGGCCGTTCCGGCGCTCACCCTGGCGTTCGCCTACCTAAGCGCCGTGCATTTCGACGAGCCCAGGCTCAGGCGGGACTTTACCGAGTCCTACGCCGCCTGGAGCGCGGAAGTTCCGCGTTTCCTTCCTAGCCTCCGAAGGAAGAAATTCTGATCCTCCGACGAGGGGAAAATGTTTTTTTGCTTTTGATGGAGTTCCCATGGCAATGATGTCAGGCGCCCAGATGCTGGTGCGCACGCTTGAGGATTTGGGGGTCGAGTACCTGTTCGGTTATCCGGGCGGGGCGGTGCTCGACATATACGACGCCCTGCACGACTCGACGAAGATCCACCATGTGCTCGGGCGCCACGAGCAGGGCGTCGCCCATGAGGCGGACGGCTATGCCCGCGCCACCGGCAAGGTCGGCGTCTGCCTCGTGACCTCCGGCCCCGGCGCGACCAACACCGTGACCTCGATTGCCACGGCCTACATGGATTCCGTCCCGATGGTCGTCATCACCGGCCAGGTCGGCACCCCGCTCATCGGCTCGGACGCTTTCCAGGAGGTGGACACCATCGGCATCACCAGGCCCATCGTCAAGCACTCCTACCTCTGCCAGAAGGCCACCGACATTCCAAAGTACCTGCGCCAGGCCTTCTACCTGGCCTCCACCGGCCGCCCCGGCCCGGTCGTGGTCGACGTGCCCAAGGACTGCGTGCGCCCGTCGGTGAAATTCGAGTACCCCGAGCCCGAGCCCGTCAAGATGCGCTCCTACAATCCGACCACCCAGGGTCACCGCGGCCAGGTGCGCCGCGCCGCCAAGATGCTCGCCGAGGCCGAGCGCCCGGTGCTGATGTTAGGCGGCGGCGTGATCTCCTCGGAAGGCTCCGAGGAGGCGCGCGCGCTTGCCAGGATGTTCCGCCTGCCGGTGGTCTCCACCCTCATGGGGCTTGGCGCCTACCCGGGATCGGATGCGCAGTTCCTGGGCATGCTCGGCATGCACGGCACCTACGAGGCCAACATGGCCATGGACAAGGCCGACCTCGTGCTCGCTGTCGGCGTGCGCTTTGACGATCGCGTGACCAACAGCGTCCCGAAGTTCTGCCCGGCCGCCAAGATAGTCCACGTGGACATCGACCCGGCCTCCATCTCCAAGACCGTTGAGGCCGACATCCCCATCGTGGGCGACGCCAAGACCGTGCTTTCGCAGTTCCTTGACTCCGCCGGGGAGCAGAAGCTCTCGTGCAACGCCAAGGCCATGGACGAGTGGTGGGGCCACATATCCAAGTGGCGCGCCGCCAAGTGCCTGGCCTACGACAAGGATCCCAAGGTGATCAAGCCCCAGCAGGTCATCGAGTCGCTCTACCGCGCCACCGGCGGCGACGCGATCATCGTCACCGACGTCGGCCAGCACCAGATGTTCGTAGCGCAGTACTACAAGTTCGACACTCCGCGCTCGTTCCTCTCATCAGGCGGCCTTGGCACCATGGGCTACGGCTTTCCCGCAGCCATCGGCGCCTGGGTGGGGCAGCGCAGCCGCCCCGTGTGCCTCGTCACCGGCGACGGCTCGTTCCAGATGAACATCCAGGAGCTCTCGACCTGCAGGCAGTTCCATGTCCCCATCAAGATCTTCATCCTGGACAACCACACGCTGGGGATGGTCCGCCAGTGGCAGATGATGTTCTACCGCGGGCGCATAAGCTGGACCGATCTCAACGACAACCCCGACTTCGTGGCCGTGGCAAAGGCCTACGGGCACGAGGGCCAGTACGTCGACGATCCTTCAAAGCTCGATGCGGCAATCGATGCGGCGCTGTCGAAGAAGGACAGCCTCGTCATCACCGACATCCGCTGCGACACCGACGCCAAGGTGCTGCCGATGCAGCAGGGCGGCGGCAGCATGTCGGACATGTTCATGTCGGAGGCCTGATCCATGCGCCAGATAATCTCAATCCTGCTTGAAAACGAAACCGGCGCGCTCTCGCGCGTCGTCGGGCTGTTCTCCCAGCGCGGCTACAACATCGAGAACATCACCGCGGCCCCGACCGAGGATCCCTCGGTCACCCGCATCACCATCCTCACCCAGAGCGACAAGGTGGAGCTTGGGCGCATCACCAAGCAGCTGCACAAGCTCGTCAACGTGATCCGCGTCTACGCCCAGGAGGACGACAGCTCCGGCGTGGTTGAGCGTGAGATCCTCTTCCTGAAGGTGCAGGCCATCGGGCACGGCGTGCGCGCCGAGCTCAAGAACCTCTGCGACATCTTCAAGGCGGAGATCGTGGACGTCACCCCCGAGCAGTACATACTCCAGTACGTGGGCGCCTCCTCCGACGTCGACCGCTTCTTAAAGGCGGTCGAGGACTCCGCGGACGTCATCGAGACCGTGCGCTCGGGCGTGTGCGGGATCTTCAGGGGCGACCACTCGCTGCGCGTCTGACCCCGTCCCCGCCTCATGAGGCGGGGATTTCAAGCATAGGGAGAACCCATGAAGGACATCGCATCGGCGATAGCCTCTCTAAACGAGAAGGGCGACTACTTCGGGATCATCAGGCTAATAGAGAAGCAGGAGGAGCCCGACTACGGACTCACGCTCGACTACGCCCGCGCCTGCATCAACGCCTCGAACGCCGTCCAGGACGGCTATGCGCTGCTCTGTCAGGCTTCGCGCGGCCTCGACTCGTGGGCGGCCGAGGGGCGCAACGACGCCCGCTGGCTCTTTTACAAGGGCTACGTGCTCTACAAGCAGGGCATGATCCCGGACGCCTTAAACCGCTTCGAGCTGGCGCTCGGGAAGGTGCCTGCAAAGGATCCTGACAACCTGTTTTCAAAGGTGCGCGCGATGGCCGAGGCCTGCCGCCAGGCCATGATCGAAAGCGAGTTCAAGGGCCCGGACGGGGCGCTTGCAAAGGCGCTGTCCTCCCACGTGGAGGCCGAGCTTGGCAAGGCCGTGCCGCTTGCCACGAGCTTCAAGGTGAAGTTGCTCAGGGTGCCGCCTACCGAGGCGCACCCCTACAACCTGCTTGTGACCTCGGGGCTTGCCGCGCGCGCGCTTCCGGTGCCCGAGGGCTTCGACCGCGGGGCGAACTCGCGCCTCGAGCTGTGCCTGCCATTGCCTTCCGACTACGACTTCCGCGCCGACAAGGACGCCAACTGGGAGGTGTTCCTGATGCTCTCGCTCATTGAGCACGTGATCTCCTCAGACCACTTCATCGGCTTTGGCTACTTCGTCGACGAGGGCAGGCCCTTTGCCAAGGGCACGGCCTTCTGCGGGGCGATGCTCACGGCGCTTGGGGACTACGGCGGGGGCGCGCAGGAGTTGAAGCTATCTGGCGGCGACATCGTGCGCTACTTCCAGGTGGTGCCGCTCCTGCCCATGGAGTGCCGCTACCGCGCAAGCCACAGCGCGATGGAGCTTCTCAATGTGTTCTCCTCGCGCAAGGCCGTGCTCACGCCCTTTTACGCCTCAAGGCCCGATTTCTGCGCCGGTGTTGACGCGGCTATGGCCTGATTTAGAATTGCCAGAATCCCAGTGATCTGAAATTCCAGATGGAAGAAGGAAAAATGGAAAAGCTCAACGGCGCCGCGCAGCTGGTGCGCGCGCTTGAGGATCTCGGCGTCACCGAGATCTTCGGATACCCGGGGGCTGCCGTCGTGGACATCTACGACGAGCTCTACAACTCCAAGAAGATCCACCACACCCTGGCCCGCCACGAGCAGGGCGCCGTGCACGAGGCCGACGGCTATGCCAGATCCTCGGGCAAGGTCGGCGTCGCCCTCGTGACCTCGGGGCCCGGCGCGACCAACACCGTCACCGCCATCGCCACCGCGTACATGGACTCGATCCCGCTAGTGGTGATCTCAGGGCAGGTCTCCACCGGGCTCATCGGCACCGACGCCTTCCAGGAGGTCGACACCGTGGGCGTCACCCGCCCGGTCGTGAAGTACTCCTTCCTGTGCAAGAAGCCCGAGGACATCGTACCTGACATCCGCAAGGCCTTCTACATCGCCTCGACCGGGCGCAAGGGCCCCGTGGTGGTCGACATCCCCAAGAACTGCCAGACCAAGCGCTACGTCTTTCAGTATGAGCAGGGGGGCGAGGTGCGCCTGCGCTCCTACAACCCCACGGTCTTCGGGCACCGCGGCCAGGTAAAGCGCGCCTGCGACGAACTCCTGAAGGCCCGCCGCCCGGTGCTGCTCCTGGGAGGCGGGGTGGTGCAGGGCGACGCCTGCAATGAGGCAAGGCAGCTTGCCCGCATGCTGCGCCTTCCGGTGGTGTGCACCTTCATGGGCCTGGGGGCCTTCCCGGAGAGCGATCCGCAGTGCCTGGGCATGCTCGGCATGCACGGCCTGTATGCTGCCAACGAGACCATGAACGGCTCGGATCTCGTGCTTGCCATCGGCTGCCGCTTTGCCGACCGCGCTACCAACAACGTCAAGAAGTTCTGCCCTGACGCCACCATCGTCCACATCGACGTCGACCCGGCCTCCATTTCAAAGACCGTGCACGCCGACATCCCGATCGTGGGCGATGCCAAGGCGGTAATCGGGCAGATGCTCCAGGTGCTAAAGGACAGCGAGATCAGGCCCAACTCCGAGCTTGATCAGTGGTGGAAGCAGATAGGCGAGTGGCGCCGCGTCCATCCTCTGGGCTACACGAGGAAAGAAGGCATGATCCGCCCGCAGGAGGTCATCGAGAAGATCTACGAGAAGACCAGGGGGCTCGATCCGATCGTCACCACCGACGTGGGCCAGCACCAGATGTTCACGGCGCAGTTCTTCAAGTTCGACGAGCCGCGCCGCCTCATAAGCTCAGGCGGCCTGGGCACCATGGGCTTCGGCGTGCCGGCCGCGGTCGGCGCGCAGAAGGCGCTGCCCGGCAGGCTCGTGCTCTGCATCACGGGCGACGGGTCGTTCCAGATGTGCATGCAGGAGCTGGCGGTCGCGCGCAAGTACGCGATGCCGCTTAAGATCTTCATCCTCGACAACAGCGTGCTCGGCATGGTCAGGCAGTTCCAGACCGTCTTCTACCACCACCGCTACGCCGGGACGAACCTCGACTTCAACCCCGACTTCGTGAAGATGGCAGACGCCTTCGGCTGCGCAGGCTTCCGCGTCAAGCCGGGCGACGACATCGGCGCGGCCATCGACCGCGCGCTCGCGGTCAAGGACCGCCCCTGCATAGTCGATTTCATCACCGACACCAACGCCATCGTCCTGCCCTGGCAGCGCGCCGACGGTTCAATGATTGAGATGATCCTGGATGAGGAGGGCAACTGATGCGCCACGTGGTTTCGATCCTGATTGAAAACGAGGCCGGCGCGCTCTCGCGCGTCGTCGGGCTGTTCTCCCAGCGCGGCTACAACATCGAGAGCCTGACCGTCGCCCCCACCGAAGATCCAACGCTCTCGCGCTGCACCATTCTCACCACGGGTGAGAGCGAGGAGATCGAGCAGATCACCAAGCAGCTCCACAAGCTTGTCTGCGTGCTCAGGGTCACGGCGATCTCCGAGGAGCCCGAGGGCGGGCTGGAGCGCGAGCTCGTGCTCATCAAGGTGCCGACTCCCAACCGCGGGATCAGGGAGGACATCAAGTCCATCGCCGACATCTTCAGCGCACGGATCATCGACGTCTCGGCCGAGGTGATCACGATGGAGTACGTGGGCTCGTCGCAGGAGGTGGACAA
>Ga0256406_1007091_pt1 | contig 10852 bp, 7 predicted proteins | sample RumenRJG_03DNA_FD_185986 | JGI IMG/M metagenome (GOLD analysis project Ga0256406, IMG submission 185986) | Bovine rumen microbial communities from Lethbridge, Alberta, Canada - RJG_03 | ecosystem: Host-associated > Mammals > Digestive system > Stomach > Rumen | place: Canada: Alberta | collected...
GGCCCAAGATGCAGCTCAAAGCCTTGGAGAAGCGTCGCCCCGGACTGATGTTCACAGATTTGGAAATGCAGGACATGAGCGGAAAGACGGTGAAACTCAGCCAGTGGGCTGGCAAGGGCAACTATGTACTCGTTGACTTTTGGGCTTCCTGGTGCGGTCCCTGCCGTCAGGAGATGCCCAATGTGGTGGAAGCCTATCAGCGCTACCATGCGGCCAAGGGCTTTGAGATCGTCGGCGTGAGCTTCGACTCCAAGGCTGAGTCTTGGAAGAAAGCGGTCAAGGACTTGGGCATGGACTGGCCTCAGATGTCCGACCTCAAGGGATGGAACAGTGCTGCCCACACGGCCTACGGCGTGAACAGCATTCCCAGCAATGTGCTCCTCGACCCACAGGGCAAGATTGTGGCCAGCGACCTGCGCGGCACTGCACTCGCTGCCAAGCTCAAAGAAATTTATCAATAGGAATAAAGCATCATACATGAATAACTGCCGTTGCCTCATTGCGGGGCAACGGCAGTTTGTGTATATTCTGTTTCACTTCCTTATCATACACGATATAGCGTCTGGAGGTGGATGCTTTCATAAGCAGCGGCCGTTATCTTTAGGAGAAGATAACGGCCGCTAAAGGTGAATCGTTCAGGAGATCGGCAACATTGACCGATGTTTATTTCCAGGGATCATAATCTGAGTTATTCCCTGAGTTCCAAGGATTGGAGTCTTCCGTGTCAAAGCCGAATTCTGCTTCTTTGGCGTCGGCATCAGGCGACTGCTCTGTCCCGGCTAATAGGGTAGGCAACTCGAAAGCCGGGATCAATCCGGTCTGAGGTTGGATATATTGTTTTTTCATGATTGATTATGTTTAGCGGATGATTACCTTCTTTCCATTCACGATGTAGAGTCCCGAAGGCAGAGTGACCGTCTGCGGCTGGTTGGGCTCAACCGTTGCTCGCCATACGAGAACTCCTGATGCGGAAGCTATGCTGACGGGTGTCTCGCTGGAGGCGTACAGTGTCAGTCTGCCGTGTCCACCCTTGATGTTCAGTCCGTCGTCGCTGACGGTTGGGGTGAAACCGATGGATGTCGGTTCGTCGAACGAAACTTCGAATCCGGCCATATCCTTGGCTTTGCCGTCGGTCTTGTAGCCGAAGTAGGCACGGAAGGGATGAACGTAGACGCTGTCATACTTCTCGGAGAGGTTCTTCGAGTTGTAGAACCTGTTCTGTGCGAAGTAGAACCAGCCGATGTTCTTGTCGAGCATCTTGCCTGAATAGGATCCGTAGTTCGTAAAAGTATAATTGGAATTGCCGCCGATAGTACCCTTGGCCGTCTCGCCCACGAAGGTGTAGTCATCCTTCATGTCATTGGGTGTGGCGTAGATGTCTGAGCCATACTGCAGGATTTCGAAGGAGGTGTCATCGCCAGACGACGGTTTCTCCACCTTCACCATATAGGGCGTATTCGGTACCGAAGTGCTGATACTTACAGGTGAAAAGTATGCCTTGCCCCAGTAGTTGGTTGCCTCACCACCGGTCTCACTGTCAGCCGACAGGCAATTGTCGCTGATCATCTGATAGAGCGTGAAGCTGCTGTTGTTGTTGGTGTGCATACCGCTGCTCAACTCGATGGAGAAGGGCAGCACGAGGGTGGCCAGCGTGGCCTTGCCGTTCATCGGTGTGGTGATCTTGCGTGAGTAGGCCGCATAGTTCTCTGCCGGCACCGTGATCTTATAGGGCGAGTAGAACGGCTGCTTGTCGGTGATGACGATGTTCTTGCAGGCGCGGTAGTCACCGTTCTGGGTCTTCGACACATAGTTGTCCTCGTTGTAGACCGTACGCTCGGGGAAGAAGATGAGGCAGTTGGGGTTGAGCTTGCCCTTCATCTCTGCCATGCTCTCCTTGCTCTCCACGAGTACAGAGTAGAGATTGGTATAGTCGAGATACAGCACTTGGTCGGTCTGGGCTTTCTTCTCGCCAAGGGCGCTCACCAATGCTTTCTTCATCATGTCAACCGTCAGATAGGCCCTCTCGCTGGGTATGAGATAATCAGGGTCACCGCTGTGGCCAGTCTCGTAGGCCTCGAATCTGCCGCCATACATGGGTTTGTCGGCATGGCCCTCATAGCAGGTGTTCTTGTAGAGCTCGGTGAGCACGCACTTGGCGTCGTAGTCCTTCGTGAGCAGCTGGATGTCCATGAGGTAGTAGGCGTAGTAGCGGTGTTCCAAGGCCGTGGTGGGGGCGATGTTGTATTGCGTCTCGTCACCCGTCATGAGGTAGCACTCCTTGCCGGGGTCGTTCACGCGAATCTCGATGTCCTCGGTGAACGAGCCACCCTGCTCAAGGTAGCGTGCTTCGGAATAAGGATACTCCTCCAAGGTCGACGCGGTGGCCGTGGTGCCCGAGGCCTCCAAGTCGGCGGCGTTGTTGTATTTATAGGGTACGTTTCCGCACATGCTCGTATGGACCTTGTCGGCAGCCGGCTCGTCGCCCGTGGCCTCGTATTGCTTGCCGTCGCCATACGTATTATAATAAGGCGACTTCACCAGGTAGTTGCGCGCGTTGCCCGTTGTGGCGTGGCCGTAGCTGGCGTCCATGTATTTGCTCGTGAGGTTCTCAAAGGTGAACTTGCATTTGTTGGTTTCACCTACGAAGTCGGAAGGAATATAGAAGAGGAACTCCCCGCCGGCCACTTGGAAGTCGTTGCTGGTGAACTGCTGTGTGATCTTCAGTCCCTCGGCCTTGTTGGAGTGGCACACGATGTCGAGCGTGTTGATGAAGGGGTTGAGTTGCTCCATCGTGAGGTTGTAGGTGATGAGTGCCTTGGTACCCTCAGCCAAACCCGAGATGGTGAACTTCACGGCGTCGTTGTTCAGACTGCTGACCGAGAGCTTAGCGTCTTTGTTGCTGCTGCTGACGTTGGCCATAGCCTCGACATTGTCCTTGTTGGTGCCATAAAGTTCTAACTTGAAGTCAGAGGGTGTGTAGGCAGGGTTGGTGACAGAGCCTGTGTTGGCTGTCCATGTAGCGGCATAATCGTTATCCGAATAGAATCGGGCACGATCGTTAGAATAACGGGAGAGATACAGATCGCCATACTTCACCTGATTGTTGATGATGTCGAAGGAACTAGCCGCATTGATGTCAGTGGTCCCATTGGCGATGTACTCATACTGCAGATTACCAGACCAATCATAGGTGGTATTCTTCTGCACCGAGAGATAATTGTTGCCGCTCTGCAGTTTTTTGGTCTTTGTAAGTGTCCATTGGACATCCGGATTGGTGTCCCAAGTGCCGTCCGTCTGAAGGTAGTAGGTTGTTGGCCACCATTCACCTGTTTTATATGAGATGGTTCCCGTCTTACCGTCATAAGTAACCGTATAGCTGCCAGCCTGCGTGCCATAGTGGGCATTGATTTTCGCGCCCGTGATGCGGTAGCCCAAGGGGATGGTCTTGCCGTTCTGGTTCTTGGTCTCGGTGGGTGTCTCTATATAATAGGTGCCGTTGCCAAGGGCATAGTAGAGCTGATCGTCGTTGCGGAGCACCTGGATATTTCCGCTGCCAGCGGTCTCGGGCAATTTCTTGTCGGCGGTCACAGCCTCTTTCTGATAGAGCCAGTTCTTGGCGGTGAGGTCGATGACGTTCTTGTAGTCGTAACTATAATAGGTTACGCCACTTTTGTTGTTGGGCTGGATGGTGCCAAGGTCGAGCTTGCCCGTGGTGAACTCAGAGCCCACCATGTTCACGCCCTCACTGATAATCTCGTCGGGAGCTCCCGGCACGCCCTCGGCTTGGAACTCAGCCTCGGCGGTAAAGTAGAGCTCGATCGACTTGATGGTGCAGGCATAATAGGCATCAGATTCTTTCCAGAAATAGAAGTAGAGGTTGTTGCCCATGTCTGTCTCCGTCTTGCTGGTACGCTCAATGACATACTCTTTTGTTTCATTCTCACTTCCCATGATTGCTGTAGAAGCTAAAGGGACAGAGTAGTCGAAAGAACTGTTAGTCTCGTACATCCGCTTGTTAATAGCCTCACGATACAAATTGGCCACCTTTCTACCGTTCATATTGTTAAGCAGAACCATGCGGTAACCTGTGAAGCGGTAGCCCTTGGGCAGTGAGATGCTTAGGTGAGTAGAGACGGAGGCGCCTCCATGGATGATATAGAGATTTTGATTAAGAACATCGTCTAATCGAATGTCTCCAGCTGGGTCTTTCAGCAATCCGCTCTCTGTCAGAGTGTTGTTGTCAGATACATGCAGAGTAAGGGGCAACTGATTGTGCCGCCAAAGTGAAGAAGAACCATTCTGGAATCCGACCTCTCCCGTGTTGGTGAGTCCAGAGATAAGGTGCCCCGACGAGGGCGAGATGGTCACGTCCTGCCCGTAGGCCGGCAAAGCTGACAGAGCTGTAATGCATCCTATCAAAAGTAAAATAAGAGCAGAACGTAATCTGGATCTTTTTGTGTTTGAAAATAAATGTTTCATGTTATTATTGTTTGATTGTTATTGATGGTCGTTAAATTGTTATTGGTGGCCATTAATGAACACAAGCCATGTCTATTCTACGGGTTAGAAATATCGCTGGCCCATGCAGGTGTTGTTCGGGTTGTCAGTTGCAAATTTAGGTTCTTTACGAGTGATTTCAAAGATTATTTACGGAAAATTGATTCAAAGAGCAAAAAAATAGGTGCAAAAAGGTTCAAAAGTCAAGAGGAATTTCGTACATTTGCAGCATGATACAATCAAATACCCCCCCCATAATGTCGCATTTTCGTTCTTTTCTTTCCAAGCGTTGTATTGACCGTAAGGAGGAGATGCAGTTGGTGGTCTATCTGGTTTATTCGGTGATGATCATCTTCGGTATGCCTTTACATTTTGGTTTCGGCCTGATAGGTCAAGAGGGCTTTCTGCTTCGCACGATCTCCTTCGTAGAATGGCTGTGCTGCTTTGTATTTTTAGCTCTCTACCTGTCAGGACGTATGCATTTGAAAACGACTTTTTTCTGGCTGTCCGTTTGCCTTCAGTTTGCGGTGGGTCTGAGTATCGTTCTCATTGCTGTCATGGCCCGTCCTGAAAATATGATCTACTCTCAGAAAATGTTGACGGTGGATGATATCTTGTCGCTTTTCAACATTCTCGTGGTCTGCATGGGATTGGTGCCCAACGCCTCCACAGTGATCATGGCACTGTTTACGCTGTTTACGGGCGTGGCCTACGTGATATGTCCGCAAATAATGCTGTCTCAGTTTGTGCTGCTGTTTTTCTATTCAATGATGGGAGTATGGATCTGTTCTTTGCTGATGCATCACCTGTTCAGGTCGACAAGCCGAGAGATCAACGACAATAAAATGTTTCAAGATGGTGTGCTCAACATGTTCCACATGAGCAAGGCCGAGGCTATCACTCTCATCCGGCTTAGCCGGGAAGCAGGTCGCGTCGATGGAATAGACGATCAGGTGCTGGAGAATCTTTCGGAGCGCACCCGTAATAATCTGATCGCCTTAGGAGAGCACTTGCAGAACGAACGCAGAGATAAGATGGTGGACTTGTCGACCATCTTCCCTCAGCTTTCGCCCTCAGAGCTCGAAGTGGCCCGATTGATCTTGAAGAACATGACGCTCAAGGAGATTGCCGTGGCTACAGGGAAGAGTCTGAGCAATGTGGGTACTGTGCGGGGCAACATCCGCAAAAAGCTCGGTCTGGGGCCTGATGATGACCTGAGGAATTATCTGTTGTCGATCGTGCCCTCTCGAACCAACTATTAATTGCTTTTGCGCATGGATAAATATTAACTTTATCAAATATACGCGTTTATTGTGAAATCAGTCTCTAACATCAAAGTAGGTATCAAAGTCTTTTTGTACAAGCATTGTAGAAACCGTATAGAACAGATTCAGTTGATGATGTATTTGGTATATTCCGTCTTTACCATCATCGGCATGCCCCTGCACTTTGCGCTCGGACTCATCGGTCATAAGGGAATTTATCTGCAGGCTATCTCCGTTGGGATGTGGCTGAGCAGTGTCGTTCTGTTCGTCCTCTTTCTATCGGGGAGGCTACGCTTGACAAAGGCATTATTCGTTTTGACCTTTTCTTATCAGTTTTTTGAGTGTGTGCGCATAGTGTTTCTCGCTGCAATGACCGGCCCCGACTGGCTTGAAACCCACCAGAAGCTCTTGCTGATCAACGAAATCTTGTCTTATTGCAATTTGGTCGCCGTGTGCATTAGTCTGGTTCCCAAGGCGCCTACGGTGGTCTTCGCCATGTATACGCTTTCGGTTGGCTGTGCCTATGCCATCTGTCCATAAGTGATGTTGAACCAGTTTGTACTGCTCATCTTCTATGCCATGGTGGGGATATGGCTCTATTCTTTTGTAATGCAGCGTATGGTGAGGTCGACAAGCCGAGAGATCAGCGACTATAAAATGTTTCAGGAAGGTGTGCTCGGCATGTTCCACATGGGCAAGGCTGAGGCTTTGTCGCTCATCCAGCTGAGCCGGGAAGCAGGTCGCGTCGATGGAATAGACGATAAGGTGCTGGGGAATCTTTCGGAGCGCACCCGTCATAATCTGATCGCCTTGGGAGAGCACTTGCAGAACGAACGCAGAGATAAGATCGTAGACTTGTCGACCATCTTTCCCCATCTCTCACCCTCGGAACTCGAAGTGGCCCGACTGATCTTGAAGAACATGACGCTCAAGGAGATTGCCGTGGCCACGGAGAAGAGTTTGAGCAATGTGGGTACGGTGCGGGGCAACATCCGCAAGAAGCTTGGTCTCTCCCCCGGCGACGACCTAAGGGATTTCATCTTGGCGAGAATAAAGGATAGATCATAAATCCATAAACTGTCCTCTATTCTGTTAGCTATGCCTTTCAGACAGCTATGCCCTGCGGGCAAGAAATGATAAGGATGCCCGTAGGGGAAAGCACAAGGCGAATGGGGTGCTTGCGATAATGCGTCACCCTAATCGAGAATAAGTTTTTGGAAAATAGTCACGTACAGACTTTAGCTCCCCATGGAGCTATGGTGCTGAGGTGAAGGGGACAGCCTTACGAGCAAGCTCGTCGGCTGCCCCCTTCACTTCAGCACCACCCCTGCGGGGGACAAAGCCTGCCCGTGACGAAAATCGCTATCGCGTAAAATTGCGCAGAGCGCATAAAATATTCAGCACTCCCTAAACCTGCGATGAGTATCAGGAATGGCCCCGCTGCCAATCGGGAATGGTGAATCAAGAATTGCCTAATATTTGGTTGGCATGCTCCTTCACCTTAATCTGTTTCGGACCAAAGATCCGCTCTACCACACCTTCCTCATTTATAATAAAAGTGGTGCGGAATGTACCCATATACTTGCGTCCGTACATCGACTTCTCGCCCCACACGCCAAAAGCCTCGTTGAGTTTCATGTCGGTATCGGCAATCAGCGGGAAGGGCAGGTTGTTTTTGGCCTTGAACTTGAGGTGGCTCTTGGCATCCTGCACGCTCACGCCCACCACGGCATATCCCTTGGCGAGGAAGCGTTCGTAGTTGTCGCGCAGGTTGCAAGCCTCCTGAGTGCATCCCGGTGTGGAATCCTTGGGATAGAAATAGAGAACGAGTTTCTTGCCTTTGAAGTCGCTCAGGTGAATCTCATTGCCGTTTTCGTCAAGCCCGAGAAATTCGGGCGCTTTTGTTCCGATTTCCATAATGATTTGTTTTATTGAGTGTTATCGATGATGATCTGTCGCGCTCAGGCTGTCTGGCAGCCCGGTAGGCGCATGAGAGGTCAGGCGTTGGTCACGAGCCAACTGATGTAGCCCAGGAACACCGCAGTCAATACGGCGCCCTCCCACCGGCTGAGGGTGTACTTGGTGTAGCTGAAGAGCCAAAGCAGGATCATCGAGATGACGAGCATCGACAGGTCGACCGATGTGATGCCCGTGATCTGCATGGGCTGGATGAGTCCGGTGACGCCGAGAATCATCAGGATGTTGAACACGTTGGACCCCAAGACGTTTCCGATAGCAATGCCGCTTTGACCCTTACGGGCCGAGACAATGCTCGTGGCCAGTTCGGGCAGCGAGGTTCCTCCGGCCACGATGGTCAGACCGATGACGGCGTCGCTGATGCCAAGCGAAGAGGCCAACGCCGAGGCACTGTCGACGAAGATGTTGCTGCCGAAGATGAGGCATACCAGCCCGAGAAGAATGTAGAGCCAAGCTTTCAGGGGCGAGGTGGCTTTCGGTGTTTCCTCTTGAGCCTCGCCGCTTGGGTCGCTGTGCGCGCTTCGGATGGTGATGACCATGAAGACCATGAAGAGCACGAAGAGGATGGCGGCATCAAGGCGTGAGATGGTGGCATCGAGGCACATGATGAGCAACAACACCGATGCGACGAGGGCAAAAGGAATGTCGCGCTTCACAGTGGAGGGAAGGATCGTCATCGGCGCCACCATGGCCGCACAGCCCACGATAAGAAGAGCGTTGAAGATGTTGCTGCCCACGATGTTGCCTACAGCAAGGTCGGGGGTTCCCTTTAAGGCCGAAACAAAGGAGACGAAAAATTCGGGCATGCTCGTACCAATGGCGATGATGGTGAGACCGATGACGATTTGAGGAATATTCATCCTCCGGGCCAAAGACGCTCCACCCTCAGTGAGTTTGTCGGCACCGAAAAGCACAATGGCAATGCCCACAACGATGACCAACAACTGCAAGGGCAGCGATGAAGGGGCAAAAGAGAATAGGATTAAATGGATCATTTGTGTTTAATTCGTATCATTTCTATATTGTACGCTGCAAAAATACAAAAAAAGCCTCGTATATTCCCATATACGAGGCGAAAAACTAACAATCACACAACTTATTTATTCACACAAATGTCATCATCCTGAAGAGGGTGAACTTTTGACATTCTGCTTGTTTTGCCTTACTCGATACCAATCTGGCGGGCGATTTTCTGCTCTTCAACTTGGATCTTGGGCAGGTTGACCGTGAGTACGCCGTCGCTCATTCGCGCACTGATCTTGCTCTTGTCGACTTCGTCGGGCAGGATGAGCGTCTGCTCATAAGTGGCGTAGGAAAACTCGCGGCGCAGGTAGTGGGCTTTCTCCTCCTCTTGCTTACGCTTGTTCTCCATCTTGATGGAGAGGTTGCCGTCCTGATTGATGTTGATATCGAAATCCTCCTTTCTCATGCCCGGAGCGGCAAGCTCCACGCGATAAGCGGTGGGAGTTTCCAAAACATTGATGGCGGGAGCCGTTGCTCTTGCCGGAGTCATAGCGTTATGATCAAAGAAGTCGTTGAACACTTCGGGGAACCAAAAATTTCTGCTGTACATGATCTTATCTCCTTATTTTTTATTTTAGGGTTTGTTTGTCTATTTGTTACACTATAGAAAAGGCAAGAAGCATACCAAGGACCCAGAGTGACAGATTGGCTGGGATTGTATGACAGAATGACGCTCGCCCCGGCATGCAAGAAAACGCATGACCATAGTTTTCTCTCGCGAGGAGTAGGAATTGAGAGAGCACGCCTATGCGCGAATTGCCAAATCATCCATGTTGATATCTGTGATCGCCATTCACTGAGATCGGGTTGTTGATGTTTTGGTTATTGGTTACTCATGCCGGGTGCCATGTGCCTGCCAGCGAGCTTCCATGTGCCGGCCAGCGGGCTTCCATGTGCCGGCCAGCGGGCTTCCATGTGCCGGCCAGCGAAAATATACGTTCGACGGGTCATGACGCGCCGGTGCCTGCGCATGAAAAAAACGGACCCACTTCACAGTGGGCCCGTTCGAACTTAAGTTAACTCATGTCTCTTCATGAGTTCGAATGTATAACCAAATTAGTGTAATTTCTATGTTTCCTCATGCTTCGATGGTTCTGCCGCACTTCACGGGACGAGGGAAGCCATGTCGTTGAATTCGGCAAAAAATGAAAAGACCTGAGATTCGTTGTTGATAACCATAAAAACCGAGGCCTCGACTTGAAAGCCCCTATGAGGGTTTTCAAGCTCGCAGCCATCTCTTGTAAGAAACATAGGACAAAGCATTGTCCTGGGATTAAGAGTGTGGCGTGGAGTCTAAACCCATTACCCAACTGCGGCTCTGGTGAAACCTGTAACGTGTAACAAGTAAAGTCCACGCCACTGATATCTATTTCTACTTTTTTGTAGTCACTCTAACAATACCAATCGCGTGGACGCCCTTGCAAGATTATCAACGTTACTTTTAGATACCAGATTGCAGTTGAAGATAATTTGCCGAACGTCCTTCTCCGCTGGGCGGAGAGAAACAGCCCCTGCTACCGCAGAAATCTGTTTCATTTGCAAAACTAACGAATTTTCGTTTACCAACAAAATTTTATTGGTGTTTTTTTGAGGGAATTTATTATCTTTGCATTTTAGAGACAAACAAAACGAAAATACTATGGATATAGAGAAACTGAAAGCCTTCAGATTGAAAAATGACGGTCTGTCCAAAACATTGGGAATCGAGTTTTTCTCCACCCCGGCCCCCGATACAGTGGGTGCACGACTGGAAGTGAATCCAACCAACAGTCAGCCCTTCGGTTTTCTCTCGGGAGGCGCATCGTTGGCTATGGCTGAGAATTTAGCAGGCGTGGGGAGTCTGGCACTTTGTCCCGACAAAATTTGTGTGGGCATCAACGTCAGCGGCAACCATGTGCGCAGTGTGTTGGAAGGAGATACCGTGACAGCCATCGCGCGTATTATATATAAAGGTAGAACACTCCACACCTGGCGGGTGGATGTAACGAACAGCGAAGGTAAGCTGATATCAACGGTCACCGTGACCAACTATATCATGCACGGCGGAAAGACCGTCAAAGTGGAGGAAGCACAAGAAGACTAACACCTAT
>Ga0256406_1007093_pt1 | contig 10851 bp, 10 predicted proteins | sample RumenRJG_03DNA_FD_185986 | JGI IMG/M metagenome (GOLD analysis project Ga0256406, IMG submission 185986) | Bovine rumen microbial communities from Lethbridge, Alberta, Canada - RJG_03 | ecosystem: Host-associated > Mammals > Digestive system > Stomach > Rumen | place: Canada: Alberta | collected...
GCGGGCGCGGTGGGCAGGCTCTGCGAGAGCGCGGCGAAGAGTGCCGTGCCGAGAAGCGCGCAGGCGGCGCCCACGAGGATGGGCCTTCTCGGCCCAAAGCGGTCGAGAATCTGGCCAGAAAGCGGCGCCATGCAGGCGCCCACCACGCAGCCGGGCAGCAGGATGGATCCGGCCTCGGTCTCGCCGGTGCCCATCACAAGCTGCGAGTAGTTGGGGATGAGAAACGACAGCCCCAGCACAACAAACTGCAGGCAGACAAGGGCAACCACACCCATCACAAAGCGGTGCCGAGAGAAGACGGCAAGGGAGATGAGCGGATGGTCTGCTCGCCTTTCTCGTCGCACAAACAGGACGAGAAGCACCACGAAGGCTGCCAGCAGGCAGAGCTCCACGGGGCTTGTCCACCCAAGGCTGGAGCCCAGGTCGACGGCGAAGACCAGCGTGGCGAAGGATGCGGCGATGGCAAGCCATCCGGGGACGTCGAAGGGGTCGCGCGAGACCTCGTGGCTCTGGCGGATGGAGAAGACGCCCAGGACAAAGGCCACGCCCAGCACGGGCAGGAGCGCCGCGAAGATCATGCGCCAGCCGTAGTTCTCGGCAAGCCAGCCGCCCACGGAGGGGCCAACTGCCGGCGCCATGGTCGTGACCAGCGTGCCGATGCCCATCATGACGCCCATGTTCTTCTTCGGCGCCTGCTCGGTGATGATGTTGAACATGAGCGGGAGCGCAATGCCGGTGCCCACGCCCTCGAGGATGCGGCCGCACAGGAGCATGGGGAACGAGACCGCGGTGAAGCCGCACACGATGCCTGCGATGTAGAAGCACATGGCCGCGATAAAGACGCTGCGGGTGCGGAAACGCCGGTTGAGGTAGGACGACGTGGGCACCACCGCAGCAAGGACCAGCAGGTAGGACGTGGTCATCCACTGGACGGTCGAGGTGGCGATGTTGAATTCGGCCATGAGCGAGGGGAACGTGACGTTCATGGCGGTCTCGACGGTCACGCCTGAGAACGACATGATGCCGGCGGCAATGACGGACAGGACGAGACGGGCATCGAGCACGCGCTCGAAGCCGTTGGTGGTGCTTTCCTTCATGGTGCGACTCCCGTGATTGGCTGGTCGCGGCGGAAATGTCTCTGGTTCCGCACGGGACAAAGGCACTATAGCCAATACGCGGGAATCGCGCTTTCAGTTTCGCGCGGAGTGGCGCAGCGCGCGGGGCTGGGGGCGCGGGGCCGGGCAGGCACGGCACGCGGGGCTGCGGGCAGCGCGCCCATGCGAGGCGCTAGGCCGTGGGCTTCGGTGGGTCTGGCAGCTCGCAAACGTCCTCGAAGTGCGTAATGCCTGCATAGGGTGCCAGGCGAGGATCCGCCATGAGCGCGCGAGCCTCCTCGGCCCTGCCCCAGTAGTGCATGGGGAAGAGCGCATGGGTTCCGACGACGTCCATGAATGCGGCGATTCCTGCCGTCGGGTCCTCGAGGCGCGGATCGATTGGAACAAACGCCAGGTCAACGGGGCCGTGAGCAATGCGCTCCAACTCTGTGCGGAAGAACTTCTCGGACGCCGCGTTCTGCTCGGCAGGGCGCGCCCACTGCCAGGAGTTGAGGTCACCGGAGTAGTAGATCGTGGTGCCGCACGCACGGACGAGAAACGCCACGCCCTCGTCGTTGGACTCGAGGGTCTGGACGCGGAGCGTAGTAGGGTCGGGGCCGGACGCGGCAGGCAGCTGCAGCTCGTAGGCCATGTGCGGCTCGACGGCGGTCACGCGGGCATCCGTCGGCGCGTTAGCGGCGACATCCTTGTCCAGCACGTAGCTCACGTTGGGGAACTGCTCGCGAAGCGGCCAGATGCACTGACCGTAGTGGTCGTGGTGCTCGTGCGAGACAAACACGACGAGCGGCAGGCCGTGGCGAAGCTGGGGAAGCTCACCCGTGTACCAGTCGAAGAGCAGCGTGCAGGCCGAGAGCTCGACCGCAAAGCCGCTGTGGTAGATGTGCGTGACGCGCATGAGACCTCCTCCGTTGGGGCGTCCCGCCAGAAACGAGGCCGGGACGCGATGCGATTCTAGACGGTTACTCCGCCCAGAAGACGCGGCCGTCCTTACGCGCGGGCTGAGGCTTCTCGGCGTCGGGGTAGCCGATGACCACGTGGCCAATGCCCTCGTAGTCGCCCTCCACACCAAGGCTTGCCAGCAGCTCCTTGTAGCGGGGCTCCTCGAACTCCTCCTTGGCGCGGTGAATCCAGTGGCCGCCCAGGCCAAGTGACTGCGCCGCGAGCAGCATATTCTCGATGGTCGCCGAGCCGTCGTACACGCGCGTGGGCATGGCAGCGGGGGCGAGAACCACGAGGACGACGGGTGCGCCGTAGAACGGGTCCATGCTCTCGGGTGCGCCCATGATGCGGCGGTTCTCCTCGGCCAGCTCGTCGTGCAGCTTGCGGTTGGTCACCGCCACGATGATGGGCGACTGCTTGCCCATGCCAGACGGCGCCCAAAGGCCAGCCTCGATGACGCGCTCGACAAGCTCGCGCGCGACGGGAACCTGCTTGAACCGTGGGGTGCTACGACGCTCACGGATGCACTTCTCGACCTCGTTCATGGCTCCTCCAATGCAGTTGGAAACGCTCGGCCCACCCGGTGGCAGGTCTCGCTTCACCATTTTCTTCCCAAACCGTTGTCTGGGATATCAGAACAGCACTTGCCGCCGGTAACAGCGCTTGCCGCCGGTAACTGCGCTTGCAGCCGGTAATGGGTGTCCGCGAGGGCGGTCACATTTCATACGCCAGCACTGCGGAAACGCCCCCTCCGGCGAGGAAATGACGCCGGAGCACAGGCTGCCGACGGGATTCCGTACGAGATACGCCCTCCGGAGAGGAAATGACGCCGGAAAAGGGAGTTCGTACGGAATCCCGTCTGAAACCCACCTTCGGGCGCCGTTTTCTCGCCGGAGCGAGGGTTCTGTGCACCGGCTGCCATAGCGAGCCTCCCGGAGCCGCCTCGGGGGCCGTCACGGGGGCCGTCACGGGGGCCGCCTCGCCCTCTCCCCGCGTAGAATATCGCCATTTCTTAATCGTCGCTTACGTTTGCCCAGTTGTCGCGTATCGGTTTTAAGAAATGGCGATAAACTACGCAAGCCGGGGCATTACGGTAACTACGCAAGCCAGGGGCATTGCCCAAAAGACGGACCAAGCAGGATCACGGGCAGGCCGAGAAGGCCCCCGGGCACCGCTTGGGAAGCTCGTATGTCTAAGTCTCCGGTTCGTGGCAGTTTACGGAAAATGTTTGATATGAGTGCCTACAAGTGTCAATTCTCTGACCTGCGGTTGAACAAACATTGAACCGTCTTGTACTTGAGGCACCCTCGAAAAACTGCCACCAACCGGCAATACGCGCCACCAAGCCTCGCGGAGAGGGGCAAGCCCTCGGAGGGCTAGGCAAGCCCTCGCAGGGGCCAAGCGACCCCCCTCAGCCGGCGCTTACGCAGCCACTTGCTGGGCGAGAAGCACTGCACCCATGCCCAGGCCGGCGCTCAGCATTACGTACACCACAGCAATCAGCGGCTCGCCGCGCTGCACCAAGCCAACGCTTTCCAGCGCAAACGTGGAGAACGTGGTGAAGCCGCCGCAAAGGCCCACCTTGAGGAAGAGGACGAGCCGCGAGTCAAGCTCGTGGCCTGCGGCAACGGTGGCAACGATAAGCCCAATCACAAACGCGCCGACAACGTTCGTGAGAAGTGTCGCCAGCGGGAACCCCGCATCCCCGACGCTCTTGAACGGCGCAAGCGAGATGAGGTAGCGGAGAAGCGAGCCGAGCGCTCCCCCAGCGCAGACGGCAAGGCAGTCAAACAGCACAGGCATGGTCGCGACCTTCCAGACGAGACGGGCGAGGTTCCGCCCAACGCAGAAGCCATCAGCACCATGCGGTTTGGCGGGCGCGCCCGCCGGGGAGGCCTCATTCCCCAGCCGGCAGCGTAGCACAGCAGGCGGATGCCCGTCCTTCTCGCCTACGCCCTGCGACTTCGGCTCCGCGTTACCAAGGCTTAACAAAAATGGGGGTTGCGGTGGCGGACGTAACGGGCGTAAAGTGTGCGCCAACGAGCACGAGCCGCCCACGCGGCAGGATTCACGAGAGGAGCGCAGAGATGAACCGCATCGCCACGAACGTCGCACGTACGTCCATGAACTGGTGGTGGCGCGATTCGCAAGCGGTCGGTCGATCGTGAGTCTCTCGCGCCATACATTCGCGACTTAAGAGGGCTCCCGGTTTGACCGGGGGCCCTCTTTCTTGTTCCAGCACACCCTACGAGCAATTCCAAACCACACCAAGCGCCACAACCAGAAAGGAACCAACCATGTCCGAGAACACCAACACCAAGCAGGCCCGCACCGTCACCTCCGAGGATCACGGCAAGCTGGACGTCCGCGCCCTCGTGCTTCTCGCCGTGCTCCTCGCCGCCGGGTTCATCCTCAACTTCACCGTGGGCAAGGCCATCTCCAGCGTCTCCGGCGGACTCATCAGCCCCGAGTTCATCATCTCGGCCTTCTGCCTCACCATCCTGGTAGTGCGACCCAACGTCGCCCAGGCGCTGGTCATCGGCCTCATCTCCGCCGCCGTGATCCAGATCACCACCACCTCGCCCTTCGTCGACTTTGCCGCCGAGGGCGTGGCCGCCATGCTCATGGCCGTCATCGTGAGCGCCGGCATGCGCGGAGGCGCCAAGAAGTTCGTCCCCGCCATTGGCACCTTTGTCACCACCGTGGTCTCTGGCGTCATCTTCATGATCATCCGCATCGCCATGGTCGGCGCCGCCCAGGAACTCGCCGCCGCCATGCTCCCCGTGGTCTTTGCGACCGCCGTCTTCAACGCCATTCTCGTCCAGGCGCTCTACGTCCCCGTATGCAAGGCCCTCAAGGTCAACGCATAGCACCCACCCGCCCGCAGCCTCACCCACCGTCAGCAGCGCAACCGAAAGGAACCCACCATGTCCGAGCAGAACGCAAACCAGGCACGCACCGTCACCACCACCGAGCGCTCCGGCAAGGCCGACGTCTCCTCCCTCGTCCTTCTCGCCGTCCTTCTCGCCGCCGGCTTCATCCTCAACCTGACCGTGGGCAACGCCCTTGCCATCGTGGGCATCAAGCCGCAGTTCATCATTGCCTCCTACGCGCTGGCGATCCTGCTCTCCAGGGCCGGCTTTGGCCAGGCGGCAGTCTTTGGCCTGGTCTCCGCTGCCGTCATCCAGCTCACCACGTCCATCCCCGGCCTCAACTTTGTGACTGAGCTTGTCGCCGCGCTAGTGATGGCCGCCCTCATCCGCCGTCCCCTCAAGGTTGGCGGACGCGACATCACCCCGCTTGTCGCCGCCTTCTTGACCACGCTCGTCTCAGGCGCGCTCTTCGCCGTGGCCGGCACGCTCATCATGGGCGCGGCTCTTGGCACCGTGGTCGTCAAGATCCCCCTCGTCCTGGGCACCGCAGTCTTCAACGCCGTCGTGGTGCAGGCGCTCTACTTCCCCCTCAAGAAGGTCCTCAAGAAGTAGTTCGTCTACGATAGTGAACCGCGCGTGAGGCAAAGGGACAGTCCCTTTGCCTCACGCATGGGGCAGGGACGCTCCTTGCCCCCACTCCAGCATTGATATGAGACAAGGGGACTGTCCCTCAGTCTCACGAAAGGCTCTTATGACCGCACGGGAAGAAAAGCCCATCATCGAGATGAGCCACATCACGTTCTCCTACGACGCGCCCGCCGAGGGTGCCGCCGAGAACAGCGAGGACGCCGCGCTGCGCGACGTGTCGCTGAGCATCGGCGAGGGCGAGTTCGTGGGCGTGATTGGCCCCTCGGGCGCCGGAAAGTCCACGCTCGCCTCCGTGATGTCGGGCGCCATCCCCCACCACTACCGCGGCGCGCTCTACGGCGCCACGCTGGTGGACGGGCACGACACCTGCGACGTCACGCTCACCGACATCTCGCAGGTGGTGGGCAGCGTCCTGCAGGACATCGACACACAGATGGTGGCCTCGGTGGTCGAGGACGAGATGCTCTTTGGCCTCGAGAACTTTGGCGTCCCCCACGACCAGATCGAGGAGCGCGTTGTCCAGACGCTCGAGACCGTGGGCATCTCCAACCTGCGCGACCGCGAGATAGCCACGCTCTCGGGCGGACAGAAGCAGAAGGTGGCCATCGCCGCCATTCTCGCCATGCGCCCGCGCGTGCTGGTACTCGACGAGCCCACCGCCGCGCTCGACCCCGCGTCCTCGACCCTCGTCTTCGAGACGCTGCGAAAGGTCCGCGAGGAGGGCGTCACCGTGGTTGTCATCGAGCAGAAGGTGGCGCTGCTCTCGGAGTACTGCGACCGCATCCTGGTTATGAGCAAGGGGTCGCTGGCGCTGGACGGCACGCCGCGCGAGGTCTTCTCGCACGGCGACGAGCTGCGGCGCATTGGCGTCGACAGCCCGCGCGTAGCGCGCGTGTACAACTCGCTTGCCAAGGACGGCCTGGTCGAGGGCGGCGCGCCGTGCCTTACCGTGCCCGAGGCGGCAGAGCTTGTCACCGGCCTGGTGCAGCCCGAGTCAAAGACCAGCTGCCACGTGGCAAGCGCCGAGGAGGGCGCGCGCGAGGCGGGCTTCCGCGCCGGCTCCAAGCATGTGGCCGCGCAGCGCCCGCACGCCGAGGGCGCCGAGCCCGTGGTGAGCCTGGAGGACGTGAGCTTTGCCTATCCCGGCGGCACGGCCTCCGTGGACCACTTGGACATGCGGGTCTACCCCGGCGAGGTCGTGGGCATCGTGGGCCAGAACGGCGCCGGCAAGACCACGCTCACCAAGCTGTTGAACGGCCTCCTGCGTCCCGCGTCGGGCACCGTGCGGATGGCTGGCCTCGACACGCACGAGGTTCCCACCAGCGCGATTGCCGCGCACTGCGCCACGCTCTTCCAGAACCCGGACTACCAGCTGTGCAAGGACACCGTGCTCGAGGAGGTCGCCTTTGGCCTGACGCTTCAGGGCGTGGACGAGAAGGACGCCCGCGAACGTGCGAGCGCGGTGATCGAGCGCTTTGGCCTACCCGCAGACGAGGCGCCCTTCTCGCTCTCCCGCGGCCAGCGGCAGATGGTGGCGCTGGCATCCGTTGTGGTCATGGAGCCAGAGGTGGTGCTTCTCGACGAGCCCACGAGCGGCCTTGACTACCGCGAATGCATGACCGTGATGGACACGGTGAGCAAGATGGCCGAGCGTGGCTGCGCCGTGATCATGGTCTGCCACGACATGGAGGTCGTCTCGGACTTTGCCGAGAGGATCGTTGTCATGGCGAACGGGCGCATCCTCGACCGCGGAGGCACGCTCGAGATGTTCTCCAACGCGGGGCTCATGCGAGAGGCGAGCGTGAAGGCGCCGCAGGTCATCGAGCTGTCCGAGGTTCTCGCACGCGAGCTCTCGCCCGAGTTTGCCGGAATCAGCCAGGTCTCTGGCATAGTCGACCTCACCGAGGAGATGGTCCGCCGTGGTTAACGTGATCGACTACGTGCCGGGAGACACCCTGCTGCACCGGCTGAACCCCGTGACCAAGCTGGGCATTGCCGCAGCGATCATCATCTCGATGTTCTTGGCCAACACCTACCCCATGCTGCTGGGTCTTCTCGCCCTCACCTTTGCGTTGGGCGCCTACGCGCACGCCACGTCCAAGCTTGTCTCGCTTCTCAAGCTGCTGGTGCCGCTGGCCGTGGTGATGCTTCTGCTGCAGACGGCATTCGTGCGCGGCGGCGATCCTGTGTTTGCGTGGATGACCACAGAGGGCCTAGTCACGGGCAGCAAGGCGTGCCTGCGCCTTCTGGGCGTAGCGCTGCCGCTCATCCTCATGCTGAGCGTGACCAAGCTCAACGACCTGGCAAACGCCTGCGTCGAGGTGCTGCACATTCCGTACCGTTACGCGTTCACGTTCACGACGGCGCTGCGCTTTGTGCCCGTGTTCAGCCAGGAGATGAACGCGATCATGGAGGCACAGACGGCGCGCGGCGTTGAGTACGACACCAAGAACCCCATCCGCAAGCTGCAGCTCATGCTGCCACTGTGCGTGCCACTGCTGGTGAGCTCGGTGGGAAAGACCGACGCAACGGCGCTCGCCGCAGAGCAGCGCGGATTCTACCTGCGCACGCGTGAGAGCAGCTTCAAGCGCTACCCCATGGTGGGCCGCGACGTGGCGGTGCTGGTGGCGTGCGTCGCGCTGGTGGTTGCCGGCGCGCTGCTGTAGCGAGCGCGGGGCGCGGTGGCGCCGGGGATGCGGCGACGCCAGGGGCGTGGCGACGCCGGAAGGCGAGTTTCCGCAGCTGCGGCGAGAAAAACTCCTCTCCGGCGTCATTTCGACGCCGGAGAGCGCATCTCGTACGGAATCCCGTCGGAAGTTCACGTTCCGGCGAGCTTTTCTCGCCGGGAGGCCCACTTTGTACGTGATTGCTTCGATAACCCTCCCTTCGGCGTCAGATTCTCGCCGGAGGGAGGGTTTTCTCAGCGCCGGTGACGAGAATCGCGCCACCGGCGTCGTGGCGCGCCCCTACGGTCGCGGGCAATCATTTTTTATCGGTATCCGTGAATCGTCACGACGTTTACGCAGTTAAATTTCGGCCAGAGTCACAGAAACCGATAAAGAACGAAGAGGGCGGAGCCGCAGGGGGGTCATCGCGGGAGTTGCGAGCAAACCTCTAGAGCTTCTCGTCCAAGCCATGGAGCAGGTCGGCAGACTTTCTCAGCGCCTCAAGCTCGTCGGGGAGAAGGTCGATCTCCACGATCTCCTTGGCACCTGTGCTGTCGACGATCGTGGGCACCGAGATAAACGTGTCACGGATGCCATACTGGCCATCAAGGTAGACCGAGACGGGCATGATGCGGTTCTCGTCGAAGAGGATCGACTTGGCGATGGACGCCGTGCTCGACGCAATGCCGTAGCAGGTGTTTCCCTTGCGGCTGAAGATGTCCCAGCCGGCCTGAACCGTCCGCTTGCGAAGCTCGTCGCGGGTGACGCCGCGCGTGCGGGAGGCGTTGTCGCGCAGGACGTCGTCCACGCGCTTGCCGCCGATGGTCGCGCTGTTCCACGAGACGATCTCCGAGTCGCCGTGCTCGCCTAGCACGAATGCCTCGACACTGTTGGGTGCCAGGTCGTACATGTCAGAGAGCGCACGGCACAGACGCGCGGAGTCGAGGAAGGTGCCAGAGCCAATCACGCGCTCGTGCGGCAGGCCCGAGACCTTCCAGGTGTAATAGGCCATAACGTCGACGGGGTTCGAAACCACAAGGAAGATTCCGTCGAAGCCCGATGCCATGACCTGCTCGACCACCGAGCGCACCACGCCCAGGCTGGGCTTGAGCATCTCGAGGCGGTCATTGGAGTCCTTGGGCATGGGCGCCGCCGCGGTGACAATGACAATGTCCGCGTCCGCGCACTCGCTGTAGTCTCCGGCATGCACGTTGACGTTGCGGTTCATGAAGAAGACCGAGTCGCGCATGTCGAGCGCCTCGCCCACCGCGTGCTCGTGGTTCACGTCGATGAGGCACACGTCACCGCAAAGCCCCTGGTTGATGATGCTGAACGCGGTGGTCGAGCCCACCTTGCCCGCGCCTACGATAACTACCTTGGTGTCCTTGAAGCTCATGTGGTTCCCCTTTCTGCTTGAGCGCCACACTCCCGGACGGCACCGGAGCTTAGCGCCACGCGTGGAGCCTAGCCCCACGAGCAGGCACACTCAAGACCGCTCACGATTCCTTGCAGCATGAGCGCAATTGGCATGCTAGGGGTTCCCTTGGGCAAGCGACATGCCTGCTCGGGCGAGTTGGGCACGTGCACAAATCCGGCGCGGGCTGTGGATTGGGACTCTGCGAGTGCGCGAAGCACCGAGAAGAGCACCGCATTGCAGACGTAGGTCCCCGCAGAGTACGAGACAGCCGCCGGCACGCCGGCGTCGACCATCGCCTGTGCCATCGCATGAACAGGTAAGGTCGAGAAGTGCGCATCCGGCGCATTTGGCGAGAGGCGCGTTGCCTGGGGCTGCTCGCCATCGTTGTCGGGGATGCGTGCGTCCGCGTAGTTGATGCCCACGAACTCCGGCGTCACCTTGGCGCGACCGCCCGCCTGTCCCACGCAGAGCACGATGGAAGGGCTCTCGCGCTGGATTGCCGCAAGCACGGCAGCCGGCCCTCGGCGAAACGACACGGGGATGCACTCGCGGACCACGGCGCGGCCAGCGATGGTTGCGGGAAGCGCATTTGCCACCTCCCACGAAGGGTTTGTTTGCTCGCCACCAAAGGGTTCGAAGCCCGTGACCAAAATCTTCTCCATGCGTGCCTGCCTTTCTTTGGCGAGAAGTGCGCTGCCTGGACGAGATCAGCGCCAGTGAGGGCGAGCCCGTTTGGGCGAGAGGCGCCCGGCCGAGACGTCCCACCTGGACAATCGCTCCAACACCTAGAGCTTGAAGGTGATGGTCGTAGCTATGAAGGGCTGCCAGCCGCCGCGCTTCTTGGCTGCCCTGCGGCGGTTGTTCTCCTCTTCCTCCTCGCGATCCGTCTCGTCGCACATGTGCTTGTACTCCTCGAAGCTTAGCTCACCCCTGCGGTACTGCTCGTATGCTTCTTGCAGCTCGTCGTCGGTGAAGCTTGTCATGGCGACCTCCAGTCGTGGTGGCCAACGCACCCGAGCTCCTTCTCGGCTTGCGTCGACTATACCCTTCTGGCGCGACATAAATTAGACTCTTCGTCACTTCGGGTGGATAGCACATCCCTGCGATGATGTGGCCGAACCCTCCGGGCGGTAGGATATTGCCGTGCAGGAAAGGGCCGGACATCCACCTGGGAGGCGGCGATGGAAGCACGG
>Ga0256406_1007094_pt1 | contig 10847 bp, 2 predicted proteins | sample RumenRJG_03DNA_FD_185986 | JGI IMG/M metagenome (GOLD analysis project Ga0256406, IMG submission 185986) | Bovine rumen microbial communities from Lethbridge, Alberta, Canada - RJG_03 | ecosystem: Host-associated > Mammals > Digestive system > Stomach > Rumen | place: Canada: Alberta | collected...
AGACTTTAGATTGCTGTTGATGTTCTCACGGCTAAAAAACAGCACCATTGATAATCAGGCGATTGCAAGGATATTTGGGTGATATAGGGGACGCATTGACGAAGTCAGAAAAAGGACAGACATATATTGTTCCAACCTGAAAATGCCCGCCGGCAGCTGTATGACAGCGCCGGCGGGCATTCATGTTAATCAGGTGTTACCCAGACAGAACCTGTATGGCATCAGCCTGACACGACACTCCTGCCTGGGATTATAGTACAATTCAAAAGTCTCATCAATCATCCCACAGCTTATTTGTGGAACCACCGACACGAGTGAAACCATTCCGGCTATCGTCTTCCTCATCGGCAGAGTCCCAGTAATTCTTTTTGGCTGCAGGCGGTCCTGGCTCTGGAAAATATTGTTCTTTTGTTGATCCTTCCAACATGCACGGGAACTCAGTCGAAATTATTATCTCCGCTTGGGGCTTCATATATTGTTTCTTCTTCATGACTATTTTATTAAGATTTTCTTTCCGCCACGAATATACACACCACGATGGGGTATGCTCACGCGCTGTCCCTGAAGGTTATAGATCCTGTCATCGGCCCTGCCTCGGCCGTTGAGGACCGATGTGATGCCCGTTGCCTGCTCCAGTGCTCCACCGTCGTCGCCCCAGATAAGGTCGACAGGAGCCGTTGCGACGACATCAGAGCCGCTGCCAGTGCCTGCTGGCAAGTATCTCTTGGCGCCAAACGTCTGGTCGTCGTCGCCCGGGTCATCGCTGAGAACGCCCTTTCGCGGAATGCTGATGAACGCCTTGCGCACCTCATAATTGCTTGTGGGATACCGATACGACGAAGGATAGAATCCCACACCGTAAAGATTCTCATCGGTAACGACCGTCCCATTTTCCTTTACCACGTGATGCCAGTTGCCCTTGCTGAACTGATAATTCAAGTACTTGCTGTCAGGGCGTTTCACATCCGGGTACTGCTTCCACGCATTCTCCGAGGAGCTTCCGGCATCCTCGTCAGCCGCAATCCACGGCATCAGGAAGTTGGTACCTGTCTGGTGCCATACATAATCCTGGTCTACCTTGGCTGGCTCAAAATAGACATAGATGCGTCCTGCCTGATCCGGCACCTTGCCACCGAGATTGACCTTCGGCATCGCCGTAGTGTCTATACAGAGCATCAGTCCGGTGTTTGCCGGCAGCGTATCACCGGCGAGTTTCGTAAAATATAAAGCCTTGATAGGCTGCTTGGGATCGTCGTTGCCCCGGACATAACCGCTGGCATAATAAGCGGTAACTCCTGCCGGCCGTATCCTGGGCAATCCGTCGGAATAGGTCATCCAGTAGCCAGCAGGCACAGTGCCTTCGCCACTATTACCCCCGTCGGCGGGAGTTCTGAAATTGAACAGTTCCTCCTTGGTATAACTCATGACATTGAATCCAAGCATGAACTTTGCCGAAGGCGCAGAATCCTTTGTAGCGTCATCGGTGTTCAGCGATACGATAGTCTTCTGTTCACCAGTGCTCTTGTTAGCCTTAGCCTTGAAGGTTATCGGCGTATTGCCATGTCCGAGACTGTAGACGATGCGGTAAGCGCCGGTCTCAGGATACAACGACGGGTACTCCGTTTCCGATGAGCTCGTGCTTTTTGTCTCGTTTCCCTCAAGGGTGAAAGCCGGCACTACAAATTTCGACGGCTCACCGTCGACATTGTTGCTGATGGAGATGTCAGAGCCTTTGTATCCGGCACGTCCCACATGCGGCAGGTCGATATAGAAGTAAGGGTCTTTTGTCTGACCGGAGGCAGCATCGTTGTCCTGGGTCTTCAGTCCTGCAAAGCTGACAGTCTCGTTGCGCGAAGAGAGATTGTTGGGCACATACTGGTAGCTGGTACCACCATTCTCATAGGTCAGCGACGGCTGCGAGACGGTCATGTAGTAAACGCTGTCTTCGCCATTGAAAATCTGATAGAACTTCACCTTATAGTAGCCGCTGGGCCATGTCCACACAAGATCCTTGTACGTCCCCGTTGTGGTTTCTCCATCTTTAGGGATAGCGTCTTTACCGTACCATAATCCGCGATACATAAACCAGTTGTCTATCACATGATTTGATTGATCCGTGGTCGGCACTTCATCTGCCGCACGTACCTTGTACTTATAGGCAGTAGGCACGGCAATGAAATAGCGTTTGAAAGCCGGAGCCGTATCATTCTTAGTCTCGTCAGGAACAAACGACGTAACGAAATCAGGACGCTCGCCGAAGCGCAGCGACTTGCCGTTGATCATCTGCCCCGTCCACGTGAACACCTCTGCCTTGGCGCCATTGACGGAGAGCTCATTGCTCTCGTTGGGCTCGTAAGACAGGCGTATGGGGTCGGAGTCGTTGGTACCCTCCCAGAATCCGCACTTCCAGTCCTGGTTAGGTTTGTCTTCATTATATTCCCCTTTCTTATCCATATAGTACCCCCACGTACTGTTGTCGTAGATGGCATCGCCTACCATCTCTATATCATGTCCTATGGACAGCCGTCCCTCATCATCCTGACTGATGCTGAAGAACTCGTCCTCGCCTGTCGCCAGCTCAACTGTCTCAAGCTGTTGGGTGTAGCCTTGCGGATGGTTGTAGGACAGCCGGAACTTGACATGGTCGAAATGAAGGTTCGGCAATCCGATGGTGTACCGGCAGACATACCTGTTATGGTTGATAGCCATAGCATCATTATGACTTTCAGCCTCAGGGTCATAGTACCCCGCCTTTATATTGTTTACATCGTCGGTACCGAGCATAACGATGAGCTGATCGTCTTTGATTACATTATCTGTACCTATCCACCATCCGTAGTCAACGGTATATGTCTTATAGTTATAGACATTCAACACCGGCGAGTACCAGTGCTTCCGCTGTTCCTCCTGGCTGCTATAATATTTCTGCAACCGGTCTCCGCCGCTTTTCACAAGTGGGAATTTCGTCCCAGCCTCATCGCTCCACGCATAGATGCTCAGACTGTCGGGCTCCACGCCTTCTGGGATATTGAAATAGAGTTGGTTGTTATATAATTGGCCATTAGTCTCGCCTGTATATAAGAAATATGAATAGGGTGTAGATGTATAAACCCAATCATCATCGCTTGTCGATGTAGCGGGGTGATAGCGCACCTTGAGATAGAGCGTCATGGAATAAGGTGGATTTGATAATGGTATGTATTTCCATATATAACGATTACCAGAACGTACTCTTTTCCTGATATAGTATTTAACATCACTGAAATCGCCGGTTGAGACATCAGCAGTAGCGTTAGCATCATTCATAGTCTTCCAGTTCAATGTCTTGTAGTCTAAATAGGTGCCATCGCCAAGGGGGCCCTTTTGTCCTTTGCGAAAGTCCTTGTTGTTGGAAATCTGATACTCGACAGTGTACTTGCCGGGCGCCCTGTTCGTAATCTTCACCTGTATGTCCTTGTTGGCTTGTCCCGAGACAGGCGACACAGCGTAGGCAGAGCCTTCCACATCATCCTTGTTATAGAGAACTGCTATTCCCGACGGGTCCAGCTCACCGCTAATCTTGTCGCGGGTAACTGTAAATGTATTGCCCGACACCTGGTCTGTATAGGTTCCTTCAGCCAGATTGTGGTTGACATTGTCCACATTGTGCGATCCCGGATGCCCATAAGGATCGCGGATAACCAGTACCGCACCATGCTGGCGGCAGAGAGAAGCCACGTCGATACGCGTTCCGTCAGGATTGTAAGCCGCATCCTTGTATTCTTTCTCGCCCGTAAGAAGGTTATGGTACTTGTTCACTGCAGCAATAGCAGCACCCTTGAAGCGTATCGGCTCGTTGGCGACATCTGGCACTGATACATGCTTCACGTCGCGGTACTGAATGGCGCCGTCGCCCTGCTTGTCATCAGTGATGACAAACCACTGGTCGGACACTATAGTGCCTATCGTTGCCGTCTGACCAATCTTGTTAGGGCTGTCATCAAACGATGTAGTGCCCTTGCTGTAGGCAGAGATAATGATATTGTCGTTATACAACACTCGCTCCCATATATTTTTCGGCACGCGGGCATAGTGCCACTCGACGCCGCTGGCATCCGTCACCGTCTTGTCAGCCTTATAGCCCGGCCAGTTCTCATTGTCGAAGGCACCTGCTCCGTCCTTGGTGGCATAGACATAGAAATCGTGTTCAGAGCCACCGATATCGTCACGGATATAAACGGTAAGAGAATCAGCTGTCGTTGCATCGCTTGCAGGGGCATCTGGCAGATTGCTCATCGCTACGACCCTTGCCGCAGCGTCATAGGTGGCACCCGTCTCATAGTCGTACTCCCCGGTGCTGAAGTCTCCCACCGTGAACTTTATCTTCTTAGGAACATTGATGCCCGCTTGCTTGCTGCTCCACAGAAAGACGTTATGACCATTGTGCTTGCCCACGAGGTTGATGACATCTCCAGAGGTCTGCTTTCCATCGAGCACGACGCCGATCTCCTTTGGGTTTCCGGCAGCCCAGTTGTTGCCATCCTCGAAATAAGCGTATGGCGAAGATGTGAGGTCGGCAAGGTCCTCGCCGAGTTTGAAGCTGCCGCTCTGGCTGTAAGGGCGTGCGAAGTAGACGGTTGTTGCGGCATTGTGCGCTGCCATGTCAGCATACGCGCGGTCGACGACAGCACCCGCTATCTGGTCTGTAGGCCGGTTCTCATGATAAGCATTGGCCTTCGACATAGGCTCAAACATCACCTCGGGATTGTTCATGAACGTATTCTCGTCCTCGGCAATGTACACCATATCTGTAGGCTCGGCGGCATAGACGCCGGTAATCTCAGAGCTCTTGAATCTCTTTTCGTATTTGAAGTTCGCCTGCCGGTCCGTCCAATAGCCGTCGGCATAGCTCACGCCGTCCTGCATGACCGCCGACTTGGCATACCACGCGTCGACCACTCGCATGTACTTGGTGTACTCTCGCATCGGACGGTTCCAATAGCCATCGTCCTTGATGCCATTGGCGAAGTAAGAAGGGTCGTGGTCGATGGTGAACCCCGTGTTGGAGTTGTTGCGCATCAGTTCGCCCTTGCAGTTTGGGTCGAGGTTCAGGTTGGCATAGGAGAACATCGGGACATCCCGCTTCGTAGTCCCGTCGTCCAAATAATTCATCGCCTTCGTAACCTCAGGCCAGAATTTGGAACCCTCTAAATGAGTTTTGGAAAAGTCCAATTTGCCATTATCGTCCATCTTCACATAGTTGGAGTTAGGCAGCATCGTATATCCGCTGTTCTGCTCGCTTTTAGCGTCCTGGATACTGAAATATCCCTGGCCATAGAGCAGTGGAATGTATTTGGCATGATACCAGCAGATGCCGTCAGCACCGGCGGCATAGAGATCCTTGACGAAGGCTACGGCTTTAGCAATGTTAGCATCGCCCTTTTTGTCAGATGTTTCATTCACATAGACGATATCCTCCACAGCCTCGTTGATGGCGTGTGCAGTAATGCGCTTTCTGGTATAGTCCTTGAAATCGAAAGTGTAGTTTTTGTCGTATGATGTCACCGACACACCGGCATCAGAGGCACTGCCCTTGAAGAGCTGGTTAGCCTCAACGCCGACGACAACCGCGAGTCCCTGCTGATGAGCCTCGCTGACCAGCGCGTCGAACTCTGCCCTTGTGCCGAGCGGTGTATTCGTCGAGGCATCCGAACTGGTGATCATCCTCAGAGCCAAAGGAGCATAGATACGATACCAGTCGGAAATGGGCGTTGCAAGCTGGTCGGTGAAGTGGAACTTTCCGTCAAAGTCCTCTGATGTTGGTAGCGGCTGCACCGACGTCACCTGCACGGCAGAGAAATTGGCTGCCTTTATCTCACTGAGCTTAGCCTTGATGGTATTGTAACGCCAGCCGAAGCAGTTGAGTATTCTTCCGCCGTCATTGCCCTTCACCGACAGGTGTGTCCCATCAGCACTGGCAGGTGCAGCAGCCAGCAGGGTAAAAGCGGCAATAACAGTTATTATGATGTTTTTATGCATGGTTAGTTATCTTATTTATTTAAAATGAACTTATGGCCATTCTGAATGACAACACCTCTGTAGTCCTTGCTGACTCTCTGTCCGGCAAGGTTGAACGTTGGCGCGTCCTCAACGGGAGCCGGACCAGCGGTTATTCCGTTGATGCCTGTTACTTCGGGCGTTCCGTAGACGTAGACATCGGCAGTGGAGCTGTCATCATCGAGCGTAACGATAAAGTGCTTGGCGCCGGTGGTCTGGGCATTGTCGGTATCAGACAGATTTCCGCCCTCGAAGCGGTAGCCTGCTTTCTTCACCTTTTCCGTAGGCAGGGTGAAGTAGCAGACGGAAGCCGGTACGAATGCCTTGCCCTTCTTCATCTGTATAAACGACTGCGTGCTCTCGGCATAGCCGAAATAAGTAGTCTTCCTGTCGCCTGTGGAATCGGTCTTCACCACGTCGGGTACGAGATTACCCTGCAATGTCCAGTCGCCAACGGTCTTCTGCAAGTCGGCGAGCGTCTTCTCCGGGCTCGGCCACTGCCATTCCTTGCGGGAGATAATCTTACTGTTGAAGATTCTGCCCGACGTGCCACTGTTATTAATAAATATGTATGGGTGGAAAGCCTCAACGTTCCTTACCCTATGGAAGGACAGCAGACCGTCGGTCGTTGAATTAGTTTTGTCGACAACCTCATCGGCTGTAGAGAGGTCGTAGACCCTGAGCTTCATGGCAGAGAGCTCCGCCGTGGTGAGATTGAACGGCAGGCAGAGCGTAGAGAGCACGCCCTCACGGACATAGCGTGTATAGAGGCGGTTGAGGAACTGCATCTCCTTGTCCTCCTGTCCACTGCCTTCGGCGAGATTATGCTTGCTGCCTGTATTGTCGCCATTGGTCTTGTCGGTTACGGAAAGCTTGTACACGCCCCCTTCCTTGTAAACGAGCTCGGCGCTCTGTGGCTGGTCGGCAGCGGCGAAGATGACCATTGTCGGCAGTCCGTTGACAGCCGTATAGCCGTCAGGAAGATGGTCAGGGTCGTAAGTCCACGACCAGACATCCTTCCCATTGAGCGTGGTCTTCGTCATGGCCGGTTTTTTGCTCCATTCGCCGCCGGTGAAATTGCCGGAGTTGTTCCATGCCCACAGATGCGGTTCATTCCATCCCACGGAGTTGTGGAAATATATGGTGAACTTGATCTTCTCTTTGTAGTCGCTGTATGGCTTGGAGTTGACTTCATCGAGTTCGTATTTGCCCTGTTCTGTCTTTGCCGAGAGCACGTAGACCTTATTGTCCACAAAGTCCAGGTCAAGGCTCTGCGAGGGAGTGCCGCCAGTGCCGTTGTTGAATATAAGCTTTGTCGGCAAGGTGAAGGCAGGGTCGTCAGTAGTGTACGTCCACTTATAGAGCGGTATGCCGTCGTGGTTCTTGTCAACGGTTGTAATCTCTGTACCGGGCCATTTTCCTACCAGTTCTGGACTGTACATATAGACGTATACCTTACTCCAGTTCTGCTTGTTGCGGAAATAGACTGTATAAGTCTTCTCCGCTGACGTCTCCTTGTATTCCGACAGCGGCACGAATGTATTCTTGTCGGTGTAGACATACTCGTCATGGAAGTCAGCACCGTCAATGACAGTACCATGGCCCTGCTTGTCCTTAATCTTTATTTGTGCCGGAGCAACAGTCATGGTTGCCGGGAACGAGTAGCCGTAAAGGTCGTAGCCCTTGACAGTCATCTTCGTCATTGACGGACGGTTGCTGTAATCGACGGTTGTAGAGGCAGTGCCTTTCAGGTCGGAGGCAGCATCAGTACCATTTCCCCACCACCAGATGCCTGGGTCCGTCATTCCATTGTTCTTGAAGTATATGCTGTAAGGCTTGTTATATTCTTTTGCCGCTCCCTTCTGCTTATAAACCATATTGCCGTCGCCGTTGGCAGCACCGTCAGTGGACGTAAGCTCATAGATAAATCCATCTGTCGGACTGGCAATATTCTCACTCTGAAAGCCGTGCGTCTTGTCGTCGCCATAGCCCGTACCGCCGGAGTTGAAGATGATCTTGTCGGGCAGCAGTCCATTGGCATCCTCCGTGAAGGTGCAGGAATAGATATTATATTCGCCCTGCTTCTCGGGGCGCAGGTACATGGCGACACCCGGCCATGCGCCTCCAAAGTTAGGCCACGAGACCTTTGTCTTCGTATTGTCGTCGCCAATGTATTCATGGTCGTACCATGCATAGGCGTGCACATTATCTATATTGACGCTGTTGAGGAAGTACACCGTGAGCGTCCTCTTCGTCTCTGCCCCTTCAGCTCGCCGCATGACGGTCCTTGCCTTTGCCGTGGCAGCAAACGCCTTTTCCGGTACGGAGTTATCGGCTGCCCGTCCCCATTTATCGGCAGAGGTGGTGCGCTCCAGGTCATACTGCCCGGACGCATCCTTGCTCGTAAGCGACAGCTCGTAGACGCTGTTGTCCTCAAAGGGGATGCTAACGCTCTGTGGTGCCGACGAGCCACTGCTGAACAGGACGGATGTGGGCTGGGACGTCTCATCACCGGTGTAGTTCCACACATAGTATGGTTTATTGCCCATAACGACCGTGGTCAGAGCCTGGCTGTTGTCTGCGCCTCCCGACGTGAAATATGTCTTTGCGCCATTGGCACCCTCATTCCACACTGTGATTTTCGGATTGTACCATCCGATGGTATTTTCGAAATAGACGGAATGTGTACCGATATCATATCCTGCATAGATAGAGTCGTTCTTCACATTGCCCGTAACCTCCTCGGTGATGTTCGCATACGTTGCAATCTTTCCGTTGCTGACGCTCTCATCGCCCGGTGTGAAGGTCAGGTAGACGTCATTGTCAGTAAGTCCGGTAATATCATTAGTCTGGTTGATGCCCTGGCCCTGTGCGTTCAGGTCGCCGGTGGAGAGCACGATGTTCAGATAGTCGGTAGAATAAACTTCAATGATATGATACTGCCGCGACTTGCCGTCCTGGCCCGTTATTGTCTCGGTCGTTACATGGTTCTCGGGGGAGTTCTGCATCATGTTCACACCGGGGAAGGCGCCAGTGAGCTGCGTCCAGCCGTTGCCCTGACAGATGTAGGCATACAGCTTCGGACTGGTAGTATAGATGCACACTCGCCTTCCGTTGAGCTGAATGGTCGATGTAGTGCTGTTGGCGACATTGTCAGCTTCGGTAACCGTCTCGTCCTGGCTATTGTCGGTCCAGCGTGCAGGAGCCTCTGTGCCATCCATATATTTATTATATGTGTCGGAAGCATCGGCACTGATATAAAAATTGAAGTTTTCACCTCCGGCAACCTTCATCCATTTTGTCTTATCGGAAAGAGTTTCGTTGAGAGCCTTGTCGTCGATTTGTCCGAAGGTCATAAAGACCTTTGCGCCGCCTTTTCCTTCTACCTCCGCGAAATATCCGTCGCCGTCATCCGGATCATAGCCATTCTGTGTTATCCGGCTCATATTATCAATTCCTGCCGCCTTGCGCGCCATAATGAGTTGTTCCAGTACCGGGCGCATGACAGGGTCCAACCAGTGCTTGAAGTATATGCACGGTGTTCCAGGCATGCCGAGGATATAGGCGTTGGCAGCAAGGATATTCGAGGTTACCATGTTGTCAGCATTCTTCATCGACAGGTCATAACGCGGATAATAAGTATCATGGTTGTCGACAAAGGTTACGGCATATCGTGAGAGCGCGCGGTCAGAGATAAGCGGGGTGTTGGTTCTCTTCCCGGAGGCGTCGAGCGTGAAGGCTCCCGTCCGCTGGCTGAAGTCGCTGTTCTTGAAGCCTTGTGTCATCACAGAGAAATGCATTGGGAAGTCGAAGGCGGCATTGTAGCGGGTGATTTTCTGCTTCCCATCCACCGTTGTGGTGTCGGTCCAGTGGTTGAGCCACCATTTCACTTCATTGAAATTGCCGTCGAAGACCTCACCGACCGAGAAGCGCGGCTTTGCCGACTTGTTGTAGTCTACGAGGTGTGTAGGAAGGAATCCCCTTGCCATATCATAACGGAAGCCGGAATAGCCCAGTCCGTCCGTGCCATCAAGGAGGAAGTTCTCATACGCCTTTATCGTTTTCTGAACGTTGGCACTGCGATGGTCCAGGTCGCGTGCACCATCAAACGACTCACAGGTCTGCCGGTCTACTGACGAGCATGTCTCCTCTCCGTATGCCGACAACGACAGCTTGGTATCAGTCAATGAGTTCAGATAGTCGAGATAAGCCTTGGTGGCTCCACCATCATCGTCATTGAGCACGTCGGATGATGTAAAGTGGTAGTCTGTTCCCTTGTAAGTCTCCGTCGGGAACGAGAGCAAATCGGTCTGATTGATGGATGAACGGTGGTTGATGACCACATCCTCTATTATTCCGGTACCTTTAGCCTTATAGGCGGCAATCATCGCCTTCAGTTTGTCCTGGGAACCGAAGCAGGAGTTGTGGTCGAAGTAATAGTAAGGCATATAGCCCATGGTACGGCTGCCCTGGTACTGCATGCCGCCACTCTGCGGAACCCAAATCAGGTCGAAGTACTTGGAATACAGGGCTACGGTATCCTCACTGCCAAGCTTCTCCCATGAGGACTCATCGAAGGAGCCCCAATAGAAGCCTTGCAGCATGACACCACCATAGTGGGCAGGCCATCCGACATCGCTGACAGCTTCAGCTGTCTTTTCATCTGCATTAGTCTGGTCAGCCTGTTCCACCTGCACTGACGCGACATCATTAATCTCTGCCATTGCCATTTGCACGACACTCAGCAGCAAGAATAAGATGACGATACGTGGTCGTAAACGTTTGTATATCATATGCAAGATACTAATATA
>Ga0256406_1007098_pt1 | contig 10843 bp, 4 predicted proteins | sample RumenRJG_03DNA_FD_185986 | JGI IMG/M metagenome (GOLD analysis project Ga0256406, IMG submission 185986) | Bovine rumen microbial communities from Lethbridge, Alberta, Canada - RJG_03 | ecosystem: Host-associated > Mammals > Digestive system > Stomach > Rumen | place: Canada: Alberta | collected...
CCTCCTGAACCGAGTCTGTTTGATTAGAGGGGGGCTTACTTTTTGAAAGAATAAGCCCGAAGTCCAAATTTACAGGGCTTCGGGTTGGATGTTTTTGCCATTTTGAGTTTTAGCGGACAGCAATATTATTTAATAGGTAACAAGCCAGGCTGTATGGATAACATCGCCATTACAGAGAATGAAGTACAGAGAAATATGCACCTTTCTGAGTATAAAAAGACGGATGGTGCGTCATGATATAAACGGAAATATCATGAAGAAAAACCAAATTTTGTTGCTTTCAGTGTTGTCTTTTCTGCCCTTGCTCTCTTTGAGGGCGCAAGAGCGCGTGGCCCAATGGTCTCGGTTTGAGGCCTCGTATAAGTATCACACCCCTCAAAATCCCTTTACCGACGTAGAGCTGTCGGCCATGTTCATACACGACGCCACGGCCGATACCGTCAGGGTGTGCGGCTTTTATGACGGCGACGACACCTTCAGGGTGCGCTTCATGCCCACCAAGCAGGGGCGGTGGAGGTATGTTACCACATCGGGCGTAGCCGAGTTGAACGGCAAGCGCGGTGAGATAGAGTGCACGGCACCAGCTGCCGGCGAGCATGGCATGGTGCAGGTGGGGCCCGACCAATCGTTCTGTTATGCCGACGGGTTGCGCTATGACCCCGTGGGCACCACGTCTTATGCCTGGATACATGCCTCCGAGGCCCGTCAGCAGCTCACCTTGCAGTCGCTCAGCAAAGCAGGTTTCAACAAACTGAGGTTCTGCGTCTTTCCCAACAACAGTGTGAACGAGCTCCCAAGCCTCTATCCCTTCAAGCTGCTTTCCAGCCAAAAAGACAGCACGGGGCACACTCGCTACGTGTGGGACTACTCGCGTTTCGACCCCAAATTCTTCCAGCATCTGGAGAAATGCATCGACGAACTGAAGCAGATAGGTGTAGAGGCCGACCTGATACTCTTCACACCGTATGACGAAGGTCGTTGGGGATTCGACCGGATGCCACGTGAGGCCAATATGAGATACCTCAAGTATGTGGTGAGCCGATTGGCTTCGTTCAGCAACTTATGGTGGTCTATGGCCAACGAATGGGACTTGGTGAAGGCCAAGACCCTCGACGACTGGTTGTGTATGAGCCGTTATGTGCATCAGGCCGACCCGTATCATCATTTGCTTTCCATACATGGCGGCACGGCAACCTACATCAATTATGCCTTGCCTTACTTTACCCATGCCAGCATACAAGACCAAGGTCCGCTCTATAACAAGGAGGGTGCCGCTACGGTTCGCAACATCATCCATAAGCCCATTATCTTTGATGAGGTGTGTTATGAGGGCGACCACTCTGCCCGTTGGGCGCAGCTCACCGGTCAGGAGATGCTGCAACGCATGTGGACGGGGCTCATGGCCGGCACCTACGTGACACATGGCGAGTGCTTCACAGTGGGCAAAGACCATTACACGGGCTATTCGTTCCTGGCAACGGGCGGCGAGTTTCAAGGCACCAGCCCCTCACGTGTTCGTTTTATGCGCGACTTGCTGTCTTCTTTACCCTATGCGCCTCGGCTCGCCGACCGCAGCTGGGACGGGCTGACCGCCTCGGCCGGACCCGACACCTGGCTTATCTACTTCGGAGCTGATGCTCCCAAGCAATGGAAATTCTCGCTTCCGGCAAAGAACGACCATTTTCCACGCCTAAAGGGCGGCGAGCGGTTCACCGTGGATGTGATAGATACCTGGAACCAAACAGTAAAGCATCTGCCCGACGTGTACACTGTAGAGCCTGCCCCAGCCAAGCGCATGGTGGACAAGGATGGCCGAAGGGTGGCACTGCCTGGCAAACCCAATATATTGTTGCGCATACAACGGCTGAAATAAAGTTGCAGACAGGCGGTGCGTGCGCATGCAGTGCACACGCACGTCTGTGCCTCAGCAAGCGAAGATCAGCAACAGGCGTCAGTGGCAGTGTGTCTCTATTATCCGAATGATCTTCGTTTTCGGCCCGAAAAGCAAAATAGGGGATAGCACAATAAGAATATTTAATATCCTATCAATGCCCCCTTTATATGCAACAGCAAAAACACCGGCAAGAAGTAAGTCGCAGCGTTGCTCTTCTGTCTTACCGAATCGGCAAGGTGATATGTGAGCCTTTACTCATGTTTGCCTTGCCGTTTTGAAATCATAAACTCAACAAAACGCTTTTTTCTTTTTTTGCAGTTATAGCCTCGTGAATTATTTGGTTGTAACGCTAAAATTGGGTAACTTTGCACGATATATTGCATTAGGCATAAATAATAACGACATAAACAGATGATGACAGCAAATGAAATTCGCGACTCTTTCAAGAAATTCTTTGAGTCGAAAGGGCATGTTATCGTGCCATCCGCACCTATGGTGATAAAGGATGACCCCACACTGATGTTTACTAATGCCGGTATGAATCAATGGAAAGATATCATACTGGGTGCTAAAGATCCGGAGCCAAGGCGCCGCACAGACTCTCAGAAATGTCTCAGAGTGAGCGGCAAGCATAACGACTTGGAGGAGGTGGGTCACGACACCTACCATCACACCATGTTCGAAATGCTTGGCAACTGGAGCTTTGGCGACTATTTCAAAGAGGGTGCCATTGATTATGCATGGGAATATCTGGTGGATGTGCTGAAGCTTAATCCTGCTGATTTGTACGTAACAGTATTCGAAGGCTCGCCCGAAGAGGGTATAGAACGTGACGAGGAAGCTGCCAAATGCTGGCTGAAGCATGTGCCTGCCGACCATATCATCAACGGCAACAAGCACGACAACTTCTGGGAGATGGGCGACACAGGTCCTTGCGGACCCTGCTCGGAGATACATGTAGACTCTCGTAGCGAGGAGCAGAAAGCCAAAGTGCCCGGAAGAGAAATGGTGAATAAAGACGACCCACAGGTCATCGAGATATGGAACATCGTGTTCATGCAGTTCAACCGCAAGGCCGATGGCTCACTAGAGCCGCTGCCCATGAAGGTCATCGATACCGGTATGGGCTTCGAGCGTCTTGTGCGTATGCTTCAGGACAAGCATTCCAACTACGACACCGACATCTTCCAACCCATTATTCATGAGATAGAACGCCTCTCAGGCATGAAGTACGGCTTCACAACACCGTCTGGCAAAGGCGGCGAGGGCCTCACAGAGCAGGAAAAGACAGACATCGCCATGCGCGTGGTGGCCGACCATCTGCGTGCCGTGGCCTTCTCTATTGCCGACGGACAGCTGCCCAGCAATGCCAAGGCTGGTTATGTCATTCGCCGTATCTTGCGCCGTGCCGTGCGTTATGCTTACACCTTCTTGGGTCAGCATGAAGCCTTTATGTATAAGCTGCTGCCCGTTCTGGTACAGGAAATGGGCGGAGCCTATCCTGAGCTGCCCGCTCAGCAAGAGCTTATCGGCCGCGTAATGAAAGAAGAGGAGGATTCTTTCTTGCGTACCTTGGAGAAAGGCATCAACCTTCTCAATGGCGATATGGACGAGTTGAAAGCGCATGAGCGCACACAGCTCGATGGCGAGAGCGCCTTCCGTCTATTTGATACTTACGGCTTCCCTCTCGACCTCACTGAGCTGATATGTCGCGAAAATGGTTATACCGTAGATGAGGCTGGCTTCAACGCCGAAATGGAGAAGCAAAAAACACGCGCCCGCAATGCTGCCGTGGTTGAAAACGGTGACTGGGAAGTGCTGCAAGAGGGCGAACAAGAGTTTGTGGGCTATGATTATACGGAGTACGAGTGCCACATCCTGCGCTACAGAAAGGTTACACAGAAGAAGAAAACCTTCTATGAGGTGATGCTCGACCACACACCATTCTATGGTGAGATGGGTGGTCAGGTAGGCGACACCGGTACGCTGGTGAGCGACACTGACACCGTTGAGGTGATAGACACTAAGCGCGAGAACAATCAAAGCATTCATATCCTCAAGCGTCTGCCAAAGGATGTCAAGGCCGACTTCATGGCTTGCGTAGACATAGAGAAACGCAACGGCAGCGCGGCTAACCATACGGCCACTCACTTGCTGGATTATGCGCTCAAGCAGGTACTCGGACAGCACGTTGAGCAAAAGGGATCTTATGTCAGTTCGGACACTCTGCGCTTCGACTTCTCTCATTTCCAGAAGGTAACAGATGAGGAGCTGCGTCAGGTAGAGCGCATCGTGAACGACCTGATTCGTCAGGACCTGCCCTTGGATGAGCATCGTGACATGCCGCTCGATGAGGCTAAGAAGCTCGGTGCTGTTGCTCTCTTTGGCGAGAAGTATGGCGACAAGGTGCGTGTGGTGCGCTTCGGACCGAGTTGTGAGTTCTGCGGTGGTATCCATGTGCAGAGCACGGGCCGCATCGGATTCTTCAAAATCATTGGCGAAAGCTCTGTGGCAGCCGGTGTAAGACGTATTGAGGCTCTCACAGGCAAGACCTGCGAGGAGGCCATTTATGCTCTTGAGGACACCCTGCGCTATGTGAAGGGCATGTTTAATAATGCCAAGGACCTGCGCTCCGTGATAGGAAAGTATATCGAGGAGCACGACTCTATGAAGAAAGACATCGAGAGCTTCCGCCAGCAAGCGGTAGAGCGCACGGCCAAGCAATTGGTCAACGGCGCACGCACCGTCAATGGCGTGCATGTGGTTAAGGCGGTTCTGCCGCTCGACCCGGCATCAGCCAAGGACGTCGTGTTCAAGGTTCGCGAGCAAGTGGGTGAGGGTCTTCTCTGCGTGTTAGGCTCGGTTTATAACGAAAAGCCTATGTTGTCGGTCATGTTGAGCGACGATATGGTGAACGACCACAGCCTTAACGCCGGTAAGATGATACGTGAGGCAGCCAAGCTCATGAAGGGTGGTGGCGGCGGCCAGCCCCATTATGCTCAGGCTGGTGGCAAGGATGCCAATGGCTTGATGGCTGCCGTTGAAAAGATAGTAGAGCTGGCCGACCTGTAAAAAGGCTTCTGCTTAGCCGATAATATATTAAGGTGCATTGCCCTGAACGGGTGGTGCACCTTTTTTATATTATCTAGAGCAAAGAATTCAAAAGCAGCAATCAATCATTCGTGATGGACGGATAGTTTTTACGCTTTCAGCTTGTCATCATCTATAACGTCATGCAGCATAACCACATAGTTGTTTAGAAACGAAGCCTTGTCGCCGAATGCATCGATAGGGATACTGCCTAAGGTCGGCGACATCATAGCCGCTGGTGTTATGTCTCCTTGCTTGCAAACATAGTCGATGATAGTCCCTATGGCATCCATCTGCATGGAGTTGAGTTGCTGCACGTTCAGCAAATCCTCAAACTTCTTGATGGCAGTCTGGCGGTCAATGCCAATAATAGAACGGATAAAGGCCGCGATGTTGCCGCCGTAAAGCTCGTCTTTCACGTTTTCATGATATTCTTTCTCCGTACCAAGCTCCTGCCAAAGAATCTTTTCCAGCTCCAGAATGTCGGCCTCATTCAATTTCTCAAGATGGTAAATCTTTTGTAGCGCCTTGCTCGACTGTAGATTCCTTTTCAGATAGTCTATCGCACGTTCATTATAAGTCTTATATCCGTTAATGGGATTTTCACCAATGGTATCTACAATCACCATAGGGTCGTCTATCGAAACGACAAAGGTCTGACCGTTACTTTCTTTCAAAAACTGTACAAGGTCACGCAGTTCCTTGCGCACATGCTCCATCCTGTCAAGGGTCTTGTGCTCCCAAAACTCTGATGTCAGCACCTCGTTAATGGTCTTCAGCTTCGCGTAGACCTGTGGAATAGATGCCTTACTTGCCAACTTCTCAGCTATCCTATATACTTGATTGGAGAAGGATTCGGCATTTTGCGACTCATCAAGAAGCGAAATCTCTATCTTGAACATGATATAGTCGAAGCGCAGAGCCTGAAAATCGGTCTGCTTCCTAGGCAGTATCGGCGATACCTTCTCTTTCAGCTGCTCGGCATCCAAAGGCGAAACACACTGCCACGACTCCTCCTTCCCGAACTTATACACTATATCGCTCACTTTCCTTACCTCTATCCTCGTCATAGGCAGCCTCTCCACCTTACCGTGAAGTTCCTTCTTCAAGTCGTCGTGCAGTGACTTGGCAAATGTGTCTTGCTGATATTTGGCTTCCTGAAGGATAACGGCAATATCAAGTTTCAGGTTGAAGAGTTTCTCTTCCAGTGAGCTGTGAGGTGTTTCATCAGCCTCCTCACCATGTTCGCTGAAGAATTCAAAGTTGCCGCACCAGTCAAAGATGTAGAACTCTTTCTTGTCCTTTCCGGCGCCGAAGATATTTGGGCAGAGTCTCGTACCGCGTCCAATCATCTGGTGGAAGCGTATTTTCGAGCGTACCGGCTTAAAGAACACAAGGTTCAGGCAGTCGGGTATGTCTACGCCCGTGTCAAGCATGTCCACGCTCACCACAATCTGTGGCAGACAGTCACGTTGCTCAAAGTTACCGATCAGCATTTCGGCATCATACACAGAGTAGTCCACTAGCTGACAGAAATCAGCGCTCAGTTCCGGATAAAGCCTCTGAAACTCGTCCACTATCATCTGGGCATGTTTGTGATCATAAGCAAAGACAATAGTCTTTCCGATAGTCATGCCGTCGTTGACGTGCAGCCCGTGGGTCATCAGCTCCTGCAACACACTGTCTATCGTACCCTTGCTGTAGATATACTTGTTTATCTCTTTCTTGTCGATGTCACGCTCATAATCTTCATCCGGATTCATGTTGAGCCGTGCTTTCTCATATTTCCACACGCCTTCAAGCTGTTCTCTTTCTTCGTTGCTCAGTTCGTTATAGCGTATGCCGTTACGCAGCATGGGTGTAGTACGGTTCAGCAGTTTGTAAGGACAAAGAAATTTATCCTCTATGGCTTTGCTCATAGAGTAATCGGCCGTTGGCTCACCCTGCTCCTCGTCGAGCAGTTGGTAGGTGCTGTGGGCTATCTCGTCGCGCGGTGTGGCTGTCAGACCGATGAGCAGCGAGTCGAAGTAGTCGAATATAGCGCCATACTTGCCGAACACCGAGCGATGAGCCTCGTCTATAAACACAAGATCGAAGCGCCCGATAGAAAAATCTTTCTCTTCGTTGTCGATATATCCTATCATCGTCTGATAGGTGGAGAACATCACCCTGGCATTCTTGTCCGATGCCTCCCCGCTATGGTCTGAGAGCACGCATGTCGTCTCGTTGGGCAGATACTTCACAAAGTTCTTGTGCGCTTGGTTCACCAGCGATATTCTGTCGGCCAAAAACAGCACGTTCTTTATCCAGTTGTTGCGCATCAGCAGTTCGGTGATGGCAATGGCCACACGCGTCTTTCCCGTTCCTGTAGCCATGACGATAAGCGAGCGCCGGTGCCGATTGTTCAGCCTTTCGCACACCGCCGTTACCGCCTTTGTCTGATAGTAGCGACCGGCAATATCATTGTTAACGGCAAAGTCATGAATATCCTTTCGCGTCTGCCGTTGCATTAGTAGTTGCAAGTCGGCCTTGCTATGAAACGACATAACCGTGCGAGCTGGATAGCCTAGTCGGTCGATGACCTTCACGGTGAAGCCGTTGGTGAAGTATATCACCGGCTTCACGCCGTAAGCATTTTCCAAGCTCTTGGCATACAACTCACCCTGTTGCCGTCCGTCTTCCTCACTGCGTGTGGCCTTCTTCGCCTCTATCACGGCCAGCGGCTTGCCGTTGTCATCAAACAGCACATAATCGGCATAACCTTTGCCTGATGCGGTGGGCATGCCGCTCACCTCTGTCTCTATGCAAGCCTTTCCGGCAACAATGGCATGCTTGGTGTCGCAAATATCCCAACCAGCCTCTCTCAGCATCTGGTCGATGAAGAGCCTGCGTGTCTCGGCTTCAGAAATGAGACCGGCATCCGGTTTCCTTTCGTGCAGAGGCTCGTCGGTCTGATTCGGAAAATCGTTCTTCACATCCTCTTTCACCGGCATTCCTTCCGCAGTAGGCTCTATATGCACTTCGGGCTTTTGTGGTATCAAATCCTTCCTGAAGCGTGGAAAAGACTCCACAGCTCCTATCTGCATCAGCACGCTGCCCACAAACTCATAGAGGTTGAGCAACGAGAAGAACGACTCCCTGCGTGTGATGCTCATGCCGTGGGCTGCGTTGTTGCCTGCCTTACGTATGTAGTGCAGGCGGCGCATCAGGTCGTCGCTGCCAATATAATTGGTGAACTGCTGGTTGCTGACCAATTCAAACAGCGAAGCGTGTTCGGGCTTGTCAAAGCCTTTCAGGTAATAGATGGCTTGCACCATCCACTCCAATGCCATGCGGCCGTTGAGCGCACTCTTAGCTGGGTCGCTCAGTTGGTTTATCTCAGCCTCATTGCAGTACTGCCAAAGATGGTTAAGCCCTGCCGTTGTCCGAATATAGTCGAAGTTGTGTGTCATTCAAGCTGGTTCTTTGTTTTGCAAATATAATAAGATTATTCCAATTATCCAAGCTTTTCAAGATATTTGTAAGTGGGAGCGACATCGTCTCGGTGTCAGTATAGCAACACACGTATCCTGTAGGACACGGCCCTTTGTGGCCGTCCGCTTAGGAGGGGCGCCGTCCCGGGGCCCATTGTCATCGAACACGCAACGTGCATCCCTGCAGTGGGTGTGGTTTATGGGAGCATGTTGGTTGAGCGGACGCTCGAACGAGCGTCCCTACGTTAGGGTGTTGTTTTTGGTGCTCGTTGTTGTGGCCGTCCACAAGCTTGTACAGCAATGAACATCCACTTGTAGGGACACCGTCTCGGTGTCCGCGCAAGTGAAGAGCATCCTAACGTAGGGGCGTACGTTCGTGCGCCCGCATCCTTGTGCAGCATTAAGGAAATGTAGGTACGCTCGTTCGAGCGTCCGCATCCTTGCGCAGCATTACGAAATGTAGGGACACTCGTTCGAGTGTCCGCGCAGCTAACGAACAAGGGATTGGCGCATCAAAGATGCTAGTCAACCCCTTCGGGGCTGCCTCATTATTGCATTGTCTACCCCAGTCTGTGCTCGCTGCGCTCACACAAACTGGGGTTATGAATAATTCAACCCCTTCGGGGCTGGTACATAGCTAGATACAATAAATAGTGTCTGACGGAGTGGCGCTTCCATGCTCAGAAAGTCCAAGCTCTCTACAGCCTCGTAGAGGCTGACTTATTTTTAACCCCGGGTCAGGGAGCGGAGCGACCGCAGCCCGGGGATATATGCACTCTGTAGGTTCAACCCCTTCGGGGCTGCCTCATTATTGCATTGCCTGCCCCAGTCTGTGCTCGCTGTGCTCACACAAACTGGGGTTATGAATAATTCAACCCCTTCGGGGCTGGTACATAGCTAGATACAATAAATAGTTTCTGACGGAGTGGCGCTTCCATGCTCAGAAAGTCTAAGCTCTCTACAGCCTCGTAGAGGCTGACTTATTTTTGCATTGCCTACCCCAGTCTGTGCTCGCTGCGCTCACACAAACTGGGGTTATGAATAATTCAACCCCTCCGGGGCTGCCTCATTATTGCATTGCCTGCCCCAGTCTGTGCTCGCTGCGCTCACACAAACTGGGGTTATGAATAATTCAACCCCTTCGGGGCTGGTACATAGCTAGATACAATAAATAGTGTCTGACGGAGTGGCGCGTCCATGCTCAGAAAGTCTAAGCTCTCTACAGCCTCGTAGAGGCTGACTTATTTTTAACCCCGGGCCTGGGAGCGGAGCGACCGCAGCCCGGGGATATATGCACTCTGTAGGTTCAGCCCCGGAGGGGTTGACTAGCATCTATGATGCGCTACCCTATGTGAAATGTCCTTATGCTTGTTTATCTGTATGTTCTTACTTGCGGACGGCCACAAGGACCGCGGCCATGTAGTGGGTATGTACTGATGTGCATTACTGTGTGGGCACCGGAACGGTGCCCCTCCTAGACATCTTATCCGAAGTATTCTTGCATTCGGCTGTCAAGGAGGGTCTGTACCTCGGCGATGCTTTGCTTCACCAATGCCTTCTGACGTTCGATGGCACGCACTCTCTCCGCAAAGGATTGCTGGAGGGTGAGAGGTGGAAGAGGAATCAACTCTTTTGATAAAGCTTTTGCTGTTATCGCCATTTTAATCGTTGCCCCATTAGATTGCTGTTCTTTTATGAAGTCCCTCATAAAAAACAAAAAATAGGAGGCATCTATAATGTTTCTTTTTATTCGAATTTTCATCAACGAAGGGTGAATTATTCCCATAGGAGCTTCTTGTGGTATCTCATACAATTCGCCTATAGTACCACGGCAACTCATAATGATGTCTCCTGGTATTACAGTAAACCTTTTTAATTCTTCGTATTTCTTTTTATCTACATATCTTGTTGGCAAAGACATAGTCTTCTTTATTGCATGCTGCTGTTCGTATACCATGCAATAAGAAGCATCTTTGTCAACGAAACAGTCATTCTTCAAAGCAGAGCCAAAAGGGCCAATGTGCATTTCAGAAACACAATAATCAATTCGTTTTTTTTCTATCTGGCTATTTCCGAACATCTCATAGAATATCGACTGTGCCAGCGCGTCATATTCCTTGAGTTGTTGCTGCTTTAACGAAATCAATTCGTTTAGCTGGTCTAGCTCGGAAACGATTTGAAGTTGAATGGATAATGGGGGTATTGCGATAATAGTATCAGAAATACTTTTTTTGTTTAGAGTAGATCCCATAACGGCTCGATTGGAGTTTCTCGCCCATTTCACGTTGGGTAAATAATAATATAACCTCAAATCCGCAACCACCCTCAAAAAATGAAATAGAACTGAAAGAAAAAGAGGCTACGCAGAAAAAGAGGCTCAAAGAGG
>Ga0256406_1007099_pt1 | contig 10843 bp, 7 predicted proteins | sample RumenRJG_03DNA_FD_185986 | JGI IMG/M metagenome (GOLD analysis project Ga0256406, IMG submission 185986) | Bovine rumen microbial communities from Lethbridge, Alberta, Canada - RJG_03 | ecosystem: Host-associated > Mammals > Digestive system > Stomach > Rumen | place: Canada: Alberta | collected...
AGCTTCTTCGGTTGGCTTATGCTGGGTGCTTGCACACTCGGTATTCTCGGCATCTTCTACGTAGATCCTTACGTAGCAGCTACCGACGCAGAACTCTATAAAACCATAAGCGGCAAGAGATCAGGCTTTGCGGATGAAGCAGACGTTGCAGCAGGATTGGCAGAGGAAGCTGCAAAAACTGTAAGCGCGGATGCTCCGAAAGAGGAGTCAACTGATGCACTTAAGGTTCCTGAGGACGACGTAATCGTCACATTCAATGAATCTGACGGAGAGATATATATTGATGACATTTACGATTAAATAGGGAAGCGGGAGATACTTATGATCAGAAGCATGACGGGCTTCGGAAGAGGCGACTACAGCGATGAAACAAGCAAGGTGACGGTGGAGATAAAGGCTGTCAATCACAGATATCTCGATATCTTTGTAAAGATGCCGAGGAAGTATTCGTTTGCCGAAGAGGGCATTAAAGCTCTCATCAAGGAGAGACTTCATCGCGGAAAGGTGGAGGTCAGCATCTCGGTCGATAATATCGGTCAGAGCGACTCGGATATCAGACTGGACAAGGATCTCGCAGCCAAGTATTACGATGTGCTCTCAGAGCTTGCAAGCGACTTTGAATTCGGAGAAGAATCCAGAGTATCTCTAAATCTTCTCTCTCGCATGCCGGATGTTATAAAGAGCACGCCGGCTGAGGAAGACGAAGAGGCGGCAGAGGAGAGGCTTCTTGCAGCAACTAAAAAAGCCCTCGATGATTTTTGCAATATGAGGGGGACGGAGGGTGCTAAACTCGCCAAGGATCTCGCTGAAAGGGCAGACACGGTGGACAGAATCAGAAAAGAAATCGCAAGCCGTGCGCCTGAAATTGAAAAGGAGTATGCCGAGAAGTTCAGAGCCAGGGTAAATGAGATACTTGACGGTGTATATGAGGTGCCGGAAGAAAGAATTGCCCTCGAAGCAGCTATATTTGCGGATAAGGCCAACATCACGGAAGAACTCGTAAGACTCGACAGCCATGTGGCTCAGCTCAAATCATTTCTGAGCGCAGGCGGCACAGAGGGTATCGGAAAGAAAATAGACTTCCTTATTCAGGAGATGAACAGGGAGGCCAATACCATAGGATCCAAGGCTAATGACAACGAGATTACATCTCTTATGCTGGAACTGAAAGCGGAGATAGAAAAGATCAGAGAGCAGGTACAAAACATAGAGTAGCTGTGCTATAATCAGTAGCCAAGCGGGAGGAGACCATGAGTCGAAAAGAAGGAAAACTCTACGTCATAACGGGGCCGTCCGGAACAGGAAAGGGCTCCATATGCACGGAGATCCTAAAAGATGTAAATAATGAATTCTCGGTCTCGATGACCACGCGCGATGCAAGGGAAGGAGAGGTTCACGGAAAGGACTACTACTTCGTTACCGAAGATGAGTTCCGTGACAACATAGAAAAAGGCAATTTCCTCGAGCACGCAAGCGTATTCGACCACCTCTACGGCACGCCGAAAGACATGGTTGAGAAGCAAATGGCCAAGGGTCGCAACGTGATCCTCGACATCGATGTCCAGGGAGCCCTGCAGGTCAAGACCGCAATGCCGGAAGCCATCATGATTTTCCTGCTGCCGCCGAGTCTCGAAGAGCTGAGGACTAGACTTGAAAAGAGGGGCACGGAAGATCCTGAGATAATCGAGAAGAGACTAAGCAAGGCTCTTGATGAGATAAGGCTCATCGGAGAGTATGACTACTACGTAGTAAATGATGACCTCGAAAGAGCTGTCACCGAAGTGAAGAGCATAATGACAGCAGAGGAACTGAGAGTTCCGGAGAAGGTCAAAGATATAATCAAACGGTACGAGAAAGAATAGAAGGGAGTTACAGCAATGCTTTTATATCCATCCGTTAACACGTTAAACGAAAAGACAGACAGCAGATATTCACTGGTAATCCTGGCAGCCAAGAGAGCCAGAGACCTCGTAGACGGTAAGAGAGCCATCACAGAGGAGGAAAGCGAAAGACCGGTAAGCCAGGCAGCCAAGGAAATCGCCCAGGACCTGATTACATACAGCAGACCTGAGGGCCTGGAATAGGATACAATTAATAGCAATAAAAGAAGGGGTATATAGCACGACTCGATTCGAGAAAACTATATACCCCTATTTTTGTTCTTTTATACCAGCACGTCGCCTTCCATGCCTGCCGGTACCTCAAGACCCATCATGGTCAGAAGAGTAGGTGAGATATCCGCGAGTTTGCCCGTGTCCTTCTTGAACGGCATAGGCTCATTGCAGATATGGCAGAGCGGTACGAGTGATGTCGAATGCTTGGTAACCGGTTCTCCGTGCTCATCAATCATGTAGTCCGCGTTGCCGTGGTCTGCTGTCAGCAGTATCTGGCCGTCTTTGGCGAGTATCGCATCTCTTATGTTTCCGACAAGACCGTCCAAAGTCTCAATTGCAGAAACAGCTGCATCGAAGACTCCCGTGTGACCTACCATATCCGGATTTGCGAAGTTCAGGATGATGAGATCATATATGTCTTCATTTATCTTTTCGATTACAGTGGATGCAACCTCAGGTGCACTCATCTCAGGCTGCAGGTCATATGTGGCAACCTTAGGAGACGGGATGAGTATCCTGTCTTCATTTTTATTCGGCTCTTCAACTCCTCCGTTGAAGAAGAATGTAACGTGGGCATACTTTTCAGTCTCGGCAATTCTGAGCTGCTTAAGGCCGAGGCTTGCGATGTATCCGCCGAGAGTAGGATCTACAACTTCCGGAGGGAAGGCTACGGATACATTAGGCATCGTTGCATCATACTCGGCCATGCATACAAAGTTGAGATTCTCAGGGAATACCTTTCTCTCGAATCCGTCAAATTCTGCATCTACAAGAGCCCTTGTAATTTCTCTGGCTCTGTCAGGTCTGAAGTTAATAAATACAACAGAATCATTGCTCTTGATAGGTACAGGGTTGATGACCGTCGGCTGCACGAATTCATCATGTTCATCCTTGGCATAGGAATTATCCATGCACTCCTTAGCGCACGATGCCGTAAGGCCTTCCGAAAGAGTTAGGGCGTCATATGCTCTTACAAGGCGCTCCCATCTCTGGTCTCTGTCCATGGCATAGAATCTGCCGGAGATGATTCCAATCTTACCCTTATCATCTTCTGCCAGGAATTCCTCGAGAGGTCCGAGCCATTCCATTGCGCTCTGAGGCGGCACGTCTCTGCCGTCGAGGAAGCAGTGAACGATTACTTCTTTTACATTATTCATCTTGGCCATATTGATAGTGGCTTTCAGATGATCGATGTGGCTGTGAACTCCGCCGTCGGATACAAGACCCATTATGTGAAGGGTATGTCCTTGGGCTGCGTTTTCCATAGCACTCATAAGAGCAGGGTTTTTAAAGAATTCACCCGAGTCTATGGAGCGGCTAATCTTAAGGAGATTCTGGTAAACTACGCTGCCGGCACCTATATTGAGGTGTCCGACCTCGGAGTTGCCCATCTGACCTGCAGGAAGTCCTACAGGCTCACCGCTTGCTTCGATTGTAATAAACGGGTATTTCGCAAAGAGCTCGTCGAGCACAGGTTTTTTAGCTGTAGCTATTGCATTACCCTTGGTTTCTTTTCTGATACCGAATCCGTCGAGGATCATCAGCATTGTTGGTCTGTGTTTCATTGTTTTTTACCTCCGTCCGTACCCGCATATTCTACCACAGATGTACTTGGAATTGGACAGTATAGCACATATAATTAAAACGATGGCTACGAAATTTACGACAGATCAACAAAAAGCTATAGAAACACTGGATAAGTCAGTGCTCGTATCCGCTGCGGCGGGCTCGGGCAAGACCTCTGTTTTAGTGGAGCGAATTATCAGCATCATACTAGAGGGCAAGGCAAACGTCGATGAGATGCTGGTCGTTACTTTTACGAATGCCGCGGCATCTGAGATGAGGCTCAGACTCAGCAATGCCATCAGAAAGAGAATGAAGGAGCATCCGGAAGATGCACCGAGGATGAGAAATCAACTCGCCAGGCTCTACAGAGCTTACATCTCGACAATAGACAGCTTTGCGACCAGAGTAATCAGGGAGTTTTTCTATGAGATAGACATGGAGCCTGAGTTCGGAGTCGCAGATGAGGTGCAAAGCGAACTGATGAAAAGAGAATCCGCTGCAGAGCTTTTGGAAGAGGCATTCGAAAATGACGATATCATTGAAGATGGCAGCTTCAGGGAGTTCATGAGGCTCTACGGTGAGGATAGAAGCGACGATAGATTTACGGACAATCTGATTAAGTCATATGATAATCTTCGTACCATGCCGGATTACTTTAAATGGGCCCGCGAAAAGGCAGAGAATCTCCTCGTCAGCATGGATACATTTGATGGGTCTGATCTGCAGAGGGTCATGAGAGAAGATGCTCTTGCAGTATTCGAGTCAGCTGTAGATGCCATGCGAAAGGTTCGCTCGATTATGGATGATGCAGGCGCGGAGGCAATTTTTGAGAGAAAACTAAAGGATGAAGATGAGCTCATTCACTTTATATATAACGAACTCAAAGACGGTAATCTTGATATGAACCTTATAGATTCAATTAAAAACTTGAGTTATGCCGGAATGAGACTGAGAGATGATGAAAAAGAAACATACGAGCCTGTTAAGCTAACGGTAGCGGATATAAGGCAAACATATAAGGATGACATAAAAGATTTCAGAGGCAGGTATCTATCACCTGATCTTGAGACCGGGCTTGCAGAACTTAACGCGACATACGATTACACCGTCTACTACATCGGACTACTTGAGGAGTTCGAGAGGAGGTTTTCCGAAAAGAAAAAGGAGAAGAGACTTATGGACTTCTCCGACATATCCCATACTGCGGTCAGAATTCTTCAAAATGATGCCGCTGCAGAGACACTTCGCAGGAGATTCAAGTACGTATTCGTCGATGAGTATCAGGATACCAACAATATACAGGAATACTTAATCGGAAAGGTATCATCTCCGAAGAATGTATTCAAGGTAGGAGATATAAAACAGAGCATATACAAGTTCAGATTGGCTGAGCCGGAGATATTCGAGAACCTATACAGGGAGTATTCCTCGGGTAGTAACGAAGATGGAATTGTAATAGACCTGAGCAAGAATTTCAGGACAAATGACAATACTATCAAATACATCAACCACGTATTCGAACATGTGATGGACGGATATGACGAAAATGCCAAACTCAATACGGGAGTAAAGTGTCCTGCAGAGTATGACTTCAAGCCGGAAGTCCATGTCCTCATAAAACAGGGATTAGAGGAAGAGGATTACTCGGGTGATGAGGCGCCTGATGCTTCTTTGGCCGCTGATGCAATGGAAGAGATGACCAAGGATGAGGCTGAGTCCGAATATATCGCAGAGCTTGCAGCAGGTATAATCGGGACGGAGTTCTATGATACCAAGAGGGGAGAAGTCAGAAAGGCTGAGGCCCGTGATATCGCAATTCTCATGAGATCCGTCAAGTTCAGCGGAGAGCAGATTGCCGCCGCACTGGCTGCGAGATCGGTGGATTCACATATTGAAGAGACAGAGGACTACTTCGATACGCTTGAGATAAACATCGCACTTTCAATCTTCTCCTGCATAGACAATATGAAGAGGGATCTTCCTCTCATTGCGACTTTGCACTCTGAGGTATTCGGCTTCGGGCCGGAGGATTTGGCCAAGATCAGAATTGCATATAGGGAGGAAGTAAGGACGGGAAGTCCTTACTGGGAAGCGTTCAATTGGTATGCAAAAAACGGTACAGATAATGAACTGAAGGACAGGACATATAAGGCTTCGGAGCAGATTCTCGAGTGGAGAAAGCTGTCACGCATAATGCCTCTTTCGGATTTCATATGGAAAGTGCTGGTAGATTCAGGCTATTACAGGGTGTGCGGTGCCATGAGCGGGGGCGGCAGAAGGCAGGCCAATTTAAGAGCGCTTGCAGACAGAGCCCTTACATTCAGCAAGGAAGGTATTGCATCTCTCAGCTCATTCATTAGTTTTGTCGAGGTAATGAAGAGCAAGAAAATCAGCAACGGCCAACCGCCGATGGCAGGCAAGGATGATGATCTCGTTAGAATATCTACCATGCATAAGAGCAAGGGCCTTGAGTATCCTTTTGTAATAGTAGGAGGCCTCGGCAGGAGATTCAACAGAGATTATAACGAAAAGAAATTCACCTTTGATTCAAAGGTAGGAGTCGGCATGCCGTATATAGATCCCGACAGAAAGTACTGGAGAAACAGCATACTCCAACTAGCCATGAAAGCGTCATCAGACAGGGACAGCTACAAGGAAGAACTCAGGCTGCTGTATGTGGACATGACCAGGGCCAGGAACAAGCTTTATTTGGTGGGATCGACTGATAGCGAAGAGTCACTCATGAAATACGGAAAGCCTAGTTGCTATCTTAAGGTGCTCAGGGACTTCATCAAAACGCCTTATAATGAATACTTTATCAAGCCGCTTCCGAAGAGTGATGTGTCAGATAATCGCCGTCTGAGCAGGCATTCGATTGATAAGGATATTGAGCTCGGGCCGGAGGCAGAGCTGCTCTACAAGGAAATAGACGAAAGATTCGGATTTGAGTATCCGGGCGCGGACCTCTTAACCGCAAAGTCTAAGTACTCGGTGAGTGCCATAAGGCGCGAAGAACTTGCCATGGCTGAGGCGGAGTCCGAAGATGCGGAAAATGCCGATGCCTCAAGTAAAGCGGAAGCTGAGATAGTAAATCTCTGGGACAGATCCGAGAGAAGGAAAAAGGCAAGTGCGTCGGATATAGGAATTGCCTATCACAGGATAATGGAGTTTGCGGACTTCGGCAGGGCTGTATCGGAAGACGGAACTGTAGACAGGGCGTATATAAAGGAAAGAGCAGAGCATCTAAGAGACCACGACGCTATCGAAGCGGATGTCTATGAATCTTTGGACCTCGAAAAGATTGCGGGATTTTTTGAAAGCGATCTCGGAAGAAGGGCAGTTGCCGCATCAAGTGAAGGCAGCCTTAAAAAGGAGAAGGCCTTTACGCTGAAGACTGAAAGGGGCGGTCGTGATATACTTGTACAGGGAGTAATCGATTGTTGCTTCGAAGAGGACGGCAGTCTGGTGCTCATAGATTATAAATCGAGCTTCGCTAAGCCGGGCAAAGGCCATGATGAGGAGCTCGAAAGAATAAAGAAAGAATACAAAGTACAGATTGATCTTTACAGTGAGGCCGCCCAGAAGGGCACGGGTCTTGAAGTGTCTGAGGCATATCTTTATCTCTTCCAAACGGGAGAGGCTCTCAGAATTTAGCATGCAAACGGGTATGATGAAATGAACGATCACAGTCAAAACTTACAAACTATAGCAAAAACTATGCTGAGACTGCTGCCTGTGCAGATTATCCTGGCCAGCCTCGGCGCCGTCAACGCATTTGTATCAGGTTTGTTTGCCAGTAACTTCATAGGCGCAACCGCCATGAGTGCCGTCGCCCTGTATGACCCGATTACAAAAATCACAACGGCCACAGGCATGATGCTTACAGCGGGCTCTGCAATAGTCTGCGGTAAGTACATGGGCAGGCATGAGAGGGAGAAAATGCAGGGCGCGTTTTCTCTTGATATGTTCCTTGCGATTTGCACAGCCGTAATACTAACAGTTGCAGTATTTATGATGGGAGCGTTTAAAATAACGGGATTCCTGACTCATGACGAGGAAGTGGCCGCTCATCTGCATCCTTTCCTTATCGGTCAGGCCATAGGAATAATTCCGCTCGTGCTCGGCATACAACTTTCGACCTTCCTCTCACTGGAGAATAAAACGAGAAGGACCATAATAGCGAGCATTGTTTTCATCATAGCCAATGCCGTATTTTGCTTCATATTTGTAGATAAGATGCAGCTTGGTGCTTTCGGCCTTGCGATTTCATCGTCACTGGGTCAGTGGCTTTTTTTCATGATCCAGCTGCAGTACTTCTTTACTAAGGACGCAACGCTTAAGTTCTCACCGAAGGATATTGCCTTCAGCGATATGAAAGACATCATCATATTCGGTATTCCGGGCGCACTCAGCTTCGGATACCAAGCCATAAGAGGACTTGTATGCAACGCCCTTATAGGAACTTATGTCGGAAGCGTAGGTCTTTCCGCATTCGGTGCCTGCAATTCACTTCTCGGCATACTCTGGGGTGTTCCGTTCGGCATGGTGGCCGTTACCCGAATGATGATCAGCGTCAGTGTAGGTGAGGAAGACAGGGAGACGATGGTCGGCGTTATGAAGGTCGCAAAGAACATCTTTATACCTATTACGTGCGTAATGGGAGCGATTGTAATTGTACTGGCTGTTCCTCTGACGGGTATGTTCTATCATGATCCGAGCGATCCTGTATTTATGATGACCGTCTGGGGATTCAGGATACTTCCTCTTACATATCCACTCGGCACTATATGCATACACTTCGTAAACTACGGAGATGCGATGAACAAACACGCATATATCCACATCCTTTCGATTATGGACGGATTTATCTGCGTCTGCATTTTCACGGCTCTTTTCGTCAAGACGATGGGGCTCAATTCCCTCTACTGGGGCAATGTGTTCAACGGCGTCTGCACGACGCTCTTCATAATAGGATATGCATGGTACAAGAATAAGAGATTCTCGCTCAAACTCAATGACCTGATGGTAATTCCGGACTCTTTCGGTGTATCGGCGGATGACAGTATTGACATAAGCGTAGATACGATGGATGAGGTGTGCGAGATTTCGCAGAAGGTGCAGTCATTCTGTGAGAGAAAGGGTATAGATGAGAGACGCTCATACCTAGCGGGACTTGCCCTCGAGGAGATGGCAGGTAATATAGTCGATCACGGATTTACAAAGGATAAAAAGAAACACAGCATAGACGTAAGAGTCGTACACAAGGGGGATGACATCATACTGAGGACCAGGGACGATTGCGTTCCTTTCAATCCGGGTGAGAGACTTGCCATAGCAGACCCTGCTGACCCTGCATCCAATATAGGCCTCAAGATGATATTCGCAATGGCCAGCGACATAAAGTATCAGAGTATACTGGGCATGAACGTACTTACAATCAGAGTTTAGGGCTGCAGATATCATAGCGCTTTGCAGTAGAACTTGCAGCCGCTTTAAGCGATTTGCTTAGTATGCTCCAGGTGAACATTGTTCTGCATAGTGCAAATATAATTTATTGCAAATAAATAAATAGAGACCGCGTATGCGGTCTCTATTATTATTAAGAATTGTCAGTCAGACTTATACAAGTCCCTGAGCCATCATGGCCTCAGCAACTCTCTCGAATCCTGCGATGTTAGCGCCAGGTACGAGAGCATTCTTGTTGTTGTAGTACTTCTCACCTGCATTAGCACAAGCGTTGTAGATGTTGACCATGATCTGGTGCAGCTGATCATATACAGCCTGGTGCTGGAATGCAGTGTGGCCTGCGTTCTGACCCATCTCGATGCAGGAGCAAGCAACGCCGCCGGCATTAGCTGCCTTAGCAGGTCCTACAGCTGTCATGTTCTCAATCAGATACTCGAGAGCATCGTTTGTTGTAGGCATGTTAGCGCCTTCGCAGTAGAACTTGCAGCCGCTCTCAACGATCTGCTTAGCATGCTCCATGTGAACGTCGTTCTGCATAGCGCATGGGATGAACATATCGATCTTGCAGCCTGTATCCTGTGTAACGCCCCAAGGCTTCTTTCCTTCGAAGAACTGAGCGTTAGGGAACTTCTCAGCATAAGGAGCGCAGATGTTCTTTCCGGATGATCTCAGCTCGAGCAGGTAGTCTACCTTCTCCTGAGTTGTTATGCCGTCTGGATCGTATACATATCCGTCCGGACCGGAGATTGTTACGCACTTAGCGCCGAGCTCCCAGAGCTTCCAAGCTGTACCCCATGCTACGTTACCGAAGCCGGAGATAGCTACGTTCTTACCCTTGAAGTCTTCGCCGTTGGCTTTGAGCATTTCCTCAGCGTACCATACGATACCGAATCCGGTAGCCTCAGCTCTTCCGAGGAGTCCGCCGTAAGGGATGCCCTTACCTGTGAGAACGCCTTCATACTTGTCGACGATTCTCTTGTACTGACCAAACATGTATCCGATCTCTCTAGCACCTACGCCGAGGTCGCCTGCAGGAACGTCTGTGTTAGGTCCGATGTGTCTGTAGAGCTCTGTCATGAATGCCTGGCAGAATCTCATAACTTCAGCATCGCTCTTTCCGTTAGGATCGAAGTCGGAACCGCCCTTGCCGCCGCCGATTGGGAGGCCTGTGAGGGAGTTCTTGAAGATCTGCTCGAATCCGAGGAACTTGATGATTCCAGGATATACATTCGGAGCAAATCTCAGACCGCCCTTGTAAGGTCCGATAGCACTGCTGAACTGATATCTGTAGCCTTTGTTGACCTGGACTTTGCCGTTGTCGTCAACCCAAACAACTCTGAAAGTAACGCCTCTTTCAGGCTCAACGAGTCTCTCAAGAAGTGCTGTTTCCTCGTACTCAGGATGCTTCTCAACAACAGGAACGAGAGAAGTCAATACTTCCTCTACTGTCTGATGGAATTCAACCTCGTTAGGATTGTTAGCTTTGCACTGCTCGATGACTCTTTCAACATAATTTGCCATTGGTATCACTCTCCTTATAAAAGTCTTAATAATACACACGGGCATACTCTTCGCCCACATATAAATTGTAACATTTAGAACTTAAAAGTCAATAAATTAACGGGCTCGAAATGTGTAGTTTTCAAGGAGTTTTTTGGAAGTATTTAAAGGCAAATTGTGTTAGAATTAAATATCTA
>Ga0256406_1007100_pt1 | contig 10841 bp, 11 predicted proteins | sample RumenRJG_03DNA_FD_185986 | JGI IMG/M metagenome (GOLD analysis project Ga0256406, IMG submission 185986) | Bovine rumen microbial communities from Lethbridge, Alberta, Canada - RJG_03 | ecosystem: Host-associated > Mammals > Digestive system > Stomach > Rumen | place: Canada: Alberta | collected...
ACAAATGAGCTAATCGTTTATTAGTCAAATTGCCTAGGAGTATGATATCACAGCGAGCCGCCTCATCCATAACAGAATTCTGTTATGGATGATGATTTTGTATACCTATATATCGATTCATCACAAAAACCAAAAATATATATACTTGACAATTTATAAAGTCAATATAGACCACGTATATGAAAAAGGCCTCCGGGGCGGGACAATGGTGAGGACTTTTCTATCTTGCATAGATGATGTTCGGATTTCACCAGCGAAATCGGTTTCACTTACAGATTTCGAAAAATGTTCACGAAAAATATTTTTGTTTTGAAAGCGTAAAAAATACTTTTGACAGATAATATTAATTGTTAAAATTTGTCTCTACAGAAAGAAAAAGAAAGGGAGGCTAACTTCCCTATCTCTTTTCCGAATTCGGTAACTGTTTTAAAAAAACATATCAATATTTGCAAAAAGGAGAAGACAAAACCCTTTTCGAATAGTGGAGAATAGTGTTGGTCTTATCCTCTTCTGTATATGTTATTTCTTCCTCTTTTTCGGAAAATAAACCGTTTTTTCTGCTTTTACCATCTTCGACAGCAGAATACGTATTCCGAGTTCCTCTCCGTATCTGGAATTCAGCCAGGCCTTATAAGAGATGAAACAGAGCCTATCATCCAAACCGGATGCCTTCGTACCCGGGTGCTTCCTCATCTCATTGACAAGAAGTGCGGAATAATCGTTTATCGGTTTCATGAGCTTCAGTGATTCCTTTGTCTTCGGAATGGACTTCACGACCTTGTCCTCGAGCTTCTCTTTCCGGATCAGGACCTTATGGGATTTGTCCGCATCATGGACAAGGAGTGTGACCTCATCCATCCTTCCGGAAAAGCAGCACAGGATGCTCAATTCGTCGACCTTCCCGGTCTTCATGACTCTGCAGAACATCGTTCCGAGTTCATCGTATCCGATACAGACGCATACATTGTAAAAGCTGAGCCCTGCCTTCTTGCATTCATCTGCTTCCTTCGGCGTTCCTTTTCCGTTCGCAAAAGGAAAATACACCTCATCGATCCAGGTCTTTCCTGTGAATTGGGCCTTATCAATCCATGCCGTGGCGATGGAAAATGCCCTTTTTTGCCATAAAATCACGGTTTTCGGGGAAAGACCGGTCATGACACAGACAGCTCTGACGGAGAGATTCAAGTAGATGCATTTGGCAAGATCGAGAAGTTCGGAGGCCGTCAGCTTCGAGGATTGCAGATTCTTGCCATCCGAAACGACATATATCCTTCCGCATTTCTTGCATCTGTAACGCTGGATACCCTGTCTTGTTTTTCCGTATCGTGAGTATTCCATACAGTGGCAGTAAGGACATTCCACGGATATTCTTGATTCTCGCGAAGATAGTCCTTCTTTTTCGAAGGTGTGCTTCTTTCTTTCCTTCTTTATCTTGGTTCTTTGGAGCTTCTGCTTATCGAAGAGCTCATCTACGGAAAGACCCGCATACCTTTCCGAGTATGCTAAAAGACTCTTTTTCTTCATTGGCGACGATTCCTTCTGATGTCAGTGGGAAGACTACGAGGGAATCAGTCGCCAAACTTACCTAAGGTAGTCTTCCCGCTGACATCACCTAAGTTTGGCAGAGGATATTTTATCAAAAAAGCGGGGAAAGCGGGTATATCGACCAACACTATTCTCCACTATTCGAAACCCTTTTTTATTTGTATACAAGAGGTATCAGTTCCATAAGGTAAACGAAAGATACCCGTCTGCTTTCCGATCTTCCCCTACTAAGGTAGCTCCGACTAAGCTGTTATCTGAGATAAGCTTTCCCAATAAGGATTTGTCAAGGGAAGGTGCAAGATCGAAAGTGAAGATTCCGGTAGAACTATCGAAAGTCAACCAATCGCTACCTTCCAGAGAAGAAGCAAGAACCTGATAAAGATAGTTCTTCATGGTGTCGTTAATGGTGAGTTCTCCATAGTAGAGGGACTGAATCTTCAGCTGTATCTTCAGGTTCTGCATCAAGGCGCCGTCTTTAGCAGGAACGGTATCGAGGATAAGACTCGTCTCATAGCCGTTGACACTGGCTCCGACGACTAAGGAGAGATCCTGAGAGGTGATATCGCAGTATAAGTTATCTAAGACTAGGGAATTGACGGTATAGGAACCGTCTTCCTTATCGATGAAAAGATAGTTCTTTCCGAAGACTCCGGATTGTAATAACGCGTATCCGAAATCCTCTTCAGTAAGTCTTCCGATTTCTTTTTTTCCGATGGCGAAGGCATCGAACTGCTTGGAAAGAATCGAAGAGATCTCTTTTTCTTCTCCTCTATCTACACCGGGATAGAGTCTCTTCTCCGTGATACCGATAGAAGAAAGATCCAAGGTATCGATATAGGATTTGGTATCGTCATCGCTATCGACATAGCCAAGCAACAGATAATCCATCACTTCCTGAGGATGGGTAGAATCGTTAGGAACGATAGAAGAATCCAATAAAGTCTTCAGTTTCTGGTTATAGATAAGGATATCGTTACTTAACAGTCTTGTCGGATCCGTATAGTCTTTATTGCTCTGAAGTTTTTCTAAAAGCAGAGAAAGAGTCAAAGAAGCATTCGAAGAGAAATCGATGCTAAGAAGATTATTTCCGATCGCCGTAGAAACAAAAGCAGTACCGAAATCGGAAGAGCTATTCGCTCCCATCTGTTTCTCCATATCGGAAAGCAGATTCTTCTTGGTATAGACGATCTTCTTCTCTTCTAAGGAGACATCCATCGTAAGGCCGGAAGAAGCTAAACCGTCTTCGATCTGCTGATCTGTGATTGCTTTCTCTGCAAGCGAGAAAGCTAAGGAGGCTAAGCCTCCTACTCTTCCTACCTTTGCATCCGTGATATGGAAAACATAATAACCCTCTAAGGGATTCTCTTCGTTGATGATATCTTCGGCCTTAGCATAGAGTTCCACATGGGTGCGGAAAAGAGGTGCCGAGACATCAAAAGCGAAAGTATAGGTTCCCTCCTCTTCTATTCTGACTTCAACCCCGGTGAGATAATTACGAGTATCTTCCGGAAGCGTCAGGTAGTTCTGATAGAGGACATTATCGAGTTCCTCTTCCGAGAAGGAAGCACTCATCTTTCCGGTCGTCTTGGTGTCATCTAAGGAATGCACCAGTTTCTTCTGGATCACAGAGGAAGTATCGATGGTTTCGGTATCGGTAGGTACTTTTGTCGCAGTGGTATCGTAAAAGCAACCGTAGATGGTTGCTACCGGTACTACGATCACTAAGCCGACAATCAGCAAGGTGATAAAAAGACCTTTATGTTTCATCGAGTGTCTCTCCTTTCTACGAAGTAATTTCCTAATCTTTTTTCTTATTCTATCAAAGGGAATATGGTTTCCTAAACCAAAAAGAAAAAGAAGAAGACCTTTCTTCTTTGTCAGAATCTTCTATGTGTCCTATAGTAAGCGCTTCCCCAGCATAGAATAGCTAGAAAAAGGCTTCTTTCTTCCTACTCTCTTCTTCCCTAAGGTCAAATAGAGGGTTAGGCATCCCGAGAAGAAAATTACCAAAAAAGTCCGATTCTATAGAGAAATCCTGCATTTGTGAGAGAACAGGAAAATCCCTCATAGAACCATTTAGAAGGGCTTCTGCATCGAGGACAGGGACAGGAACGACGATATCTATGGCTTCGAGGAAATCATCGACAGCAACGAGCATGACTGCGTCATCCCTGTCGTCGTTGTGGAGAACAACTCCCCATTCGGAATAGCGAAAAGGTGGTGAACGCCCGCGGCCTAGAGGCCTTCATGCGGACTCCCTCCGCCTTCGACCACGAGCTGGACGTCGCGGAATTCGGCAATCTTTTTGATTGTATCGCGGAAGGGGACCCCTCTTCGACGATATTCCCATGAGGAGTATGTAAGGATGTGAGAGGGAACCATCTAGGGCAGTTTTGAGCTTGATTTGCCCGCAAAATGTAAACTTTTCTTTGAAAACACTCATCTGTGGCAGTATTTCTATTGTAAAGTCGGTTATTCGAATGCTTTCTCCTCTTTGAAGAAGGCCACGATGTTCTCGTGCTTGACCCCATCTCTTTTCTGCAAGAGATGATCCATGGTCAAAAGATACTTCGGGTAATTGTCTTTTATCGACTCTAAAGGTCGGTATTCCCTTTCCTCCGTGAAAGGAATCCCCTTCTCGTTGACCGGCCCGGCCATGATGGTCTGGGCGACCTGGACGTAGGCATAGTCTTGTCTCTGGTTGCGGAGGATGAAGTCGACCTCGAGATTCCCGATCTTCCCGACGCTGGCCTCATAGCCCATCATCCTCGCGTAGCGGTACACGATATTTTCCAACACGGGGCCGTAGTTGATTCTGTTGTCTACGTTTCTTGCGAAGTAGAAGCTGAGGTCGGAGAGGTAGTACTTCTCCTCGCCGTTGAGGGACCGCTTGCTCTTGAGGTCGAACCTCCGGCACTTCGAGACGATCTTGGCGTCCTGGAGGATCTGAAGGTAGTTGTAGATTGTCTCCTTACGCACCTTCCTGCCAAGGGCGGACTCCAGATGAGCGAATAGCGCCTTCAGGGAGGTAGTGGCGCCGAAATTAATGACGATGTAGGTCTGGATGGTGTCAAAGAGGGCCCTCTGGCGTATCTTCTTGTTCTTCCTGATGTCCTTCTCGTAGATCTCCTCAATGACCCCTTTGACGTAGGCCCTCTTGGCCTCCTCCCCGTCGATCCTCACGGCGAGGGGGAATCCCCCTTCGACGATGTAGGAGGCAAACTCCGCATCAGAATTTGAATCAATGGGCTTGCCGTACTGGGCCTTCATCTCCTCATATTCTTTGAAGGAAAGCGTTTGGATTTCGAATTCAAGGTATCGCCCCGTGAGTTTGGTGGCCAATTGGCCGGAGAGAAGATATCCGTTGCTCCCCGTGATGAAGATCGAGTAGTCCCCTTCCTCGCGGTAGGCGTTGACGACCTCCTCGAAGCCCTTCACGTTCTGGATCTCGTCGATGAAGAGGTACTTGAGGCCCGTGGCGCGGGAGAAGCCTTTGTCTATCGTCTCCTCGAGCTGATCGGGAGTCCTTATCCCTTTGTAGGGTCTTCTGTCGAGATGGATATAGAGCAGGTTCGCATCAGTCACGCCTTTCTCAAGAAGCTCCTCGCGTATCATCTCCATGATGCAGGACTTCCCGCATCTCCTCACCCCCGTGATGACCTTGATGACGTCGGGCAGATCATAGAAGGGCCTGATCTTCTTCAGATAGAGCTTGCGCTTATACAGTTGTTCCATGAAATCACCTCCTAAACCGAACTTTTCTTAGCTATTATATGAAAAAGTTCGGTTATAAAGCAAATATTGTATCTAATCTTCTAGGAATCGCCTTTCGAATCGGAATGGTTTCATCCCCTATCCGATTTTGATGAAGTTGCTGGCTTTAACGGGCAGTTTCACAATGCGCTTTCGCAGGTCAAGCAACACAAAATCAATATGTGGCACTAAAGCACAATCTAAAGAAACAAGGAAAAAATCGGCAGCATTGTGCATACTGTACTTGAAATCCGTCTTAGCCAAAAAAAGCACTCCGATAAACGGCCAACAAAAGCGAGAGAGGCCTGAAATCAGATTTTGAAGAGCTTGTCGGATTGGGAAAGGGCCAAACCTTGTGAAAGTGGAAAATACGACAGCATTTCCCGCTTTCGGATGGAGGATAAACCATGGACAAAGATGAAAGTGGGACCAGCAGCTACAAAGGTGAGCAGAATTCAAATCCGCAGCCAAGCAACTGCCCGCCCTCCGTTTCGGACGAAGCTTTAAGCCATTCCGGCGTAGGCGAATACACCTCAACGAACCGTCCAAGTGGCGGCAGGCATGGGCAAGACGCCATAGACTACATGGAGAACCATGGAATCCCATACGAAATCAACAAGTCTATCCTTTCCTAGGATGCGGACGAAAGGAAGAGAACCAAAGCAAGACCATGTTCTCTGTCCCCACCCTCTTCAGGAAGGAAAGCGAATATCGCTACGTTTTAGGTTTCCCTCCAGATGGCTCTTCGGGAAAATCAGGGGATTCTTACGGAAAAAGCCTTTGTCCGCACCCCTTCCTTGTCCGCACTCTCCCCTAATCTTCCGATAGTTACAGAGGTTCTTGTACTTCGTTTTCCTATGCTTTGTAAGACCCTAGGTCTGATATAATTGAGAAAAAAAATGAAAGACAGCAGCAAAATCATCCAGAAGATCGATAAGGCCTTAGAAGAACTCTCTTCCCATAAGGGATTGCTGGTTGTTTCGAAAGCCAAAGCGAAAGCGACTCTTTTTGCTATCTCCTTTTCGCAATCGATCGTCTCTTCGAATCTTTATTTAGGAAGAAGCAGTTTCTTTGAATCCTATTCGGAATCCCAGTTCCTAGCGACCTCTGACCGTTTCTATGATGAAGGAGACGGTGTTGTTATCACTTACTCTTCTCCAAACTCCGCTTTCTTAAAAGCACACCGCAATGATCTCCGTTATGATGAATTCATCCGCCGATACGGAAAACTGATTACGAGAAAAACCTATTTCTCAAAGATCCATCCCGTCAATAAACAGGATTTAGTCCAGGAAGCCTATGCCGAGAAAGATTCTCTCGGTGCCAAAAAGATGTATGGTTTTCTCAACTATGTCTTCCCCAGGGAAGCGATACTCGATTACGAAGAAAAAGATAGGGAACTGACGCTTGTCCTCAATCCCGATTTCTCCCATGCTTATTTCCGTACCCAGATGAGAGCGATCGGAAGACTGGAATCCTATCCGACCATGAAAGGAAGCAAGGTCACTTTCTTCTTCAATGAGTTAGGAAAACTAGAGAAGATGCAGGCTTTTGATGACTTCTCTGCAAAATCCGGTATCCTTTCTTCCGCAGTCCATATGGAGCTTGTCTCGACTTTTACCACCAGTGAAGACGACGTCTTTCCTCTCCGCGGTCAGAAACGGAAACTCCGGATTCCGGATATCCAAGAACCATTTGAAGTTTACGGGGACTAAAACTGTCACTTACTCCTTGAGATATTGCTTTTTTCAGCGTATAGTAGTTTTGTTTGTGAAAGTAGTTTCCAATCCGTCTTTTGTTCGGAGGAGGTCAGCAATGAACAAAAAAGAATCACCGGAGAAGAAAGCAAAGAAACGCCAGTACATCCTTTCGGCCGCCCGAGAGATGTTCAAAGAGGAAGGTATCGATGCCGTCTCGATGAAAGAGATCGCTCAGAAATGTCTCTATGGTGTAGCCACTCTCTACCGTTGGTTCTCGGCGAAGAAGTATATCGTCGTCGGGGTCGGTGTCCAGGTCTGGGAGGAGAAGAAAGAGGCTTTCGAAGCGATTGCTTCCGCCAACAAGAAGCAGGGCTTAGACGGTTATCACTCCTTTGTCAACCTCATGAACTACTACGAATCCATCTTCCAGAACGATCCTTCCTTCTTCATTTTCCTCGATATGTTCGATAACTATGTTCTCAAAGAGAAGCTGAGCGAACAGGAACTTTCTCCCTATAACGATGTCCTGATGCAGATTCAGGCGATCTTCCTAGATTGTGCTAAGAAGGGTATCGAAGACGGTTCGGTCCGCAAGGATATCGACTTCACGATGACTTATTACTCCTTTGCCAAAGCTTTGATCGGCTTAGCCCAGAAACTCATCCTGGAGAACGATATCGTCGCTTCCGATAAAGCGGTCAAACCCAATTCGGAAATCCATACTCTGATTCAGGTGGTCGTCAACTTCATCAAAGCCTAAGAAGTCTTAAAAAAATACCGAAAACGGGGAGATAGGTTAACTATCTCCTTTTTCGTGTTTACTTTATTTTCTTGCTATAGAGAAAACAGGTCAAAGGGATATTCCCTTTCGGAAGGGAGAAGACAACTCTCTTCTCTCCGTACTTGATAAACCCTCGATGCTCATAGAAAGGATAGGTGCATCCGCTATCGGTAAAAACATAGAGCTCTTTGCCTTTTTCTTTCTCTTCTAAGGCTTCCAATAAAGCAGTTCCGATTCCTTTTCCCTGAAGGGAAGGATCGGCATCCAGGAAAGAGATCTCTCCATCCGGTTGATGATTCTGTAAATAGGAAGCAAACATCTCTTCATTGGCTTTTCCATAAGAATCAAAAGACCCCGGGAATCGAGTCGCAAGAATATCATCGATTCTCTTTACAAAGGCAATCTGTTCTTCGGTCTGATATCTCTTCTCTTCCCCTTCGACCTTCGCTAATAACGCCCCCACAAACTTTCCGTCCAGGGTAGCCGAAAAAGCCTGGGTCGCTTCGTCAAGTTCCTTATAGAAGAAATACTTTCCGAAAGTCAAAAGTTCTTCTTTATCGTCGGTATACCAGTTATCGTGCATCCCATACAGAGAGAAGCCGATCGCTTTCTTATAGTCTTCCCTTGCTATCTCCCGGATTCGGATGTTCGGTTCCATATCGGCTCTCCTTCTTTTATGATATCCTTGCTATTTTAGAGGATTTCCTCATGGGTGAAAAAGGAAGAATCCGCTTTCTCTTATTCTCCTTCGGCCCCCGTAAGGGTTCCTCCCATTTTTTGCTGGGAAAGAAGGTGCTTATAAGAGAGATCCATGACAAAAGCGCTCAGAGGTGCCGTGATCAGAATATAGAGGACAGAGACCGCTAATACTACGGTTCCGGCTTTTTCCATCGCTTCGTTTCCGCTTGTTCTTGCAACATCGAGCAAGGCTCCTCCTAACGCTGCCTGAACCGTCGCTTTCGGAAGATAAGCAAGCGTGATATAGGCTCTCTCTTTTGCGTTATAGGGCGTCTTGAAAAGGCAGGACTGAACCCCGAGAGAACGGAAAGATAAAGAAGAGAAAATCAAAAGAAGAGCAGGAAGAATCACGTTTCCTAAACTGCTGAGTTTCAAGGAAGCACCGACCAGAGTGAAGAGGAAAATCTCCGCCGGAACCCAAAGGCGGTCGCATTTCTTGGCGATGCGGTTTGCTTTCTCGGGCACCTTGAGCAAAAGGACAATGCCGATAGTCAAAACCGAGAGCAAAGAAGAGAAGGAGAACCACTTTGCGAGGAATTCCTCTAAGAAGACAAGAAGGACAGAGACACCGAGAAGAATCGTCAAGCGGATGGAATCCCGCATCGGAACATGGGAGTAAAGCAAGACGAGCAGGAAACCGATTCCGATGCCGAGAGCGATGCCGGAGACGATGGAAAGAGGAATATTCAAGAATGTGAGAAAGGAAAGCTCCCCGCCGGTTTCTAACGAGAGGAAGGAGTGGAAGAAGACGATCATGACAATATCGTCCATGCTCGAACCGGCGATGATGAGCTGCGGAATCCCTTTCTCAACCCCGTATCCTTCTTCCAATAGCTTTGTCATCCTAGGGACGACCACGGCCGGGGAGACCGCTCCTAATACCGAACCGAGAAGGAAGCTTTCGATAAAGCTCAGCCCCAAAAGATAATGCCCTAAAACACCGACCGCACACATCTCGACACAGGCGGGAAGAAAAGACATCAGAAGAGCCGGTCTTCCGACTTTCTTCAGATCCTTGGTGTTGAGATTCAGCCCGGCTTTTAAAAGGATGATGAGAAGGGCGATTTTCCTTATCTGCGGCGAGACTTCGAGGATCTCCGGTGCGATCAGGGAAAAAGCTCCTAAGAGCATACCGAGTCCTAGATAACCGAGAAGAGCGGGAAGATGGGTCTTCGGAAAAAGGAAAGCAATCATCCCTCCTCCCAACAGCAGAATACCGAGCGAAAGATACCACATGGAACCGATTCCTTTCTAGAAAAGAAAAAAGCGGATGAAATCTGCACTTTCTTTTCTGTGCAGACGTCATCAGCTTAAGAAATAAGCGGTTTAGCAGAAGTCCTGCTCGGGAGACATCATTCCCTTGGCGAAGAAAAGTATACTCTTCTTAGCTGAGGAAAGAAAGAGACATCGAAAAAGAGAAGCAGAGCCTAGAATCCGCATGAGAAGGTAAGGAAAAACGTTTCTCAGACAAGAAAAGAAGGTCCTCCCTTCCGAAGAGGGAACCTCAGAAAGTCAGAAATACGTTGAAACTCGATCCATCCTGCATTCCGATTCTATGCAGAGGTTTTTCTCTATTTTAAAGCGTTAGAACCAGGGTCGAATAAAGGTTAGAAAAACAAAGTACAAAAAGTTCCGTAACTATCGGAAGATTCCGGTGAAGTGCGGACAAAAGAAGATGCGGACAAAGGCGTTTTTCCAAATAAATCCGCTAGATTTTCCTGAAAAATCCACCCAAAAGGCAGGATAAGCGCTAAGTACATTTTGCGCCACCATAGCGCCCTCCGATAGGTCTATCCGCAGTTGGGAAAAACACATGGTGAAAGACGAAGAAGCTGAAAAAAGGTTAGCTTTTAACTTTTCTACAGCCAACACCCGCTCATTTCAGGGAATCTTCCTGCCTCAGGAAGTCATAGACGCCGATATGGTAGATGCCATAGTCATCGTAGTACGGCGGGAAATCGTCCCCTTCGACGAGGATTTTCCTGAAGGAATCGGAGACGCTTCTCAGCGATTTCGTCTCCTGCTCGGCAACGGGTTCAAGAAAGTCCTCATCACCAAAGTATCGGGGACGGGGATGTACGACGAGGATGGCATACTCCACCTCAACTTCTTCCGCTTCCTGAAAGACAGGGACTCCCTGAAAGACCGATGAGGCCGCTTTGGAATTGTCTGAAAACTTATCTTAGTTTTTTGTGTTAATGAACTGTACCCAATTCTTGGACCAACCAGGTAACTAGGAGGGGATGGCCAAGCTAGCTTGGCCATCGGCCGGAAAGGATTGGGTACGATGATACTCACGAAGGAAGAGAAGATAAGGTATATAA
>Ga0256406_1007101_pt1 | contig 10840 bp, 8 predicted proteins | sample RumenRJG_03DNA_FD_185986 | JGI IMG/M metagenome (GOLD analysis project Ga0256406, IMG submission 185986) | Bovine rumen microbial communities from Lethbridge, Alberta, Canada - RJG_03 | ecosystem: Host-associated > Mammals > Digestive system > Stomach > Rumen | place: Canada: Alberta | collected...
AAAGCATCACTTATTTTCAGAAGTTCTTTAGATACTCCAAGCTGAGTTATTTCATTCTCAACGCCAAACAATTGACTTTCAAGAATCGCGTTCCTTATTTCTTCCAATGGATTCTTAATTTCCATACTCATTTCATTGCATTTGCATCATCTTCTTCTGCATATCCATAGCCATAACAGCCATCATCTCGTCTTGATCCATATCGTCAGGGAAAGTCCATTCCAGTTGGTAGGAAGGTACGACGGGGTTGTTCTTCACTTCATATTGAATAATTACTTTGTTGCCCGCAGATTGCTGAATATGGAAAAGCGTCGTACCACCATAGTTCGACACGCCAGCCCTTATGTAAGTACGAGTCTCAACAAAAATCTTGCTGTCTTTATGACCGTCAAGAATGTTCTCCAGGAGTTTAGCATACTTGACCCTCATGCCACCGCTACTGTTTACGCTACCGACAACCTGCCCCGACGTGGAACCTAATTTGAATGCGATGAAGACTACAACCGCTATGACGATTACCCATATCATAAGCTTATCTACGAATTAAAGATAATGGCAGATTTATAGTAGTGCAAACAATGCTGTACTAACGATAATCAATGCAATTATAGAAAAACAGCCAGAACTTGTATTCGACCCCGTTGCCGAACTCATACGTGGACTTGCTCCCATATTCATGCTTTCGCTGTCTATTGGTTTTAGCTCCTCCAGCTCTTCTGTTAATTCCATGCTCTCTTTTATCTCATCCCATTTTAAATCAGAGCAGAAATTTCTAAAAGCATTTAGTGCATCTCTTCTTCTACTTTTAAGTACAGGTGAATAGGTGTTAGTAATAATCCAATGCCTCACCTCGGAATCAGTGATGGATTTAATATGCTCTACAATTTGTGAATATTCAGGCATCGGAAAACTTTCCATGTCCGCCTTAGTTAATCCTAATACATCAAGCAGCATTTCACCATGAATTTCGGTCATAGCATCCATTGGTTTAAATCCTTCAAAAACCATTACTGCCGCCATAATGTAGCATCTTGTTTCTTTGCTCTGTTTGCCTAATATTTCTTTCATAACACATGATAATTTTGCCCTCCAGCAGCCACGAGAGCATTTTGAAGTTAGAAGCGTGGCACTGATGCCACTTCTTCAATCGGAGGTTGTGAGAATTACCTTAGTACGAGAAATGTAACCAGCCCACGCTATACGCGCGAACCGCCACACTTTCCTTGCGTACTACAGAAGTTTCTCACATTTCCGATTGCAAGTCGAGCATAACGCTTCGTTGTTTCAATATGTCTATGTGTCTCTTGCGAGAACACGCTGCAAAATTACTAATTTTCTGCGAAATTAGAGCCTAATTTGCAAAAAAACGCTCATAGAGTGCACTTTTTCGTCATTCTGAGCAAGAAGAAGATTGGTTTAACGCCTAATTCCTCTCCTTTGCGACTCACTTTGCCCTATTCCAAACTGCTCATGAAACCATTGAGCAACTGGGGTCTGGTTAATATGCAAAAACAAGTTCCGCTTCTCATCCATTATCACCTGTGCAGCGACGTTATCAGCAAGTGCATTACGTCTGTACTCATTGGAATGCAGCCACCCGCTATAATTGATGCGCTGCCCGTATAGAAGTTTGTCGGTCTGTTCTATGTTAAAGCCACACTCCAGACATTCACGCTCCATGTTGAGGAAGCGCTTGAAACTTGGGAACCACTTATATGCCTTATCTAAGAGACGCTTCAAGTTGCTGACCTCCTGCTGGTGTTGCTCATTGGTACGGTTGAGTTCCCTTGCATGGTTGTCCTTCAACTTCTGCATGTCGGAATGAAGCCTATCAATGCGCTCGTTCAAATCGTCCACCTCCCTATGCAGTTGGGCATTCTCTTTCTCCAGTCGGCTCACCTTGTTACCGCCAAGAAGAGAATTCACTCCGTTGAGTACACTGGCGGCAGTCTTCGTAGCAGAGTTCTTCAGTTCCTCAGTCTTTGCCTCTGCCTTGATGCGAGCAAGGTCTTTCTTTGCCTGTTCCGCCTCGGCTATAACCTCTCTTGCCTTTTCCTGTTCTTCAAGCAGTTGCGTAATGTTTGCCTGCAAGTCCTCGCCTTGCGCAATGAGACTTCGGTAATACTCATGTGTGGATATGTGCTGCGCCTCCGAGCCTTTGATGCCACGTTGCAGTCCGTATGCCGCCATCTGCTCAGCGTATGTGTCTTGATAGCGTATCAGGTTGGCACGGCTCATCACCTCGTCAGCACATAGACGGGGTGCAGGGGCTTTCGTCCTGTATCTCTTCTTGGCGGTCTGCTCCTTTTTCTGTTTCTTGCGTTCTGTCTGTACAATGGGAATGACGGTGGCATGGATATGCGGTGTTTCCTCGTCCATATGCAGGACTGCCGACACAACATTGTCCGCTCCGTAGGTCTTGCGGAGCCAGTCAATGTTGTCTTGGCACCACTCATCCAATCTGCCTGTCTGTTCTATCTGCTCCATGTCGGCATGGGTGCCAGTGAGGACGATGCGAATAGCTTGTACCTGATTCTTGCCAATCTTTCGCCTTAGCCCTACCGTATCAAGGCGGTGCTGGATGGCTTCCGTCCTATTGTGGACACCATCGGGGAACTGGATAAGTTCTCGGTTGAGGTGTGTCCGTTTTGGGTCGGCATTCTTCGGTTGTATGGTTCTCTCGATGTGGGCAGACATGCCGCTGCCCGCTCCCTTTGCTTTCTCTAAGTGTAATACTGCGTATCCCATTCGCTTGTTAAGATTTATTCGTTTGACATCCCGTTTCGTTGGTCTCTCGTTCTTGTCTGTGTTCGGCTCTTGCCGACGGTCTTGGCAGGGTGTCCAGAGGGGTGCAACACCTTGGCCTATTGGGGATTTTTAGCACAAACTTGTTTGTGCGGCTCGAAAAATCCCCTAATAGGCTACGGTATTTTCCGCTTGTGGGAAATATCCGTTCCTGCGCCAGCATCAAGTCCGTCGTATATTGCTGTGCCGTGTGTTTCGTCTGCTATAGACGATGTTTCCTTTTAACTGTAGGGAAGTTGCAATGGACGGATGGACTAAAGGAGGGATAGACGTTGTGTATTGGAGCGTACCATCGTTCCAACACACTATCTATCCTCCTAAAAGTCCGTCCTTATTCTTTTTGCTGCACTTACTGTTAATTCCCTTTTCCTGTTGTTGCTGTCAGTATCACCTCAAACGGTTTGTGGTTACGGGTGATACGCTCCATCAGTTCCTTGCGGACTGCCCTTGCCTGATAGGAGTTCAGACGGAATGCAAGCAGCAGAACAACCTCCATACTATATACGGTGACATACAGGTTGTCTTTCTTCTTGATTGTCCGCTCTGCCTCGTAGGGCTTTATCAGTTCTTCTTTGTAGAGGTTTTTGATAGCATTCCTCAGTTTGGGGATGAACACTCCGAACAAGTCCACCATCTCAGACTCGCTCATCCAAATCTCTCCACTCGGTATAGTCAGTTCGGTGTACCCGCTATACTCACTCCACTTGATGATGTTTCTCTCTTCCATGCGTCTATGCTCTTTTGATGTTACTGAATGACTGGTTTAACTTGTTACCTAACATGGTCAGGTCGTTATCTAACTTCTGAGTGGTGATGCGGGCATAAATCTGGGTGGTGACGATGTTCGTATGTCCCAATACTCGACTCACACTCTCAATGGGCATCCCATTCGTTAAGGCCATGGTGGCAAATCCATGGCGAGCGCAATGTGCGGAAATCGGCTTGTCAATACCACACTCCTTCATCACAGGTTTCAACTTCTTGCAGACACTCCAGTAGTTGACTTCGCCGAAAACGGATTTTGGATTTTCCTTTGGATAGTCACGGTAGTGATTGATAATCTGTAAGGGAACAGCCAGCAGTTTCACCTGATAGGGTACACCTGTCTTATGACGCTTGCCGACAATCCATTTCTCACCGTTCACCTCTACAATGTTGTCCGTAGTCAGTTCCTTTAAGTCCACGAAAGACAAGGCTGTGAAATTCATGAACACGAAGAGGTCACGAACGAATGCGAGGCTGGCATCCTCAAACCCATGTGCCATTACCTTCTTCAGTTCCTCTTCTGTTAGGAAAGTACGCTCTTTGCACTTGGGGCTGATATGGAACTGTGCAAATACATTGCGCTGTATCTTGCCGTTGTCATGGGCACGACCTACAACTCCTTTCAGGTGCATACATGTCAGCCAGATGGTGGAACTGGCCAGACCTCGGTCATTGCTGAGATACACGGCAAACTCCTTGATGAAGTCGGGAGTGAGTTCCTGCATGGATATGTCGTTGCGACGGAAATTCATCTGAAGGAAATCTGCCACATAGTTTCTCGACCTCACTTGCAGTTTGTATGTTCCCAAAGCCCTGTCCTTGCCTACACGTCTTTTCAGATTGGCAATGTCCTTATCGAATGCGCCCAGCAGGGTTTCGTATTCACTGCCGAAACCTTGATAGGCATTGCGCACCATCTCAGCCGTGACGAATGCCTCACGGTCTGACAAGTGTTGGTAGTGCTTGATGATCTGTGCCTTGATGTTGTCAAGGTCACGATTCAGATCAAGAGCCTCCCTGCTTCTTCCCTTGGCACAGTTGCCTTTCGCGTCCCACAATGACAGTGGGATGCTCCGCTTGCAACTGAACTGGCTTTGAGTTCCGTTAATGGTGATTCTGCCCATCACTGGCACGATGCCGTTCTTTACCTTACTCTTGTTCGCGTAAAACAATACCGAAAAAGTGCTTCTACTCATCTTCTAAATCCTTTTAAAATTCGGGCTGCAAAAGTAATACCTTTCTGAGAATAAACTGCTACGCAAATCACGGCAGATTTAGGAAAGAAAAACGCGAAATGTGAAAACGGTTCGAACTGCCGAGAAATGCCTTGATTTGCGTAGGTCGTTAAGAAAGTTTAACTATCTGACATGGGGCTATCGGGGGTTACGAATTGGAAACCTAATTCGTTCCGCAATTCGCCTCAATTTGCGTAGTGGCACCTTGCGGACTTTCCTCAAATTTCCTCGAATTGCCTTTATTTATGGGGCGAACTGCGTTAATCTTCCAAAATTATTTTAGTATGACAGTATTATTTCGTAAGTTTGCAGATGAAACAAAACCGACGCGTTATGGAGCAGATGATGAGAAAATACCCGGTAGGCATTCAGACTTTTTCTGAAATCATACGAGAGGGTTATCTGTATGTAGACAAGACTGATCTTGTGTGGCAACTGGCACACTATGCCAAGTTTATTTTCATGAGCCGCCCCCGACGCTTCGGTAAGTCGCTGCTCACTTCTACTTTGGAATCTTATTTCAAAGGCGACCGCGAGTTGTTTGAAGGGTTGAAGATTATGCCTTTGGAGAATGAATGGGTGCAGTACCCAGTCATCCATCTCGATTTGAGCATCGCAAAAGGAAAGTCTTCAGCCCAGGATCTTCAGCGATCGCTGATTCTCATCATGAAGCGGCTGGACATTTATGAGGATAATCCGGAAGAGGTGACACCGGGTGAAAAGCTTGATGGACTCATCAGACGACTTTTTAACAAGACGGGCAAGCAGGTGGCGGTCATCATAGACGAGTACGACGCTCCGCTGCTTGACGTACTCCATAACCGGTCCACGCTCGATGCCATGCGCAAGGTCATGCAAGAGTTCTACGTACCGCTCAAGGCCAATGAGCAGTATCTCAAGTTCTGCTTCATCACCGGCATCACGAAGTTCTCACAGCTGAGCATCTTCTCCACCATCAACAATTTGGCAAATGTCTCTTTGGAGGAAAAATTCTCAACCATCTGCGGCTTCACCGAGAAGGAGCTCTGCACCACTCTGTGGCCCGACGTGGAGCTTCTGGCCAACGGCTACAAGATTACGCCTGAGGAAATGCATGACAAACTCAAGCAACGGTACGACGGCTATCACTTTGCCGCAGACGCTCCCGAGGTATATAATCCCTTCAGCCTGCTGAATTGCTTTCTGCACCGCAGGCTGAAGAACTATTGGTTTGCCTCCGGCACGCCCACCTTCCTCATCGAGCAGATGCAGCACTTCCACACCGACATCACCTCGCTCGATTCTCTCGACGTGCCCGAGTCGGCTTTCGATCAACCCACGGAGAACATGAAGGACGCGCTGCCGCTGCTCTACCAGAGCGGCTATCTCACCATCAAGGACTACGATCCTGATACGGAGGCCTACGAGCTTTCCATCCCCAACCAGGAGGTGCGGGTAGGATATGTATACGGCTTGCTGCCCACCTATACCGGCTTGAACAGTGGCGACGTTCAAATCGGCTTTGCGGCTAAGTTCTGGAAGGCGCTCAAGCAGGGCGACATCAACCTGGCCATGCAGCACATGCAGTCTTACCTTGCCGGCATTCCCTATGTGGAGGGCTTCAAGCAGAAACTCGCCGACGCCGCCACCAAGGAGGGCTTCTACGAGTACACGTTCTATCTTATCTTCTCCATGCTCAACGTCTATGCCCGCACGCAAGTGAAGGTGGCAGGCGGACGCGTGGACATGGTCATCTTCATGCCCGACGCCATCTACGTCATGGAGCTGAAGGTCGGCGACACAGCCTGCCATGCCCTAGAGCAAATCACCGACCGTGGCTATGCCAAGCCATATCTCACCGACGGCCGGCGAGTGGTAAAGGTGGGCATCCGCTTCGATGCCGACAAGCACACCGTGGATGAATGGGAGGTGGAAGAGTAAATCTTCTGTTTTAAACTATAAATTATCGTAAGATATAAACCGGGGGATACCAGTTGCTTGTTGTATAAAGTACATGATGCGTGCCTCGGCTTTTGTGTTATTTTAGTCTCTATTGAGTCTGAAATGCTATAAATTTGCCTCTTTGTGTAAGAAAAATGATTGTTTTCTTGCTTTTAAAAACATTATCAATTAAATTTGTAGTCGAATTAAGAGCGAATTTTATTATTATTTTTAAAATTTTTAAGCCCATGAAGACGAAATTAATCTATTTTGAGAGAATGTAGCAAAACTAAATTACTGTATTTTGTTGCACTCTCTTTTTTTATCTGCTAATAAAAAGATGTAATGAGAAAAATATATTATCAAGAATCTGAGGAAGTAGAGCCAGGAGTCAATATGCAATAAATTACATGAATAACACTGTTATACTCCTTGATAAATATGCTCATGATTTTTATGAGGGCTTTTATGATGGTGAGCCTCCTGCAACTAATTCTGTGCTTTTAAAGATTTTTAATGCTCTTCGGAAATCTAACTTTATAGTAGATGATAATTACAATGAGAAAGAGAGAGTAAAATGGAGAAAAGTTAAAGAAACTTTTGATGCTACTATGTATCATTTGGTAATTAACCCTACTCTTGATTGCAACCTTTCATGCTGGTATTGTTATGAACATAAATATAAAGAAAGTAAATTAAATGATTCTGTCGTAGAAGGAATAAAGAGACATCTATGTTGGAAAATAAACAATGAACCTTTCTCTTTGCTAAAACTGTCGTTCTTTGGCGGGGAACCTTTTTATAATTATTCTCCAATAAAGACAATAACAGAATATGCAGCAAAGCTCTGTAAAGAGAACAAGAAGTCCCTCTATCTTGATTTTACAACAAATGGTACATTGTTGACAAAAGATATTGCACGATTTTTATCTGGTTACTCGTGTCAGTTCGAAATCACAATAGATGGAAACAGTCTGCAACATAACAAGATTAAACATACAAGGGATAGGAAAATAGATACTTATAGCCTTACATTTGCAAACATGCGGATGATTCAAAAAATCGTACCTAATTCTTTGATTTACTTGCGTGTTAATTTTGATGATGTAACGTTAAGTGGCTTTGATGATATTTTACAAGAAATAAAAAGCATGGATAACAAGCGAACAATTGTTATCCTAAAAAGAATTTGGCAAGTAGACTCTAGTAAGATAAACAATGAGAGTGTTATCGAGGTTGCGCGTAAATTAAATGATGCTGGTTTTAAAGTGGATTATTATACTCAGGGTAAGTTGTGTTTTGCAGAAAGATATAATGAGGCGGTCATCAATTATGACGGAAACGTTTTCAAGTGTACTACCATTCCTGATTTCAACTTAAAGGATTCTTATGGGAAATTGGATCTGACGTCAGGGAAGATTATCTGGGATGAGTCAAAGAGGGCTAGTGATTATGATTCTCCAACCCCGGAGCATTGTCTTTCGTGCAAGCGATATCCAATTTGCTATGGGCCATGCCCAAATCAAATAAATGTAGGCCATACTGCTTGCTATTTGGATTCACTTAACATGTCCCGTAAAGAATATTTTCAATACTTATTGTCGGATTATCAATTAACAAATGGCTTATGAATTTACCACGTTTAATGCTTCTTTTTATATGCATGATTTCCTTGTATGGCATCCATGCCCAGACCAAGACGTTGATGGGTGGCGTATATGATGTCAACGGCAATCCCATAAGCAAGGCTTCTGTCGTGGTTTCGCATAACGACTCGGTGATGGGAATAGCTGAGAGCAATGACGACGGAAAGTTCAGTCTGGATGGATTGCCTGCCATGAAGGTGGGGATATATGTGCGCTCGTTAGGCTTTCAAGCCAAAGCCGACAGCGTGGACTTGTGCGCCGAGAACATCTATACGGCTATATTGAGAGACGAGACCGTTGAGCTTGACTCCGTTACGGTGTATGGTGACCGCAAGCCTATAAAGACTCCCTACGGACATATATACATCCTTTCTAAGAAAGCGAGGGAGAGCGGAAACCCCTATAAGGCATTGGAAGGAATACCTGGGTTGTGGAGTGACTACATGAATGAAAAACTGACATCGGTTGATGGCAAAAGCATCCTCTTTCTTGTGGATGGCTCGAAGGTGAACACGGGGCTGGCAGCCATCGACCCCTCGCGCATCGTTTCGGTTGAGGTCATTGATGTGGTCAGCAGCAAGTACATCCGTACGGGAGTGGAACGCATCGTGAATATACACACAAAACGCCCAAAAACATTTTATTCGTATGTAAGGCTGGGAATGAGTGATTTCCTTCCATGGAAGTCGGGCTGGGCTGGACCAACGTTTGAGGTGGGCAACAGCAAGCTGTCTTTGTACGTTAGCCTTTCTCCGTCTTGGTCTCGACACAACAAAACGCGAGGCACGTCAACTTATGTAACGACTGATTATCTTCGTGAATACACTGAGAATGAGGATAGCAGGTCGCATTCGTTTGACTATACAACCATGTTGAAGTGGAGACCCACAAAGAACGACTTCTTCATACTGAGCTTTCAGGGCAATGACTCTCACTCTACGTCTTTTAGGGATGATGATGGCTACCACCAAAACAGAAGTGATTCGACTGCGAAAAGGTACACCTATCATGAGGCTTTGTCGACGAGGTCGTACGTCTATTCGCCAACTCTTTATTACAAGCATGACATAGGGAAGACCATGTCGATAGACGGGACGCTGCGCTACACCTACAACCACAGCAGGCAAGTGAACCAAGGCTTGCAGACTTTGGAGGCTGACAGCACGCCTGTAACCATGTTGCTGGAAACCAGAAGAAGGGCTGTGAGCCAGGAACTGAATTTCTCATGGAGAATATCAAAGACGTTCGGGCTATATGCAGGCAACGCTACCGACTATGCATACAACCAAATCAATAATGAGAGCGTTGGCGACTACTATAAGCTGAGAACCCTGAATGAGTATGGCTACGCATCACTGTCGATGAAACTGGGCGGGTTAAGCTCGGTGCTCTCGGCAGGGGCTGACTATATGCACCTTAACTCGGCCGGAGTGAAGCACTCATACACCCGCCCCAACGTGTCGGCCGATCTTTCATACGAGCGTGGCGTGCTGACATCTTCGCTGCAATACAGGTTGCAGAACACCCAGCCTCCTATCAGCAGGCTGAATCCTTTCAACACGTCATCAGACCCTCTTCAGCATATCAGCGGTAATCCCATGCTGGTGCCGCAGCGCACGCATGTCATGAAACTGAGCGAAAAGCTGACTTTCAAGAAGATGCAGTTTTATGCGTCTGCCTATTATTACTATTCTATGGATATGATTCTGCCTTGTTCTTATTACGAGAATGGCATACGCTATACTACTTACAGCAACTATGGCAGCTATCATCTTTATACGCTTACGGGTACAGCATCTTTCTTCCGTAATAATTTTTATGCTGCAGCGACAACACAATTCAACGGCATTTCTTATCCGGGGCAGAAAACAAAATATTCGCTCGGCTTGCAGGGAGACCTAATTTGGCGTTATAAGAAATTTGGTTTCAACACTTCCGTTCGGTATTTAAACAAGACATACTCTCCTTTTTACGAAACAAGATATCATACGCCTTTTCTCAGCCAAATGTCCATTTCATATAGCCTGAACCCAAATCTTATTTTTATCATGGGCTGTGATAACATTTTCGGTAGAAGTAGGTATGACAACTATACCCATCTTGAGGGTTATGATGCGCATATCAGTTCGCATGAAGTGGAGACGAAGGTGTTCATGACGATTAGGTGGACTATGCGGAAACACACAAAAGAGAGGATTGCGATCGATGAGAGGAGTATCAAGGCACACGAAGATAACATTCAACTTTAGGATATTTTTTATAATTCAATAATGTGTATCCGCTTAAATGCCTTACATTTTGTAAAGGAAGTAGAAAACATTACGTTTTTCCCCAATTTTTTTCTTGCAAAGTTTGGTGGTTTACCCGGAAACCTCTACCTTTGCACTCGCTTTCGCTAAAACACTGGCGGGAGCGCTGAAGAAAGAGTTCTTTGAAAGGATTACATAGACAGAGAGGCAGTACGGTCAG
>Ga0256406_1007105_pt1 | contig 10836 bp, 10 predicted proteins | sample RumenRJG_03DNA_FD_185986 | JGI IMG/M metagenome (GOLD analysis project Ga0256406, IMG submission 185986) | Bovine rumen microbial communities from Lethbridge, Alberta, Canada - RJG_03 | ecosystem: Host-associated > Mammals > Digestive system > Stomach > Rumen | place: Canada: Alberta | collected...
GATGGGGTGAAAAACAGCGAAAAAACATGAAAAAGTGCGCAAATCGCGCAGATTCATGCAAACTTTTTACCGAGCGAGATGGGATGTTACGGATAGCGTGTAACGGTTTACGTGACACATGAAAATCCTGTTTATGAAGGAGAGCACTGAGGGAATAGCCGAAGGGCAGACAACTGCTGCGGGCGGTGGTCAGGAAAGCAAGGAAATATAAGGGTTTTTGAGGGATGAAGATTATCCGGTTTCCGGAGAGTGGGCTGCAAAAGGCTCAGAAGGCCGGAAATCTTTTATGAACAGGATAGTTGTGTAACGAAACGTATTGATGTGGGAACGATTGAGGGAGAGAGTAGGTAAGTTATTGTGAAGAAGATACTGTTAGTAACATTCTCAGACAATGCAGATCATCAAGATATTACATTTGGAATGTATGAGCAGTTTAAAGATAACGCCAATGTTTACTTGATGTGCATTAAGACTCCTAAGGCATCACTCTCAAAGACAGAAAGGTGTTGGCTGGTTGATTGTCCTAAGCGGCCCGGCATTACGAAAAAAACCTTTGATATTATTTTACTGAACAAGATAATCAGACGTATTAATAAAGAACGTTTTGATGCAATTTTCTTTGAAACGCTCCATATATGGAACCTAGCGATTATGCTGCGATGTCATGGTAATACTAAGATGTATCAGGTTATTCATGACGTAATCCCACATGAAGGAGATAAAGCAGCAAAATCTGTTAATTTGATGAATAAAGCCGTTTGTAAATTAGCGGATTATATTGTTTTAGTTAATAAAAAGTATATCAACTATCTTCATGACACTTATTCGGTCGATTTGAAGCGGATTAAGAGCTTAGATATGTGGAGAAGATTTGGAACTTATACCAAACCTACTTATTCAAAAAAGGTCCTGTTTTTCGGTCGGATAAATCCTTATAAGGGTGCTGACAATCTATTGAAGTTAGTGGAAATGTGTCCGGAAATAAATTTCGTTGTGACTGGAAGTGTCGATCCTCAGGTGAAAGATACTGTTGATAATATACAAAAACATAAGAACGTAAAAACAACACTTGGATATGTCAGCGATCAGCAGATGGAAAATGCATTTATTAATTGCGATTGGGTAATTGTCCCATATAATTCTGCTACTCAGTCTGGAGTTGTGATTGATGCGTACAGATACGGAAGACCTGTGATCGCTTTTAATGTTGGCGCTATATCAGAGCAAGTCGATGAAGGCGTCAGTGGTTATCTGATTGAGCCAGGCAATATTGACGCCTTCGCTGATTGCCTAAAAAAAGCAGTTCAGAAAAGTGATAAGGAATTAGACCAATTATCAAGATCTGCTTATAAGTATGGCGTTAATAAATATGCGGCTGAAGGTGCTGTAGATAGATTTTTGAAGCTCTTTGAATAATGCTTAGGAAAAATAATTTATGAATATTATTTTATTGTCTGGTGGATCAGGAAAACGTTTGTGGCCTTTGTCGAACGATATTCGATCAAAGCAGTTTATCAAATTATTCAAAAATGAAAGCGGCAAATATGAGTCAATGCTTCAGAGAGTCTACAGACAGATTACTTCCGTAGACAAGGATGCTAAGGTTACGATTGCAACTTCTAAGACTCAGGTTTCTGCTATTCATAACCAGTTAGGTGACAATGTTTCTGTATGTGTGGAGCCAATGCGAAGGGATACGTTTCCAGCTATTGTTCTAGCTTCAGCATATCTGCATGATGAACTTGAAGTTGACACAGAGGAATCGGTTATAGTTTGTCCAGTCGATCCATATGTTGATAACTCTTATTATGAATCAGTAGCCAGGCTGGAAAGCTTAACTGAATCTTCAAACATCACACTTATGGGCATTGAACCGACATACCCTTCGGAAAAATATGGATACATTATCCCCGAGAGTAAATCAGAAGTTAGCAGGGTAAGTGAGTTCAAAGAGAAACCAGATAAGATTACAGCAGAAAAATATCTCAATCAAGGTGCTGTTTGGAACGCAGGGGTTTTTGCCTTCAAGCTCGGATATCTCCTGAATAAAGGTCATGAGCTAATTGAGTTCACTGATTATAGAGATCTTTATTCTAGGTATTCTACATGTCCAAAGATTTCCTTTGATTACGCTGTTGTCGAGAAAGAACCGAGCATTTCTGTTCTCAGATATAAAGGCCAGTGGAAAGATGTTGGTACATGGAACATGATGGCCGATGTTATGGCTGACAATGTTAAAGGTAAAGCTTTGCTTGACGAGAAAACAGAGAATACCAATGTCGTTAATGAGCTTGGCATTCCGATTCTTGTTATGGGCACTAAAGACATGATTATTGCTGCGTCCGGTGACGGAATCCTGGTATCAGATAAAGAGCGCTCTGGATATATGAAGCCTTATGTCGAGCAGATCAGCACAGATATTAAAGTCGCAGAGAAGTCATGGGGAACTTATCATGTTCTTGATGCCGGTCCTGGGTATATGACGGTTAAAGCTATTCTTAAGGCGGGGAGTAGAATGTCTTACCATAGCCATGAATTCAGAGATGAAAGCTGGACGGTTCTAGCGGGCCATGGCAAGACTGTTATTGATGGCATGGAGCAGATCGTACAGCAAGGTGATGTGGTTACTATGGCTGCCGGATGCAAACATACGATTCTTGCAGAAACGGAAATGACACTGCTTGAGACTCAGATTGGCGAGATAGAGAAGAAAGATAAGATTAAATATAAACTGGATAATAATACAGAAGAATGGACCGGTGAGTAATGGAACCCATACTTCTCAGACCAACCGGAAAAGATTATCTCTGGGGCGGTGAAAGACTTAAATCAGAATATGGCAAAGAGATTGCTTTGAGTCCGCTTGCCGAGACTTGGGAGTGCTCTGGGCACCCAGATGGTCCCTCATATGCTGACAGCGGTGAACTAAAGGGATGTAGTTTAGCAGAAATAACTGAACGGCATCCAGAATGGTTAGGCACAAAGAATAATCCTGTTTTGGGGTTTCCAATCCTCATTAAATTCATAGATGCAGCAAAGGACCTTTCGGTACAAGTTCATCCATCAGATGAGTATGCAAAAGAACATGAAAATGGTCAGAATGGCAAAACCGAAATGTGGTATGTGCTTGAAGCGGATGATAGGGCAAGTTTAGTCTGGGGATTCGAACACAAAGTTACGAAGAATCTGTTAAAGAAAAATATTGAACAAGGTAGTTTATCAAAAGATTTACACTATGTACCTGTTCATAAGGGCGATGTGTTCCTTATAAAAGCCGGAACTGTTCATGCTATTGGGGCTGGAATTATTCTGGCTGAGATTCAAGAAAGCTCAAACTTAACGTACCGTCTTTATGACTACAATAGAATTGGGAAAGATGGCAAGAAGAGACAGCTGCACTTTGAAAAAGCTGTTCAAGTATTGAACATGAACCCTATTGAACATACTGAGCAGGCACATAGGGTCGTTCATTATTATTATGGATGCTCCAGAGAACTGCTTTGCAGATGTAAGTATTTTGAAGTCGAAAAGGTTATTGTCACCAAGGGCTTTTCCTTTTCCGTTATGAATACTTCGTTCCAGGTTCTCTTATGTACAGATGGCGAAGGCGGAATAGAAACGGATGTTAGTAATAGACCGCTCCGTTTCAAAAAGGGAAGCTGTATTTTCCTTCCGGCAAATCTTGGGAGATGTCACATTATCGGAGAATGCACTTTACTCAAAGTTAGGTGTTAGACATGAGATCAATAGATGAAAATATAAAACTGAAATATAAAGTCTGGTTACAAAACGCAACAGACGATCCCGATCTGCTTCTAGAGCTTCGTGAAATGGATGATGCTGCCAAAGAGGACGCCTTTTATCGCGATCTCGCATTCGGAACAGGTGGACTCAGAGGAGTCATTGGTGCCGGAACAAACCGTATGAATATTTACACAGTCGGCAAGGCATCACAGGGACTTGCTAACTATGTGAAAGCACATTTTTCTGATCCCTCAATTGCAATTTCCTACGATTCTCGAATCAAGTCTAATCTCTTTTCAAAGGTTGCGGCAGGTGTCTTTGCGGCAAATGGGATTCATGTGTATATCTATCCGCAGCTCATGCCGACACCACTCCTTTCTTATGCCGTTCGGTACCTTGGCTGCTCTGCGGGTGTCATGGTCACTGCATCTCATAACCCGTCCAAATATAACGGGTATAAGGTCTATGGATCTGACGGCTGCCAGATCACAACGGAAGCTGCCGCGGAAATTCTTTCTTATATTGAAGCGCTTGACATCTTTGCAGATGTTAAGAGAGGAAAGTTCATGATCGGTGATCAAATCGAATATATTAAGGACGAGGTTTATACTTCTTTCATCAGTGAGATAAAGAAGCAGACACCGGTTGCTGATGAGAAGTTTGATAAAAATGTGGCTATTGTCTATTCTCCGCTGAATGGTACAGGACTCAAGCCTGTAACAAGAGCGTTGAAGGAGACCGGCTACAACAATATTTCTGTTGTGAAGGAACAGGAACTTCCCGACGGGAACTTCCCTACATGCCCTTTTCCAAATCCTGAGATCAGAGAAGCTATGGCTCTTGGCATGGAATATGCTATGAAGAACAATGCTGATCTCCTCCTTGCAACGGATCCGGATTGCGACCGCTGTGGAATTGCAGTTAAGAACGGCGATGATTATAAACTCCTCACGGGCAATGAGACAGGTCTTCTGCTTCTCGACTTTATCTGTTCCCAGAGGATCGCTCACGGAACTATGCCTAAGAATCCAGTGATGGTAAAGACAATCGTCACCTCCGACATGGGAGAGCAGATTGCTGAACATTATGGTGTTAAGACTATCAACGTCCTCACAGGATTCAAGTTTATCGGAGAGCAGATCGGTTTATTGGAAAAGAACGGTAGGCAAGACGATTACATCTTTGGCTTCGAGGAATCATACGGGTATCTCTCCGGTTCTTATGTCAGGGACAAGGATGCCGTGGACGCCGCGTTCCTTATCTGCGAGATGTTTGCGTATTACAAGAGCAATGGAATCAGTTTACTGGATAAACTGGATGAGCTGTACAGGACCTATGGGTACAGACTGAATACGCTCCATTCCTACAAGTTTGATGGATCTGCTGGATTTACCAAGATGCAGGAGATTATGAAGAAGTTCCACAAAGGTATGGACGAATTTGGAGGAGTTAAAGTTCAGAAAACACTTGACTATAGCATAGGACTGGATGGACTGCCAAAATCTGATGTCTTGAAGTATCTTCTTGAAGGAAACAGCTCAGTTGTAGTGAGACCATCTGGTACAGAGCCAAAGCTGAAGGTTTACATTTCAATTTCAGGTGAGTCCATGAAAGAAGCAGAGGGTACTGAGAATAAAATTTCAGCTTCTTTAGCAAGTAAGATTGAATAATCAGTATCGCTATTGGAATTATCTTAGGTGCAGTTTTTAGACGATGGGAATAAAGGGTCAAGCAGTGCGTAAACCGAAATCTAGTGAGGAAGTGTTATGGAAGCAACTGAGTATAGATGGTATTTCTTGGATAATTATTGGAAATACTTTTTACAATTAGAGTCAGAATTTGCCAACACTGAAAAGTACGTTACTTTTAGTCCTCATAACAAGAAGTCATCGTCGTTGGAGTATCTGCTGTTGTTTCAGGCTGCGTGCAGCGAGATTGACACGGTTGGGAAAGCAATAGCCAAGTTTAAGAATCCTTCATTTCAGATAAATGCTTATACAAATTTAAAGAAATGGGGATATGAAGTGCAGAAGGCATATCCTCAATTAGAGAATGTGAAAGTAATCTTTGATGACCGTAGTTATCTCGAACCGTGGAAGAACTGGAAGTATCAGCATAAGGTCAATCTGAAAACCGGAGCACAATCGAAAGACCTCCTGCTTTGCCCTGGAAAACAAACTCCTGAATGGTGGCTTAATTATAATAAAGTAAAACATGCTAGAGCATTTGATATTGGCGGAAGTAATACAAATTTTATACTTGCGAATCAAATCAATGTCATTACATCCATGGCAGCTTTATATTCATTGGAAGTATTGTTCTTGAGAGATTTAGGTGTATCAGGTAAAGATAGGTTAATTACAAGACGGGGAGAGCTATTTTCATTATCTCCAAACTAAACACATCGCTTCAAGATTATAACATTGCTATTACAATAAATCGTGGAAATCGTTCTGTGAATACATGTAGATAGGAAAAGTCGCTGCAGTAACGATAAGACACATGGAAACTAAAGAGGTTATATGCAATGCATAAGGGAAGAGATAAAAACACTATAGAGTTATATAAGTATGGGTTGATATCCATGCCATTTTTGGTGGGAATGCTGTTACTGAATCAAATTAAGTTTATTAGAAGAGAATGCATCGTTAAGACTTCAAGACTGAAACAAAAACATTTACTTAATGAAGCATAATAATATGGTGCACTATTGATGAGCAAATATATAGTTGACACAGTAAATAAAAATGATTATACCGCTGGATCAAAGGCTCGGGATGACATCAAGAGTATCTTGAACTCATGCGGCTTTGAGGATATTACCATTAACATTGGAGACAATAAGAAAAATGTCTTTCACGAGGTCTCCGGGATAAAAAAGCAGCTGAGAGAAAAACTGAGTGCGGTCAATGATCATTCATATGTTGTGTTCCAGTATCCCTGGCCTACAATGTCTTTCGAATTCGCCAAGATTATCAGGAGCATCTGTAAAGAAAAGAAGATCACCTCTATTGCAGTAATCCATGATCTCAACTCAGTGAGGACCGGAAGCAAGGTTACAAAACTGTATTACGACAGATATGTTCAGGAGATCCGATATCTTGATAGCTTTGATTATATCGTCTGCCATAACAGCAAAATGAAAGGATATCTTGTCAGCAGGGGTATAGCAGATACTAAGGTCATCTGTTTAAACCTGTTTGACTATCTGGTTGAATCGGAGCCGAGCGTAGGCAGTTCAGACTATAGAGAAGTCAGTATTGCAGGAAACCTTTCACCGCAGAAAACAAAGTATATCTACGATCTGGTGGATGCAGGCTTTAGTTCATTCAAGCTGAATCTCTATGGACCATTCTATGAAGGTAAAACATCTGACTTGATTCAATATCATGGCCAGTTTCCTGCGTCGTCCCTGCCTTCACAGATTACAAATGGATTCGGGTTGGTATGGGATGGTGACTCTACAGACACATGTACCGGGCACTTCGGTGAGTATTTGAAGATCAATAATCCTCACAAGTTGTCGTTGTATATGGCATGCGGTATTCCTGCGATTGTCTGGAGTCAGGCAGCGGTGGCAGATTTTGTGAGAGAGAATCATGTGGGAATCTGTATTGATTGCCTGTCGGATATTGATTCGATACTCGGAAGTATGAATGAAAGCAGCTATCTTGCCATGAAGCATAATGCAGAAGAAATCAGTAAACAGGTCAGGTCAGGCTATTACATCAAGAATGCTCTGACAGCCATCAATAAGGATTTGGTAGTATGAGCAATCCATTAGTATCCATCGTGGTGCCGGTATATAAGGTTGAGAAATACATAAGAGAGTGCGTAGACAGCATCCTGAGACAAACCTATACGAACTTTGAGCTGATACTTGTCGATGATGGGTCTCCCGATCGTTGCGGGGAGATATGCGAGGACTACAAGCAGAGAGACGAGAAGATCCAAGTAATTCATAAGCAAAATGGCGGTTTGTCTGATGCCAGGAATGCAGGGACAAGAATAGCGAAGGGAGATTACATCACATACATAGACAGTGATGATTACATCTCGGAAGATTACTTGGAGAAACTGGTCTCTGCAGCGGTCAAATATGATGCCGACTTTGTGCAGGGAAGTTATACAAGAGAATCCTTTCAGCCCAATACTGGAGAGTATGTATTTGATCCTGAGCAAGCTTTCAGGAAGTTGCTGACATGGGATACTGTTACAGTTTATGCGTGGGCTAAGCTCTATCGAAGAAAATTATTTGATGAGATAGAGTATCCGATTGGACGGTTAAACGAAGACTGCTGTACTACTTATAAACTGGTCCTCAAATCAAACAAGGTCGTCTGTATTGATGATGAAATATACTATTACAGAATTACACCAAACAGTATTCTGACCAGCAAGTTCAATGTGAAACGTTTTGAGCTGTGGAAGGTCCCAGAGGAAATCACTGCTTACCTAGGTGAGAGAGCAGAGTCTTATAAGGATGAGATGGAATACTACAAGATGAGGATTGGGATTAACTTGCTGAACGACAGTTCTACAGCTGATGATGATCCGCACTTCCTCTCTTATCAGAGGAACATTACGTCATGGTTGAAGAAATACAACAGACATAATCCGTATACGAATAAGAGATACAGGATGATGATCACTGTTGCAACCACATTTCCGACCATATATAAAATGTTATTAAGAAACAATAGGAAATAAGTATGATTCCAAAAATTATTCACTACTGCTGGTTTGGTGGAAATCCACTTCCAGAAGAGGCTTTGGTATGCATAGATTCCTGGAAGCGGTACTTTCCGGACTATGAGATAAAACAGTGGGATGAGTCAAACTTTGATCTCAATAGCTGTGACTATATAAAAGAGGCTTACCAAGCCAAGAAGTGGGCCTTTGTAAGTGACTATGCCAGATTCAAAATTCTGTATGAAAATGGCGGCTTGTATTTTGACACCGATGTCGAGGTGTTGAAACCCATGGATGTCATTGTGGCCAGAGGGTCTTTCATGGGCTGCGAAGCAGGCCCAGCAACTTCAGTGCCCGTATCGTCTTCTGATATGGGTGCTGAAGTTGCTGCGGGGCTTGGCCTTGGGGCCAATGCGGGGCTTGGCCTGTATAAGGAAATTTTAAATTATTACGAGGGTCAGCATTTTCTTTTTCCAGATGGATCTATCAATCAGGAGAATGTTGTCGAACGTGTTACGGGAATCCTGAGGAAGCATGGATTCAAAGGAGATGGCAAGATCGAAACGGTAGAAGGGGTTACGATTTATCCTCCGGAATATTTCTGCCCATTCAACTTTTACACCGGGGTAACAAATATTACTGATAACACATACACCATTCATCATTATTCTGCATCCTGGTTTACAAAAGCAGAGAAGAAAATTAATGAGATCAACAGAAAGTACATCCAGATTGGTAAGCGTGACTCACTTCAAAGGAAGATTGAGCAGTTTCCGTTTTGGCTGTGGCATCGAATTGAACTTGTCGCAAAGAAAGGCAAATAATGCAGGGCTCTGAAGTCAAACGGAACGTTTTCTTAAAGAATGTATTAAGTATTATTATTGTACTTATATATTCTTTCAATATGCTGATAATGAGTTCAAATAGGTTCTTTGCTTTTTTTAGCGGACTTAATGTAGGGCCTATTTTTATCCTGATCTTTTTATTGATGATCGGAACATTTAGTATTCGATTACCTAGGCAGATATATCTGTATGCCATTATGGTTGCATATTACGTTCTTGCAGTAATCATCAACCATGGCGGCATCATGAGCGCACTTCAGCAGCTATACATAATAATATTCGTAATGGCGATGTATAACTGCGATTTTTCAAGGACTTCTCTTTGGGTTGCTACATTGGCAAACTTATTTGTCTGGGTCATGTGGATAGTGAATGGAAAACAGTATGGGTCAGTTTATCTTTCTACCCAGAAAGGGTTGTCGTTTAATAGTAACACTGTCTCGGAACTTCTGCTTTTTAGCTACATAGTGGTCACCATATTCAGCAAGTTCCTTTTTAATAAATCGAGGGTGGTCTATATCTTTCATGGGAGAGAGATAAAACATCCGCATCTTGTTTTTCATGTGCTATTTTTCGCAATAACACTATGGGGAATATGGCAGACGGAATCCAGAACATCTGCTATAGTATTTATTATTTTCAATATCCTGTATCTTATTTCTCCGAAGAAATTAAATAGGAAAAGTGTACTTATAATTACAGCTGTAATATTGGCGGGCGGATTGATGTTTCCTGTTTTTTATCTTTCACTGCAAAATAATTATAAAATAATCAATTGGGTAAAAACTGTAACTGGAAAGAGCTTATTTACCGGACGCGAATACACCTGGAATTATTTGTTTCAACATCTAATTGGAAATAGTAAAGCAATAATTTTCGGGATCGGGCAGAAACCAGCAATACAGTTGGCTGACTTTCTTACCAATGTTCATAATTCTTATCTTGCCTATCTGATGTTTTTTGGTGTGATAGGTCTTGTGCTGTATTTTATCTTTATCATGTTTCTGGTAAATGATATTTGTGATGGGTTGGAGACTAACAATAGGGATTTCTTCCTTTCCTGTATTTTTGCTACTTGGGTTGTTCTAATTATACTGTATACTGAGACCATAGCTGTCTGGCCGGTATTTGTTATCATCCCTTATTTCATCATGTGCATTGGTGGGAATAGGACGCTTCAAAATGTTGGCTTTAAGAACCGAGATTAGAAATTTTTATGAAAATAGCTTTAATGACGTGGTTCCATTACATTAACTATGGGACAGCTCTACAGGTTTATGCCAGTACGAAGTATTTGGAAGAAAAGAGCAATGAAGTTTACGTGATTCAGTATTACCCGAATCCGTGTCAGAAAGTGCAATCGAAGTACTACTAGATAAAGCAGACGGTAAAGATATTATCCAAGGTGGATGGTATACATTTGAATATCTGGGCAGACTGTCCGAAAACTAGCGGATTGAGCACCTGATGAATTGGTTGTTACGGATTCCACTATGAACCCGTTTCACATATACATTTGCACCTTGAAAACTGAATAAAGTACGCATTATTCCTG
>Ga0256406_1007111_pt1 | contig 10828 bp, 6 predicted proteins | sample RumenRJG_03DNA_FD_185986 | JGI IMG/M metagenome (GOLD analysis project Ga0256406, IMG submission 185986) | Bovine rumen microbial communities from Lethbridge, Alberta, Canada - RJG_03 | ecosystem: Host-associated > Mammals > Digestive system > Stomach > Rumen | place: Canada: Alberta | collected...
TGCGTTGAACGCTTGAGCTGGGGTGAGCCTCATCTTGATGCATCCGAGTGCCATAACGAAGCGCATGTCGCCGGAAGGGGAGGAACCTGGATTGTAGTCCGAAGCCAGGGCCACGCCAAGTCCTGCGTTGATATATTCCTTAGCCCTTCCATACTGCATGTTCAGGAAGAAAGATGCCCCCGGCAGCATGGTTGGCATGGTTCGCTTGCCTCGCAAGGCTTCTATTTCGGCTTCGCCCGTGTCTTCGAGATGATCGACTGACAGAGCATCATGGGCGGCAGCGATTTGCACTCCGCCAGAGCATGCCAGCTGATTCGCATGAATCTTCGGCACAAGTCTGCGAGCCTCACCGGCGGACATTATCCGGTCAGCGTCCGAGACCGAGAAAAATCCTTCTTCGCAGAACACGTCCACGTATTCGGCAAGTTTCTCAGATGTCACGGCAGGAATCATCTCATTGCAGACCAGATCCACATAAGCTTCATGGCTGTAACCCCTTCCGATTGCATGGGCTCCTAGGAAAGTGGCTTTTATCATGATGCTGGTGGTTTCTTTTATGCGTCTGATGACTCGCAGCATTTTCAGCTCGTCTTCAAGAGTGAGGCCGTAGCCACTCTTGATTTCGATGGCTCCCGTCCCCTTGGCTGTCATCTCCTTCACCCTCGCCATGGTCTGCGAATATAATTCATCTTCGCTGGTGCGGTGAAGAAGATCGGCGGAATTTAGGATTCCTCCGCCTCGGGAGGCTATTTCGGCATAGCTCAGCCCAGCTATCTTGTCAATGAATTCCTGTTCCCTGGAGCCTGCGTAGCAGATATGGGTGTGCGAGTCGCAGAACGTGGGCAGCACCATTCCACCTCCGGCATCCATGATTTCCCAGCCATCAGGCTCTGGGATGTCACAGGCAGGCCTGCCACGTCCGGCTACAGGACATTCCGTCATCGGACCGAATCCTGAAATCCTGCCATTCTGCGCCAGCAGGTAAGCATTTTTTATGGATGTAACTTCGTCCATCTCGCTTCCCTGTTTGCGGAGCATCCCTTGCGGCGTTATTCCGGCCAGCTCGCCGATATTCTTTATCAGTATATTCATGAGCGAGTAATATTTTGGCATCCTTTGCCTGCAAATGTCAGCTGATGAACTCGATAGATTTCTGGATGAGCGGATGCATGTAGGCATCGTCGCTAATGAACGGCACATCCTTGCGGTAATCCTGGAGCAGCCTCTCGATTGCCTGCGAGGACCTGCCTCCCGAAAGACGGTGCCTGAAATCCATTGCCTGCGCAGCATTGAACAGCTCGATGGCAAGCACGGTGCGGCAATTATCCACCACCCGCACTAGCTTGGTCGCAGAATTCGAGCCCATGCTCACGTGATCCTCCTGCCCTTGTGAGGATGGAATCGAATCCACAGACGCAGGCCAGCAGAGGCCCTTGTTCTGGCTCACTATCGAAGCTGCGGTGTACTGAGGAATCATGAAGCCGCTGTTCACCCCGGGATTGGCAACCAGGAATTTTGGAAGGCCCCTCTCGCCAGAGATAAGCTGGTAGATTCTGCGTTCCGAGATGTTCGCAAGTTCTGACATGGCAATTGCCAAGGTGTCCATGGGAATTGCGATCGGCTCTCCGTGGAAATTGCCTGCCGAGATTATCATGTCTTCGTCAGGGAATATGTTAGGGTTGTCAGTCGCCGAGTTGATCTCGTTCTCTATCACGGATTCTACGTAGCGGATGTTGTCTTTCACCGCCCCATGCACCTGAGGAATGCATCTAAATGAATATGGATCCTGCACGTGGACTTTCTGCATGTTCATAAGTTCGCTGCCATCCAGCAATTTCAGGAAAGCCTCGGCAGTCTCCATCTGCCCGATATGTCTTCTCAGCTTGTGCGTGAGCGGCAGGAACGGCTCTATCCTCCCGTCATAAGCCTCAAGCGACATCGCTCCTATCTTATCGGCCCATGCCGAAAGCTTCTTGCATTGGATTAGCGACCACACTGCATGAGCGCTCATGAACTGGGTACCGTTCAGCAGCGCCAGGCCTTCCTTGGACTGCAGCCTGATTGGTTCCCAGCCCATTTCTGTCCAGACATCTTTGCTTTGTCGGATTTCACCTTTGTAAAGCACTTCGCCGAGGCCTATCAGGGGCAGGCTCATGTGAGCAAGCGGCGCCAGGTCGCCAGAAGCCCCAAGCGAGCCCTGCTGATATATTACTGGCAATATGTCGTTGTTGAACATGTCTACAAGCCGCTGTACGGTGATCAGCTGCGTGCCTGAATGGCCGTAGGATAGGCATTGCACCTTCAGGAGCAGCATCAGCTTAACTATTTCCGGACGGACGGCGTCTCCCGTTCCGCAGGCGTGCGACATCACGAGATTGTGCTGAAGCGCAGACAGTTTGTCCTCGGGGATAGTCACGTTGCAGAGCGAGCCGAAGCCGGTGGTCACTCCGTAAAGCGGTCTGCTGAGGTCTTCCATCTTGCTATCTAGGTATTTGCGGCACTTTTCGATAGCCGACACGGCTCCTGCGCCGAGTTCTATCCGCTCGTGCTTTTCTATTATGTCTTGAATTGTGCCCAGGCTTAGGTGGGCGCTGGAAATTGTATGAGTCATATATTCTTCGTAATTATATTCCTTTGAGAGCGTCTCTGACGAGGGAGTCATCAGCATGGTTCGGTAGGGTGACCTTCAGGCCAGGGGTTCGCTCCATCTCGCGACTAATGGCATGAGCTGCGCCTTCGTTGCGTGCCCAGCTCCGGCGCGCGATTCCATTGTTCACGTCCCAGAATAACATCTCCTTTATATGCCTTGCAGAGTCATCGGAGCCGTCAATCACCATTCCGAAGCCGCCATTGATGACCTCGCCCCAGCCGACCCCGCCGCCATTGTGGATCGATACCCACGTTGCACCACGGAAACTGTCCCCTATGACGTTCTGGATGGCCATGTCGGCAGTAAACTGGGAGCCGTCGTAAATGTTAGAAGTCTCCCTGAACGGGGAATCGGTGCCTGATACGTCGTGATGATCGCGCCCCAGCACTATTGGGGCCTTGATCTTGCCGCTGCGGATGGCTTCGTTGAAAGCCATGGCGATTTTTGTCCTGCCCTCGCAGTCGGCATAGAGGATGCGAGCCTGGGATCCTACCACCAGATTGTTTTTCCCAGCCTCCTCGATCCAATGTATATTGTCGCGAAGCTGGCCCTGAATTTCTTCTGGAGCCGTGCGAGCTTCTTCTGCAAGCACCTTGATGGCAAGCTCGTCCGATTTCGCCAGGTCGGCAGGGTCTTCACTCATGCAGACCCACCTGAACGGTCCGAAACCATAGTCAAAGTACAACGGTCCCATGATGTCCTGCACGTATGAAGGATAGCGGAAATGCCCGTCTGCCATGATATCTGCTCCCGCGCGTGAAGATTCCAGCAGGAAAGCATTGCCGTAGTCGAAAAAGTACATTCCATCAGCTGTCAGCTTGTTGATGGCTGCGACTTGCCTTCGCAGAGACGCTTGAACTGCTTCCCTGAATTTCTCAGGTTCTGCCGCCATCATATTCTTTGATTCCTCGAGAGTCAGCCCTGCCGGATAATATCCGCCGGCCCACGGGTTGTGGAGCGAAGTCTGGTCCGTTCCAATATCCACATGAATATGCTCTTCCGCAAGCCTTTCCCAAAGGTCAACGACGTTGCCCACGTATGCCAGCGAGACTGTTTCCTTTCCCGACACGGCCTTGCGGATCCTCTGCAGCAGCTCGTCCAGGTTGTCGTGGAGTTCATCCACCCAGCCCTGGTCGTAACGCTTGCGGGCAGCCAGCGGATTGATTTCGGCGATTACGCTCACCACGCCGGCGATGTTTCCTGCTTTCGGTTGTGCGCCGGACATTCCCCCCAGGCCTGCTGAAACGAAAAGCATCCCCTTCATGTTCTCCCTGGTCCCTGCAATGCCTTTGGACTTCAACTGCTTGCGGGCTGCGTTCATCACCGTGATCGTAGTCCCGTGCACTATTCCTTGCGGCCCTATGTACATGTAAGAGCCTGCCGTCATCTGGCCGTATTGCGAAACGCCCAGGGCGTTGAATTTCTCCCAGTCGTCTTGCTTGGAATAGTTGGGAATCACCATCCCGTTCGTGACCACTACTCGCGGGGCATCCTGATGGCTCGGGAATAGACCCAGCGGCAGCCCAGAATACATCGCCAGGGTCTGCTCCTCCGTCATTGTTGCAAGGTATTGCATGGTCAGCCTGTACTGCGCCCAGTTCTGGAATATGGCGCCGTTGCCTCCGTAGATGATGAGTTCGTGAGGATGCTGGGCGACTCTAGGATCCAGGTTGTTCTGGATCATAGCCATGATTGCCGCTGCCTGCTTGCATCTGCAAGGGTATTCGTCAATCGGGCGAGCGAAAATCTCGTACGATGGGCGGAAGCGGTACATGTAGATCCTTCCGTAGTCTTTCAGCTCCTTGGCAAATTCAGGTGCTAAGGTCGCATGGAACTTTGCAGGGAAGTAGCGCAGGGCGTTCTTCAGCGCCAGCGCCTTCTCCTCGTCCGTCAATATGTCCTTGCGCTTCGGCGCATGGTTGATCGTTCTGTCGTAAGGTTTCGGTTCCGGAATCCTGTCCTGAGGTATCCCGGCTAATATTTCTTCTTGAAAGCTTGTCATATCATTGAATTTTAGAGTTCACGATGTCAAGTATCTCCTTCTCTTCCTGAACGGCTTTGGCAGCAATTTCGGCGGCCTCGCCAACGAGACGGTCAGCGGCATCCCTATCCTTCAGCCCTGCCGCATTGATTTTCACGTTGAGTTCTGCGCCCAGTACAGCGGACCGGGCTGCCAAAGCGCCAACGCCGGCATCCGAAACCGAATTCGGATTGCCTCCGGAGGCCATGGCGCGAGCAATCTCAAATGCCTTGAGGCTGGCTTTCATGGTGCGCAAAGGCACTTTCGTGGCATGCAAGGTAGCTTCTTCGATGGCAGCGGCACGTGCCGCCTTCTCCTCGTCTGTGCCCTTTGGCAGCCCGAAAGCAGACATTATCTTGTCGAAGGCGGCAGTGTCCTCGTCCACGAGCGCAACCAGCTCGTGCATGATTGCCTGACCTTTCTCGGCCCAGTCGGAAAACTCTTTCCATCTATCGTCCCAGCCCCTCTTGTGAGCTGACAGGTTTGCGACCATGGTTCCAAGAGCGGCGCCGAGAGCGCCCATGTAGGCAGAGATTGACCCTCCGCCCGGGGCAGGGGACTCTGATGCCGTCTCGGCTGCGAAATTCTTCAGGCTCATCCTGACAAGCTTTTCCCTGCGAGCCTGTTCGGCAGGATCCACCATGAGATATTCAATGACCTTCTCATGCGGGTCGAAAGGCTTCAGGTCGTCCAGGCTCATGGACTTCACCGCAATCTTGATGATTTCTTCCTCAGATATTCCCAAAGATCTTTCCTGCTTCTCCAGGTAGTATTTCCCGGCATCAATCAGCACGCGCTTCGGCACCAGTCCGACTATCTCTGCGCCAGTCACGCGCAATCCGCGGGCTGTGGCAGCCCGGCACACCTCGTCGAAAGCAACGTGCAGTGGCGTCACATCGATGTCCGTGATATTCATTGAGACTTGTGCTATTCCATATTCATCAATATACCAGCCAATCGCCTTGCACCCTTTCAAGGTGCCAGGCTCCCAGATGTCATTCCCATTGGCATCCTTCAGCACCTTCCCGGTAAGGCTTCCGCCCTCACGCTTCTTGCGGCCTTTCTCGCGCACATCGAAAGCAATCGCCATCGCGCGTCGCACCGAAGTCGTGTTCAGGTTGAAATTCACGGCAACCAAGAAATTGCGGGCTCCCACGTTGATGGCTCCGCTCTTTGCCACTGTCTCGTTGTATTCCCCGGGTCCGAAGTCAGGAGCTCTGAGAGGATCTGCGATTTTCTCTGGCAGGGCCTCGTATTCTCCCGCCCTGCAAACCGCAAGATTTTTGCGTTCAGGCTTGAAAGCTGCCGCCTCGTAGCAGTAGCAAGGCACCCCAAGCTCCTCGTATATTCTTTTAGCCAAGCTGCGAGCCAGCTGCGCGCATTCCTGAAGCGTTATCCCCGCAACAGGCACAAGCGGTAGCACGTCGCATGCACCGGAGCGCGGATGAGCCCCATGGTGCTTTCTCATGTCTATCAGCTCGTTGGCTTTCACTACCCCTTGAAAAGCCGCTTTCAGAACAGCCTCTGGCGTTCCGACAAAAGTCACCACTGTCCTGTTGGTTGCTTCACCCTGATCCACGTCCAGCACTTTCACTCCTTCCTCTCCGGCTTTGGCAGATGCTATTGCCAAAACTATCTTGTCTATCACGCTTTTATCCCGCCCCTCGCTGAAATTCGGGACGCATTCGATTATCTGTCTCATGATTTCATTAAATGATATTTCCTTTATGTTATAAAATTATGAATAATTTCGGATAATCCCTATCAAAAACGCATAACTTTCTTCGAAAAAATTAAATATTCAAAGCATGCCGAAAGGAAAACAAATATTGCTAACTTAGATGAATCAAATGACCACGTCAAATGTTTAGATTTCTCATCAATTTATTCATCTTTGCCACCCTCGTGCCGTTCTCGCTTGACGCACAAGAGAATCCAGGTAAAATCATCGTGAGCTACGTCACTTCTTGGACTGACGTGATGCCGGACCCGACGACCATGACGCACATCAACTATGCCTTCGGGCATGTGAACAAAACCTTCGATGGCGTACGCATAGACAATCCGGACAGGCTTAGGCAGATTGTAGGGCTCAAAGAAAAGAATGCCGGCCTGAAAGTACTGCTTTCCATAGGCGGCTGGGGCAGCGTCGGCTTCAGCACCATGGCATCTAGGCGGCACGACAGGAGTGATTTCGTCAAAGACTGTGGCCGAGTCGTTAATGAATATAACCTCGACGGCATCGACATAGACTGGGAATATCCTACCAGTAATGCTGCCGGGATAGACAACTCTCAGAAAGACACGAAGAACTTCACCACCCTGATGAAAGACCTGCGCAAGGTCTTAGGCGATGACAAACTTCTTACGCTTGCGTCAGTAGCTTCTGGTGAATACATTGACTTCAAGGCAGTTTCACAAGTAGTAGATTTCGTGAATATAATGTCTTACGACATGGGAAGCGCTCCAAAGCATCATGCATCTCTCTACAAATCAGAACATACTGGCTGGATGAATACATCCGAGGCTGTTGAGAAGCACATTGCTGCCGGAGTGCCAAAAGATAAGATAGTGGTCGGCATTCCATTCTATGGCAGAGGCGGATCGGTTCTCCCAAGTTTCGTGAATTATAGGGATATCCCTAATCAACAGGGAGTTGAATGCTGGGATGACGCTGCTGAAGTGCCATACCTGGCCGATGAGAACGGGACATTGATTCTTGGCTACGATAACCCTCGCTCCATTGCCATAAAATGCAAATACATCATCGATAATGGCCTTCGTGGCGGAATGTACTGGGACTATTCCGGAGATAACGATCGGGGCGATTTGCGAAATACGATGCGTGACTGCCTTCTTGGAAATATGCAAGATCGCGGTTTCCCGGGCAATTATGCCAAGGCACCTCGCTTCAAGGCTCTCATCTATTATTCAACGAGCGAGGAGGTCGCTCATGTCCAATTTGCCGAGCAGACTGTTGAGTTCATGAAAAAGCTGAACTATGGCGATGGGTTCATATTGGACGTGACGACGGATTTGTCTGGTTATGACTACGACAAACTGAAGGACTACAGCGTCGTGATAATGCCGAATGCTTCTCCGAAAAGTCCCGAAGCAAGGAAGGCTTTCGAAAAATACATGGAAAACGGTGGAGGCTGGGTGGGTTTCCACGGTGCAGGTTACAATGACGCCAGGACGAATTGGCCTTGGTTCAACGGATTTCTTGGCACAGGCACTTTTCTTTGCAATAACTGGCCTCCTCAGCCAGCCCTGCTCGATGTCAATGCCATAGGTCATGATGTTACGAAGAATCTTCCGGAACATTTCGTGGCTCCTGCAAGCGAATGGTATATGTGGAATGATGATCCGACGACCCGTGACAATGTAACAGTGCTTCTTTCCCTTTCTCCAAAGAACTATCCTATCGGCATAAAGGACGTCATTAGCTTTGGAGCCTTCCCAGTGGTCTGGACGAATGTGAAGTATAGGATGATTTATCTGAACATGGGTCACGGGGATGAGGAATATGCCGATGCCACCCAAAAGCTTCTTTTTATTAATGCTATCCGCTGGATCATTAGCCACGACCCTAAAGGCAACCCATTTAAAATAAAATGAATTTGCGACAATGTTAATTCTTTAAAATACCCTTTATATGAGACGTGACATATCCATTATTTTCATCTTGGCTGTTCTTTTCGGAGCTATGTCTTGCTCCCGGAAGGCGGTTGACGATTATCCTATGTTCTGGTCGTGGCTCACATACAGTCCGACGATGAACCTGGATTCGGTGTGCCAGGTCATGAATGACGTTGGAATTGACGGCATCATCCTGGAATCTGGCAACCCAGATGATTACAGAAAGGCTGCTCCGATCGTGAAAAAACATAATTTGAAGATGTACGCATGGTATATCTCAATGAATGCAGAACATGACGCCGACTCCCTGATTGCTCATCACCCGGATTGGTTCAGCGTCAATAGAGAGGGAAGGAGCCTTGCTGACACCATGGCTTATGTGGGCTATTATAAATTCCTCTGTCCGGCGCTACCGGAAGTCCGCGAATATCTTTGCAATAAGGCAAAGGCTATTTGCGAGGTCGATGGTGTTGACGGAGTGTCAATAGATTACCATCGTTTCGTGGATGTCGTGCTGCCTACTACTCTATGGCCGAAATATGGGATAGTGCAGGACCGGGACTATGCCGAATGGGACTTCGGCTATCATCCGGCGATGATAGAAAAATTCAAGAATGAATATGGCTACGACCCCAGAGACGAAGACGATCCTACGGCTGATGAAAAATGGCGCCAGTTCCGTTGCGACCAGATTACGGAAGCCGCGAACATGATTGCAGATGTCGTGCATTCTTACGGCAAGAAGATGGCGGCATCCCCATTTCCTACGCCTAAAATGTCTTCACGCATGGTTCGCCAGGACTGGGGCAAGTGGAAACTTGACATCGTGTTCCCAATGGTGTATCAAGATTTCTATACTGGCGATCCAAGCTTCGTCTATGATTGCACAGTGGAGAACAATCGCGACAAAAACCCGATGACAACCCTTTATTGCGGGCTTATGGTCGGAAAGGAAGACGGCATATTCAAGCAGATGGATGCTGCCTTCGCCGGAGGAACGAAAGGAATCGCTCTCTTCACCGTCAACAGCCTGCGTTCTCCCGAAGTCAGGGCACGTTTCAAGGAATATACCGACAGCGTGAAATCAATTAAGGATAAGGCCGCTTCCCCGAAGGCTATGGCTGCCGATACGAATGTCTTCGCTCATGAGGGCGTAATGAATATGGTTCAGGAAAAAATGTGTGCCATTGCTGGAAGCACAGAACTTTCATTAGGCGATTACAAGCTGAAAAATTCATACGATGCAACACGAATATATCAGGTTACGGACAAAACCAGCGGAAAATCGTTCGATGTCACCTTCTATCTTTACGGTGACGTGCTTTCTGGGTGGGACGTGGTGCTTTCGGATAGGCGTGACAGCATAGAAGTCAAGAAGATAAATGTAGCTGGAAACGTATCAGCATCGGAAGTGCCGTCCCTGATGAATTCGAAACGGATTCCTTTCAATCGCATCAGCTGCCAGGGCTGGGCCAAGGACTATCCCTATCGACCGGACGTGGCATTTCGCATAGCCCACACTGGGAATTCGATTCTTTTGGAATATAAAGTGACGGAAAAGGGCACTATGGCAGCGGCCGTAGAAGACAACGGAAAAGTGTGGAATGACTCATGCGTGGAATTCTTCGTTTCACCGACGTGTGATGATACTTATTACAATTTCGAGAGCAATTGCACGGGACATGTCCTCGCCGAATACGGTAAGAAAGGCACAAGCCGCAAGACGCTGCCGCTTAACCGCATAGCTGCCATATCTCGTTATGGCGATTACGTTACTAGTGGCAACAAGCCGCTGGAGGTGCAGCAGGGAACGCATACTTGGGAACTCTGTTTGGTGATTCCTGCCAAGATGTTCAAAGAGAGTGGAATGAAGACTCTCGATGGCGCCAAAATGACGGCAAACTTCTACAAATGCGGAGATAAGATGGAGAAGCCTCATTACCTATCTTGGAATCCGGTCAAGAACGAAACGCCAAGTTTCCACCTCCCTGAATATTTTGGAGTGCTAAATTTCGAGTAGACTCTTATCCGGAAGCCACCATTTGCACACCGTTAGGCTGCGACACTCCCCATCATGCTTCAGGCAACCGCTTCCGAATGCCGCTCGGAGAACCGCTTGTCCCAAGGTGATCACATTCATTCTTAAGCACAGGGTTTTGCATCTGACCCAACTTATAGTTGACCTTCACGCCGGTAGCCTCCTGGAAGGCGGTGATCAGTTCCAGGACGGACAGCGGCTTGCCAGTCCCGATATTGAATATTCCATATTCCATATTCCTTTTCTCGTCAATTAGGCGCTCTAATTCGCAACACGTCATTCTGAACTTGATTCAGTGATTTTAAGCTCAATCTGCCTGTATTTACACTTGTGCGATTTGCTATAGCTCTCATAAACTTCATGAAGATCGCCTTCTGGAAGAGCGGCAAGGTGCGTTCCTTCGAAGTGGACAAGGACGCCGTCAGGAAGGCCACGCTCACGAGCGGGTTCTTTGCCAGCAAGACCCTCGGCCTGGACCTGG
>Ga0256406_1007115_pt1 | contig 10824 bp, 5 predicted proteins | sample RumenRJG_03DNA_FD_185986 | JGI IMG/M metagenome (GOLD analysis project Ga0256406, IMG submission 185986) | Bovine rumen microbial communities from Lethbridge, Alberta, Canada - RJG_03 | ecosystem: Host-associated > Mammals > Digestive system > Stomach > Rumen | place: Canada: Alberta | collected...
ATCCGCCAATGGCCTGGCCGGTATAGAGGCCGGTCATGTGAATGCCGATGGCTAATGAACGCGACTTCCCGGTGTGCCAGTCGGCGATGAGCGTCAGGGCGGAGGGGATGTAAAGCGCCTCGCTGATACCCATCAGCGCGCGAAGCACATACAGTTGGTCAAACGTTGTCGCGAATCCCATGAGAAAGGTGACGGCTGACCAGACAAACAAACTGATCACTACTAACCATTTCTTGCTGAACCGGTCGGCTACGAATCCGGCAAACGGACTCACAAGGCCGTATATCCAAAGGAAGACGGCCATCAAGGCTCCGAAAGCCTCGGCCTTGTTCAACTCTGCAATATCCACTTTCATGGCTTCCTGCATGGTAGAAAGCATCTGCCGGTCCATGTAGTTGAGCAAGGCTACGACCCACAGCAAGGCAACCACCAGCCAGGGATAGATCTTCTTTAAGTTCATATCAATCAGCTGCTATATATATTAATGTGTCGTCAATGGTTATAGGTGTATGACATTATCTGATAGAGATGCGGTAGATGTCGGGCGTGCGAATTCCGGGCTTCAGCTCGCCGCCAATGAGGAAGACGTCACCCTTGTACACTACCGCCGCGGCCCCTGCCCGGGCGGTAATAGGGGAGGAGCCGATGAGCGTCCACTGTCCTTTCTCAAACAGACAGATATTCGGATTGAACTTATACCATGCTACGGGGTGCGTGAGATACCCGGGCTCAGGGGTGTTGACGGCCTTTAGAAAGACATCTTTATTCACTCCGCCGAGGGCAAGCACCCGGTTGGGCGACAGGTTGACGGCGCATCCGCCGCCTAAGAACACTTTCTCACCGTTCTTGTCTTCGGGTCCGGCGACGGACGTCGGGCTCTCGCCATATTCGATGCCGTTGAGACTGAGCGTGGCCAACCGATCGCCTTGTTTGGGTGTGAACCCGCCCCAGACACAAAAATGACCGTCATACGAAGCACTTACCGGTTGAACAAGCGGAAGGTCAGCGTCCCACACCTTTCTCCAGCCCTCGGACAGCGCTTTCATGTCCAGGACATAGATGCCGCCATTGCCCCTGATGAAAAGCTTCCCGTCATTCATGGCACCCGTGAAGTTGTCCATGGGTTGCGGCAAAGAAGGCAGCGTGTCGATCACGGCCTGACCTTCGGATATGCTTATCCTGATAACGGTGCTGAGCGATTCGTGGCTGTTATTGCCGCCTAAACAGATGATGCCGTCATCGGCCGTGACGCTCACCCCATAGGCAGCCGCTGCCGGAAGTGCTCCGATCTTCTGCCAACGGAGCGTGTCGCTATTGTCGATCCCAGCAGCATAGATGCCTTGGTAATACTTCTTCGTTCCTCCTTCGGCAACGGGCTTGTCGGGGAAGTTGCAGCCTCCGGCCATGACCAAAGTCGAACCTATGTGTCCGGCATAACAAGCCGAGACACCTTTCTCAATGCCAGGCTCGTCGTGCGGAAAGCCTTTCATGAGCTGGAATGCAATGCTTCCTATAGAACTTATGATAGGAGCCGCACATAAGATTGGAGTTAATAACATTTTCTTTTTCATAGTTTAAAAGTGCTTGCTGGCAAATCTTTCCCATTGAACAAATTTGCAGTTGAGAAAGGCTGCCACCCATATCTTATATATTTTGGTTTTCTTACTTTTTTGCATGATACTGATACTTTGTCGCCTTCTATGAAGGCTTCGGCCGGATAATATATACCATCATCTCCAGAGATATCAAAACCTTTTAGTAATGGGCCTTTGGCATGTAAACCATCAGCGTGACTGAATCTTAAAAGGATTTTATCACCTATTACCGTCTTTTCAATGCAGACGGGTCCTTCCCACTCCAAATTATGATTGTATGTATTTTTGAGGGCTTGCCATGCCAGACGCTCACCAACCTGTCTTTTCTGTGGATAATGTACATTGAGGGAATCGCCCAAGTCTGTTGTAACTACCATAAAGGTATGAGACAGACTATCGGCTAACAGGCGTTGACTATTCCTAAAATAGGGCCATGATGGTCTATTTAGGCTTGACAGTTGAACTGTATAGAAAGGTAGCTCGGGTTTCTTGAAATATTCTCTCCAACTTTTTTCCAGTAACGTGAAAAGTTTAGCATGTGTTTCTATATTGTGGGCATTTGATTCTCCTTGGTACCAACACACTCCTTTGATATTATATTGTTCTAAGGGGAGTATTCCTGCTTCAAACATATAAGCTGGCTCGAAAGGGTGACGTTGCCACTGGGCTTTTGACAAAGATACGTTATAGAGAGCTCTTTGGCGTGCCCATGGTTGGCCAAAGTCGTTATGATACCAATCGAAGAGAATGTTTGGAAATTCCCATTCTAATGTATGCCGTCCTACCCATGACTCGGTAGTAGTACCTCCAACAGCATTGCAAATGATCCCAATGGGTACTTGCAGACTGTCGGAAAGTGTTCGCCCGAAATGATAGGCAATGGCCGAGAAATTTTTAATGGTTTGGCTATCGATAGTCTCCCAACCATTGTGTTGTAATATTAGAAGTTTATTGACAGAGTCACACCCTTGCTCGGACCATTTTTCTTTCCAAGTATTATATAATGTGTGCATATTGTAGATGTGGAGCAAAGTCTGCTTGTTTGCTTCTTTGATATCAGAAACCGCACTCTTGCATGCTGCGACAGGCATCTCCATATTTGACTGCCCGGAGCAGAGCCATACATCTCCTACCCAGACATCATGGAGAATCACACTCATTGAAGGAGAAGATATTGTAATGGTATAGGGACCACCTGCTTTCAAGGCGGGCACATGGAATTCCCATTTCCCGTCATGGTCTGCTATGGCTGTACCTTTAAATTCCCCATTGAAATTTAGATTTATCTTTTCACCAGAATTAGCTAAGCCATGAAGAACGATTGGTTCTTCACGTTGTATGACCATACCGTCAGTATATAAGAGAGGTAATTTAAGGCCACCATAGTTGCCTGTAATTGCAGAATAAACTTCACAGGCCATGATTCCTGCACCTTCTGCATTGGGATGTACTGCATCAATAAAAAGATCTGGCCTTTTGTAAAGGGGCGAGAAGAGATCTATAAGTCCTGTCTTTTTGTTTATAGCAATTTGACGAATGTGCTCTTGGATCTGTTGATGCCAGTCTCTTGTGCCTGACAAAAAACGATGGTGACGGAAAGTAAGAGGTGTCATCAGGCAAATCCAGACTTTAGCTTTGGGGTTGTGTGACCTCAGGCTGTCAATAAGAAGTGAATAATCGTGATTAAATTCATCTGCATAATTTGGCCAGTTACGAGGGTCTGTATCATTCACTCCCAGATGAATAACAATAATATCAGCTGCATAATTTAAGGCAGCCTTATATTCGGGTTCGGAGATATAGGGATGATGCCCGTGACGCAATAGCGTACAACCGGAATGACCGAAGTTGCGAACTTCGAATCCTTTTCCAAGCAGTAGTTGTAATTTTGCAGGGTATGATTCGTGATCTCTATCAGCAAGCCCGTAACCATAAGTTATACTATTGCCCACGCATGCCACTTTAATTACTTTGGCATTAACGCAAGTGGGTAATAACAACTCTAGGATCAATAATAAAGACAGTCCAAGGTTCCTCATATTATTATTACTGTTTTTGCTTTCAAGTTTATTATAAGCGCAAAGTTAGCAAATAAATTTATTATATACAAGATTATTGAGTAACATTTGTGTTAATAATATACAAACGCACGAAATATCTCCTCAAAATATTTGTGTTTATAAAGTCTTTGTACTAATTTTGCAACTATAAATATCAGAGAAGCTAAGAAATCTTATAAAATGGCTATCTGAGCAACAGGAGATAAAAAAACATACATATATCAACAATCAACTTTAACTTATCAAGCTTATGAAAAATCTGATTGCTTTTTTATGCAGCTTGTTGACCTGTGTTACCATGATGGCTCAGAAGACCATTACGGGAACCGTCGTTGACGCTGTGAATGGTGAGCCGTTGGTCGGTGTGACCATTCAGACAGTTGGTGCCCAGAATGGCACGGTTACGAACATTGACGGACAGTTTTCTCTCAAAGTGGCAAAGACACCTACTCAGATTAAGGTGTCTTACTTAGGCTACAAGGAGCAGACTGTGACAGCAAATGGTCAGGAGATAACCATCAAGCTGCAGTCTACAGCCCAGGAGTTGTCTGAGACTGTGATCACGGGTTACAGTGGCTCGATCATCCGTTCTAAGCTGACCAACTCTATCTCTAAGGTTAAGAACGAGAGTCTCACAACGGGAATGTTCTCCAATCCTGCTCAGGCTCTCTCAGGTACCGTCTCCGGCCTGAGGGTCATTCAGAACTCAGGTAACCCGAATTCGGCACCGACAATCACGTTGCGTGGTGGTACTGACTATGATGGTAGTGGTACGCCGCTGATCGTCGTGGATGGTATGATCCGCAGCAGTATGGCTGACATCAACCCCAATGATATCGAGTCGATGGAGGTGATGAAGGATGCCGGTGCTACGGCCATCTATGGCTCGCGCGCCAACAATGGTGTCATCCTTATCACGACCAAGAAAGGTAAGAATGGAGAAGGAAAGATCAACTTCAATGCAAAGCTTTCCTGGAACTACTTCAATAACCCATATGAGTTCTGTGATGCCGGCGATTATTTGTACTATGAACGTCGTTCTTATAAGTATGCTGCTGATAAAGGAACGGCTAATCTTAACTCGCTCTCCGGTACACAGCCTTACGGTACCGGCAATGACTATTATACCGATGGTAACAAGAGCTCTAAAGGAATTTGGGGCGTATATATCTATGATAATCTTGACGCCGACTTGCAGACAAAGTTGATAGGTGAGGGGTGGCAGACGATGACGGATCCCGTCACGGGTAAGACGCTCATCTATTGCAACAACCATATGGAGGACTTTAATATCAAGACTCCGAGTTTCTCTCAGGACTATAACCTCAGCTATAGCGGGGGCAACGACCGTGGACACTATTACGCTGGTATAGGGTATAATAAGAGCGAAGGTAATGCCATCAACAACTTCAACCGCCGCCTCTCAGGACTGCTGAATACTGACTATAAGATTAAGAAGTGGCTGACGTCCTACTCCAACTTCAACTTCTCTACAACGAAGTATCGTGGTGTCTCTCCTTTTACTAATGAGACCAACTACTTCTCCCGTAACTTCTCTTATCCCCCGACTTTCCGTGCCTATAATGCGAATGGCGAGCTGCTGCTCGGTAAGAACTCGGGCGATGGTAACCAGCAGTACCTTGCAGATGCATGGGATAATGACTATAGCCGGCAGAAGTTCATGTTCTCACAGGACTTCCGCTTCACTCTCTACGACGGACTGACACTTGACTTCAAAGGTGACTGGTTCTACGAGTACTATACTTACGAGTATTTCTACCATACCTATCTGAGTTCGCCGGGCTCGTACAATACGAAACATAACTCTTACTCGGAGAGTGATAAACAACTTACGCAGACCTATAATGTTCTTCTCAACTACAACAAGACTTTTGGTAAGCATGGCATCAGCGCCTTGCTTGGCTGGGAGTATTTCCATCAGAAATCTCATACTTTGAATGCAAGCGGTTATAACCCTGCCAATAATTATTTCTGGGATTTGCAGTATACTCTATCGGATAAGGGAGCACGTTCTATCGATACTTCTCACGACAAGTTTATCACGGAGTCTTACTTTGCCCGTGTCAACTACGACTACGATGCTAAATATCTTGCCAGCTTCACGCTTCGTCGTGACGGTATCTCCAAGCTGAGTAAGGACAACCGTTGGGGTACCTTCCCCGGTGTGTCTTTAGGTTGGGTGTTCTCTAAGGAGCCTTTCATGGAGAAGACAAACAACTGGCTGAGCTTTGGTAAGCTTCGTGCTTCCTATGGTAAGAATGGTAATGTAAACTCCAGCTGGGTTGGAAACTATACCATTCAGGGTTCATACGCTCAGACCAATTACAATGGTCAGACAGGTTATTATCTGAGCAATATCCCTAATTCATATTTGACGTGGGAGACCTCAAGAACATTTGAATTAGGACTCGACTTGGGGTTCTTGGACAACAAGATACAGACCAACTTCACTTGGTATGACCGTCGTACTATCGACAAATATGCAAGCATAACTGTTCCGGCTTCGTCAGGTTTCACGAGCATCACTTCCAACAACGGTACGTTGCAGAACCGTGGTTTCGAGTTTGACCTCAACTATCACATCCTTAAGACAAAGGACTGGCGGGCAGACCTCAACTTTAATATTGCCTACAACATCAACAAGATCCTGAAGTTGCCCGACAATGGCAATGAGAAGAACCGTCAGAATGGATTCTATGTCTATACCGGTAACGGTACAGATAAGAAGTATGTAGGTGGATATGCTGAAGGTGAGCGTCCGGGCGACCTCTATCTCTTTGTGGCTGAAGGAATCTATAAGAGCTATGATGAGATCCCAGGCGACCTTGTGGACGAGTCAACCTCAAACAACGGTGGTTCCAACAAGAAGCTCTATGGTCCTAAGGCTTATGCTGAGTATGGTAAGGCCGCAGGCGGACTGGCTATCATGCCTGGTGACGTTAAGTGGAAGGATGTTAATGGTGATGGTGTAATCGACAACTATGATATGGTGAAGGTCGGCAACGTCATACCTAAGTATACAGGTGGTATCAATCTCTCGGTATCTTGGAAGGATCTGACGCTGTCTACCCGTATGGACTTCGCTCTTGGCTTCAAGACTTATGATTATCGAACTCCAATCTTTATGGGTAATATGCAGGGTACCTATAATACTCTTACAAATGTTAAAGACACTTGGTCAGAGGATAATCCTAATGCCAAGTATCCTATCTATATTTGGGCTGATCAGCTCAACGCCCGCAACTACGACCGCTACAGCACCTTGTTCTGCTACGACGGTGACTATCTCTCTTTCCGCGAGGTGACATTGTCTTATAATCTCCCGAAGTTCCTTGTAAACAAGGTTGGTATAGAGAACTGCACAGTGTCTGTCACAGGCCAGAACTTAGGCTATATCTGCGACGCTCCTTATGTCTTCTCTCCTGAAGTGTCGAGCAACTGGGGCGGCTATCCATTGCCAAGAATGCTTGTGCTCGGTCTGAATGTAACGTTCTGATACGACACGGATGTAACAATTCAATTAATTGGTTCAACATAAAAAGAAATTTTGATATGAAGAAACTAAATATAATCTTAGGCAGTCTTGCCTTGGGAGCTTTGATGGCATTCACGAGTTGTGAGTCGCTCGACCAGACTCCTAAAGACTATTTTGCCAGTACTACATTCTGGCAGGATGCAGCTCAGGTTAGTGGATATATGACAGGTTTGAACAGTTATCTCCGTTCGTCATACGGCGACAACTTCCTGATGGGTGAGATCCGTGGAGGTTTGCTTGGAGACGGTGATGACGGAACAGGTGTCTCTGTTTTTGGAGAGTCGATGTATGCTCAGACAATAATCAAGCAGGATCTTCGTGAGGATAATGCTCTGTTTAACAATTGGAACAGTATCTACAGTTATATTGTTCGCGTAAATCTCGCCATCCAGCAGATTCCGAACTGCAGTTTCCTGACGGATAAGGAGAAGGCGCTCTACCTGGCTGAGGCTTACGGTATGCGTGCTTATTACTATTTCTTCCTCTATCGTACATGGGGCAATGTGCCTTTGGTGACTGACGTTGCCATCACGGAAGGCGAAGTATCGGCTGCTGCACTCTCACGCCCACGGTCCAATGCTTCAGAGATTATGAAGCTCATGAAGCAGGATATCGATGAGTCTGAAGCTCAATATAAGGCAGCAGGCTCCAACGGCTGGCAGGATCAGTACAACTGGAGCCTCTATGCTACGCTGATTCTTAAAGCCAATATCTATGCCTGGGCGGCAGAGGTGACGACCGGTGATCAGACGGCAACAGGCACTGCAGACCTCCGGACAGCCAAGGATGCCTTGCAGCAGATTATCAGCAGTGGAAAGTTCAAACTCATGCCACAGTTCTACCAGGCATTCCGTTCAGACTTTAAGGATCAGAATACGGAAAATATCCTTGCTGCTCCTTTCAACCAGACAGACAAGGTCTATTTCCCCAACATCAGTTATGCTTTGTCTCAGGCGAACTTCTTTACGGCTGCCTATGACCTGAACAATAAGCCGCTCAAGCTTGACAAGACTCAGACCTATGGTACTTATACATTGATAAATGGTATTGTCAGATATCAGTATAAAGAGAGCTTCTGGCGCTCATTTGATGCTACGGATACACGTCGCGACGCTACTTTCTTCGCCGTGAAAGGCAACCCGAATAGCGAAGCTACAGGCAGCAACTTTGGCGTTCTCGTTCCTAAGTTCGCCGGAACCTATTCCACAAGTGAAGGCACTCACTATCTTGATGACGACGGCCCTATCTTCCGTTATGCAGAGGTCTTACTGCTCATGGCTGAGATAGAAAACGACTTGGGTAATGATCCTTCGTCTTATATCAATGAGATTCGTCAGCGCGCTTACTACGGAAGTACGTATACGCCGTATACCAATAAGAGTAAGTATGAGAATACGAAAGCCATCCTGTTTGAGAGTGACAAGGAGTTTGTGTTCGAGGGCAAGCGATGGTTCAACCTCATCCGGATGAAGGATGCCAGCGGACAGTCGCTCGTCTTTGATCCGTCCGTCAACTATCCATTCATCCCTGGTGCTATGGGTAGCGAGGGTGCTATTCTTAGCTCTTCTGATGCTTACAAGGTACTCTGGCCGTTGTCGACCTCTACGATGAACAACGACCCTGCTCTTACACAGACTGCCGGATATAAGACAGCATTCACCAGATAGTAAAAATGTAAATATCATGATTGATAAGAATCAGTATCTTAGGCATTGGTCCGACACTTATAAGCGCGACCTGACGGAGAACATCATGCCGTTCTGGATGGAGCACGGCTGGGACCGTAAGCACGGCGGCGTTTACACTTGTGTCAACCGCGATGGATCACTGATGGACACCACGAAGAGCGTGTGGTTTCAGGGTCGCTTCGCTTTCGTCTGCGCCTTTGCTTACAACAATGTGGAGCATCGTCAGGAATGGCTCGACGCGGCGAAGAGCACCATCGACTTCTTTGAGAAATACTGTTTCGACAAGGACGGCCACATGTACTTCTCTGTTACCGAGGACGGCAAGCCGTTGCGCAAGCGCCGTTACGTGTTCAGTGAGACCTTTGCTGCCATAGCGCTCTCCGAGTATGCCATCGCGACGGGCGACAAGGGATGTGCCCAGCGTGCCCTCAAGATTTTTGAGGATACCCAGCGCTTCCTCAGCACTCCGGGTTTCCTGGAGCCTAAGTTTGAGCCGGAGGTGAAGCTGCAGAGCCACAGCATCGTGATGATCCTTATCAATGTGGGCTCGCGCATCCGCGCCGTCATCGATGATCCGGTGCTCACACAGCAGATCGACGAGAGCGTGGAGAAGCTGCGCCGTTACTTCATGCACCCTGAGTTTAAGGCTCTCTTGGAGAGCGTAGGCCCCAACGGTGAGTTCATCGACACGAACATGACCCGTACCATCAACCCGGGACATTGCATCGAGACCGCCTGGTTCCTCATGGAGGAGGCACGCTATCGTAACTGGGACAAGCGGCTGCTCGACACGGCTCTGACCATCTTCAACTGGTCTTGGGACTGGGGATGGGACAAGGAGTACGGAGGCATCATCAACTTCCGCGACTGCAAGAACCTGCCGCCGCAGGACTATTCGCAGGACATGAAGTTCTGGTGGCCGCAGTGCGAGACGATCATCGCCTCTCTGTATGCTTACTTGGCAACGGGCGACGACGAGTATCTCTACCGCCATCGTCAGATCAGCGAGTGGACTTATGCCCACTTCCCCGACAAGGAGTATGGCGAGTGGTATGGTTATCTGCACCGCGACGGCACCGTGGCTCAGCCGGCTAAGGGCAACCTCTTCAAAGGTCCGTTCCACATTCCGCGCATGATGACAAAGTGTTATACCCTCTGCAACGACATCTTAGCCACTTTGAATCAGCAATAGCAATCGTATTCAAGCGATGAGAAAACTATTCTGTTTACTGTTCTTGTGCCTGTCAATGACCTCGCTGGCACAAGAACTGAAGTTCCGCAAGAACGGTGAGTTCAAGATCGTTCAGTTCACCGATGTCCATTACAATGGTTCTCGTCAGTCACAAGTGGCGCTGAGCGTTGTCGACAGCGTGTTGCAGCATGAACGTCCCGACCTCGTGGTGCTCACAGGCGATGTGCTTTGGGGGTCTCCGGGAAAGGAAAACCTGCTGACGGTCTTGGGACGTATCTCGCGATATGATGTTCCGTTCGTCTATGAGTTTGGCAATCACGACAGTGAGATGACGGGCATGAGCAACAGGGAGCTCTATAACCTCGCGCGCACGGTGAAAAACAATCTGTTGCCCGATCTCTCTGCGCAGAAGGAGCTCGACTTCACCCTGCGTATCCTGTCGCATGATGGCAGAAAGACGGCAGCAGTGCTCTACTGTTTGGATTCTCACAGCTATCCGGTGGGTTTCCCCAAGGACAAGCGTCATGGTACCTACGCCTGGCTCTCTTTTGACCAGATAGCGTGGTACCGGCAGCAAAGCGCTGCCTTCACAAAAGAAAATGGCGGAAAGCCCTATCCGGCGCTTGCCTTCTTCCATATTCCCGTGCCGGAGTATCACGATGCCGTGAAGGACGAGAACGCTGTCCTTATCGGTACGCGCCGAGAGACAGTCTGTTCGCCCGCCTTCAACAGT
>Ga0256406_1007116_pt1 | contig 10824 bp, 8 predicted proteins | sample RumenRJG_03DNA_FD_185986 | JGI IMG/M metagenome (GOLD analysis project Ga0256406, IMG submission 185986) | Bovine rumen microbial communities from Lethbridge, Alberta, Canada - RJG_03 | ecosystem: Host-associated > Mammals > Digestive system > Stomach > Rumen | place: Canada: Alberta | collected...
GCTCTATTAATTTTGGGATTTTGAAGTTAACAGGAACCTCCTTATGGTAAAAGAAAAACCCCGCCAATACAAGGCGGAGTTATAAAGTTTTAAAAGCTTCACGCACAGGGTGCGTGATTTGGTTCAACTGAAATGTGGATTAACAATGAGGAAATAGAGCAGGACGATGCTCTGTTTCAGAATAGATATCCAGATCATTTTAAGGAATGGGTAGGTGCATTGCCTATAGGCTTACATAAAGAATTCCATGCAAATGTTCTTAACATTACTTTTTGTGGATTACAAAAAGATAAAAGGATATTACAAAGAGCCTTTAAAGCTGCACAATCTAAGAACATTATTGAAAAGGCTATAATACATTACCAGTCTGCAATTCTCTATGATGAATTCATTGAGAAATCTGCCAATCTTTTCCTTAAATTGAGGAAGTCTATGCTCATAGACGATCCTGATAATCAAAAACTGATTAAAGAATATGAAAAAATCAGGCATCCATATTTTAAGATAGAAGTTGTGTCCACCATGAGCTCTGGTAAATCAACATTAATAAATGCCATGATGGGTAGACAGCTTTTGCCATCTCAAAACGAAGCTTGTACAGCAACGATTTTTGAAATATTAGATACTGATGCCGGTACTTCAAATATTACAGCATACGATTACGAAGGAAAAATCATAAAGAACTATCACCATGATAAAGGCGAAAATATTGATCTATTGGAGCTGTCTGAATTGAATGATTCTGATACTGTCAGCAGAATCCGGATAGATGCAGATATTCCATTTTTAAAAGCCGATGGTGTAGCATTAATGTTAGTCGATACACCTGGCGCAAATAATTCCCAAAACATACTGCATAAAGAAATTACTTACAAAGAGATACAAGAAAGCACAGATTCTATCATTATCTATGTACTCAATGGGTCACAGCTTGGAACGACAGATGATCATATGCTGCTTAAAGATGTATCCGAGCAGATGAAAAAAGGCGGTAAGCAATTGCATGATCGTTTCTTATTTGTAGTAAACAAGATGGATCAGTTTGATCCGGAGCAGGAAGAAATCTCAAACGTATTAAATCATGCAAGAGCATATATAGAGTCGTTTGGTATTGAAAATCCTTTGATTTTCCCTTGTTCAGCAGAAACCGCATTAAATATTCGTACGACGCTTAAGGATATCGACATTGAGCATTTAAGTCGGCAGGAAGAAAAACGACTTTCGTCATCTGCACGAGATGGATTATCTATGATTGATAAATTGACCACATATGAGGACTTATATCTCGAAAAATATTCTTCTGTTTCCATTTCTGTTCAGCATGAAATCGAGCAGTTGGAGGAAGCTGCACGGGATGCTGGAGATACGAAGTCGGAAGCGCTAATCCATTCAGGCATTATAAGTCTAGAAAAATATATCAGTCTGTATATGAAAAAACAAACGGTGAAAAAACTCTCGCAATTCTTAAATGAAACCGTTGATAACTTTGTAATCTAAAATAAAGGGGGATCAGTTATGGCACAGATTTATATGAAATACAATCCGTATAAGTTGGAAACGGAGCTTAAGGTTGATGGTAATCCGATCAAAAAGGATAGCTATCTTTATAAGTTTGTAAAGGGAAAGAGACTGCAGGAGTGGGTTAATGAGTTCCCATCAAAGGTTCGTGATGAAACAGACTCTGTAGATTTTGATATTGATTTTTGCGGACTTAGCCTTGACTTTGATGATGTAGTTGAAGCGTTTCATCAGGCGCAAGAAAGCGGACTTATCAAAGATGTTAATTTCCATTTCATCAAGGGCAAGGCATCGGAAGATGTGAATGAAAAGATTATTGATGAATTTCAGAATATGCAGAAGGGACCTGTGGATGATTTCAGAGATCCAAGACTTATCAAGGCCTTTAATGCGATTAGCAGTGCCGTATTTCCGATTAATGTTGTTGCGACGATGAGCTCTGGTAAATCTACCCTCATCAATGCACTGTTGGGATCGCAACTTATGCCAAGTAGAAATGAAGCATGTACTGCAAAAATCACGGAAGTACTTGATACCGATGCGGATCATTTCAAAGCGGTTATTTTTGATAAAGAGGGAAATGCATTAGAAGAAACCGATGATCTGACTTATGAAGAGATGAATCGGTTAAATGATGCAGCAAATGTATTCAGAATCTGCGCTGAGGGCAATATTCCATTTGTGGAATCGACAGATTCAAAACTTAAGCTTATTGATACTCCGGGGCCGAATAATTCTGCCACACAGGAGCATAAAAATATTACATATCAGGCGATTAATAGCGATTCGACCGGACTGATTCTATATGTATTAAACGGCACACAGCTTGGAACTAATGACGATCATTCGCTACTTGAATATGTTGCAGAACAGATGAAAAAGGGTGGAAAGCAAATTCATGATCGTTTTCTGTTCGTTATCAATAAAATGGATCAGTTTGACCCTGAGAAGGAGGATATTCTCGAGGTGTTAAATCATGCAAGAGAGTATCTGGAATCTTTTGATATAGAAAATCCGCTTATTTTCCCTTGCTCTGCGGCAACTGCATTGAATATTCGTACTGCCTTAAGGGATATAGATATCGATAATTTATCTCGTGTTGAGGAAAGGAAGCTATCGTCAGCGGCACGCGATGGCCTTTCCATGGTTGATAAATTGACTGGATATGAGAATTTGTTCCTGGAGCAATATTCAACTTTAACGCCGAGCGAGAAGAAGGCGTTGAATTTTAGGCTAAAAAAAGCAGAAGAGGCAGGTAATACCAAGGAAATTGCACTTATCCATAGTGGAATTGCATCAATAGAGGCCGCAATCTCTGCATATGTAACGAAGTATGCTAAGACCAAAAAAGTTAAGGACATCGTCGAGACGTTTCAGGAAATTCTTTCGACAAATCAGATCATAGCAAAGGCACAGATGCAGGTAGCCACAGATAAACAGGCTGCTGAAGAAGCTGAAAAGGCCTATGAACTCATAAAAGAGAAAATTGATAATGCCGAAGATGCCAGAAAATTCAGAGAACAAATAGATGCCTTAAATCCTATGCCGACTTTGAAAGAAAAAGCTGATCAGAAGGAAGAAAAAGCAAGAGCAAAGATCACACGTGTCTTCTTATCCTGTGGTGATACTATTACGAACAGAGATACGGCAAAAGCACTTGTGAAATCATTCGGTCTCGCAAGTTCTGATGCCATTGCAGAATTGTCTACGGAAATTGAAAGTCTTGTGAATAATGAAGTAATCGTAGCCGGTAATAAGATTTTGATTGCTTACCAAGATAAGCTGCAGAAGATTGATGAGGAAATGGGTAATGAAAAGCTACAGTTCCATGCGACAGATATTATAAAGGGAACGTTGGCAACGATGCAGCAAAGTGTAGAAAGAATGCAGATGGACAATTTCGTCGCGGAGACCATAGACGATGAAGATATTGCCCAGACGACAACAATAAAAGGCAAGGAATATTATGTAAAAGTAGGGCAAGAAGAGGAAAAAATTGTCATTGGGTCTCATGAAGAAAAAATAGGAACTCAGAAAGTTAAAGTAGGTTCCCATAAGGTGAAAACAGGAACAAGAACTGTAAATAATCCAAAGCATCACTTTTTGGATTTCTTAGAATTATTTCATTCGAAGACGATTAAGGAAGATGTATATAAAGTAGTTGACGATTATGAAGAAAGGGATATAACACGAACGGTTCTTGATACTAAAACGGTTTTGAAAGATGTTTATGAGAAAAGAACGGAGGATGTAGAACAATATATACTTGATGTTAGTGAATTGCAAAAGAAGTTAGTCAGCGGAATCGAAATTGATATGGACTCAGCTATAAAGTCAGCACTTGAAGATGCTGAGGAGCAGATCAATGATATGAAAGCAAAATTCCAGAACAGTCTTGATAAACTTGATGAAACTGTGAAGATAAAATATCGGGAGCTTGCAGATGTGGCGAGAGATGAGGAACAGAAGCGTGCCAATGTTGAAAAGAATGAAAATCTCTGCAAGTGGATTACTGAACAAGTTGATACTGTGAATTCGATTATCGAAATGTAGGAGTATTACTATGAATAAACTGGTGAAAAAATTTGCGGATGAAGGAAATATTCAAAGATTAAGATACATATTTTATGATAGTTTCGAAGTTGATCCGACGTTTGAAAAGTATAAAGAAGACTATGAATATTGTAAAAATATTCCCGGGTTCTTTGAAGATTATAAAGAATTGACATCGTTGGATAATAAACGGTTGGATGCGGAGTATTGGACATATTTAAAGCGTGACCTAAAGACTAATTTTGCTGAAAAAAGATTTGAATTCATGAATAATATGGCACCTTCTATTTTTGCCGAAAAAGTTGCCAAGTTAAAAGAAGAAAGAATGACGGCTGATCAAACTACCACGGATTCTGGGAGCAGACAGAATAACGGTGAAATAATAGTAGAGGAGCCTCAAATTGTGAGACCTTCTCAAGCAAAAGTCGATGTGGATGCTATACAGCGCGCATTAGATGCAAAGGCTGCTGAGAAAATTGCCGCAGAAAGGGAAAAAGAAGCTGAGCGTCAACGTCAGAGGGAAAAGGAAGAACAGGAACAGATTAAGAGACAAGCTGAGGAAGAATCAAGAAAAAAAGTACAGGGGATTGTTCCACAGAGCAGAACTTGGATATTAATTATCGTCATTATAGTAGTGATATTAGTAATCCTGTTACTAGCAAAGTAGATCAATCCCTAAAAATAGAAGCTGAAGCACCCGAAGAGGCGACATCGAATCGATATACCAGTGCTCATCGATGGCAGATCTTTAAAAGATCTGGTAGCAAGAATAAATATATACTAGCCTTAGACCAAAAAGCGGAGAATTTATTTTGGTATCTTAATGAGCAAACAAGAAGGTATATCTATCGAGATACTATTTATAATTACGCTTTAGAGGAAGAAGGCTTTAAGAAAATTCTTGGTACCTCTCAGGAAGGTCCTCGGTATGATGGAGCTATTTTTGATTACAGTACAAAATATGAGATTTATAGAAGAAAGAATAAATATATTGACTGTTTTGCCTTAAAACATGCTATTAGACACGGTTCGATAGTATATTTATACGAAAGGGAAATAAAACATCATGGATAACCTTCCGCAAAAGCAGAGTTCAGATGAAAGGCAACCGGTAAAGGTTGTAGAAAAAGAACATTATTCTAATTTATCCATTCTCCAGGAAAACCTTAATCATTGTCTTACGATTATTGATGATGAACTGATGAAAGGTTATTTGGACCGGTTGGAATCATTACCGGTTATTCCGTATGAAGATATTTCAAATGGTACTAATACAAAGCCTTATTTTTTCAAGATAACCCAATTAGTTTATCAGAAGGATGAATTTTCCGTTGATAAGTTTGCCACTGTATTTCATACCCTTTCCGATAGAAACTGTTCCGTAGTTCTTGTCATTGACAGTAAAGGGATTAGAAATGATTTTTATTTAGGCGTCCGGTCTAATGATGAGAACAGATCAACTTCGACTTTACGGGAAATGCTGGAACAGAGTCTTCATGGTCTATTTCCGGGAACACAGACAGAGCGTGTGCCTGGGAAAATTCAGAAGATACTGGATAATTCAAAAATTGGATGCATATCGAGCGTTTCATGCATTGCTGATTTCAAGCAGAAGAAAGATCGTGTCAATGAGGCAGAATTTATTCAGGGACTTGAGAAATTTGTCAACAGCATGCGAGGCCATACATATACGGCGGTGTTCCTTGCTGATAGTGTAGCTCCTAATGATCTCGTTAACCAAAGGTTAACCTATGAAAACATCTATAGCCAGATTTCTCCATTTGCTAATATGCAAATGAATTTTGGAGAGCAATCCAGTCGTTCATCAGGAACAACTAAAAGCATAGGAAAAGGATTATCAGATAGTCTAACAAAAAATGAGTCTTTATCACTGAGCAATACCCAGGGTTCTTCGATCAGCCACAGTGAAGGGGAAACTATATCGAAAACAAAAACAAGAGGAACTACTGATTCAACAGCCAATACTACAGGGAAAACCAAAACTGTTTCGAATGGAACCTTTAATTCTATAACTAGTTCAAGTTCTGTTTCTGTTGGAATCGGTGCTCCCTCTGGTGGACCTTTTGCTTCAGCAAGTCAATCGATATCTCTATCGCATGGTAACAGCCACTCTGAGTCCATAGCAAATAATGTTTCGAGGACCTTAAGCCATGGCATTTCTAATTCGGAATCAAAGGGCATCAGCCTTTCACATGGTACGGTTACCGGAACTTCATATCAAGAAGGCTCTACAGTAGCGAGTGGAACATCTACAACGAGTGGAAGATCCATTAATTATGTAGATGCAACCGCTTTATCTGATACATTCGGTAATTCCCAGGCAATTACCTTAAACGGACAAAACCGCGTTTTGCTAGATACCTTGAAGCGAATCGATCATCAGTTGGAGCGTATCGATGAATGTGAAGGGATTGGTATGTGGAATTTTTCTGCATATTTCATTGGAGAAGAACTCTTTGAGACTGAAATGGCTGCAGATACATATGAATCACTGATCACAGGAGTCGGCAGTGGTGTTCAAAGAGCTGCTATTAATACATGGATTGATGATAATAATGTTCAAGAAGTAGGTAAATATATCCGGAACTTTTCACAACCTAAATTTTTATATCAAGGATTCAGTTATGATGGTGTAAGAGAGACAGTCGTTTCTCCGGCTGTTTTGGTAAGTACAGAAGAACTGGCAATTCAGATGGGGCTGCCACGTCATTCTGTTAACGGACTTCCGGTTGTCGAGCACGCTGTTTTTGGGCAGGAAGTTGTGAATACACATGAGATGAATGATAGTTTGTGTCTCGGCAAGATTTACCATCTTGGAAATAAATTTGAAAATGATGTGAAGCTAGATCTTAAAAGCTTAACCATGCATACCTTCATCACTGGTTCAACTGGTTCAGGAAAGAGCAATGCAATTTATCATATTCTGGAAGAAATAAAGAAAAAGGATATTCCATTCCTGGTTGTAGAACCGGCAAAGGGTGAATATAAAAGAGTATTTCAAGATGTCCCGTGCTACGGAACGAATCCCATGATGGGCGAAATTTTACGAATCAATCCATTTGCGTTTCCAGCGGGAATCCATGTACTGGAACATGTAGATCGCATTATTGAAATATTTAATGTCTGCTGGCCAATGTATGCTGCAATGCCTGCAGTGCTTAAGGATGCTATAGTGAGATCATATGAAGATGCCGGCTGGGATTTAGAATCTTCAGAAAATTCTATTTCTCCATTGCTATTTCCGACATTCCAGGATGTCTTCCAGGAACTTCACCAAGTTATGAAGCAATCTGATTATTCTGATGATACGAAAGGCGACTATATAGGCTCTTTGTCAACGAGACTCCGTTCTCTGACAAATGGTCTTAATGGGATGATATTTTCTGCAAATGAAATGGATTTGTCTAAATTGTTCGACGCTAGTGCTATTGTGGATCTCAGCAGGGTTGGTTCATCAGAAACAAAAGCGCTCGTTATGGGATTTCTGGTACTGAAATTACAGGAATATCGAATGGCTAATGCTATGGATATGAATGCTCCGCTAAAGCATATCACCGTCTTAGAAGAAGCACACAATATTCTTCGAAAGACAAGTACGGATCAGTCTGAAGATTCTTCAAATCTAGCAGGCAAGTCTGTAGAGATGCTTACAAATATTATTGCTGAAATTCGTACATATGGCGAGGGATTTATCATTGCAGATCAGGCTCCGAATCTGTTGGATACGGCGGTTATTCGAAATACAAATACAAAAATTGTTTTACGACTTCCTGAAGGAGATGACAGAGAAACCCTTGGCATGTCCATGGCACTTTCGAAAGAACAGACCAGAGAGCTGTCAAAGCTTCCGGTTGGTGTAGCTGCTGTTTTTCAGAATAATTGGCAGGAGACCGTTCTTTGCCAAATTCCGAAGTATCATGATCACTACAGCATGCTGAGATCATTTCCATTCTGTAAATCGGTCGAAAAAAAGAATAATCTAAACGTTACAATTCTTCATGGTCTACTTAGCGATTCTATAGATGATTCAAATGAAAATGAGCTTATATCAAATATTTTAAGAGCTGACTGTTCGGCTTCACTTCGTAAAGGGCTTGTATCATTTATCCGAAGAGGTGGTGGCGATTATGACGATGATGTGGAAGACTTCATCAAAAGGAATTTTAAATTATCCAATATATTTAGAGGAACAGCTGTTGATAAGCCGACGATGTCACAGTTGCTTGAAATCATGGCCGATAATTTAAGACCAGAATTTTCGGACTTTTCTGATGCAGAACTAAAGCATATCATATTTTATGTCTGCCATATGGAGCATCAGAATCATCCAGAAAATCAGACCATAGAATATTTTGGCTCACGTAAAATATGGGGGTGAATGTACAGTCTATGAAACCCAATCATGAAATTAGTTCTTCCGGCAAGACACTACAGGAAGTAACCAATCAAAATCGATTAAAACCAAAAGAAATTAAGGTAGATAAGAGCGATATTCCGGATCTGGAGAGAAAAAATGATTCTTTACCGGATATATCAGAAGTTAAAGATGATCTTAATGCAAGGAAAACTGATATTAAAGACGATTTATCACATGAATTGCCAAATCCCCAGTCATCTATAGACTTAGATATACCAGGAATAGAACCTGTTCCGGAGAAAAGTGAAGATACCCTGCCGAATATCGAACTGCCTAAATATCCAGGAGCACAAGATAGCACCAAGGGAGAGTTACCGGCTAGTAATCATTTAACTGATACTAAGGAGATGGAATCTGAAAAGAGGGCCGAAAACACAGATGCTACAGATAGTGGTCAAGCCTCTAAAGAAGCCAATGAAACCAGGCAGGAAGGCTTAACCGATGAAGAGAAGGAAAAAGTCAAGAAGGAAACAGGTTGGTCTGATGAAATCATAGATGCCATTCGTTCAATGGATGAATATGAGGTTTATAAAAAAGCCGGCCTTGTCGAAGCAGAAATCAATGGCAAAAAGTGTCTGATTAGAAATGATATTGATTGGAATCAAAAGGATGCCATGGGAAGAACAAATAAAGAACGAGTCGAGCAAGGTCTTGTTCCAATCAATAAAGATGGTAATGTAATTGAATTGCATCATATCGGACAGCACAAGGATAGTCCTTTGGCAGAACTTACAGTGCAGGAGCACCGGGGAAAAGAAAACTACAATATTCTACATGATGGGACTAAGGAGTCAGAAATAGATCGTCAGGCATTTGCGAAAGAACGCGCAGAGCATTGGGAATCCAGAGCTAACGAAGGAGATAGTGAAAAATGAGTATAGTGGAAGCAATACGTAACGTACCTGAACTTTATCATGTTAAAGGTTGTACAGATCAGCAGATTTTAGAAGCTGAGAAAGATTTAAATCTTAAATTTTCAAAAGAATATATTGATTATGTAAAAGAGTTCGGGGCAATAAGCTTTTATGGCACAGAATGGACTGGCCTTAATATTGACGGATACTTAAATGTTGTTCAGTCAACAAAACAGGAACGAGACTTAAATGTGTCGTTCCCAAAAGATTGTTATGTGATTGAAAATGAAGGCATTGATGGAATTATCATTGCTTCAAACGAAAATGGAACAATATATAGTATTCACTACGAGAATGTAGAAAAGATCTGCAATTCCCTTTCGGAATATTTGGCTGAATGCTTAAAAAGATCAAAATAGTGCATAACTAAAAACTGTATTCATGAAGAATTAGTTGGATGATGGATATGTTTCTTCATCCAACTTTTTTCGATTTTTGGCATGAAGTTATTTTGCTCACCTAATAAGTAGTAAGTCTACTGCCTGTAACAGTTCATCTGGTTTTCTTGCATTTATGTATTGTGAATGTGATCGTCTGATGGGATTTCTAATCTCAATCAGGCGGTCATTTATTTTGCTGACGGAAAATGGTTTGTAGGATCTTAAGAACAATTGTCGCTAGTGGATCGGATTTTATTTGAGAGACATATTTTTTATCCAATCGGATATTCATAGACATTTTGTGTCCTTGTACGCTGTTATAGTAGGAACGTAAAAAGCAAAAAGCGAATTTCTTTAGAAGAAATTCGAAATACAGAACAAAGCTATTCAAGTCAAGGAGGATCTTATTATGAATGCTGTAGAGAGAGTAAACGATTTAATAGTATTTAACCAGGTCGCAAGGAGATTTGATGAAGAAGCTGGTTTCCGTGACAGGTACGACGGTGCTAAAGATGATAATGCCAAACGAGACATAGAGCACATTGTCAATATACTTGCAAGATATATTGAATTCGGGAATGCACCTTTTCATATTGTTCCAGAATCCTCGCCTAAAAATGTAGGTCCAGAAGAAGGCGCATATAAAATGTCTATGATGGTTCCTAAAACGCCAGTAGGAGCTAGATATTGGGATAACTGTGTCAATTGTCTGGACAGCGAAGCAGCCAAAAACAAGCTTTTTCTCTATTATACGCCGAATGGGTATAAGACTATTGATATGCAGAGCGGTATTGGCTCACCATTTGTAGAGGATGAAAATATGAATTCATCAGCTATTGCTCTTATTAAATATACATCCGTGGCAACGAATTCTTCTTTATCTATCAGCGAAGATGTTAGAGCTGGGCTAAACGGGCCATTTTGGGCCGGGTTTAAAGGGCCAAAAATCAGTCGAATCAAAAAGGCCAACGCACCAAAGTCTTTTTGAAAAATTGATTTAAGCTGTTATTGTTCCAGCTTC
>Ga0256406_1007118_pt1 | contig 10823 bp, 13 predicted proteins | sample RumenRJG_03DNA_FD_185986 | JGI IMG/M metagenome (GOLD analysis project Ga0256406, IMG submission 185986) | Bovine rumen microbial communities from Lethbridge, Alberta, Canada - RJG_03 | ecosystem: Host-associated > Mammals > Digestive system > Stomach > Rumen | place: Canada: Alberta | collected...
GCGCTTTGATCCCACCCGACGTGCGCGCCGTGCGCAGATTGCACGTGAGGCGCTCGCAAGCCTTGGGATGGCGGACTATGCCAACAAGCCTGTCACGGGTCTCTCTGGCGGACAGATGCAGCGCGTCTCAATTGCGCGGACGCTGGCCTTGAGCCCCGAGGTCATCCTCCTCGATGAGCCCACAAGCGGACTTGACGCCGATGCGCGTCTTGCGCTTCGTGCCCAGCTCAAGGAAATCCAGCACACTCATGGAACCACGATGATCTTCATCACGCATGACCAGGAGGAGGCACTCGCTCTTGCGGATCGCGTGATGGTGATGGGGGAGGGTTCCATCCACCAGCTTGACGAGCCCCTGAGGATAGTCGAGAGCCCCGCGGATAGCTATGTTCGGGACTTTGTGGTGGCTAACCTCAAGGTCAAGTACGACTCACTCGCGAGGTTCGCCTCGCCTCTGGAGTAGGGGGTCGCAATGGCTCGTCAAACCAACTCAAGAGGGCTGGGATTCCTCAAGGTGGCGCTCCTCCTCTTCTTCCTGTTTGCGGTGGCGTTGCCTCTCGTGGAGATGTTTTCTCGCCTGGCAGACCCACAGGTGCAGAAGGTCTTTGGGACTTCGGCGTTTGCGGAAGCCTGCGTCAACTCCCTTGTGGTGGCAGCGGCTACCACGGTTGTCTCGGTACTCGCAGCCCTTCTCATGTCGTGGGTGCTCTGCAGAACGACAATCCACGGGAAGGGAGTCTTTGCTGTCCTCCTTACGGTTCCCATGCTTGTCCCCTCGCTTGCCCACGGCATGAGCCTGGTCTATCTCCTGGGATCAAACGGCATACTCACGAATTTGCTGCATGGCTCGTGGTCAATATATGGGGTCCCGGGAATCGTGTTGGGGTCGTTCCTCTACTCCTTCCCGCCGGCATTCCTCATGATCTATGACGTGATGCGCTACGAGGACGCAACGCCATATCAGGCGGCGGATGTCTTGGGTATCCCCAGGCCAAGCCAGTTCGCCCACATCACGCTTCCCTTTTTGAGAAAGCCGCTCATCTCTGCCGCGTTTGCCACATTTGCCCTCGTGATTACCGATTACGGCGTGCCGCTCATGGTTGGGGGCAAGGTCATGACGCTTCCCGTGCTCATGTATCAGAACGCGGTGGGGCTTCTTGACTTTGACACCGGCGCTGCAATTGGTTTTGTCCTGCTCATCCCCGCCGTCATTGACTTTCTCGTCGACGTACTTGCACGGGACCGTCCAAGTGCGCGCTATGTCTCTCGTGGATTTGACCTCAAACCGAGCATGGTAAGGGATGCCGTTGGCTACGTGGCGGCAGTTCTCGTCACCTTCGTGCTCCTGGCACCCATCGTCACCTTCTGCATGGTGTCCTTCATGACGAAGTACCCCATTGACCTTACTCCCACCTTCGCTAACGTTGTGCGCGCCTTCACAATGGGGGCGGGCTCATACTGGGTGAACTCGCTGTTCATCGCCCTCGTGGTGTCTATTCTGGGGACCATCCTGGCTTATCTTGTTGCCTACATCACGGCCCGTGTCGGTGGTGCTTCTGCGCATCTCCTCCATCTGGCGTCAGTCACCACCCTTGCCGTACCCGGCATCGTCTTAGGCCTGTCCTTTGCCCTCGCGTTTAAAGGTTCTCCCATCTATGGGACGTTTGCCATTCTCATCTTGGTTAACCTCGTGCACTTCATCGCATCGCCGTATCTCATGGCATACAACTCCCTTTCCAAGGTGAACAAGAACCTCGAGGCGGTTGGCCAGACCATGGGTGTGAGTCGCGTGCGCATCGTGTTGGACGTGCTTGTTCCGGAGACGTCAGACACCATTGCCGAGATGTTCTCGTTCTTCTTTGTCAACTGCATGGTGACCATCTCCGCCGTCTCTTTCCTCTCTACCACGCTCGACATGCCGCTCGCACTCCTGGTGACCGACCTCGACGCCCAGCGTCTGGTGGAGTGCTCGGCCTTAGTTGCCGTTCTCATTCTTATCACGAATATTGTCGAGAAGGGTGCGGTTGCTGCCGTGAGGCGGCGCCGCTCTGCCCGACAGTCAGTTTCTCGCTAGCCCGTTGGAGGTTGCTCAGCAATGACACACAAGGAGTTTCTCATCCTCTCGACCATCGCTACGGCATCGGCCCCGCTCACCCAGCGGGCCCTGGCCGCAGAAACCGGCATGTCCGTTGGAAGCGTCAACGAAGCGATCTCACATCTTTCTGACCTTGGCCTCATTGCGGACAGAAGAGTTACCGACGACGGCCTTGATGCGCTTGAGCCCTATCGCGTGAAGCGTGCGGTGCTCATTGCGGCCGGCTTTGGCTCCCGCATGGTCCCCATTACGCTCAACACCCCCAAGCCGCTCGTTCGCGTGGGTGGCACGCGCATCATCGACACCATCCTGGACGCCGTCTATGCGGCGGGTATCACCGAGGTCTACGTGGTGAGAGGCTACCTTGGGGAGCAGTTCGACCAGCTTCTCTACAAGTACCCCACCATCAAGTTCATCGATAACCCCCTCTACAACGAGGCGAATAACATCTCGAGTATGGTTGCCGCAAAGGACCACCTCCAGAGTGCCTACGTCTTCGAGTCAGATCTGCTGCTGAGAAACCCTAAGCTCATCACCCGCTACCAGGACCGTTCGAACTACCTGAGCATTCCCATGGAGCGCTCCGACGACTGGTGCTTTAAGGTCAAGAACGGCGTCATCAAGAGCCTGGGTATTGGTGGCGAGGGCGGCATCTGGCAGATGGTCGGCATCTCCTACTGGACGCCGGAGGATGGTGCCAGGCTCGCGGAGGACATCCCGGCGACCTTTGCGATGCCGGGTGGCAAGGAGCGCTTCTGGGACGAGGCGCCGCTCACGTACTTTGCCGACAAGTACAAGGTCTACGCGCGCGAGTGCTCCCTTGAAGACGTGACCGAGATTGACTCATTCCGCGAGCTCAAGGCAATAGATCCGGCATACGACTGCTAAGCTAGGCTCATGTCACGCATGTATGCCATATTCTCCGCACAGTACCTTCCTCATGTGGGGGGTGTCGAGACGTTCACCGCAAACCTGGCCCACCAGCTCGTGCTGGATGGGGGCGGGGTATGCGTCGTGACGTCTGCGCGAAGCGATGCGCCGGAGGTCGAGATCCAGGATGACGGCGTGCGCATCGTGCGTTTGCCCAGCATCCAACTCATGGGTGGAAGGCTCCCGCTTTCTCGCCACGGATCTCACGAACGCTCGCTTCTCTCCGCGGTGTCCGGTCTGGGCATCGACCGCGTTCTCGTAAACACCCGCTTTTACGGCACGTCCGTCACGGGTCTCCGCTTTGCTCGAGATCTTGGCGTTCCAGCCGTACTGCTCGACCACGGCTCGGCATGGCTCACCTTTGGCAGCGTGGCGGCGCTCGATGCCGCGGCCCATGCGTGGGAGCGCCGCATGACTGCCCGGGACGTGAGTCTCGGCGCGACCTTCGCGGGCATTAGCGAGAAGAGCGCCGCGTGGCTCTTGACCTTTGGCATCGAGACCTCGCTGGTCATTCCCAACGCGATAGACGCTCCCTCGTTCCGGGCGGAGTCCTCGGGCCGCGACTTCCGCTCCGAGCTTGGCATCCCCAGCGATGCGACCCTCGTTGCCTTTGTTGGGAGGCTTGCGGCTGAGAAGGGCCCGGAGCGCCTGCTCGAAGCCCTGCGCCAGCTGGGGGAGACGTACGCCTGCGTCCTTGCGGGCGAGGGTGCGTTGCGCCCCCAGCTCGAGCGTGACCTGCCAGCCAACGCCCACCTTGTGGGCAACCTGAGCCACCCGGACCTCTCTGCTCTTCTCTCTCAGGCAGACGTCTTCTGCCTACCCACGCGCTCGGAGGGCTTCTGCACGTCGCTTCTGGAGGCTGGTGCCTGGGGCGTGCCTTGCGTGGTGCCGGACGTTGGCGGTGCGCGCGAGGTGCTCTGCCATGATGGGCATACGTTTGGTGCCATCACCTCAGACCGCGAGCCCTCCACCATGGCCGAGGGTATTCGCCAGGCGCTGGCAGCGTGGACGCCGGCACTCTCACGGACGCTTAGAACGCACGTCGAGGCTGACCTATCCTGGTCCCAGACGGTCCAGGCGCTTGAGCACAGCTTTGAGCTCGTGCATTGTAGCTAGGGGACGAGACTCTGCTCGTCGTCCCCTGCGACCTTTCAGACTCCTTCATCATATTTGGAGCTTTGTCCCCGCTCTGACGAGGCCTTACCACGCGATGACATAGCCGTGCAAGAATGAGCACTCCATTTGGGTCGCGGAGCTCTCGCACATGCCGTCAATCGGAGGCCTGTCCCCTGGCAACTGTCTGTGTTTTCACGCCAACCTACAACCGTGCCTATATCCTTCCCAAGCTCTACGAAAGCCTCGTGGCGCAGACGTCGCGAGGTTTCTCGTGGCTGGTGGTTGACGATGGTTCCACGGATGGCATGGCAGTGCTCGTGCGTGGGTGTGAGGATGAGCTCTTCTTCGTGGTGGACTCTGGTGACCATCTGGTGCCAACGGCAATCGAGCAGATTATCGACGTCTGGCAGGACGCGCGCGGGGATGAATACATGCGCCACAAGCGCGATAGCGCGAGAAGGGAGACAAACCCCTATGACGCTTTCCGCGAGACCACGCTCTACCTTGTGGGATGCATTCGCCCATCATCGTGGGGGAGTGCGAGAGGCACCCAACGTCCTTCTCACCGTGCTCTGCTATCTGCCCGCAAGGCTTGCGAGCATCACGTCGTAGACGTTTCGTGACGTCGAGGTGCTGCTGGTGGACGATGGCTCGAACGATGGCTCGGGTGCTCTCTGCGACGCCCTTGCGGACGAGGACCCGCGTGTCATTGCCATCCATAAGTCAAACGGCGGAACCTCTTCGGCACGAAACGGGGGCATCGAATACGCCACGGGTGACTGTCTCACCTTCTGCGACAACGACGACTTCCTCCGGGACAATCGCTGCCTCGAGCGCGTGGCACAGAGCCTCTCGGCGCCCCGTGGACGTTCTCATGCACGACAACTTCATGTCCGTGAGCTGGATCGATGATCCCTACTACTGTTATCGCAAGGGAACCGGCTATGCGCAGACATCGAAACCCATCACGCGTAGCTTGACCGACGATCTTGCGAAGGTCATCGAGAAACACATCGCCGCCGTAGACGACTTGGGGCTTTCTGGAAGTGAGGCTCGCTCTATTCGCGCCTACTTCGCGTACCCCTTCATTGTGTGGATGGGCCAGGCTGCCTCTCTGAGGGAGTGCCGCAAGGACGACCGCACCTCGCTTGCGATGTGCGCCCATGCGCCGAGCCTACTTGCGGCTGACGAAGACCCCTCGGTTCGCCTTGCCACCCTTGCCTACCGGCTTCTCGGCTTCTGGGGAACCACGCGCCTTCTTTCCGTTGCATTCCGTATGGCCCAGCGAGCGACTATACGTCACCAGTCCTAGCTCTTGCCCCTAGAGCCAGTGGGCGTCGACGTAGTGGGGGAGGCGCTCGTCCTCTGGGGGAAGGGTCATGTAGTCGCCGTACCAGCGTGTGAGGCAAAGGTCGTAATCTCGCGGCCCATCGAACTGCTCGTCTTCGAAGCTATACAAGCAGGTGTCGGTTACGGCGGAGCTGGGGGATTCGCTCATTTGGACCCAGGCCCCATGCGAGGTTCGCGACCTCCTCGCTTTCCTCGACGGGTATCACCCGCGCGTTCTCATCCATCTGCCGTGCAACCTGATAGATATCCTCCTTGGGCATGATGGCCTTGAGCACGCGCTTGCCAATGATGCTGAGGGCGGAGGTGCCTTCGTGGGTGTTTGCGGTCAGGTAGTCATACTTGCGCGTGCATTTGGCCATCTCATCAAAGGGCTTATTGCTCTGGCCAATACCATCGATGGGAAACACGTCTACCCACACTCCCGTGCGGCACCAACGCTCATCGACGTAGTGCTCGACGACTTCCGTGCGCGTGTCTACCACCTTGATGAAAGGATATATTGACGAGCGGTCTCGATACCAGATGATGTTGTAGTACGGCTTGGAAGAGCGCTTCGCAAACGCCTCCGGGAGGCGCTCGTAGTCATCACGTGGCATGATGAGGTCGATGTCGTCATCCCAGGGGATAAAACCATGGTGACGTATTGCCCCCAGAAGGGTGCCGTAGGCCATGAGGCACGTGAGCCCCTCTTCGTGGCATACGCGGAAGATTTCCCGCATGATGTTGAGCTCGATGGATTTCATCTCTTCAAGGTCAATACGCTTCTGTCCCATGTTTCCCCGTTCGGAATGCATGCATTTGCGCCGTAGATTATAAGTTTTCTGTAAAGTGGGGCTATCTGGGCCAGACGAGCTCTCTGGTTATTTTCCGTTTGACGGTTGCTGTGTCGCTGCCGGTAGCCTGTCCATGCGACAATAGCTCAATCCCCGAGCGGGGCTGCTCTCTGCATCTTGTCATTCGACCGGAGCATACGCATGAAAACAGTTTGCGTCTTCACGCCAACCTATAACCGCGCCTACATCCTCCCGGTGCTCTACAAGAGCCTGGTCGCACAGACCTCGCAGGATTTTATGTGGCTCATCGTTGACGATGGCTCGACCGATGATACCGGCTCGCTGGTTGCCTCTTGGAAGCAGGAAGGCAAGGTCGAGATCACCTATGTCAAGAAGGAGAATGGTGGGAAGCCGCGTGCCATCAACACGGGTGTCGATTGCTGCGAGTGCCCGCTGTTCTTCTGTGTCGACTCGGATGACCACCTGGTGCCCGGGGCCATTGCGCGTATCGTCGAGGACTATGCAGCGATTCGCGATGACAGCCGCATAGCCGGTATCGTGGCACTCAGGGGCACTGACGACCGCACCCCCATGGTCACCTGGATTCCCGACGGAGTCTCCGAGGTGAAGTACTGGGATCTGTTCGAGAAGTACCACTTTGCCGGTGACACCTCGCTCATCCACAAGACCGAGGTGTTGCGAAAGTACCCTTATGACGTTGCGCCCGGGGAGAAATTCATTGCCGAGACATCCGTGTACTATCGTCTCGACGAGCACTATCTCATGAAGACGGACAACACCATCCTTACGATCTGCCACTACCTACCTGACGGCCTTACTAAGAACTTTGCGAAGAACGCACGCGAGAACCCCATTGGCTACCGCAAACATAAGCTCTACTGCGCGCAGCGTTCACAAACCCTCCTTGGCAAGTTTCGCGAGACCACGCTCTATCTTGTTGGCTGCCGCATGTCGGGGGAGAAGGGCGGCCTCTCCAAGGCTCCCAACAAGTTGATTGGTGCCCTGTGCGAGCTTCCCGCATTTGTTGCCTACCACACGGTGTTCGGAGGGAAGAAGATCAATGGCTGAGGGCCTCTCTCTCAAGAAGAACATCGCCTGGAACTCCGCAGGCTCCATCGTGCGGCTTGGCTGCAACTACCTCATCACCATCGCTGTTGTTCGTCTCTCCCACGGCTTTGACGCCGCAGGCGCGCTGTCTCTGGCAATGGCCGTCTCTAACCTGGTGGCGCCCTTTGCAGACTTTCGTCTGCGCACGGTCCAGGTGACTGACGTCCGCGGCGAGCATAGTTCCGGCGAGTACGTTGGCCTGCGCCTTCTCACGAGCGCGCTTGCCTTTGTGGTGGGCGTTGCGTATGCCATTCTTACGTGCTCGCTCGACGCTGTGCCGGCAATTGTGGCCTACCTGGTGGCATCGCTCGCGGCAAACTTCATCGAAGGCCTGCACGCCATCGACCAGCGTCACCTTCGCATGGACTACATCGGCCGCTCCTACATGATGCAGGGTGTCTCCAACCTGGCGCTCTTCTCAGTCGTCCTGTGGCTTACGGACTCCCTCGAGCTTGCCTGCGTCTCTATGGCTCTGGCTACTCTTGCCATCTGCTTTGTCTACGACATGCCTCGTGCATCTGGCTTCGAGTCCGTAAGGCCAGTGATCGACCTGCGCTCCGCTGCTCGGACGCTTGCAACGCTTCTGCCGCTGGTGATAGCACAGGTGTGCTCGAGTGCCGTTCTCACCGTGCCCAAGCAGTACCTCGCGGCAAGTGTGAGCACGGCTGCTCTGGGCATCTACTCCTCGGTGGCGTCTCCGGCTGCTATCGTCCAGATGGGCGCTTCCTATATCTACAGTCCCCTCATGGGGGAGTTTGCTCAGCGCTTCAAGGACAACAAGGCTTCGGCACTCAAGCTCTTTAGGCACACTATCCAGGGCATTGTTGGTATCACGGTTGTCTTCTCCGTGCTCATTCTTCTCTTTGGCCAGTGGGTGTTGAGTCTGCTCTACGGTCAAGAGATCGTCGAGTACAGCTACCTGCTTGGCCCGGCAGTACTCTGCACCTTTGTGACCGCCTTTGCCTGGTTCATGAACGACCTGCTCCTCTCGCTCAGGGACTACAAGGCGAGCTTCCTCGGAAACGTTGTCGCTACCGCGGTCTCGCTGGTGGTCACCGTTCCTATCGTGGACCTCTTTGGGATGAACGGTGTAAGCTGGGTTGGCGTGGGCTCCTACCTCATGGCGGTCCTCTCGCTCGTGGCGTTCTTCGTGCACGACTGCAAGAGGCTCGATGAAGACGACCACGCCACAGGGTCTTCCGCTGAGGGGGACAAGGCAACAACGGAGAAGGACTGATAGACTAGATGAGCGACGTCCGGCCTTATCCCGAAGGTTCCCTCGAGCGCCTACAGGACGCCGAGCGTGACATTCTGCGCGTTGTGGACGAGCTCTGCCGCGAGAATGGCATTGACTACTTCATTGACTCAGGTACCTGCCTTGGTGCGGTTCGTCATGGTGGCTTCATCCCCTGGGATGACGACACCGATATTGGTATGTCCTACAAGGACTACCGGCGCTTCCTCGAGATTGCCCCCAAGGCACTGCCTCGCGGCTACTCCCTTGCAACGTGCGAGAACACGCCCGGTCTCACCTCGCTCTGGGTGAAGGTCTTCCTGGACGGCACGCGCTTCATTGACGAGGCCTCCATGGAGGCCGGCTGCAACCAGGCCATCTTCCTCGACGTCTTTCCGTTCTTCCGCGAGGATGCCGACCCTGCGCGCGCCCGCTCGCAGAAGGCAACGTGCCTAAGGCTCCAACGAATGAGCTACCTCCACGGGATTGCTCATCCTAGGATTCCCTCTGACACGCCGATGCGTGGCCTCAAGTCCACCGCCTGTTCTATGCTGCACCACACCATCGCACATGTATGGAAACCACAAGAGCTCTCTGGCAAGCTTCTGGCAGCAGCCCAACCGGAGGTGCCCTCAGAATGCTGGTTCAATGCGACCTACCCACTCGAGGGGGTTCACAAGACGTCCGAGATCTTTCCCACCAAAGACATTACCTTTGACGGTATGACCTTGAGGGCGCCGCGCGACTGCGATGCGTACCTACGCACGCTTTACGGTGACTATCACGAGCTGCCGCCCCTGGAGGACCGCTATACGCACTGCCCCCTCGTGCTCGACTTTGGCGACGGTGTCAACGTGATGGGGAAGTAGTCGCTGGATTCTGGTCGCGAGGCTAGCCCTTGTTTTCTCTGCTGTCCCCTCGTTCCTTCTTGTCGAGGGCTACCTCCTGGGAGAGCTGCTCGACCTTGTCAGTGAGGCGCGAGACGTCACAGGCAAGGTTGAAGAGCTTGAGGAGCATCAGTGCGATGACCACGACAAACACGAAGTTGCTTGGCGAGAGGAAGCCCAGAAGGCCGGAGAAGAAGTACGCAATCTGAGGGAAGATTGCCAACACCAGCAGAAGCACGGCTGCGCAGACCCAGTAGACCGAATCAGCAATCCGGATTTTCGACTTTCTCACCTTGCGTACGACGATGGAGAGCGCAAGAAGCGCGCCAAGGACGAGAACTATGCGGAGAACGATGGACATGACAGGTCCTATCTAAACCATTGGAAGAGCAGGATGGAGAGGCACGTGCGTGCCATGTACGAGATGGAAGACATGAAATGTAGGTAGCTCGTGCCGCCCTGTCGCTCGCGCATCTCGGCTGGCACCTCGACCACTTTTGCCCCCCGGCGAATGAGGAGGGCGATGGTATCTGGCTCTGGCGCCAAGTCGAACCCTCGAGCGAGCTTTTCGATCATGGCACGGTTGTACATGCGCATGCCGGACGTTGGGTCGGTGATAACGGCACCGGTGGTCTGGCGAATGATTGCGGTGATGAGCTTGGCTCCCGCTCCACGTGCGCCAACGGCACCGCCACCAGCAAGGTTGCGGGAGGCAATCACCACGTCAGCGTGCTGCTCCTCGAGGGCCTTTGCCATGATGGGAATGTACCGCGGAATGTGCTGGCCGTCGGAGTCTATCTGGACGGCAGCGTCGTACCCGTGGCGCATGGCGTACTTCATACCGGCCTTTACGGCTGACGTGAGACCGCAATTAACGGGAAGGTCTATGTGGCTCAGCGCCAATTCATCGCAGATGCGCGGGGTGGCGTCGCTCGAACCGTCGTTGACGACGAGGTAGTCAACGTCCGGGCAGGTTTCGGTCAACTCCCGCACGGTGTTGGCGAGGCACTCCTCCTCGTTGTAGGCAGGCACGATGGCGAGGACTCTCACAGTCGCCTTTCCTCTCGTCCGGTCGTTCTACGCACGTCGTCCTATGGTATAGCAGCGCGTCCTCGCATTTGGTGGCCACTCGCTTTCTCAAAAAAACTCCCCCGCACAAGGCGGGGGAGCCAAGTCCCATGAGCCCCCAAGAGGGGTATGTGATGGGCTATGAACTAGAGCTTGCGGACGTTGGAAGCCTGGAGCTTGCCGTTCTGGCCGGTGGTGATGTCAAACTCGACAGCCTGGCCCTCGTCCAGGGTCTTGAAGCC
>Ga0256406_1007119_pt1 | contig 10821 bp, 7 predicted proteins | sample RumenRJG_03DNA_FD_185986 | JGI IMG/M metagenome (GOLD analysis project Ga0256406, IMG submission 185986) | Bovine rumen microbial communities from Lethbridge, Alberta, Canada - RJG_03 | ecosystem: Host-associated > Mammals > Digestive system > Stomach > Rumen | place: Canada: Alberta | collected...
CAAGAAAAATCTATTCATCATCAACTCTATTTTCAATGGTAAGACCATATTTAAGAAATATTGCATATGTTGGAGAACAATACAAGCATTGTATAGCTTCCACTGGTTTTTATGTGTGCACTCCTCTTCCTTTTGTCGATGAGAAATATCTTTATTATCTTTTGACAAGTGATTATGTTGTTAGTTCTTTAAACTATTATATGAAAGGTGATAATTCTCCATCTATTACTACTGGAGATTTAGAAAACTTATTATATCCAATTCCTTCTTTAGAATATCAAAAGAGAGTTGTTCAACTAATTGAAAAAATACATCCTTTAATAGCAAAAATAGAGAATTATAATAATCAATTGAAATTATTAATTGATAAAGCGAAAAAACAATTACTAGAAGATATTTTTGGAGAAAACAGTTCCTATAAGTCTTATTATAAGAATTACGTTTCAATATCGGATTTATTTAACACAATATCTACCGTAGGTAAAGAAATTAAAACTAAAGATATATTAAAAGAAGGTAAATATCCTGTTGTTTCTCAAAGCAAGAACCTAATAGAAGGATATTGCGATGATGAAAAAAAGCTTATTTATGATATCCCAGTTATAGTATTTGGTGATCATACAAGAAATATTAAATTCATAGACTTTCAGTTTGTCCCTGGGGCGGATGGGACAAAAGTAATAAAACCAAAAGCAGAATCAAAATTTTTATATTATTGCTGTTTGTACGCTAGCAATCATATTGAAGATAGAGGCTATAATAGGCATTTTTCTCTCTTTAAAAAAACTCTTGTTCCAAATATCGAAAATATTGAAGAACAAAAGGCAATAGCAAACAAGTTGGATACGATGTTTATTTTCTTAGGAAGAATATTAGACTAATGAATCTAGTATTTTAAATGATTGATGTATTTTGTTAACGATTGAAACTTGAGATTCATAATCATGAATTTTCACAATATATGGCATATATTCAGATATCCAATATCTTTTATGTGTCTCGTTATCTATGTCTATAGTTTGCAATAAATAATACATATATTCAGTATTAAATTTACTAATATCTGAGTTTGACAGGATTTTCATGGCGGAAGATTTAACTTTAAAATCAAAATCTATTAGTCTTGAGTCTGTAGTAAAATCATCGAAAATAATAACCTTATCATTAACGTGATAAATTCCATCAGTTTCGTCTGTATAGCCTAATACAAACGATTTTCCTGGAGTCAAAACAGGTGTCTTATATTTATTAGAATACTTAGTAGTTTTAACTATATAAGGCGTTGGTTGTTCATAAGATAAAATTTCTCCTAATGTAAAAGATTTCTCATAATAAGACTTTTAAGAACATATTTGATCTAAAAGTTTGAATTTGTTCTCAATATCTTCAACGATTTGTTTTTGAATACTCACGTCTCGATGATATAAAAACTCTATTTTTATGAGTTTGCTCTTGCTAATTCGCATTCTTGTAGAACCGGACGACAGCAATTTAACTTCTTTTTGAAACGAAGGAGATAGTAATAAGTACATTAAATATTTTTGATTGTACTTTCCCGCATCAGGTGCAATCCAGCAAACATCAACGGATGTAATACATTTACTATTTATATTTGGCAGCATGCACACATTTAAGCCTTTTGAAATGATTCTGTTTATTAAAATATCATTCTCATGTATTTCTGTACAATTATTTTCTTTAAAAAAACTACTACTGATTTTTTGATATGTTTTATCAATATATTTACCATTTCCTATATGTTTTAACTGCACTAAATTATATTCTCCATCATTATCCATATTACTAGAAAGGATCCAATCACCATCACCAATTTTATCTTTATCTATTAGTTTTGATAAGTTAGTTTTTTCTCTATTTAAATAATAAGACTTATAAGAACTATCTTCACCAAAGATTTGCTCTAATATTTTCTGTTTAGCATTATCAACTAATTTATGCAGCTCTCTTGTACTCTTGAAAATAGAACTCATTAATAGATCGAGATCATTTATCCTTTTTACAATCAATTCCTGTTCGTTTATTGGAGGAAGTGGAAAAAGAAAGTTTTGCCCGTCTTTCGTTCCTAATCGTGGCATTTTAATTCCGTATTGTAATAATTCAACGGTTTTTACAAAGTAATCTGATATAAAGAATAATTGGGCAAACTCTGGAGAACAATAGGAAAGTTTTATTGGGATAATTTCTGAAGAACAATAACCATCTTCATCAGCTATTATTACCTTTTTTAGATACACCCTCAGTTTGCTAAAAAGCAAATCATTTTTTTGAAATTTATTTTTTTTACTAGAAATTGTTTTGTCTATTCTGCGTTTTTTTTCTATTAGTTTACTACTATAACTCTTAATGTCCTCTAAATCTAATACCCATGAGTCATCATCTATTTGATCCTTATCAACTTGAATTGTTTCCCCATAATTTGATATAGTTTTTAATCTTGCCCATATCCAACTTTCGGGTATATCAAAAGGAATCTCATCATCTATATTTTTAACCTCATCACCAATCTTCTCATAATAGCAATTATCAGAACCTTTATAGATGTACGAATCATTTTTAGAAGCTTTGATTTTTCCCTCTTTAACTAATTGTTCCTTTTCTTTTTTTATCTTCTCTATTAAAACCGATGCAGGTTCATCATTTGGATCTTGTGGAACTAGCTTCCCTCTTATAGCAAGATCAAGAATCTTTTGTTTAAGCTTTTCAACTTCTATCATTCTTCGATATCTCCTATAAGTTTCTTTAATTCAGTTACAGCATTTTGTATATTGTTAGATTTTTCTTCTATCATTCCTAATAATTCACTTAAAGTCAAATCATCTCCATCATCATTTTGGATCCATTTTAGATCTAGTTTTTTAGATTCATCTAAATCATTAACTGAAAAACGACGCCATCTTCCGTTTGGATTGCTTTCTTTATCGTAAGTTTCTTTTCTATCTTTCATGTGTCCACTACAATAGCAATTTACAAACTCATTTAAATTATCTCTTGTTAATGGATTTTGAACTAATGTATGTTTTATTCCTGTTCTATAATCATAAATCCATATATCGCTTGTAGGAGTTCCCTTTTCAAAGAATAAAACATTTGTCTTGACTCCTTGTGCATAAAACAGCCCTGTAGGCAGTCTCAAAATAGTATGCAAATTAAAATCTTTTAACAATTCTTCTCTTATAGTTTTTCCTGCATTTTCATCAGTTAATACACTATCCGGAAGAACAATACCTACTCTTCCGCCTGTTTTAACTATTGACATAATATGTTGTAAGAAATTTAGCTGATTATCAGATGTTTTAACAAATTCAGGTCTATTTGCAGAAACATCAATACTTCCTTGCGGTCTTTTGCCAAAAGGCGGATTAGCTAGAATAACATCGAATGTTTTATCATCAGTTTGAATTAATGAGTCTTTACATACAATTGGACTAGTATCAGTTCCTATATCGTGTAAATAAAGATTCATTGATGCAAGTGTAACAACAAGAGGAGTGTTATCAACACCATAGAAAGTGTTTGTTCTTAAAATTGATTTCTTTGTAATATCGTTCCCTGTTTGTTCTTTCATGTGATCATATGCAGCTAGTAAGAAACCACCTGTGCCACATGCTGGATCTGTAACAGTTTCTCCAATCCTTGGATCAACAACTTCAACAATAGCTTTTATGAGTGCCCTTGGAGTAAAATATTGTCCTGCTCCACTCTTTTTATCTTGTCCGTTTTTTTCAAGTATCGATTCATAAATGTTACCTTTTAGATCACCTTCCATCATGTACCATTCTTCTTCATCAATCATCGAAATTACTTTTCCCAAGTTAACTGGTGTATTAAATTTGTTATTAGCTTTTGTAAAAATAGTTCCTATAATACCTTTTCTTTTAGAAAGTTCATCAAGTATTTCATCATATTTATTTAAAAGATCATCACCGCTTAGCTTCTTTAAATCTTTCCAACGGTATCCTTCTGGAATGTCGCTTTTCAATCCGTACTCTTCTCTTTCGTCATCCATCTTCAAGAATAATAAATATGTCAACTGAGTAATGTAGTCAGTGTAACCTATTCCATCAGATGCTAAAACATTTGCCATATTAAATACTTTTTTTACTAAACTAGATTCACTCTTTTTGTTTTCTGCCATATGTTATGCCATCCTTAATATAAATTTTGGTAAAATATTCAACTCTATCTTAAAATCTTCAACTCCGAAACTTCTAATAGCTTTTCTCCATAAATCAGTATCAAAACTATTTAATTCATCAGATGTGATTGCACCTTGTTCAACAATATATCTAGCAATTTCTTCCATTATTTCTTTTTGTTCTTGTGATAAAACTCTTTGTGATCTTCCACAGAACAAATTAAATCTTTGTAAGAAGCCACTTTGTAATGATGCAAGTTTTCCGGTCTTCTTATATGCGTATCTTACGATTTGAATTAAATTAGTTAATGCATTAACATTATATTTTTTATTTAATTCATCAACGTTTCCACTACTATCTAATACTTTATAGTAATTCCAAATTATACTTGGTTTATATTCTTTATTCTTTCTTAGTAACATTCCATATAATTCGTTTAACATAGAGAATGTTATAACCTTATCTTCAGAATTATATATAATTCTCAAAGCTTCAACTTGATCTTTATTATCCTCTAAACATTTTTCAAAATTATTAATAAAATCTCTTGCTGATTCTTTAGAGAATCCAGAATATATCTCAATATCATCATCTTTAGTTGTAAAAACATAGTAACCCTTATGCATCTCTAAAAGCTTATTTCTTGCGTTAATGTCGTTTATTAGACAGCTTATAAGATTTTTTCTAATTGTATTATCATCAGATGGACTATCGTATTCAGGTAAGGTGTTCCTTGTGATGGCATAATTGATGTTATTCGCTAGTGTCTTTGGTGCAAAACCATAATCATGAATAAAAGCATCTAGATGTTTTCTAAATAATTGATTATGCTCTAATCTGCTATTTATTCTTGAGCAATAGTCTCTTAATAATATAAGATTTTCGTCAGAAACCTCATTATGAGACAAATGCTCTATCAACACTTCTAATGACAGTTTTTTTGTGTGTCGTTCACTGCTTATGGTAGGAATAATATGTTCGTGTTCCGTTACACCAACAGCATCTATAATGTAATAGCATTCTTTTGTTTCCGCATTTGGAGTTATTTCTTTTAATTTATCATCGCTAATTGTTCTACAACCTCTCCCTTTCATCTGTGTATATAGAACATCAGAATTAACATCCTTCATGAATAATACACACTCTAATGGTCTAATATCTGTTCCTGTCGCTACCAATGTAACAGTAACAGCAATTCTAAAATCTTTCTTGTTTCTGAAATCTCTTATTAAACCGTTAGAATCTCCTGCAGAATAAGTAATTTTTTGTACATAGTTTTCTGGCAATTTGCCATTTGGAAATTTTTCCTTAAAAACATCCTTACAAGCATTGACAATTTGATCGGCATGACTATCAGTTTTTGCAAATATTAAAGTCTTAGGAATGTATTCCCAGTTTTCTACTCTGTCAGGATATAAATCTTCATAAATTGAATCTCTAAACGTTTTAAGAACGGTTTTAATTTGACTTGGGTTAACGATAGATTTATCTAATTCGGTAGCATCATAATCTATCTGCTCTTCAGTTGTTGTTTCTAATTGTTGATTATTTTTTCTTGAAGTTTCTATAACTGTAGATCCTTGATCTATTGTTCCTCCATGAACTGAAACATTAGTTTTAATTCTATATATTCTAGAAGGAACATTTACTCCATCAACTACCGAATCATCATATGTATAGTTTTCAACGATATTTTTATTAAAGAAAGCATGTGCTTCAGGTGTAGGAGTTGCAGTAAGACCTAGTATTATCGCGTCATCAAAGTAATCTAAAACAGATTTCCACTTTCCGTATATTGATCTATGGCATTCATCAACAACTATAAATTGGAAATAATCTTTTGGAAGCTTCAAATCATCTCCAAGTTCAATTATGGTTTTGTCCTTATCCTTATTTTCTTCATTAGTTTCATCTTCTTCATCTTCACTAATATCGCTTGGTATTTGTGCACCAGTCAAAACTGCATAAAGTTTTTGAATTGTTGAAATTACAATATTAGCTTTTATATCGTCTTCTTTTTTTAATCTTTTTATTTCGTATATTGAACTTAAAGAATTACGACTCTCTGTTCTGTCAAATAAGCTAAACTCTGTTTCTGCTTGTCTTCCTAAATTGTTTCTATCTACCAAAAATAAAACACGATTAATCGAGGTATAATTTAACAATCGATATGATGCTAAGCATGCTAAATATGTCTTTCCAGATCCAGTCGCAAGAACTGCTAAAGATTTTTTATTACCACTCTTAATAGAACTCTCAAGTGATACTTCTGCATCATATTGACAATCTCTTAGTCCTTCTTTATCAATTCTTGGTAATGCCCCATAGTCAGAATGTTTATTAATTAGTTGGAGCATCTTTTTTGGAGAATGCATTGTTTTGATTTCTACATATTCACTATCAGGCTCTAGTAAATTCCTAAAATATATTTTTTCTCCATTAGCAAGGTATACCAAAGGTATGAAACCATTTTCCCATAAGCCATACCAGTTTTGAGGGCTTAAAGCATAGTTTTCAGCTTGCTCTGCAACAATCTCATCTAAATTGTTTTCTTTTCGTTTCGCTTCTACAACGGCTATTGCTTTATTTTCAACAAAAAGAAGGTAATCGCTCTCAGTGTTACCTTGCATCAAAGCTTCTTTGACAGCCATCGCATCGTTAGGAATATAATCGTTTCTGGAAACGATTTCCCATCCAGCATTATTTAGCTGTTTATCTATCTTTTCTCTTGCTTTTTGTTCTGGTAATACATTTGGCATATTTTCCCTTACTATCCCTAATACATATTATATTTCAATATTTTATAGTTTTCTAATCTTATGTTAATGCTTCGTCTTACTAAGCAAAGTGTATAAATATCAATATATGTATTTTAACAAATTGAATAGTATACAAAAAAACGTTTAAAAACACATCATGTGATAGATGTGCTTTTAACTTGCATTTGATAAGTAAAACCTTTAATCATTTACCGCGTCTGATACAACTACTCCATTTAACATACTTAGTAGTACATTATCCTTATTAGCATCATTCAAAACATTATAGCTAATCATTGGGTTATCAATACCCATATCTTCGGCTGTCTTCACTAATTCCAAGTTTGCGGTAATTAAGTTTTGTTTCATTTCGTCCCAAGCTTTTTTTAACTCTTCATTTCCATTTTTCGCTAATACAGCTCCTTGCGCTGTTCCTTCATTTGTAATATTTATAAATAGAACACCATCATTTATATACGAATAATAATAATCAAATTGATTAGACATAGTCATATCGCATAGAGATTTGAATGTTTCTAAATCAGTATTTGATGTTGAACTAGATTGAGTTGACGAATTGCCAGAATTCTTGCTATTTGATGAACTAGAAGAATTATTACTGATTGTTTCCTTCTCAGGAGCTAAAACATGATAATAAATGGTAACTTTTGCATTCTTTTCTGCCCATTCAATCTTTTTAACATTTGAATCGCCATCTATTTCTATTTTCTCAACTTTACCTACATCTGCTTTTTCACTTTGAGATAAATCATCTAGTTCTACATATTCAAAGTTACTGAATCCTGCATCACTAAATTTCTTTTCTATCGAATCTTTATTGTCTGTATATAAAGAGTACTCTATATCTTTAACTTTTACTTGATTCTCATGTTCTTTGTTATACTTAGCTGTTTGTAAATTCAAGAATCCAAAGCATAAAGCTAACACTATTGCTGCACCAATAAAAATATATGTAGAAGACTTTTTCTGTTTAGCATCATATTCTTGTTTTATGATAGCTAAATCAGAACTATTTAATTGATTAAATACTAATCCTCTTTCTTCTACTGCAGATTGATATTTAGTTGAACACTCATTACACAATGTTCCATCGGCAATCTTGCGTTTTCCGATAATTCCTAGTTTTTTACCACATAAAGCACAATACTTATCTTCACCAACTGCTTCATCATATTTTTCTGTAGCTTGCTTAACTACTTTGTCACCAAATTCAGTAATACTCTCTTTCATCTGATTCGCATCAAAATTTTCTACTGCATTAGAAACAGTTTTTGTTGCTTTGTCTAATTTTTCACCTAATAGTGAACCTAGTTTTTCAAATCTATTATTGTCTGCCATTTAAATCACCATATAATATAGATTACCTTTCATTTCAAATTATATATATATATATATATATATATTTTCAAATGCGCATCGTTTTAATTACTGCCTTTATTGCGTATTATTAGTTATTTTAAATGAATTGTATATAAAAATTTGTAGCAACTTGCTACAAATTAGTCATTCACCCATACCTGATACTCTTTTATTTCTTCTGGATGATATATGATTGTATATTCTGGTTCATGATATATTCTTTCATATACGGCATCATGATGTATTATATCTTCTCCATATGATAAACAATGAGTTTCTCCTGTATCTATATCCTGTTCTGAATAGCTACCACAGGATTCTGAAGAGTCAAAGTGAACATTAATAGCTTCATAACTTGATGCTTGATGGCCACATTGACCACATATAAATACATTGATCTTATCATAACCATATACTAGACAATATATTTGTTTTTCATCGTATGCTTCTTTTACTATTACATCTTCATAATATCCATCTTTTACTAATACTTTTTCCTCCCAAGCAGGTATTACTTCTGTTCTAGTTTCGTAATATCCTGATGGTTTATTATTAGATACTACAGGATTACTGTTTTGGTTATTAGTGTTATTAGATGTTTTAGATTCTGTTTTAGTGTTGTTGTTTGTAATAGGTTTATTGTTATTGGTATTACTAACATCATTACTCTCTGATTCCTTAGGATTAGTAACAGATGAAGTCGTTTCCGTACGGAAACAGTTAGTACTTTCAATTTTTATTACCTTATCAGTGTTATCTAATTGTTTTTCTTCAGGTGATATAGTACATGACGATAAAACAATCATCATAATCATTATTAATAAATTATTCTTCATTTATCCTCCAATTTGTAGCAAGTTGCTACAATTCGTATCCATAACCTCTTTCATTAAGATACTGTTCAATTTCTTCTTCTATCTCGTGTTGCCTTTTGGCTACTAATCCATTAATTGCTCTTTTCATTGGAATCTCTGAATTTCTTCTACTCAATCTATTTCTTACAATGCTTGGATCTTTATAAGTTCTAGATTTAGAATTATCAGTATCTTTGTAGTTTTTGTTTTTAACTAGATTTTCATATTTATTTTCATCAATAAAAGTTTTCTTATTAGAGAGTATTAGATTAGCTATTTGTTTCTTAGTTTTTAATATATCCTCATCTTTTCTTGATGAAACTTCGTATCCTAACCTTCTATTGATTTTGTATTCATAATCATCAAGACTATCGCAATATTCATTCCACACATCTTTACACTCTTTAGACTCTAGTAACTTATCAACAACTTTATATACTTCCTGTCTATAAGGAGCCATATTAGCTGAATTGATCTGTAATCTTCCTGATTTAGGTAATATTGCATATAAGTCTTTTAAAGACTCTACTTTATCAAAGTTAGTATGTTTGATGTTATTTAGTAAATTTCTTTTAGAGAAGTTTATATCATTGAATAGATCTCTATATATTGATTGATCTTCTCTTTTAATCATTTCACTCGCAAACATCATCTTAAATTTATTTAAAGCCTTCTTAGGAAGCTTTCCATATGATCTAGCAAATGTATGAGTTGGTTCATCTTCAAAGAATAATAGATGAATATGAGGATGTGGTGTTGTGCTAGTTCTGTTCTCTGGATGAAAGTCTTGCCACCAGGAAACATTATTGGGATCTAGTCCTATAGTAGTAAGAAATCTAGGTAGTATTACAGAAGTTACAGCTGCAAACTGTTCTTGGCCAGTTAGATCGTATTTACTAGCTACTTCATAATCGGCTAAGCTGCATACTATTTCATATACTATAGAACCTTGCTTACTAATAGACTGTTTCCCTTTATCAATAAATGTTTGTTTCTTTTCCTTAGTATCAAGATATCCATCATCTGAATAAGTAAAACCATATCTACTTGTATATTTCATTAAAGATGTGTTTTCTTTATCAACATACCTTTCACAATAATTGAAATAACTACCTGCTCCACCAAATATTGATTCAGGAGTTACTATTCCTTTGAAACAACTGTTCTTTGGTGCTTGTTCACCAATCTTGAAATATCTTACCTTACATAATAAATCTGCCATAATGTCCTCCCTTACTTAAGATGATTCTTGATCTTATTAGATCTCCAAGCACTTAACATATATTCATCTAGAGCATCATTCCATCCGGATCTTTCATTGACTAATATCCTAATAGCTTGATCAATATCGTTTGGTGGCGGAAGTACACTAGGACTTCTATATAACACCTTGTTACCTAATTCTATTTTTCTAACAATGAATATTAACTCATCTATTCTACTGTTAAGTGCATTCATAGAATAATTCACTGAATCTTTTACAAATATATTTATTCTCTCAACTACATCTGCATCTCTAGAATTTCCAACTGTAATGTAATACAGATTTCTTATAGCCATTTCAACAATATCTGTCCTATTAAGTTTGACTGTCTCTCCATCAGATCTTTTTAGCTCTTCAGACTTGTGGTTAATAAGCCAATCAATCATATCCACAATATTTTTTTCAAG
>Ga0256406_1007120_pt1 | contig 10821 bp, 8 predicted proteins | sample RumenRJG_03DNA_FD_185986 | JGI IMG/M metagenome (GOLD analysis project Ga0256406, IMG submission 185986) | Bovine rumen microbial communities from Lethbridge, Alberta, Canada - RJG_03 | ecosystem: Host-associated > Mammals > Digestive system > Stomach > Rumen | place: Canada: Alberta | collected...
TAACCTATGGAAGAAAGCAAAGAGCTACAGGGATTTTACAAGATATTCCGTGCAGTCGTTTATATTTCAGTTTTGCTGGAGTTCTTTGAGTATGCCCTGAATCCTGGGCAACTTGATTTTCTCGGCGGACTCATTACTGACCTTCACGATCGTATCAAGAGATGGTTCATCTACAATGATGGCAACCTTGTCTATAGCAAGATTGTCACCTTTGTGCTGGTCTGTCTCACATGTATCGGTACCCGCAACAAAAAACATATTGAATTCGATGCACGGAAGCAGGTGCTGTACCCGTTGGTGTGCGGCTTCGGCCTTGTCATCCTCTCTGTGTGGCTCTACGGCTTTTCCATGGATGCAAGGCTTTACAGTCTTCGACTCAACATCATCCTCTATATGCTGGCCACCCTTGTGGGCACCATTCTTGTCCATGTTGCTTTGGACAATATATCTAAGTTCTTGAAGGAAGGACTGCTCAAGGATAGGTTCAATTTGGAAAACGAATCCTTCCAGCAGTGTGAGACTCTAGTCGAAAACAAGTATTCCGTCAATATCCCCATGCGCTACTACTACAAAGGAAAGTTCCGCAAGGGCTGGATCAATATCGTCAATTGCTTCCGTGGCACATGGGTGGTCGGGACACCTGGCTCTGGTAAGACATTCTCTGTCATTGAGCCGTTTATCCGTCAGCACAGTGCCAAAGGTTTCGCCATGGTGGTCTATGACTACAAATGGCCGACACTCGGGCAGAAGCTCTACTACCATTACTGCATCAACAAGGAGGCCGGGCGGCTGCCAAAGGGATGCAAGTTCAGTGTCATCAACTTTGTCGATGTGGAGTCATCGCGTCGCGTCAATCCGATTCAGCACAAGTATATCCCCAGCCTTGCTGCTGCTTCCGAGACCGCCGAGACATTGCTGGAGTCCTTGCAGAAAGGCAAGAAAGAGGGCGGAGGTGGCAGTGACCAGTTCTTCCAGACCTCTGCCGTGAACTTCCTCGCTGCCTGCATCGCTTTCTTCGTCAATTACGAAAAGGAGCCATACGATGCCGATGGACACATGCTTAAGGCTGAGAAGGTTTTTGACCCCAAGACACGGATATGGAAGCCTACCGGCAAGGTGTTCAATGACCGTGGTGAGTTGGTGGAGCCTGCCTATTGGTTGGGAAAGTACAGTGACATGCCGCACATCCTTTCTTTCCTCAACGAGAGCTACCAAACCATCTTTGAAGTGCTCGAAACTGATCCAGAGGTGGCACCCTTGCTCGGTCCGTTCCAGTCAGCCTACAAGCAGAAGGCTTTCGAGCAGTTGGAGGGTATGATTGGCACCTTGCGAGTCTATACATCCCGTCTGGCTACAAAGGAAAGCTACTGGATCTTCCACAAGGACGGTGACGACTTCGACCTAAAGGTCAGTGACCCGAAGAATCCGAGCTATCTTCTCATTGCCAATGACCCGGAGATGGAAAGTATCATCGGAGCTTTGAATGCCCTTATCCTTAATCGTCTCGTAACTCGAGTAAACACTGGCCAGGGCAAGAATATACCTGTGAGCATCATCGTCGATGAGCTGCCCACACTTTACTTCCATAAGATTGACCGTCTGATAGGCACTGCTCGAAGCAATAAAGTCTCTGTCACACTCGGCTTTCAGGAGTTGCCACAGCTGGAAGCTGACTATGGTAAGGTGGGTATGCAGAAGATCATCACTACGGTGGGTAATGTCGTCAGTGGCTCTGCCCGTAGTAAGGAGACGTTGGAGTGGCTTTCCAACGACATCTTCGGCAAGGTGGTGCAACTCAAGAAGGGTGTTACCATCGACCGTGACAAGACCTCCATCAATCTCAATGAGAACATGGACAACCTTGTTCCAGCAAGTAAGATTTCCGACATGCCAACCGGATGGATATGCGGTCAGACGGCCAGAGACTTTGTAGCCACCAAGACAGGCTTCAATGATTCGATGAACATACAGGAGAGCGAGGAGTTCAAAACCTCCAAGTTCTTCTCCAAGACCGATTTCGATATGGACGAGATAAAGAGAGAGGAAGCCGACTACAAGAATTATCCCCTCCCTAAGTTCTACACCTTCAAGAGTAAGGAGGAACGTGAGCGCATCCTCTATAAGAATTTCGTAAAAGTAACAGAAGACATCAAACAGATGGTCGAGACCATCCAACGTAAACCAAAACCAGATAATCAGTCATGAGACACATAAGACGCCTTTTGCTTATACTCCTTTCTTTCATCGGTCTGCCTGCTATAGCGCAGAAGGCCGATGCCTTGATGCAGTTGCCTCCCATCCAACGGGCTGCCCTTATTATCAAACGTTTTGAGGGCTGGCACGGTGGCAAGGGACAATATATTGGCTGGGGACATCGTGTCCAGCCTGGTGAGAAGTTCTCGCACAACATCACTCATCAGCAGGGCGACTCCATCCTTTATGAGGATCTTCGTAAACTCTTCAATCAGTTCAAGGGCTATGGTGATTGTGCCCTCCTCCTGACCGTTCTGAGCTACAATGTTGGTCCTGCCAAGATTCTTGGTGGTGGCAAGTACAAGCCAAGCAAACTCATCCAGAAAATCCAGCAGGGTCGTAAGGATATTGAGCAAGACTACATCGGCTTTTGCCGGTGGAAAGGGAAGGTAGTACCAAGCATTAAGAAGAGAAGGAGGATAGAATTATACTATCTGTCTAGCTGGTAAACACTATGGTATTCATATATTTTAATTAAGAGTGACTAAAAAAATATACATTCGACGAATACATACCAAAATGAGAACATAAAAAATAAAGATTTTAGTCTTGTATGTCACTTTTTATTTTTACCTTTGCATGAAAAAACAATGGATTCTAAGTTGTATCTTGGAGATAGTGTAAAAGTAATGGAGCAATTAAAGGATTGTTCCATTGATTGCATTATAACAGATCCACCATATAACTTAGGGCTTTTCATGCATAAGAGAAACACGAATCTCGTCAAAATGAGGGAAAATCAATTTGCCTATGCAGGATGGGACAATTTGGAATATAACAAATGGAGGGAATGCATGAATGTCTTTTTGAAACAAAGTCATAGGGTGCTCAAAAAGAGCGGAACTTTAATTATTTTTATGTCAATTTTGAAAGTGGAAACTATATTTCAATTAGCCCAAGAAAATGGTTTTTATTATAAGACCACAGGAATATGGCATAAAACTAATCCGATGCCTCGTAATTATAAACTCCAATTTGTTAACTCAACTGAATGTTGGATGTATTTTGTAAAAGATGACACAACAGGAACATTCAATTATGACGGTAAACCAAGACACGATTTCCTCGAATCATCTTTAACTCCCATGAGTGAAAAAAAATATGGTAAGCATCCGACGCAAAAGCCAATTAAGATATTAACGGAGTTAATAAAACGGGTGACAAACAAGGGAGATGCAATCTTGGACCCTTTTATGGGAAGTGGATCAACTTGTGTCGCAAGCGCAATGCTTGATAGAAAATATATTGGAATAGAAATAAACGAAGAATATTATAAAATAGCAAAGCAAAGAATAGAAAGTCTGGAGGGTAAAGTATGAAAGTTGCAGATTTGTTTGCCGGTGTTGGTGGATTGTCAGAGGGCTTTAGAATGGCAGGCTTTGACATCACTTTTGCGGTTGAATACGATAAAGAAATAGCTGCATCATACCACCAGAACCATCCTAAGACTGATATGTATAATGACGATATTTGTAAACTAGACGCTAAGGAGTTGCACAAAAAATATGGGAAGATAGATGTGATTATTGGGGGGCCTCCATGTCAGGGTTTTTCACAAAAAGGGAAAAGGCTTAATCTTGATGATCCAAGGAATTATTTATTTCAACAATATGTAAGGTTTGTTGATGAATTCAAGCCTAAATACTTTGTGCTCGAAAATGTACCTAATATTATAACTACCTCCAAGGGATATTTTAAAGATCAGATAGTTAAGTCTTTCTCTGATTTAGGTTATCAAGTTAAATATGGCGTTTTGAGCGCTGCCGATTATGGTGTGCCACAAGACCGGCATAGGGCTGTTTTCATAGGCCAATTAGGTGAGTTGGAAGTAGACTTACCAAAGCCTAATGGAATTCACACCACTATAAGAGATGCGATTTATGATTTACCTTTCATAGCCTCTGGAGAAGGTTCTGAAAAGAGTACTTATGATAAAGAGCCAACGACTGATTATCAAAAGCTAATGCGAAAAGGTAGTAAAATTTTATATAATCATGTCGCAACAAAACATAGCCAACTTGCATTGAGAAGGTTAGCAATGCTTCCTAAAGGTGCTAGTAAGGACGTTTTGCCTGCCAACGAGAGAACTAAGTCTATATATAGCGGAACTTGGTCAAGAATGATAGAAGATGGTATATCTGTTACAATAACAACGAGGTATGACACACCATCTTCTGGGAGGTTTACCCATCCAATTTTAGATAGGTGTATTACAACAAGGGAGGCAGCACGAATACAATCATTCCCTGATACATTCGTTTTTTATGGCACAAAAACGTCACAAATGAAGCAAGTGGGCAATGCAGTACCACCATTAATGGCCAAAGCAATAGCCCAAGAAATAATAAAGAATGAACAATGAATTATCCTGCTAAAATTATTGATAGAGAGCCTATAAATGGCCTTACCGGTATCAAATCATCATTATCTGAAATCAGAAAAGTGATTTCTCTAGTTTACTTGTTGTATTTAGTAAGCGGTAAAAAGAATCGCGTTACTTACTGCAAGAAATCTGGAGTTGGTAAAATAGTTTTTGATCAAGAATTGCTTTCATCTATAAATGAATATCTTGGTCAAGATATGTCAGAGAGCATCAACAATAACCCCCTGATGACAACTCAATTTGAGCCGTTATATGTGGGACTAGCTATTTTGCTAAAATTAGCTAAAATTTCAATGGATGTTATTTCCACATCTGAACGTACAGGTGGCAAGAGATATCCAAAAACCCTCTATTTTTCAACCAATATGATACTTCTGGATTTAATTATGGAGGGATATGAAGACGAGAAATTAAAAGAATGCCTTATTGATTGGTTAAACAACAAGCAAGCAGATGATGTCTTCGAGAATAGAATCTCAAAATTTATAAGTGTTTGTACTCAAAACACTATTTTCAAAGTAAGAAAAGTAGATGGAGTAGAATTGTTCTTTCAGACTGAAGGTGTATATAAGACATCTTTGTTAAAAGGTGATGTAACCATCGAAGATGTTCATGAAACCGTAGGTCCTAATCGAATCTATAAAAGTATAATTCGAGAAAATCTTGAACCTTATCTCGTTTTTAAAAATAAAAATATTATTGTTAGAGACGGCAAGGTGGAAGATGCCAAAGAATTCTATCGTATGATAGAAACGTGTCATGAAATAAATAATGTTGAAAGTGGTCTAACAAATAACATTGAACAAAATCAGACTGATGTGTTAGATAAAGAACAGCCACTTCAGCAAATTTACTATGGGTCGCCAGGTACAGGAAAATCGCACCTGATAAAAATGTTGACAGAGAAGGCTGAACAAGAAGGTCGTGTTGTTAGAACTACATTCCATCCAGATAGTGACTATTCTACTTTTGTGGGAGCATATAAGCCTACTTCAGAGACAGAAGATCGTTATGACAATACTGGGCACCTAGTTAAATATCAAGAGGGTGAGCATATTGGAATGCCTATTCAAGATAAAAAGATTATTTATGACTTTATTGAGCAGGCTTTCTTAAAAACTTATATTGATGCTTGGCATTTATATATTGATGCATTAGAAAATGAAGAGATTCCAGAAAAGGAATATCTTATAATAGAGGAGATTAATCGTGGAAACTGTGCCCAGATATTTGGAGATCTATTTCAGTTGCTTGACAGAAATGAAGAGGGATTTTCAGATTATGAAATAGTGCCCGATTCTGATATTTCAATTTACTTGAACAAGCGATTAAGTTTCTCTTATTCTGGTAATAATACGAAGATTAAGCAAGTTTTGAGTGGAAATCTGATGATGCTGCCTCCAAATCTTTATATTTGGGCGACTATGAATACCAGCGATCAAAGTCTCTTCCCGATTGATTCGGCATTCAAACGTCGTTGGGATTGGAGATTTGTGCCCATTACAAAGGGAGAAGGAGGATGGAGAATTTACTTTAAATATAAAATCGGGAACGAAGAAAAAACTTTAGATGTCGATTGGTGGAATTTCTTGTTATCAATTAATTCCGATATATTAGAAGCTACAAAAAGTGAAGATAAGCAACTAGGGTATTATTTCTGCAAAGCAACAAAGTACATAGATTTCGACAAGGAAGCAGGAACTGTCTCACCTCAGGGAGATAATGTGGATAATACTTTAGAAAAAGGAAAAGATAGCGACAAGAACTTGTCACCAAAGCCTAACGTAATAACGGCAGACACTTTTGTGGATAAAGTCATATTTTACCTTTGGCAAGATGTGTTTAAAACAAGCAGTTACCGCAATACTCTTTTTAAAATTGGTGATAAGCAAGCTTCTTTCCACCAATTCTATGAGGATATTAAATGCTTTGACGAAAAAGGAAATCGACCAGAAATAAATTTGGAAATTGTTGACAGCTTTATTAATAAGATAATGAAGCGTCATAGCGATAAACAACAATGAAAGTCATCGTAGAGGAATTTCAATACCACAGCAACAGAGCGAAAGAGATTATTAGTAAGGTTTTCCCTCTGGAAGAAGAAGGGGTAATGCAACTACCCCTTGTGGGCTATTATTATTCCTCGCAGTTAAAAGACACGCTTTTTTTCTTACCTAAGGTCGTTATTAATGCAGAAGACAAGTTGCTGGGCAAATATGACCCTGAAGAAATCATTGATTTTTCAGAAGCTTATCAGAATGGCGAAATTAGCAAGGATGATTACGACTTTATCTATGGCCTGTCGGTCTGGATTTATAGAGCTATTAACGTATATCGTCAGGATTCCTTAGCGAACAAGAGCAAAGAAATTCCGAGCATCGTTTATAGTAGAAAGGTTGTATCCTTAGGGATTACGGGAGAGGTCGTTTACAACTCTTTCTTAGATGTAATGCTCTCACTTATTCGCTTTAATAGAGAGAATAAAAATTATTTTTCATTTATTATTCACAATATTCATTCTGGAGTCAATCATATAAATTGGACTAGAACTGTAAATCATAGCCATCCATTCGTCCAAGACGGGGTTCCAATTTATATGGATTTGGTTAACAAGAAAAAGCAAATCAACTATGATGAAGAACTCTTTATCATATTCTTCAGCATCTTGCAACACCTTGAATCATGTTACGGTTTCCCTGTTGAGATAGACTATGGCTACGAACTGCTCACAGAAGATGAGATGAAAAATTATTTATCCGGATATGGAACTTTAAGATTGGAGCAGATACGATATCGCTATTTCTCGGATAAAGAGGTTCTATTGTGGAATCTTTGTTATGACTTCTTTTCCATGGTACAGAACGCTAATGCTGTCGATGCCGAAGACGACTATTTGTTAGTTAGGAATTTCAATATTGTATTTGAAGCCATGGTAGACAAATTGCTCTCAGACAAAAATGATTCTAGAATTAAAGATCTTGGACTGCAAGAGCAACCCGATGGTAAAGTTGTAGATCATATTTATGCATATCGGGGACTTATATTTAATGAGGATAAACAGGAGCCTGCAGACATCTATTATATTGGAGATTCAAAATATTACAAGCAGGGTAATGAACTTAGCACAAATTCTATATTCAAACAATATACATATGCTCGTAATGTTATACAGGCCAATCTCAATCTGTTCAACTCCGATGATGAACAACATTCTGGTGCAGGTAAGAAATATCTAATTTACCGTGACGAAATAACTGAGGGCTATAATATAACTCCTAATTTCTTCATTCGCTCTCACATTGAAGATAAGGATTACGATAATGACAACCTACGTCGGCTTAAAGATAGTAACGGCGTAGATGTTAAGATGGATATTAACTGTCATTTCAAGAATCGTCTTTTTGATCGTGATACTTTGCTCTTGGAGCATTTCAGTATTAACTTTCTCTTTGTCTTAGCTGTCTATGGCAGTGACAATGTCGCTCAACAAGAGGAGTTCAAACAAAAAGCTCATAAGTTGTTCCGTGAGAACATTATCGGCGAAATAGAGGACAAGTATTCTTTTTTCTCCTTGCAAATGAAGCCAGACTTAAAGCTATCAAGACATGGAGATGAAGATGATGAATTTGATAAGGATGAGCTCAATCAGCTTATTGAACAGAAATATTTCCACAAATTGTTGGGCAGAGCATTCCGTCCATTCAATTCTGAGAAATTTCTTTACTTGTCTTTGAAAAACGATGAAATCTATTTTAATGAAAATATGAAGTTATTGGGGAATCTCAGTAATGACTTCTACATTCGTGAGTATAAATTGGGCACAAATCCATCTGACGAACTCAATCATTATGTGCAGCTGATGAATACGCCATCAACAACAGGGTATACTCGTATATATAATTTTGCGGACTTCAATAACGATACATTTCTTTTAGGAGGATATAGAACTGACAAAAAACAAAAAGAATGGATAGATAGAAAAAAACTATATAATATTCGTGCGGATGTTCGGAGAAGAGGTGGTACTACGATTGATGAGAGAGCAACCACTGTACGTTTCTTATTGCTATATAATATTGATTTCCCTGAAGAGTATACTGCGTATGAGATTGATAGTTGGAAAGTGAGGGATGAGGATTGGATGAATGCAAATGAGTACGACTCTCCAACAGGTCCTTATATAGTTTATAAGCTCAAAAGACAAGTTATCTTCGAGAAAGGTTTGTTGGCAGCCATGTTAAGATATGGTGCCACCAAAGCAATATGTGAAGATGCCAAAGACAAACAATCCGATTGGAGAAATTCCGTTTGGATAGGGTCTCCCATATTCTTGAAGGGAAAAGAAATCGCTGAAAGTTGCTTGCCAAACCATATTGAAAGAGGAAAAGCTATTTTAGTAGTTGCCATAAATGATAAGAATCTTTCTCATATGAGTATTGGCTATAGTGCAGGTATGTTTGTCACTCCAGACACTGAGAAAATAGTAAAAATTTTCAGTTCGACACAATATGTAATCTATAGTAACAAACAGAATCACAAGATTTTCAAAATTGCAAGTGAACCTCAAATCACGGACGAAGTCCCCATTGGATATACTCAACATCGAATTGGAAGAATGTTGAAGGAGGGTAATATCCCCTTAAGCAAACAAAGCCAAAAAGATCCGGACTTTTTCCTTTCATTTAAGCTCGAGGAAACTAGCATGAAACTAGATCAAAAAAAGATAAATGCCATTCCCTCTGGTTATTCAGGTTATGACACAAGAATAATAGAAATTTAAATAAAATTCATATGGATGAAATCAAGGCGTATACTATAATGAACCCATTAAACAAATGGGCTAGACTGGTGCTTTTCCTGTCTTCATATTTGCCTTTATTTGCCATAATTTGTGTACGGCAGATAATACTAAATTCCGATAAACTGCATTGGGCTGGCATTCATGCAGATTCTGTTATGTGTTTCTTTCACTTTTTTGGATTCTCATTCTTTTTGGCTTTTTTATGCATTGTTGGTATAGCTGGTTCATGGATTTTATTCGACAATTTAAATCGTAGAGTTGAAAATGGTGTGACTGTAAAGATAGAAGAAGTTTCAAGTCTTAATGAAGAACCTTTGGCTTATGTTGCGACTTATATTATACCTTTCCTTTTTGAAAAAGACTATAGCTTAGCGAACATTACCACACTAGTGGTAATTTTTTTAGTAATATACAGACTCTACATTAATTCAAAATTAATTCTTGTCAACCCCATTGTTAGTTTAAAATATTCAATCTATTCTATTAGATATATAGATGGAGAGGTGGATAGGCAAGGTATATTAATTTCAAAAAGTAAAGATCTTAGAGAGCAGGATTACGCCAAAATATACAATGTTGGCTATCAATTGTTTTACGGATATAGGAGAGAAGAAAAATGACATTAGAAGATGTGTTTGAAAAAATAGATGGTATTGAGGCAAATGATCTAAAGCTTTACTTCATAACTCGCTGTATAAAGCCAGGAGCAAAGAAAAAGGCGACAGTCAGTGAGAAGTATCTTTATAAAGTGTATCAAATTGATTGCAATGATGAAGTGCAAAACTATCTTTACAATAGTACATTGGGCCAAATAGGGAAAATCATCAAGAAGAATTATGAGATGGTTGATTATGATATATTGTCAGACGATACAGAGCATTTATTTACCTATCCCATTGCAAACAAGGTGTTTTCGTTCTCTGATGTAGTTACTAACCAGCTACTCAAATCAACACCTAAAGTAACAAGTATAGCAGAAATTATAAAGTCAGAGGAACTGTGGGCATATTGTGTGGAATTGTGGGATAATCAGACAAAAGATAAGCTATTTACATTTCGAAAAATACTTCCTAGTAGAGTTGGTATCGATGAAAAGGCTAAAAGCTTTGTTCGTGCAATGTTTAATCCTGCAAGTCAGCAATTATCCCTGTTAAAAGAAGAAACTGTAAATCTTGATGAACAGATAGACTGTTTATACTATGAAGAAACTTTCTATGTTATAAAGAAGGCTTATTTCGAGCAAATAGTTGGTTTGCGTGGTGAAATCGGAGCAATCCCACCCACTTGGAGACGGTAAAAAACCGTTCACTGGAGGCCAAAAATGACCGAAAAAGGGCTGAAAAAACGGAGTATATCCGTTCAACAGTGGCAAAAACCTCCTAAA
>Ga0256406_1007122_pt1 | contig 10819 bp, 12 predicted proteins | sample RumenRJG_03DNA_FD_185986 | JGI IMG/M metagenome (GOLD analysis project Ga0256406, IMG submission 185986) | Bovine rumen microbial communities from Lethbridge, Alberta, Canada - RJG_03 | ecosystem: Host-associated > Mammals > Digestive system > Stomach > Rumen | place: Canada: Alberta | collected...
CATATCCTCTGCCGTCTTCAGATCCCGGACTTTATATCCCTGCTCTGATAGGTATTCCAATATCCTCGACCGGTCATGCTGGTACCAGTAGGCAATCAGGACATTCTGGCCAACTGCCTCCTCGATAAGGTCCGATAGCATTTCCAGCTTCCTGTCATGGATCCGGATCACGTCATGGTCCTCGTTGTAGACTGCGCCGTTCGCCATTTCCAAGAGCCTGCCGGAGAGAACGGCTGCATTGGCGGCATCGATCTCGGCATCACCGACCGTAAGAACCAGATTTGCTCTCATTTTGTCGTACTGCTTTTTCTCGGCAGGACTCATCTCTACAGTGTGAGTGACAGTCAGGCACTCAGGCAGATCCGGAAGATAATCCTTGGATTTCATCGATACACTGATGTCACTGATCTTCTTATAGATCGCCTCCTCGGCACCCGGCAGAGGGATGTATTCATAAACCACTCCGGTGTAAGGATTCTGTCTGCCGGGCTTGAAGTACGCCTCCCGATACCGGCTGATGAACCTGCCAAGGCGCTTGCCCTGATCGATAATGGCAACCTCACCGAAAAGATCCAGAAGCCCATTCGATGCCGGGGTTCCGGTAAGGCCCACAATCCGCTTCATGAACGGTCGGACCTTCCGGAGGTACTTGAACCGCTGTGATTTGTAATTCTTGAAGCTCGACAGCTCATCGATGATACAGAGATCGAACGGCCACGGCTGATGGCGCTGCTCAAAGTACTCTACCAGCCATTTGATGTTCTCCCGGTTTATGACATACACGTCTGCCTGCTTCTGCATGGCTGCAGACCGCTCCTTTGCCGCTCCCACGATCACCGACATCTGAAGGAACCTTGTGTGCTCCCAGGTATCACTGCATTCCTCCGGCCACACATCCCTTGCCACCCTGAGCGGTGCTACCACCAGTGTTTTATGGACCTCGAACGAATCAAACATCAGGTCCAGAACCGCAGTGAGGGAGATCGCCGTTTTTCCAAGACCCATGGAGAGGATCAGAATCGACTCCGGGTGGCTCTCAATGAAATTCACGCAGTAGTTCTGGTAATCATGGAGCTGATCCCGCTTCAACATCGGCCCACCTCCTGTCCTATGATGCCAGTGATCCTGCCGACCGTATGGGAGATCGCTCCCCGGTCGAGATCCTTCTGACAGATGAGGTCTGACAAGGTCGCTGCCTCTGTCCAGAGTTCCTCCATCACCTGCTTATGGCGTGCATGGTCCTCGCTGATCAGCTCGTTCAGTTCGTGGATGCACTCCTCATCGTCTGCATGCTGCAAGTCAATCTCGTTCATCCACTCCACAACAGCTTCCTTCATCTCCTGCCCCATGTGAGTTTTGATAAGATACAGAAGATCCTCTCCGGAGAGGACCGTCGCAAGTGTTCCATCTTTCAGTTCGATCAAAGTTCCCATCATGCACCTCCCGCAATATCCGCAAGTATCTCCGGAATCTCCTCCGGATCATCAAGGACATAGACCTTGAAGCCGAGTGTCCGGAGGCGGATGTGCCTCCGGATCTGCAGCTTTCTTGGTTTCTGTCCGGGTGCCTTCACTTCCACAAATCCCATCTTGCCTCCCGGCAGCAGGACGATCCGGTCCGGCATGCCATTGGTGCCGGGAGAGATAAACTTCGGACACCAGCCGCCTGCTGCCTTCACAGCTTCAACAAGTCGCTGCTCAACGTCCCTTTCACGCATGCCATCCATCTTCACCCTCCGGCGTGTCTCCGTTCATGGCATTTGCCATGTGGTAGATCGAATCGTCGGCATCCGCCAGACTGTCAAAAAGCGCAATCGGCATCCGGACCTGATCCTTCCCGGTACCACGGACGGCATACACGCAGGCCTTGCCGCACTTCATCTTGCTGGAGATCACGCCATCAAAGCGGTTCAGATTCACAATGGTTCCCATCAGTGTATAAACAAACATTATTTTCTTCCTCCTCCTTCGAATAACTGCTCTGTCATTTCCTGCGCCATCTTCACTACTTTCCGGTCGACATCTGTTCTTGTATCGTTGCTGACAACTCCGTAGAACACGTCGAGATACTCATTACTGAGATCCGGGTGTTCCAGAAACATGCGATCCTCTGTATCAGAACAGACCTGATCCACCTTATCCATCGCCCGGACGATCTTTTCTACGTCCTGTTTCGGCATCACTTCTGACAGGGTGGTGATCACCTCGCCATATACCGTCTTGAACAGCCGCATGGCGGCTCCTGCTCTCATATACCTCTCTACCGTTCTGTCTTTACGACTCTGCATCGTCATTTCTCCTTCCTTTGGGACAAATGGATGGACGACAGGCACAAAATCCCCTTACGCGCGTATACGCGTATGCGCCCACATGCGCCCGTCCTTTTATTACTAAAATTTTTATTATTTTGTGCTATATAGAAAAGAAACAGGGTTGTGCCAGTTCATCCCGGAAAAGCCCTTAAATAAAGGCTTTCCTGCTGGACAGCCAGATTGGGACAAGGTGGATCCCGGCTTGTCCCATTTGCCCCGTCCAAGGGGAGCTCGTCCCATGAAAGGTCACTCATCGTCCGACTCCTCTCCCGTCTTGCGGACATAAACCCGCTGACGACCATACGCAGGATTGGATCTTCTCTCGCCCTTCTTCTCCCAGTTCTCCATTCGCTCCATGATTGCGGCAATGGCATAACTGTCTTTGGATTCGATGTCGGCCTGCTTTTTTCCAAAGCACTCGCACCAGATCTCGATGTTGCTCACGACCTGACGCTGAACCTTGCCCTGTGCCCGAAGCGGATCATCGCTATAGAGGAAGTAATTCCTTCTCTCGTCGACGGTCATCTCCTCCCAGTTCTCAGGAAGAAGAGTATCCAGATACTCCCGGACCATTCCTTCGCGGTCATCCTGCTCCATGGCTTCCTTCTGCTCGCCCTCGGCATAGCCCTCAAGATCCGGAGAGAGGTACAGCTTTTCTTCCGGCTCCAGCACTTTGACCTCAGCCCAGATCTGATCGACCGTCTCCTGTTCCAGATCCCACGGATGGTACTTCCCCTTCCCGGTCACCTTCACGTTCCAGTAGCGCCGGTTTCCGGTGATATCCCGGAGATACCCTTTCTCTGCATTGGTCGTTCCGAAAAAGACACACTGCCTCGGATGAGGCTCGACCCGGCGTCCGAAACTGGCGCGGTACTTATCGTCCCGTCTGCTGACAAAGGACTTCACCTTGTCGAGATCCGCTTTCCGCATACCGGCAAGCTCTCCGATTTCATGAATCCAATAGCCCTGCAGCTTCTCGGCTGCCGTCTTGTCGTTCATATCCGACATACTGAGAGAATCCGAGAACCACTCCATCCCGAGCTTCGAGATGAGGGTGCTCTTGCCAATTCCCTGCGGTCCGTTCAGGACGATCATGTTGTCGAATTTCGCACCGGGATCCTTGATTCTCCGAAGTGCTGCACAGAGTTCCTTCTTCGTGACGGCATGCACATAGGCGTTATCCTCGGCTCCGAGATAGTCGATCAGGAGTGTCTCCACTCTGGGAACCCCGTCCCACTTGGGGAGCTTTTTGAAATAATCCCGGATCGGGTGATAGCTCCTGTCGTCCGCCGCCTTTGTAACAGCAAGGTCAAAGTTCCGCTGTGAAAAGGTGCCATAGTGCTCATCAACGTAGCAGATCAGCTGTGCATCGTCCGCATCCCGCCAGTAGCGGCCCGGATGCTTCCACGGGACATCCCCGGCGATTTCCATGCCGTCTGCCAGCTGGTTGAAGACAATATTCTTCATATACGGATCGTTCTTCATAATGAGAAGAAGGTTATGCAGGTTTCCGATAAGCTCACCAGACTTCGGGCTCCGCTGGAGTTTCTTCATCCATTTGGTGTCGCCATTCGGGCTCTTGGCGCTGCCAGAACTGCCTGAACTACCAGCGCCACCGGAATCGCCAGAGCCAGAGTCGGAAGTTCCCTCTTCCTCTTCAGAAAAATCACCTACGGCTTCCTGCTTCCTCCACCGCATGGCTTCTTCCTGCGTCGCCTCATCGTTTGCCGCATACTCCGACATTTTCTGAAGGGACTTCTTCGGGTCGTCATCGCCAAAGAGATGCACCCGAACAAGGTCAAACGCATTGAGAAGCTGGCTGCAGGCAGGATCCGAAGCGTGGTGGCTGTAGGCAAACTTGTCATCATAGACCACCACACCGGCAGAACTGGAAGCCCCAATGTAGTGCCACCGGTCATCTTTATCGCCCGGCTCATAGATGTTCGGGAGGATATTCTCCATGACATCCGTGATCGAGTGCGCCCGGCAGAAGTTACCGACAATGCCCGTCTTGGTCAGCGGATCCTCCTGCTTTTTCTGCTGCCTTGCAAACTCCTTCTTCTCGTCGGGAGATACTGGCAGGGTGGTAACATCCTGCCATTCCAGATGCGCTGCAAGGAACGTATCCGGATTCAGAACGTCTCCGTCAAATACCTCGCAGATATACTCGCCATCGGACGGGCACGTCGGCCAGAACATGAGCTGATTGATCTCAAACGAGCAGACATCCACCTGACTCATGCCAAACTCCGCAGCCAGGTACCGGGCAATCGCGTTCGTCTCATCCGGTGTCATAGGGCGTGTCGTAGGAATCACAATCCGGCCTCTCGGCTTTTCCGGCGTGTGGCTGTGCGTCGTGTAGAACACCGAGGCATACTGGTGATGTTCCCGGTACCAGTCAAGGAAGCCGAGCTCCAGCTTATCCTCGTCCAGCGTGATCGCTGTGCGATACAGGACCTCTTCCTTTTTTCTCCGCTTGCCCTTGAAGATGCCTGCGACAAAGCCGCCTTTATCCTTGGCCTCATCACGCTCTGCCCGTGACATCTTCTGATATTCCGCGACTGTCTCCGCTGTCCGGATCGGCTCCTGCAGCTTCTCACAGAGATCTCCGAAGCTGATCTCCATCGGATTCCACGTGCCTGCCTTCCGGCTGTTTCCGACACTGATTTTCAGCATGAGATCCTTGGGATCGGGACTGTCCCGACCGGTGTCCGAAGTTGTCCCGACTGTAGGTTCCATTACTGCTTCCATACTCAATCCTCCATCAGATATTCCTTGGCCTGATAGGCTTCCGGATTGTTGCGCTGTCTGCCTTTCCGGTACGGCTTGATCCATACCTCCCTGCCACTCTTGTAATGACGTATGTGACCGATCACACCCCAGCAAGGGCAGTTCATGTGCTGGAGCGGTTCTGCATACTTCCTAAGCTCCTCCGCATCGACCCGGATCATCCGGACCGGGTGCTGCACATGTTTCTGCGGGATATATTCCCCGCTGCCGGAGCCTGTCTGCTTTCTTCCGGTCGGCGTGTAGAACATGGTCGGTCGATATTTCAGAGCACGCTGGATAGCGAGATATATGAACTTGATATCCCGGAAGGTCTCCATGATGTCCCGATCTTTCAGATTCGCTGAAATGTAGCTGCCGCGATAATTCCCGTGATTGCACCATTGAACACGCTGCCCGGTGCCGGTCACTTCCTGCTTGCCGTCGATGCGGATTCTCGTGGAAAAGATCGTCATGATAACGTCCACGGTTTCTGTCTGATTCATGGAGATATATCCGTCAATTACGGGATACCAGACAATCTCTGAATCGTTTTCTCCGCCAACTTGCATAGGCTCCGTCAACACCGTTTTCTTAAACCTGACCGTTGTCGATTCGGGATCTGCGAGCGGCCCGGACTCGGTTACCGTGACGGCAAATTCCGGAAGAGATGGATTTTCCAGAAGATCAGAGCTTTTATCTTCCATTGTTTCCAGCGGATCTATTAACTGGTCCATGGCAAGATCTGTCACGCTGATTGTGTCGAGCTTCTGAAAACCGGTCGGATGTTCCCAAGCCGCGAGAGCTCTTCTCAATTCTTCTTCAGATGGATTTGGTTTGATTCCCACCATCATAAATTGATCCATGTTGATCATCCGACCACCTCCCGTCTCTGCTCATCGAGTGCTTTTACGGCAAACTGCAGAGCATTGATGATCGCGGTAAGCTCTGAGCCTCCCGCCAGCTTCAGAACAATGCCATCGACATGTCCATCGCAGTCGTGTGTTTCTGTCACTTCCATGTTGGTACCCATGATGTCCTGCAGACGAAGGTAAGTCCGGGATGCAGGACCGTATCCGTTTGTGCCTGCCTCGACCTCGAGGATGCCGTCACCAACTGCTACCTGCCTTTTGAAGGTGTCAACCGCCACACGGCTGACGTCACGCTCACCACTGATTACTTCGTACATATCTGTTCCTCCTGCCCTGTGGGCTCAATTCTTCGGACCGGTATTCCTAGCTTCTGTGCTTCTTCCATCTCCCTCTGCATTCCGGTAGAGATATGGTTTCCGAAAGCCCAGAGCTCATCGCACCGCCCAAGCAGTGCAAGGTCCATTTCGATTGCTGCATTTCTCTCTGTCTCCTCATCTAGAATGAATGGGAGATACAGATGCGGTGTTATGGGAACCGCTCCCCTGTCCACAACCATCCGGCTGTAGATCTTTGCCCGTCTGGTATTCAGGGAGATGTTTCCCGAATATGGCGAGCAGACGTAGATGATCTTTTTCTCACACACATGGCTCCTCCTTTCCGGAGGGAACAAAAACAGGCTCTTATCTGTCCCTCCATAAGACACAGGACAGATAGAGCCCGTTTGAGCAAAGCCTGATGAACTTTTTTTGAGAAATTTCCAGTGTCCCAGCGCTTGTCCCGGACTCAGTCCTTCTGATACCAATCGCAGGTATACCCATCCGCCCGAAGCAGCAAACCCGGAATCCAATCCGGTGTCTTACCCATGCGTTCACAGATCTCATCGAGAGATACCGACTCCCGGCATTCGATCACAAGCTCGTCGTGGATGTGCGCACAGATGAAGGTATCCTGCAGGTTCTGCATGGCATTGCAGAGGATATCCCGGCAGATCGCCTGCGTGATGTTCTCGACAATCTTGGGGCCGTAGGTCTGGATCCTGCTCCAGTGCCGGGTGGAATCAAGTCCCATATAGGTGATGCAGTCACTTCCAAACTGGTTCATGCCAATCCTCGGTTTCACATAGGCAAGATACCTGCCGGAAGGAAGAGAGATGAACAGCATGCCGGATTTGTAGATGAACCTAAATCCGTGTGTCTCTGTCACGGTGCGATTCCGGACAGATTCCATTGCCGCTTTATCGACTTCCCACCAGAACCGAACAATGTGCGGATTTGCCTTCCTCCATGCTGTTACAAGCGGCTGCAGTTCCTCTTCCTGAAGCCCCATATCCAGAGCACCCATTGCCTTGAGCGCACCGACAGAGCCGCCATATCCACAGGCCAAAGTCGCAATTTTGCCCTTTTGTCTTAACTCGCCATTGATGCCATGCTTCACGACCGGCTTATGGAACATGGCGCTGGCCGTCGCACAGTAAAGGTCCTCGCCTCTTGCGAAGGAATCTATCGTGTGCTGTTCTCCGGCCAGATAGGCAAGCGTCCTCGCTTCGATGCTGCTGTAATCAGCGACATAGAACTTATAGCCAGGTTTCGGAATGAGAGCTGTCCGGATCAGTTCCGAGAGCACTTCCGGTACGGAATCATAGAGCATCTCAAGGGCCTCGTAGTTTCCGGTCCTTACCAGTTCCCTTGCTTCTGCCAGATCCGACATACTGTTGCGCTTCAGGTTCTGAAGCTGGACCAGCCGCCCGGCAAAGCGGCCAGTCCTCGGTGCGCCCATGAACTGGAACATGCCCCGGATCCTGCCATCCGGACAGACAGCGCGTTCCATGGTCTGATACTTCTTGATCGACGACTTTGACGTCTGCTGACGAAGTTCCAGCACCTGCCTCACCTCATTCGGAACCTCCTCGATGAGCTTTGCAACATCCTTCTTGCCAAGACTATCTGCCTCGACGCCCTGTTCAGACAGGTAACCCTTGAGCTGCTGAACAGACCCGGGATTGTTAAGGCCTGTCAGTTCTGCCATCTGGTCCATGTAGGCATCATGGGTCTTCGCATCGATTGCGATCGCGTTCTTAACAAGGGACAGGTCAATCATGGTGCCCCGGTCGTTGATCATCTGATCGATCCGGTACTGGTCCCATACAAAGTCCGGCACCGGGTAGTTTTTGAGTCGTTCCTGAATGGCTACCTCGACCTCCACATCGCGTATGTTATAGGACTTGAAGACAGCCCACTTCTCTGGTGCGTCTTTCGGCAGGTTCCGGGTTCTGCCGCCGTTACTGGCTGTCGGTTTGCACGGCACGCAGAAGTAGCGGATCAGATCCTTGCCCTCGGTCATCTTCTGGTCTTCCAGCTTCAGAACGGCACCCACCTGTGCCAGTGACAGCGGAAGTCCAAGACTTGCAGACCACACCATGGAGCAGTGCCATGAGGTGGGATCAAGGTAGTTCCCGACCGAGTCCTCCGGTGATCCATAGCTCTTGAAGTACTGTGGATAGTTCCGGCGAAGATAGGTCGACAGGCACACGCGCTCAAAATTGCAGTTAAACGCCCACTTCGTAATGGCAGGATCGGTGAGAGCCCTCAGAATCTCCTCCGGGATCTTCTCTCCGGATGCCAGATCGATCGTCCGGACCGGGCCATGGTCAACAGAGTAGCCGAACAGCAGAATCTCAAAATCCTGTGATGCGCAGTATCGATATACACCGCATTTATTCAGGTCGACGCTGGAAAATGTCTCAACGTCCATAGATAAGTTCTTCATACATTTCCTCCAAAGAAAGAAGCCGGGCAGGATCACTCCCGCCCAGCCCCGTTGTTATGATTCTCTTGCTGCCTTTGCCTTGATCCAGCGCCCAAACCTCATGAGCTGTCCGATCAGCTTCTTTATGATGATCACCCAGCCTGCAATGCAGCCTCCCATACAGACTCCGAACACACAGGCAATGATCATGTGAATCATGAATTCATACATTTGACACTTCCTCCTTGGATTGTCAGGATCCAAGGGCAGCAGGGTCAAGCCTGCCACCCCAGATCGTCATTTAGTCATCAGCCGAGGATGTCCTCATCGTCGTCATCATCGGCAAAATCATCCTGTGCACTGCTCCGGCTGCCCAGCGGCTGTCCATCGCGGATTTTCTGCAGGTTGTTGAGGCCGCAGGCAATGCCACGATTGCCGGAGCTGTTGAAGGCATAAAAACTGATCGATGCCCTGCCGTACACACCGGAGTAGACTTCCGAATGATCCAGAATCTCCTGCCGGTCAGCATCCACGATGCCCGGTGCCGTGGTAGAGTTTGCATTGATGAAGTAGCTGTCCTTGTACGCCTCATCATCCGGACGCTCGGTGTCGCCGTCCCTAAGAGGCGTCTTGATCGCAGACAGCGGAGGCACGGTACGACCGTTGCCCTTAAGCTTGGCCTCGCCCTCCTCATACGCTGCCTGAATGGCAGCCTTGATCTTCTTCACAGTCACGGTATCGCTCTTGGGAATGATCAGACTTACAGAAAACTTCGGCGTGCCGCCGTTGATGGACTTTGCCTGCCACACGTTTGCATAGCTCCAGCGGGTATCCTTACCTGTTACAACCTTTGTCGGATTCACGAATTTTGTAGACATAATTTTTTCTCCTTTACTCGTCTTTGAAATCATCTGCAGCCGAATTCATCTCCGGCCGTTTGTCGCTCTGTGGAACCAGCGTCGGTTTACCGGTCGGCCGTTCCACTAAACCTCCCAGCACCTCATCAAACTTTTTCCTGCCAAGCAGGGACGTCATGGAAGTGATGCCGCGCAATTTCCGCTCATAGGGATCAAACCCTGCATTCTCCACGGCTTTGACTACAGCGTCCTCGTTTGTGTATCTCCGGTTGGCTCTGCCCTCGACGAGCTTGAAGCCAGTCCACTTCTTCCCGGATAATGCTTTCTGAAGCGCATAGTCTTTGATGTCATTACCCCACGCTACCAGCTGGTCGATCATCGGCAGAATCGCTTCGATCTCCGTATCCTCCAGTGTGGCGGGCATCGCAAAGTCGTACCGGGCCAGTTCCAGATTCGTCTCTGCCCGCTTTCTGCAATTTGCTTTCACGGCACAAAACTGGCAGTGATCACCTGCTTTAAACTCGCCCTCGCCGACAAATGCCTGCCTTGCTGCCGGGACCAGAACCTCATCCGCCCATGTGAGGAGATCTTCCTTGCTCATTTCCGTCTCACTCACATGGGAGAGACGCGGCTGGAAAATCACCATCCGGACGGTCTTGATGTCATAGATTCCGTCGAACATATCCACACAACCGAGTGCGTAGCACTTAAGCTGCGAGGAGCTTGATTCCACCTTGATTCCGGTTCCGTACTTCAGATCCACGATCGTCAGGGTTTCATCCCCGGCAATCAGGCAGTCTGCCGTTCCGAAGGATTCCGGAATCCACCTGGAGAGATCGAGCCTCTGCTCTACCAGTACGGTAGGGTCCCGGCAGGACTCTTTCTCCTTCTGTATCTGCTCCATCACATAGGTGACGTAATCATCTGTCGCGGAATCCATCTCCTGATCAAAGCAGTCCAGATCCTCAGTAGGATCCCGGGCTTCATAGCCCAGCGCCTTCTTCAGCTTGTACTCGGCAAGGCTGTGAGCGCAGGTCCCGAGGATGGCATACTCGGATGTCCTTCCTCCAGTCCCGGTGTTCAGCTTTGCGGAAGGCGGGCAGGCGATCCAGCGGTTACTGGACGATGCCGACAGGAATGCATGCTGATCAGGCATCGGGGATCACCTCCGCTTCCTTCAGGAATTCCGCATACTGCTCCGGCTTCAGTTCCGAGAGCCTGTGCGCTCCGAACTTTGTGAGAAGATCCCGGATCGCATCCGTATTGGC
>Ga0256406_1007123_pt1 | contig 10817 bp, 8 predicted proteins | sample RumenRJG_03DNA_FD_185986 | JGI IMG/M metagenome (GOLD analysis project Ga0256406, IMG submission 185986) | Bovine rumen microbial communities from Lethbridge, Alberta, Canada - RJG_03 | ecosystem: Host-associated > Mammals > Digestive system > Stomach > Rumen | place: Canada: Alberta | collected...
GTGCCTTACAGCTCCTTTTGGCGCACACAGGTGCGTATGCGCATGATCGATTATGAGCCTGCTCCTCTGCCCGATTCCACACGAAATGTTATAGAACCTAATAATATTGTTTTGATTAGGCAATCGGCTATCGATTGCAATTTTCAATATACAATCAGAGGTGTTCTATGAACAATCTTGAACATGGACATATGGGAAGGTGTGAATTCCTCTCCGCCGGCCGGGGAACTCGCCGGCTCATCATCGGCATCGCGGCCGCGGTCTGCGTGCTGCTCTGCTGCGCGATTGGAGGCCTGTCGGCGTCATCTGAAGACTCGGATGCAGCTGCGGGAGACACTTTCAACGACAGAACGTTCACTTACACAGTGAACGAGGACGGAACGACCGTCGCTGTCACCGGACTAACAGATACCAGCATTACATCTGCCGATATTCCGAGCACAGCGACCGATTCCGACACTGGCACTTCATATACAGTCACGGCTATTAACGGTGGCACATTTTATCTTAACACAGCCCTCACATCGGTGAATATTCCATCATCGGTGTTGTTAATCGGAGATTATGCTTTTTTCGGATGCACATCTATTGAATCGTTTATAGTCAGCAGCGAAAATGAATCATACTGCTCCGCAGACGGCGTTCTCTTTGACAAGGATATGACGAAACCGATTCAATATCCGGCAAAGTCAGCATCGACAACATATGAAGTTCCGAGTTCAGTACGGATTATTAACAGTGGCGCATTCTATTATTGCACCGCCCTCACATCAGTAACCCTTCCAGATGGACTTGAAGAAATCGGCATCAGCGCATTCTTCGATTGCAGTGCAATATTGTCTATCAACATCCCGGATTCAGTAACTACTATTGGCAGCAGTGCATTCTCTGGCGTGGGCACTTTCAAGAACACATCCGATGGGGCTGCTCTTGATGTTACCGCCGCTAACCTTTCCGGTCACACATGGAAGAGGGATTCCGCATCCGATCCGCTTCTTGCATACCAGACTCTGTCTTACGACGACAACGGCAGCGACAGCGGTTCGGTATCTTCGCAGACCGTTTCGTACGGTGGCTCTCTGACGGTCTCGGACAACGGCTTCATCAGGGCCGGCTACACTTTCAACGGCTGGAACACTCAGGCGGACGGCGAAGGCACCGACTACGCCGTAGGCGACACAATCTCCAACATCACCTCGAACATAACTCTGTACGCTAAGTGGACCGGGGTTAATCAGACAGTATCTTTCGACGGCAACGGGAGCGACGGCGGGTCATCAATGGATTCGATCACCGTGACCTACGGTGCGGGAGCTGTTACCCTTCCTGCCAATACCTTCACTAAGACAGGATACACCTTCTCGGGATGGAACACCCAGACTGACGGAAACGGCGATGCATATGATGACGGGGCATTGATCTCCAATCTTCTGTCTTCCATTACTCTCTACGCTCAGTGGATTGCTGACACATATGTTGTGACCTTCGAGGGGAACGGGAGCGACGGCGGATCCACCCTTTCGGTTTCCGTCACTTACAATGCCGCAGCTGTCGCTCTTACAGCCAACGGCTTTACAAGGACCGGCTACACTTTCACCGGATGGAATACCCAGGCGAACGGTGGAGGAGAAACGTATGCTGATAGCGCCTCGGTCTCCAATCTCCTGTCCGATCTCATCCTCTTCGCTCAGTGGACCGCTGACACCTACACCGTCACGTTCGACGGCAACGGTGCCGACGGCGGATCCACCCTTTCCATTTCGGTCACTTACGATGCCGGGGCCGTCACCCTCACTTCCAACGGCTTCACCAGGACAGGATACAGTTTCACGGGATGGAACACTCAGGCGAACGGAGAAGGGACGGCGTTTGCCGACGGTACCTCGGTCTCCAATCTCCTGTCCGATCTCGCCCTCTACGCTCAGTGGTCCGCGAACACATACACCGTCACGTTCGACGGCAACGGCAGTACGTCCGGCGCCACTTCGGCGACCAATGTAACATACGGCGCAGACCCAGTAGCCCTGACTCTCAACAATTTCGAAAAGATCGGCTACAGCTTCGTCGGCTGGAACACTCAGGCAGACGGAGAAGGCACTGCATACGCCGATGGTCAGGAGGTTTCGAACCTGACATCGTCCTTCACACTCTACGCTCAGTGGACTGCGAACACGTATGAAGTGGTCTTTGTCGGGAATGGAAGCACTTCGGGAACGACCGCTTCCATGCAGGTCACCTACGGCGAGGCTGCCAAGGCCCTCACCCTCAATGGGTTCTCCAGGATCGGCTACAGCTTCTCCGGCTGGAACACCCAGGCTGACGGCGAAGGCGCAGTGTTCGTCGATGGGGCACTGGTGTCCGATCTCACTGAGTCCATAATCCTCTACGCCCAGTGGACCGCGAACACCTACACTGTTACGTTTGACGGCAACGGCAGCACCTCCGGGACCATGGACCCGGTTTCCGTGACCTACGGTGCCGGGGCTGTTACCCTCACTTCCAACAGTTTCTCCAAGACTGGCTATACCTTTTCTGGATGGAACACTCAGGCGGACGGCGAAGGAACTGCTTACTCTGACGGGGACTCAGTGTCCGACCTCACCTCTGCCATTACCCTCTACGCCCAGTGGACAATCATCACCTATACGATCTCGTACGATGGGAACGGCGCTGACGGAGGCTCTACCGACGCGCAGAACGTTGAGTACGGGGGCACATTGGCCGTTTCACTCAATGGATTCACCAGGACCGGCTACAGCTTCGCCGGCTGGAACACCCAGGCTGACGGAGAAGGCACCTCGTACGCCGCAGGCGACGAGATAGCCGACATGACCTCCATCCTCACACTCTATGCTCAGTGGACTGCAGACACCTATGCTGTCACGTTCGACGGCAACGGAAGCACTTCCGGTAGTATTCCATCGGTCTCCGTGACTTACGGTGCCGGTGAGGTTACTCTCCCCGCCAACGGCTTCATCAGGGCCGGCTACACTTTCAACGGCTGGAACACTCAGGCGAACGGAGGAGGAGTTTCGTATGCCGACGGGTCTTCGGTCTCCGACCTTTTGTCTGATCTTACTCTCTACGCCCAGTGGACCGCTGACACCTACACCGTTTCCTTCGACGGCAACGGCAGCACCTCTGGAACGACCGCTTCCATGCAGGTCACCTACGGCGAGGCCGCCAAGGCCCTGACCGCCAACGGATTCACCAGGGACGATTATTCCTTCGCCGGATGGAACACCGCCGCCGACGGCAGCGGGACCTCGTACGCCGACGGCGCGGAGATCTCCGACCTGACCGCGGACCTGGTCCTCTACGCCCAGTGGGAGAAGGACGACGGAGCGGGAGCCGGCATCGCTCTGCTCGCGCTGGCCACAGCGATCCTGATCGTGCTGTTCGTAGCCGGGGCCGTCGCCGCCGTGCACTATAATGTAATCAGGCCTTGAAGAGTCCGGCGCAAACCTTTTCGGCCCCGTTTTGCGGGGCCTTTTTCAGATTTTGAATCCAGACCGAATGCCGCTCCGTCATGGGGATTGAATCATTGAACACGGCATATGAAGCGCATGCATTGCAATACCCGTGACTCAGGATATGCAATCATTATCCGGCCGAACTGAACATTCAAAAAGACGGTATTCAGAAGAATGGCAAATCTTCGAACATGCTGGATTCCGGCTGCCTGTGAGCCGATCCAGCATACATCCCATAGCAGAGGTGTGCGAACAAACAACTGACGGACTGCGGTGTTGCAATGATCCTCAGGGAATTTACTGATGTCCAAAAGTATGAGATATGCGTCAAAAGAGATTCGCGTTTCGACGGAGTGTTCTGGTTCGGAAGCCGTGACTCAGAGGTGTTCTGCTGCCCACCCTGTATTTCCAGCTCTCGATGCCATTGCATCGGGAGGGCATCGGCTTCCCTGCTGTCTATTGTCATAGAGCGCATCGAATAATGACAATACTTCGGGCATCCTGCGCTGCGATGTGTTCTTCGCACGCGCAATTATAATAGGCGCACCCTCATTCAACGGCTGTGTCTTCTATTCCGAAGGATCATCCGCGCTACAAATCGCTCGTGACGAGGGAGAAGCTCGCCGAGGGCGTGAAGGAGGGAATGGCCGACCCCACCGGGCTGATATCCCAGGGCAGGGGAGAGGCGTTCGACTACCTCATGGGGGAGAGGACCACGGAGCCCGCGAGGCATGCCGAGAAGGTGGCCGCCGCCATGCTTCTGAGGGCGGAGAACCCCGTCGTGTGCATGAACGGCAACTCGGTGGTCCTGGACCCCGAGGGCCTGATCGCCCTTGCCGAGGCGGTCCCGGCCAAGATGGAGGTCAACCTCTTCCACCGCACCCCGGAACGGATGGAGAAGCTCATCTCGTACATGGAGTCGAAGGGCGCGAAGAACGTCCTCGGGAGGGACCCTGACACGAGGATCCCCGGGCTGAACCACGACCGCGCCCTCTGCACGCAGGAAGGGGTCGGGAGCAGCGACGTCATCGTGGTCCCCATCGAGGACGGCGACCGCGCGGAGGCCCTCGTGGCCATGGGGAAGAAGGTCATCTCGCTCGATCTCAACCCCCTGTCGAGGACCTCGAGAATGGCGACCGTGCCCATCTCCGACGAGATCTCCAGGGCGCTGGCGAACATCACCGCCTACGTGAAGGAGCTCAGGGGGAAGGACGCGGAGATCGACGCGCTGATATCCTCGTATTCAGCGCGGAAGACCCGCGAAGGGGAGATCGAGGCCATCTGCGGATACCTCATGTCAGAGTTCAGCAAGGAATGACCGGAAGGGAAGAAAATGGACGAACTTGTGAAGAAAGGGAGCCTGAGGCTCAGATGGGCGTACGAGCACATGCCGGTCATCCAGGAGCTGGACAGGCGCTACCGCAGGGAGAGGCCCCTCGAGGGCCTGAAGATAGGCATGGCACTCCACACTGAGGCCAAGACCGGGATGCTGGCGGTCACGCTGGCCAACGCCGGCGCGAAGATCTGCCTCGCGAGCTGCAATCCGCTCTCCACCGACGACTCGGTGGCCGCGGCCCTCCGCGAGGAGTACGGGCTCGACGTGCACGCCAAGAAAGGGGAGAGCCAGGAGGAGTACTACGCGAACCTGAACGCGGTGCTCGACATCGGCCCGGACTACGTCATCGACGACGGGGCCGATCTCATCACCATGGCCCACACCTCCCGCAGGGAGGTGCTGAAGAGCATCAAGGGAGGGAACGAGGAGACCACCACCGGCGTGGTCAGGCTGAAGGCCATGGCCGCCCAGCACAAGCTCGAGTTCCCTGTCATGGATATCAACGACGCGAAGATGAAGTACCTCTTCGACAACCGCTACGGGACCGGGCAGAGCGCCTTCGACGGATGGATGGAGGCCACCAACCTCATCGTGGCCGGGAAGCGCCTGGTCGTCGCCGGGTACGGCTGGTGCGGCAAGGGCATCGCCATGCGCGCCAAGGGGCTCGGGGCGCTCGTCACCGTCACCGAGATCGACCCGGTGAAGGCCATCGAGGCCCGCATGGACGGCTTCGATGTCATGCCCATGGCCGAGGCCGCCAAGACCGCCGACATCATCATGACCGTCACCGGATGCAAGGACATCGTCACCCGCGATGCTCTGGCCGTCATGAAGGACGGGTGCATCATGGGGAACGTCGGCCACTTCGACAACGAGATCTCCAAGAAGGACCTGGAGGAGATGTCGGTGTCCAAGGAGAAGGCCAGGGACTTCGTCGACAGATATGTTATGAAGGACGGCAGGAAGCTCTACCTCATAGCCGAGGGCAGGCTCATGAACCTGGCCGCCGGCCAGGGGCACCCCGCCGAGATCATGGACACCTCGTTCGCCTCCCAGGCCATGGGCATAGTCTACATGGTGCAGCACCACGACGAGATGGCCCCCGGGGTCTTCCGCGTCCCGGAGGAGATCGACACAGAGATAGCCAGGATAAAGCTGGCCTCCCTCGGGATAAAGATCGACGTCCAGACCAAGGAACAGTACGATTACATCCACAGCTGGCAGGAAGGAACCTGAAGCATGCGCATCGCCATAATGACCGACAGCTACCGCCCGACGATAGACGGGGTGGCCACGGCCGTTGTGGTCACGCGCGCGGCCCTGGAGGCCCTGGGGCATACGGTCTTCGTCATCGCGCCGGACCCCGGCCCGGAGCACCGCGAGGAAGGGGTATACTACTTCAAAGCGAAGGAGCTGAGCTCCTATCCGGGGTACTATGTCCCGTTCTACCGTTCCCGGACCGCCGCCCTCATAAGGGAGCTCCGCCCCGACGTGATCCATGTGCGCGGCATCGCCTTCATGGCCGTCAAGGCCCTCTGGGCGTCCAGGAAGACAGGCGTCCCGGTGGTCCTCACCTACGATACCCTCGTGACCGACGTCATCGATAAGTACTCCCCGATCAGGCTCCCGAAGAGCTGGCTCGTGAAGCTCGCCTCCGTGTACCTGAGGCAGCTGCTGAAGCGCCCCGCCGCGGTCCTCGTCCCCACCCCGTCCGCCGGACGGGAGGTCACCGAGAACCTGAAGGCACGTCCCAGACGCATGGAGGTCGTCCCCACCGGGATAGACACGGACCATTTCTCGCGCGATCCGGCGGCGGGCGCGGAGGCCAGGAAGAGGTTCGGCATCCCGGAGGGCGCCCGGGAGGTCATCACCGTCGGGAGGGTGTCCTTCGAGAAGAACGCCGACCTGCTGGTCAGGAGCATGGCCCTCCTCCCCCGGGACACGGTCCTCATGGTGGTCGGGCAGGGCCCGGCACTGGACGGCCTGAAGGAGCTGGCACATTCAGCCGGGGTGGAGGACAGGGTGTTCTTCACCGGCTATCAGACAGGCGCCGACCTCGTCGCCTGCTATTCCTCGGCCGACTGCTTCGCGTCCGCGTCCGTCTTCGAGACCCAGGGGTTCACGGTGCAGGAGGCGATGTCCTGCGGCCTGCCGGTCGCCTGCGGCAACGGCAGGGCGTTCGCGGACTTCATCCGCGACGGGGAGAACGGATACCTGTTCAATCTCACGGAGAAAGAATGCGCCGCCGCGATAGAGAAAGCGCTCGATGCCCCTTCCGAGGTCCGGGAGGCCGGTAGGGCGACCGCTCTCTCGTACGGCATCCGGCCGACCACCGAGAGGCTGTTGGAAGCGTACCGGTCGGCCATAGGTTCGGGAGCGGAGGAGCCCGTTCCCGGGAGATGATGCGATGAAGATCGCCGACGTCAATCCGTTCTATTATCCGTACAAAGGCGGCATCGAGCGCAGGATGCATGACACGGCCGTCCGGCTGGCGGCCGAAGGGCACGAGGTGACGGTGGTCACCGGCAGGCTTTCCGAAGACGACCCGGAGGAGGAGAAGACCGAGGGGTACCGCATCATCCGCCTGAAGTCGAGGCAGCTGAAGCTGTACAACCCGCCTTACATCTCATCGAAAGGGGTCGGGGAGGCGGTGGAGTCGCTGGACCCGGACGTCGTCAACTTCAACTACCGCTGGGCGCCGAGCTACACCAAGGCCATGCGCGCCTACGACGGGAAGAAGGTGTTCACCTACCATAACATGTGGGGCGAGGGCATGGGGATCGCAGGCGCGCTGTCGAGGATCAACGACTCCCGTTTCGATTCCTCGCTGAGGTCGTTCGACCACATCATAGCCGTCAGCGGGGCCGTGAGGGACGACCTCATCGCCCGCGGATACCCGGAGCGCTACGTCACCGCCGTGCCCACCTGCCTCGACCGCCCGGTCGAGCCCGGCAGCGGCAGCGGAGACTTCGCTCTGAGCCTGGGAAGGCTCGTGGCCACCAAGGGCCTCGGCGTCCTGATGGAGGCCATGAAGCAGGTGGACCACCGGCTGATCGTCTGCGGCAAGGGGCCGGAGGAGAAGAAGCTGCGCAGGCTCATCTCGAAGTACGGCCTGGAGGACAGGGTGGAGATGCGCGGGTTCGTCTCCGACGAGGAGAAACGGGAGCTCATGGGAAGCTGCCGGTTCTTCGTCATGCCGTCGATGTTCGAGAGCCTGGGTCTGGCGGCCGAGGAGCTCATGGCGCGCGGAAGGCCCATCGTCTGCTCCGACGCCGCCGGCCTGAAGGAGACCGTCGGCGATGCCGGGGTGGCGGTCCCGAGAGGGGATGCTGCCGCCCTCGCGGATGCCATGAACGCCCTCTTCGAGGACAGGGAAAGATGCGAGGAGCTGGCCAGAGCATCGGCCGAGAGGGCGAAGTACTATGACTGGAACATCCATCTGCCCGCCATAGAGGAAGTCTACGCCAAGGTCGTATCCGGGGAGTACACCGAGGCGGACGGACGCAGGAGCGAATGAGATGAAGCCTTTCCTGACAGTTTTCGGCCACGTCACCATAGACCAGATCGTTTCCATACCCCACTTTCCCGCCCTCAACGAGACTGTGGACATCCTTTCGAAGAAGACGACGCTCGGCGGCACCGGCACCAATATAGCCATAACGGCGGCCCGGCTGGGCGTCCCCACGGCGCTGGCCGCGCTGGTGGGCCCCGACCTTCCCCAGGTGTACCGGGACGAGATCAGGGACAGCGGCCTGATCGACGACGAGATCATACCGGTGGACGGTTACGAGACATCATCGTGCATCATCATGAACGACAGCGGCCTGAGGCAGAAGGTCATCTTCTACCAGGGCCCGCAGGCGGAGATCATCAAGACGGGCATCGACCTGTCCCGCAACGCCATGAACTCAGAGCATGTGCACTTCTGCACCGGGGAGCCTCTTTACTACATCGCCCTGGCCAGGAAGCTGCGCGCGGAAGGGATAAAGGTGGCCGGCGACCCGTCGCAGGAGACCTACCGCAGGTGGGTGAAGGAGAACCTCAGGAAGCTCGCCGACACGTCGGACATCTTCTTCTGCAACTCCTTCGAGGCCAAGGCCATCGAGGAGCGCCTGGGTCTTAAGTCGGTGTTCGACATCGGCCCCAGGCTGGTGGTGCGCACGGACGGCGAAGAGGGGAGCACGGCCTCCATCGACGGCGAGATCTTCAGGATCCCGGCGGTCAAAGGGGCCGCTGCGGTGGACGCCACCGGCTGCGGGGACTCCTTCAGGGCCGGGTTCTACTCCGGGCTCTACCACGGATATTCTGAGAAGGAGAGCCTGGTCCTGGCCGCCGCGGTATCGTCGTTCGTCCTCGAGAAGACCGGCGCCCTGACCAACACCCCCACCTGGGACATGGTCGAGGAGCGCGCCAAGGGATACATGAGGGATTGAGACGCCGCTGATAGCGATAACCGGGACCCCGGGGACGGGGAAGACCTCCGTATCGGAGGAGCTGAGGAAGCGCGGCTACGAGGTCGTGGACATCAACAGGCATCTCCGGGAGCACGGGCTGCTCGGGGAGAGGGACGTCCTCCGCGACACCTACAACGTGGACATGGATGCTCTCAACGCCTCGCTGGAGCCGTATCGGAAAAAGGACTCCGTCGTGTTCATGGATTCGCATCTGGCACATCAGTGCGACTGCTCCAGGATAATCGTCCTCAGGTGCGACCCCGTCGTCCTCGCCGAGAGGCTGAGGAAGCGCGGCTATTCGGACGGCAAGGTCCTGGAGAACGTGCAGGCCGAGGTGCTGGATGTCATCCTGTGCGAGAGCACGGACACCGACATCCCGGTGAACGAGATCGACTGCACCCGCGGCACCCCTGCGGAGGCGGCCGACATTATAGAGAGGATAATCTGCGGGAACGGGGATATTTATAGGCCCGGGAACGTGGACTGGTCAGGGGAGATGGAAGAATGGTTCTAGACAAGCACAGGAGAGAAGCAGACCCCTTCATCGCGCCGGTTGCGAAGCGCTTCATCAACGTCAACCCGAACACGGTATCGTGGCTCGGCCTGATCACGGCGCTCATCTGCGGCATCGTGTTCTATTTCAGCTATGACGAGCACTGGCTCCTGCTGCTGGGCGCGGCCCTGGTGCTGGTGTCCGGGTATTTCGACGCCCTCGACGGCAAGATAGCGAAGCTGGCCGGGAAATGCTCGGTCAAGGGCGATTATCTGGACCATGTCTTCGACAGGTACGCCGATATGTTCATGATCGTGCCGTTCGCGCTCTGCGGATGGTGCAACGACTACATCGGCATGATGGCGATCATCGGTGTCCTGCTGACGTCCTACATGGGGACCCAGGCGCAGGCTGTCGGCGCCAAGAGGCTCTACGACGGCCTCCTCGGCAGGGCCGACAGGGTCATCCTCTGTTTCATCGTGCCCATCTTCCAGTTCATCATGTCCGCGGTGTGGGAGGACACGTTCGATGTCTTCGGGCACGCGATGTCCCTGATCGAGCTCATGATGCTCTATTTCGCCGTGGTCGGGAACCTTACCGCGATTCAGCGCGTCCTGATGACCTGGCGCAACCTCGGCGAGGCCGAGCGTTCTGCCGCAGAGGGGAACGGGGAGGAAGAGAAGAAGGAGTGATTCGCTCCTTCTTCCCCTCTCCGGCCTTTTCCCCTTCAGGCTTCCTCACGAAGCTCATGTCGCGCGACTTGAGGCGGTAATAGCTCAGGGGATGCTTCACCCTCTCGCAGAGGGCATCGGGATTGAAGCAGATGCCGTCCGTCTTCATAGCGCTGCATCCCGGCGGGGTGTACCCCTCGCTGCCGTTCAGCTCGCCGGTGATGTGCATGATCTGGTACTTCGACTTGCTCTCGTCGAAGTCCGGGGACTCCGCGAATATGGAGATTATCTGATCGTAGTCCGCGCCCATCGCGTGCATGAACGAGACCAGGGCGAACCTGGCGCTGTGGGGGAGGTTCTGCCCCGCCTGCGCCATCTTGATGATGGCCT